>Ga0207790_1000429_pt1 | contig 15162 bp, 6 predicted proteins | sample HigsolmetaGSP14D_FD_184842 | JGI IMG/M metagenome (GOLD analysis project Ga0207790, IMG submission 184842) | High solid enriched microbial communities from the Joint BioEnergy Institute, USA - SP1-4-D (SPAdes) | ecosystem: Engineered > Bioreactor > SSF (Solid state fermentation) > Aerobic >...
CTTCCTCTACAAGGAGCCCACCAAGGTGAAGCTCCAGAACATGAACATGACCTACGAGGGTCTCGTTCCGAAGATCACGAAGTCGTTCCTGCAGAAGGACCGCGAGGCGCTCCAGCCGCACATCCGCGCGTTCGTCGACCGCGCGGTGAAGTTCCTGCCGTGCCCGGACTGCGGCGGCAGCCGCCTCAACGAGGGCGCCCGATCCTCGAAGATCGGCGGTGTCGACATCGCCCAGGTCTCGTCGATGCAGATCACCGATCTCTCGGCCTGGCTCGACACCGTCGACCCGACATCGATCGGCCCGCTGCTGTCGTCCCTCAAGCGCGTCATCGCCTCGTTCATCGACATCGGCCTCGGCTACCTCTCGCTCGATCGGTCCTCGGGCACCCTCTCGGGCGGTGAGGCCCAGCGCACGAAGATGATCCGGCACCTGGGCTCGGCGCTGACCGACGTCACCTACGTGTTCGACGAGCCGACCGCGGGACTACACCCGCACGACATCCAGCGCATGAACGACTTGCTCCTCCTGCTCCGCGACAAGGGCAACACCGTGCTCGTCGTCGAGCACAAGCCCGAGGTCATCGCGATCGCCGACCACGTCGTCGACCTGGGGCCGCAGGCGGGATCGCGCGGTGGTCGGATCATGTACGAGGGGGACGTCGTGGGCCTGCGCGCCTCCGACACACTGACCGGACGGCACCTCGACCATCGCGCTGCGCTGAAGACGAGCACGCGTACGGCGACCGGCTCTCTGCCGATCCGCGGCGCGACCCAGCACAACCTCGTCGGCGTCGACGTCGACATCCCGCTCGGAGTCCTGACGGTCGTCACCGGCGTCGCCGGTTCCGGCAAGTCGTCGCTCATCCACGGGAACGTCCCCGCGTTCGACGATGTCGTGGTCGTCGACCAATCGCCGATCAAGGGATCACGTCGGTCGAGTCCCGCCACGTACACAGGGGTGCTCGACGGCGTCCGTGCGGCGTTCGCCAAGGCCAACGGGGTGAAGCCGTCGCTGTTCAGCGCGAACTCCGAGGGGGCGTGCCGCGCGTGCAAGGGGCTCGGCGTCATCATCACGAACCTCGGTTATACGCAGAGCGTCGAGACGCGCTGCGAGGTGTGCGACGGGTCCGGCTTCAGCGACGCCGTCCTCGAGTACACCCTCGACGGCAAGAACATCGCCGAGGTCCTCGCGATGTCGGCGGAGGAGGCTCACGGGTTCACGACGGGCCCGGCGAAGACGACCCTCGCTCGAATGATCGACGTCGGCCTCGGCTACATCACCCTCGGCCAGGCGCTGAACACCCTGTCGGGCGGAGAGCGGCAGCGCCTCAAGCTCGCGATCGCCATGGCGAAGAAGGGGGCGATCTACGTCCTCGACGAGCCGACCACGGGACTGCACCTCGCCGACGTCGACAACCTGCTGGCCCTGCTCGACAGGTTGGTGGATGCCGGCAACTCCGTCATCGTCATCGAACACCATCAGGCGGTCATGGCCCACGCGGACCACATCATCGATCTCGGCCCCGGAGCGGGACGGGACGGTGGCCGCATCGTCTTCGAGGGGCCGCCGACTCAGCTGGTGGAGACGCGGTCGACGCTGACGGGCGACCATCTGGCCCGCTACGTCGGGACGGTCTGAGCCGGGGAGCGGATCGGGCCAAGAAGCATAGATGGGGAGAAGTCCCCACGTCACGCGCTCGCCCTAATTTCCTCACTCACTTATCCTTAGTGGCGTCCACACACCGACGCACGGGGCACATCTTTCCTCGTGCCGTCGATACTGCATGCGCGTCTGCCTGGGGGGAGTCAGAGCACTCATGATGTCATTCGGCTGGTTGCGATCCCGCCCCAAGACGTTCGCGTCGATCAGCGCAGTGACCGCGGCCGTCGTCGCCATCAGCGTCCTCGCGCTCACCTACGACGGCGAGCCGACGACCGAGGTCGAGCTCAACGACGGCGGTGTGTGGCTGACGAAGCAGACGAGTCTGCTCGTCGGGCACTTCAACAACGAGTCACGGGTCCTCGACAACGGACTCCGGACGCTCTCACCCGACTACGACATCCAGCAGGCCGGCAACCGCGTCCTCGTCACGGACCAGACCGAGAACACCGCGACGGCGATCGATCCGGCACGGGTCATCCTCTCCGACAGCGCCGACCTCGCATCCGGCGCGACGACGGTTCTCGGCGGTCCGACAGTCGCCACGGTGGATGCCGACGGGGGACTCCGCGCGGCACCGTTCACGTCGATCGCTGCGGTGGGCAAAGAGGCAGGCGATCCCATCGCGAAGCTCGGTAAGGGTGCTGTCGTCACCGTCAGCACGGCCGGCATCGTCTACGCCGTCTCGCCGGAGAAGGGCAAGCTCTTCGCCTACGGCCCCAGCGCGGACGGCAGCTTCGTTCAGACGGCGGAGCGCGAACTCGAGGGCATCGACAAGGGCGATGAGCTCGCGATCAGCGCGGTCGGAGGTGTCAGCGTCGTCCTCGATCGGACCACCTCGGTCCTCTACTCCAGCGACGGTCTGCAGACCGAGGTTCCGAAGGAGGCGGTCCTCCAGCAGCCCTCCAACGTCACCGACACCGTCACGCTCGCGACGCCGACTCAGCTGGTGCGCGTCCCTCTCGCCGGTGGCGACTCGGTCGTGAAGGATGCCGGGGGCGGCGGCAGCCCGGCTCAGCCGGTCTACGTCGCGGGGTGCGCCTACGGCGCCTGGTCGGGCACGGGTGCGTTCATCCGGGATTGCGCGGGGGACGAGAACGATCTCACCAAGACGATCAAGGGTGTCGACGGAAAGAGCGACCTCCGCTTCCGGGTGAACCGCGACGTCGTGGTCCTGAATGACATCTTCGGCGGCGGCGCATGGATGGCCAGCGACGCGCTCCAGCAGGTGGACAACTGGGAGGACCTCACTCCGCCCGAGGGCGAGGGCGAGGAAGAGGAGGAGACGACCGAGGAGACGATCCAGACGACTCTCCCCGAGCGCAGCGAGCAGAACACGCCGCCCATTGCCGAGGACGACCGCTACGGCGTCCGTCCGGGCCGCACCACGGTCCTCCCCGTCCTCGAGAACGACCTCGATGCCGACGGCGACGTGCTCGTCGCCAAGGTCGTCACACCGCCGTCCACCGGCAAGGTCATCCCCATCTACAACGGCACCGCTCTGCAGATCGCCATGCCCGAGGACGCGACCGGGACGACGAACTTCACCTACGAGGTCTCCGACGGTCGAGGCGGCAAGGACAGCGCCCGGGTCTCGCTGACGGTGAAACCGCTCTCCGAGAACTCCGCGCCCGTGCAGAAGCGCAAGACGGCCATCACGGTCGAGACCGGTGGTGTCGTCTCATACAACGTCCTCAGCGACTGGGTCGACCCCGACGGCGACGACATCTTCCTCCAGTCGGTGACCACCGACGGCAGCGACGAGGCCGAGTTCACCCCCGATGGCCAGATCACCTACCGTGCCATCGGCGGCACTCAGGGCCGCATCGACGTCCCCATCTCCGTCTCGGACGGAAGCGAGAGCGCCACGGGAGTCGCGCGTTTCGACATCCGTCCTCTCGGCACCACGCTGCCGGTCACGAACGCGGATCACGTCGTCACGCGTCCCGACCGCCCGGTCATGGTCCGGCCGCTGACGAACGACACGAGCACCGGCTCCGAGCCGCTCCGCCTCACGCGCGTCGACGACGTCGAGGGCGGGAAGGTCACCCGCGACTACCCCGACAAGTCCTTCACGTTCCAGTCGTCCAAGATCGGCACGTACTACGCGACGTACCTCGCGTCTGCGGGGCCGAACTCCGCTCCCGGCATCGTGCGGATCGACGTCCTTCCCGAAGAGGATGCCGGGACCCCGCCGATCGCTGTTCGGGACGTCGCACTCCTCCCCGCGGGTGGCGACGTGCTGGTCAATGTGCTCGGCAACGACACTGACCCGGAGGGCGGCATCCTCGTCGTCCAGTCCGTGTCGGTCGACGAGGACTCCGGCGTGGCGGCCGCGGTGCTCGGCCACGAGACGGTCCGCGTGAGCGACCAGGCCTCGCTCGACAAGCAGGTCCGGCTCACGTACACGATCTCGAACGGGAAGCAGTCCGCACAGGGCGAGATCATCGTCATCCCGGTGCCTGCCCCCGAGAAGCTCAGGCCGCCGATCGCCGGGGACGACGAGGTCGTCGTACGCGCCGGTGACGTCGTGACCATCCCCGTGATGGACAACGACTACAGCCCGAACAACAGCGAGATCCATGTCTCGCCGACACTCGTGCCCCCGCTCGTCGATGACGCGGACGGCGATGTGTTCGTCTCGGAGGACACGCTCCGCTTCCGCGCCGGCTCTGAGGCGAAGACGGTCAATGCGACGTACGAGGTGGTGGACGAGACCGGGCAGCGGGATGCCGGCTACGTGACCATCCGCATCCTGGCCCGCGACGACAAAGCGAACGCCGCTCCGCGCCCGCGCGACGTGACCGTCCGTACGCTGAGCAACTCCGCCGTCACGGTGCCCATCGACCTGAACGGCATCGACGCGGACGGCGACTCGGTCGAGCTCGTCGGTCTCGCCTCTGCTCCGCAGAAGGGTCAGGTGTCGGCGATCGAGGCGGACTCGTTCACGTACACCGCGTTCGAGGACGCCGTGGGCGTCGACCGATTCCAGTACCGGGTGCGTGACGCGCTCGGCGAGGAGGCGACCGCCACCGTCGAGGTGGGCATCGCGCCCTCTCCCAGCACCAACCAGGCTCCCTACGCCGTTCGCGACTCGATCACCATGCGTCCCGGGCGCACCGTGGCGGTCGACGTCCTGAAGAACGACTCCGACCCCGACGGCGACAAGTTCGGCTTCGCCGAGAACGCCGTCCAGGTGCCGGACGTCCCGGGTCTCAGTGCGAAGGTCTCCGGGCAGCAGCTCCTGATCACGGCCCCCGATGAGCCGATGCAGACGAGCGTGGTCTACACGATCGCCGACGAGCGCGGCCTGAGCGCCACGACCTCCGTGCAGATCACGGTCGATCCCGACGTTCCGCTCGCCCGACCCATCGCGCGAGACGACCGTGTCCTCCCCGAGCAGGTCGAGGAGGACGGCAGCGCCGTCGTGGACGTGCTCGCCAACGACGACGATCCCGATGGCACGCGATCCGCGCTGGAGGTGTCGCTCGGTGCCGGCGGCGAGAACGCCCGTGTCGGTTCCGGTGGCAAGGTCAGCCTGAAGATCACCGACGAGCGCCAGCTCATCACCTACTTCGTCACCGACGAGGACGACCAGGTCGCGGCGGCCTTCATCCACGTCCCGTCATTCCAGGACCTGCCCCCGACGCTCATCTCCACCGAGCCGGTGACGGTCAAGAGCGGCGAGTCGATCGACCTGCCGCTGTCCGAGTACGTGCGCGCCTCGGGCGGCGCCGATGTCGTGATCACCGAAGCCGAGAAGGTGGCAGCGGCGCACAGCAACGGCGCGAACCTCGTCAAGGACGAGTCGACGCTGACCTACACGTCTGCGGAGCGCTACTTCGGCTCGGATGCCCTCACCTTCGAGGTCACCGACGGCAACGGGCCGGACGACCCGAACGGGCGGAAGGCGACACTGTCCATCCCGATCACCGTGCTCCCGCCCGACAACGTCCCGCCGACCATGACGGGCGCCTCGATATCGGTCGCTCCGGGTGAGGACCCCACGACGCTCGGCCTGCGCGAGCTGGCTTCCGACCCCGACCCGGGCGACATGGACAAGCTGCAGTTCTCGCTCGCGTCCGACGCGCCCGCCGGAGTCGACGCCTCGATCGACGGTCAGACCCTCCGGGTGTCCGCTCAGGCGGACGTCCAGAAGGGCACCCGGTTCTCGCTCACGGTGCGCGCCACCGATGGTCAGACCGAACCCGTCGACGCCAACATCCAAGTGACGGTGACGGCCTCGACTCGTGAGCTCCCGTCGGTGAACGATGACATCGTCGCCCAGGCCGACCAGGGCGAGACCGTGTCGATCGACGTTCTGAAGAACGACGTGAACCCCTTCCCCGAGAAGCCGCTCGAGATCGTGAACACGCAGATCGAGACGGGTACCGTGACCGGCGTCGACGTCTCGGGCTCCACGGTGAGTGTGACCACGGGTAAGGACTTCGTCGGCAACGTCGTCGTCCGCTACACGGTGCAGGACGCGACAGGCGATTCGGATCGACGTGTCGACGGTCGCGTCCGCATCACGGTCCAGGGGCGCCCCGACGCACCGGGCAAGCCGACGGTGACGACGGTGGAGAGCCGCACCGTGGTGCTCAGCTGGACGCCTCCGGTCGACAACGGCCGCAGGATCGAGAAGTACACGGTGACCTCGACCGCGGGCGGCTACACGCGCGACTGCCCGTCGACGACGTGCACCCTCGACGGCCTGACGAACAACGTCGAGTACAACTTCGTCGTGGCGGCGACCAACAGCGTCGGCGAGTCCGACCCGTCCGTCCCGTCCGAGACCGCTCGGCCCGACGTGCGGCCGGATCAGCCCGCTCCGCCGACGCTGACCTTCGGCGACCGCAGCCTCGACGTCAGCTGGACGGCGCCCCGCACCGAGGGATCCCCGGTCGAGAGCTACACGCTCGAGATCTCGCCGGCGCCGCCGTCCGGCGTCGCTCAGAAGACCGGCGTCGCCGCGACTCGCCTGACGTGGGACGGTCTCCAGAACGGCACCGAGTACCAGGTTCGCGTCCGCGCCCACAACCGTGCACCCGAGCCGTCGGACTTCTCGCAGTGGTCCGCCGGGGAGATCCCCGCGGCTCCGCCTGCGGCGGCCGGCGCGCCCACCGTGGCGCGCATGGAACCGGTGGGCAACCGCGCTCAGATGCGCGTCTCGTGGAACCAGCCCGCCGAGAACGGCGACGCGATCTCCGGCTACGAGCTCCGCGTCATCCGCGGTGGCAACGTCGTCGACACGCTCTCCATCGCCGCGGGACAGACGAGTCAGGCCGTGGTCGTCGACACGTCCGAAACGGACTACACGTACAGCGTCCGCGCCCGCAACAAGGCGGGCTGGGCGGAATGGAGTGCTCAGTCGGCGCCGCGTCGTGCCTTCACGCCGCCGGGAGCGCCGACGGGCGTGTCGGCTCGCGAGGGCGACAACCGGGTCACCGTCCAGTGGCAGCCGGGCGCATCGAACGGCGCCAGTGCGAACGAGATCCAGTACCAGTACAACGTCAACGGCGGTGGCTGGCGTGCCGACTGGGTCGGCGGCGGCGGTTCCGGCACGTCGGGCACGATCGGCAACGGCGCGGTGAACAACAACGGCGCCTACACGGTGCAGATCCGCGCCGTGGCGACCGCCGACGGGACGACCTACGAGGGCGCAGCGTCGGCGGCATCCAACCAGGTCCGTCCTTATGGGCAAATCGGGAACCCTGGTGCATCCGCCTCCGCCGGCGCCACGAACGTCGACGTGAGTTGGTCTCTTCCGCCGGCGAACGGTCGACCCGTGTCGGGCACGGTCAAGATCAGCGGTGATGTCAATGAGACTTTCAACGTGACAGGAAACGGCTCGCGGTCGTACAACCCCGGTCACAGCAAGAATGTGCGGATCGAGGTCACCGCTCGAGCGGACGGGAGCCAGAACACAGGGGCGTCCGCTTCGGCTCGAACGCAGGACGCGCCGCCGCCGCCGCAACCGCGAGTATGGGTCACACAGGGATCCGCGGACGGGAACTGCGTCAACGGATGCCGCCGCTACAACGTCCACTGGGAGAACCTCAACATCGGAACACGCACCGTCACGTGCGTGAGTGACAACGACGGTGCTTTCTCCAGCTACGGACGGATTAACTTCAACGGCGCGGGCAGCCAGGAGCTGACGTGCCACGTGGGGCGCGACGGTCAGAACGTCTGGGTCGACATCCAAGGCTGGGGCGGCTCTGTCGACACCGAGAAAACCTTCTGGCCGCGGCCGTGAACAAACTTCGAGAGCAAGGACTGAACGAATGAGCATGACCCCCGAACAGGCGGCCTGGTTCCGCGACACGTTCACCCGTCTCGTCGACAACGTCGACCAGGCCCTGATGGGCAAGCGCGAGATCGTCGGCCTCGTGCTGGCCGCGATGCTCGCCGAGGGCCACGTCCTCCTCGAGGATGCTCCCGGCACGGGTAAGACGAGCCTCGCGAAGGCGCTCGCCGCGAGCGTGCAGGGCACGTCCACCCGCATCCAGTTCACGCCCGACCTGCTGCCCTCCGATGTGACCGGTGTCACGATCTACGACCAGCAGAACCACAAGTTCGAGTTCCACAAGGGACCCGTCTTCTCATCCATCGTCCTGGCTGATGAGATCAACCGCGCCTCGCCGAAGACCCAGTCGGCGCTCCTCGAGGTCATGGAGGAGTCCCGCGTGACGGTCGACGGCGTGCCGCACGAGGTGGGTCGACCGTTCCTGGTCATCGCGACGCAGAACCCGATCGAGCAGGCGGGTACGTACAAGCTTCCTGAGGCGCAGCTCGACCGCTTCATGATCAAGACCTCGATCGGCTACCCCTCGCTCGCCGTCGCCGAGCGCATCCTCGCCGGCGATGTCGATCGCAACCCGTCCGGCAAGCTCAGCCCCGTCATCACGACCAAGGCCGTCGCCGACATGGCCGACCTCGCAGCGACCGTCCACGTCGACCCCGCCGTCGCGCGGTACGCGGCGCAGCTGGTCGAAGCGACGCGCGAGTCGGACGCCACGAAGCTCGGCGTCTCGGTCCGCGGTGCGATCTCGATGATGCGGATCGCGCGCGTCGTCGCGGCATCCCAGGGTCGTCACTACGTCATCCCCGACGACGTCAAGGCGCTCGCGGCACCCGTGTGGACCCACCGACTCGTCCTCGACCCCGAGGCCGAGTTCTCGGGCACGACGTCCGAGTCCGTCATCGAGCGCGCTCTCACGCAGGTCGAGGCGCCCCTCGCGAGGGCGTCGGCCTGATGACGATGACGCCGGAGACGGTCGCCGCGCCGGACGCGCCCGGCCCCTCCGGCGTGCCCGCGGACACCGCCGACGACGCTCCCGCGTTCGCACCGCGACAGGCGACGAGCTTCGAGAGGCTGCGCGAGGGCGCTGCGGTGTGGGGGCGTCGCGTCGGAGCGCGGATCGCGGTCGTCGCCGGCGTGATCCAGGTCACCGGCTGGGTGGTCATCGCCGTCGCGATCGTCCTGTGGATCACCGCGCTCACGCTCGGGTGGGAGGAAGCCTTCGTCGCGGCGATCGTCGCGACCGTCCTCGCGCTTCTGTGCGTCGGCTTCCTGTTCGGTCGCACGGCGTACGACGTGGACCTCGACCTGACGCGCACCCGCGTCGTGGTGGGGGAGCGGGCCGTCGGCGCGCTGAAGCTGGCGAACCGCACCTCGCGCGCCCTGCTGCCGTCCGAGATCGTGCTGCCGGTCGGATCCGGCCGGGGTGTGTTCCAGGTACCGCGCCTGCACGCGGGTCAAGAGCACGAGGAGCTCTTCGCGATCCCCACGACCCACCGGTCGGTCCTCTCCGTCGGCCCCGTCAGCGTGCTCCGCGGCGACCCGCTCGGACTCTTCGAGCGGACGCACGATCGCCGTCAGGCGGTCGACCTCTTCGTCCACCCGCGGACGCTCCCGCTCGAAGGGCTCTCGCTCGGCCAGATGCGCGACCTCGAGGGGCTGCCCGACCAGCACCTGGCCCGAGACGACGTGTCGTTCCATGCCCTCCGCGACTACCAGCCCGGCGATGACCTCCGTCACGTCCACTGGAAGTCCACGGCCCGCACCGGCACGCTCATGGTCCGCGAGTACGAGCAGACCCGCAGGTCGCACTTCGTCGTCGCGCTGTCGACCCACCCCGGCGAGTACCGGGATGCCGACGAGTTCGAGACGGCGATCTCGGTCACCGGGTCGGTCGGCCTGCGAGCGCTCCGCGATTCGCGCACCCTCGACGTGCGGACCTCCGAGGGCAAGATCCGGGCCGAGACCGGTCGCCGCTTCCTCGACTCGCTCTCCGCGATCGAGACCACGAAGCCGCGTGACGGCGGGATCGTCGCCCTTGCCGGCATCCTGGCCGCTCATTCACCGGATGCCGCCGTCGCCATCCTCATCTGCGGGTCCACCGTCGATGCGGGTCAGATCCGGTTGGCCTGCTCGCGTGTGCCGTTCGGCGTCCGCACCATCGCGGTGATCGCGGACGGCCGCCTCGAATCCCCCGCCCTCCGCCGCGTGGGCGACGCCGACGTCGTCGCTCTCGGGCATCTCGACCAGCTCCCGAACGCGCTCCGCAAGGTACTCTCGTGAACCGTCTCGCCCTCCTGATGCTGCCGGGGATGACCTGGCGCCGTATCGTCGCGGACGTCGGCGCCGTGATCCTCCTCCTGACGGTGGGCATCATCGGCTTCGCCGCCACCTTCGACGGAGCGAGCTACCTGGTTGCGGCCATCGGCGCGCTTCTGCTGGGGCTCGTGCTCGCGTGGATCGGGACGCGGTGGCGCTGGGGGATCCTGACCCTGACGGGCGCCGCGGTCGCGGTGTACTTCCTCTTCGGCGGCGCGCTCGCCCTTCCTCACACCACGTTCCTCGGAGTCGTCCCGACGCTCGAGACCTGGCGCCAGCTCGCGGTCGGCGTCGTGACCTCGTGGAAGGACCTGCTCACCACGGTGCCGCCGGTGGATCCCGGTGACGGCCACCTGATCGTGCCGTTCCTCATGACCCTCGCCGCGTCGGTGCTCACCGCATCGCTGGCGCTCCGACTGCGGAGGGCGGCGTGGGCTCTCATCCCCGCGTCCCTCTACATCGCCGGCGAGATCCTCCTCGGGACGGCGCAGACCGTGGCCCCGATCGTCCAGGGCGTGATCTTCGTGGTCGTCGCCGTCGTCTGGCTCGCGCTGCGCACGATGTGGAGCCCGGAGCGCACCGCTGTCGAAGCGGCGACGCCGGGAGCGGCTGCGTCGCGCGCCGCGCGGCTGCGTCGCCTCATCTCGGGTGGCGTCGTCCTCGCTCTCGCGACGGGAGCGGGTGCCGCGGTGGCGGCGACCGCCGCGCCCCCGACGCAGCGCTACATCCTCCGGGACTTCGTCGTCCCGCCCTTCGACATCCGCGACTACGCGAGCCCGCTCCAGGCCTGGCGCAAGTACGTCCGCGACTACACGACCGATCCGTTGTTCACCGTCACCGGCCTCCCGAAGGACGGCCGCGTGCGACTGGCGACGATGGACTCCTACGACGGGGTCGTCTACAACGTCGCCGAGGACGGCGCAGGGTCGTCGAGCGCGTTCACCTCCATCCGCTCCAACATGTCGCCGCAGGCGACGGGGTCGGACACGAAGGTCCGCGTCGACATCGAGAACCTCTCGGGCGTCTGGCTGCCGACGGTCGGTGCTGCGCGCGAGATCGACTTCACCGGGTCCCGTGCGACCGACCTCCGTCGGGGCGCCCACTTCAACGACGGCACCGGCACGGCGGTGACCACGGCAGGCGTCCGATCGGGTGACGCGTACACGATCGACACGATCGTCCCCCCGGTCATCAAGGACGAGCAGCTCTCCGACACGCCCTTCGCCTCGCTGAAGATGCCCAAGCAGTCCGGCATCCCGCAGGCTCTCAGCGAGATCGCGTCGGACGCGACGGAGGATGCGGAGAGTCCCATCGATCGGGCGCGCGCGCTCGAGACGTACCTCAAGACCGACGGTTACTTCAGTCACGGTCTCGCCAGCGACGTGTACTCTCCGTCCGGTCACGGTGCCGCGCGCATCTCGATGCTCGTCTCGAACGAACAGATGATCGGTGACGACGAGCAGTACGCCGTCGCCATGGCGCTCATGGCCACCCAGCTCGGCATGCCCGCGCGCGTCGTCATGGGCTGGCACCCCGACCAGGGTGAGAAGGATGCCGGTGGCGTCTTCACCGCGACGGGCGAGAACATCCACGCCTGGGTGGAGATCGCGTTCGAGGGCGTCGGCTGGGTGCCGTTCGACCCCACCCCCGACGAGGACAACGAGCCGAGCCAGCAGAACACGAAGCCGCGGGCGAACCCCAAGCCGCAGGTGCTGCAGCCGCCGCCGCCCGCTCAGGAGCCGGCGGAGCTCCCGCCGGCACTGGCGGAGGAGCGCGACCAGGACGAGCAGCCCGACTCCGATCTGGGATGGTTGCTGTCCGCTCTGCTGTGGACGGGTGTCGGCCTCGGCGGCATCCTTCTGCTCCTGTCGCCCTTCCTCGTGATCGGCGGGATCAAAGCCGCCCGGCGCACGCGTCGTCTGCACGCGGAACGCACCGCGGACCGCGTGTCCGGTGGATGGGACGAGCTCGTCGACCGCGCCGTCGACTATCGGGTCAGCGTCCCGCCCGGATCCACGCGTGCCGAGAGTGCGGCGGTCGTCGGTGAGACGTTCGACGGCAGCCGCGTCGCGACCCTGGCGCATCGGGCAGACGCCGACGTCTACGGTCCCGGCGACCCCAGCCCCGAGGACGTCGATGCCTTCTGGCGCGAGGTCGATGAGATCGTCGCCGGCATGGCCGGGGGAGCGACCTTCTGGCAGCGCCTCCGAGCGCGGCTGAGTCTGCGATCGCTGCGACGCGACCGGACGAATCTGTGGGCGAGTCTCTCGACGTTGATCCGGACGCGTCGGAGATGACGGAGCGCCGTCCGGCGACGATGCCTCACCGCATCCTCGCCGTCGTCATCGATTCCGTCGCCGGCGGAGTCGTCGTCGCGCTCGTCTCGGGCGCGGTCGTGACCGTGTCGGTGCTCGCGGGCGGCGCGCTGGCGGTCCTCGCGCTCGCTCCCGCGGTCGCCCTCGCTGCGGTCGCGTGGTTCCTCGTCCATACGACGATGCAGGGCGGACGCGGCTCGCTCGGTATGAGAGTCATGGGGCTTCGGCTGGCCCACGCCGCGGACGACGCCGATCTCGGTTTCGGACGGGCTCTCGGGCGGAACCTCGTCTGGGGTCTGACCAGCAGCGTCATCGTCGGGCTGTTCTCGCCGCTGTTCGACCCGTCCCGGTGGCGGCGCGGGTGGCACGACGTCGCCTCGGGCGCCGTCATGGTCGACGCCGCGCGCGCGGAACGGCGCGAGCGGGTCGAGGCTGCTCCGCCTTCCGCTCCCGTCGTCGCGCCGGCTCCGGTCGTCGCGCCGGAGCCTGCGCTCGCGGTTGCGTCCGCACCGGCGGTCGCGCCCGCTCCGGTGGCAACGCCCGCCCCAGCCGCGCCCGCCGCGGCAACGCCCGCCCCGCAGGGCGCCCCCCTGGCCGCGCCCGCGTGGGCCCCGGCATCCCCGCCGTCGAGCCGACGCATCCCGCGGACCCTGCCGGTGGACGTCATCTCGACCGTCCCCGGGCTTCCGCACCGCGACGGACAACCCGACGCGGTGGAGCACGCCGTCCCGCCGGTCATCGCGATCCTCCGCTGGGATGACGGCACGCGCCACAATGTGTACGAGCCGAGCCTCTTCGGACGCGGACCCGGTCAGCAGGAGGGCCGTCGCAGCGTCGCCGTGCGCGACGAGACGCTCTCGATGTCGAAGACCCATTTCGAGATAGGAGTCGACGCGACGGGCTCCTGGATCGTCGACCGGCACTCGCTCAACGGGGTCGTGATCGTCCGCGGCGGCCAGCCGCAGCGACTCGCCCCGGGAGAACCGGCCCGCATCTGGTCGGGCGACGTGCTCGAGCTCGGCGATCGCAGCCTGACCGTGGAGAGCGCCCGGTGATCGCCATCGACGTGGCGGTCGGCGCAGCGACGCATCCGGGCCTGCGCCGACGCGTCAACGAGGATTCGCATCTCGCGGAGTATCCGCTCTTCCTCGTCGCCGACGGCATGGGCGGCCATGACGCCGGGGCCGCGGCGAGCTCGGCCGTCGTCGCCGAGTTCCGGACCCTCGTCGGCCGCGACTCGGTCGGCATCGAAGGGATGCGGGAGGCACTCACCCGCGCACGCGCCGCCGTGCTCCGCATCAGCCATGAGACACGTGCGGCCGGTACGACGCTCACCGGCGTCGCGGTCACCGAGGTGGGCGGACACGGCTACTGGCTCACGATCAACGTGGGCGATTCGCGCACGTATCGGTACGCCGAGGGCGAGCTCGAGCAGATCAGCGTCGACCATTCCGTCGTCCAGGAGCTCATCGACGCGGGAGAGTTGACCGGCGAAGCGGCCGGGCGGGATTCGCGACGCAACGAGATCACCCGAGCCATCGGCGCCGGCAGCGGAGGCGAGGCCGACTTCTGGCTGATCGCGGCTGAGCCCGGGGACCGCATGCTGATCTGCTCGGACGGCCTGTCGGGTGAGGTGCCCGAGGAGCGGATCAGCGGCATCCTGCGGGATGTGAGCGACCCCGCAGAAGCGGCGACCCGTCTCGTCCACGAGGCGATGCTCCACGGCGGCCGCGACAACATCACCGCTGTCGTGGTCGATGCCGTCCGCGTGTCAGGGCAGGATGATGATGCGTACGACACATCGCCCGCGGGGGGCGTGTCGCACGCCGACGAGGACACACGGCCGCGTGCAGCGGCAGGAGGAGACGCCTGATGCGCTCTGTGCGATACCGGCCTGACGGCAACGCCGAGGCGTGGCGTGCCGCGGTGACCGGATCCGCGCTCGCCGTCCTGCCGCCGGCGGTCACGCCGCACGCGGTCGAGGGCGTCTGGCGTCGCCTGGACACCGGCGGCATCGGCGCCGTCCTCGAGTCGCTCACCGGCGCGTTCGGGACCTCGCTCGCCGCGATCCCGCCCTTCGGGCTCGCCGTCGCCGAGGGCGATGGCGTCCGGGTCGCCGTCCGCGGCCCGGTGACGCTCGTGGTCGAGACGGCGGACGGTACCCACGCCGTCTCCGGCGACGGCGTCGCGACCTGGACCGAACGATTCCTCCCCGGCGTCGTGCGGGTGAGCGTCGACCTCGGCACGGGGACGGATGCCGACCTGCTGCCGATCGAATCGGGCGTCGTCCCTGCGGCCGAGGTCGTCTTCGACCTGAGCGGAGGTGACGCTCCGACGCCCGCCGCGGCGCCGGCAGCGTCCGCCGCTCAGCCCGAGCCCGCGCCTGCCGTCGAGCCGGAGCCCGAGCCCGCGCCCGCCGTCGAGCCGGAGCCCGAGCCCGCCATCGAGCAGAAGCGGGAGCCCGAGCCCGCCATCGAGCAGGAGCCGGAGCAGGAGCCGGAGCCTGCTGCCGAGTCGGAGTCCGACCCCGCACCGGAGGGGCCGTCCGCCCCGGCAGCCGCTGC
>Ga0207790_1000430_pt1 | contig 15118 bp, 23 predicted proteins | sample HigsolmetaGSP14D_FD_184842 | JGI IMG/M metagenome (GOLD analysis project Ga0207790, IMG submission 184842) | High solid enriched microbial communities from the Joint BioEnergy Institute, USA - SP1-4-D (SPAdes) | ecosystem: Engineered > Bioreactor > SSF (Solid state fermentation) > Aerobic >...
ATCTCGCGTGTCCGCTTCCGCGAGATGGCGCACCGTGGCGAGCTGCCCGGCGTGACCAAGTCGAGCTGGTAAGCACCACTTCCGCACGAAGCCCCCGTCTCCGGACGGGGGCTTCGTCGTTCTCGCGGGCTCTCGAGAAGCGGCCGGAAGCTCACCGCCCGGTCGGGTCAGAATTCGAAGATCCGCGCGAGGTCATCTGACAGGAGGACCGTGTGCGGTAGATCCCGGAACGCGGAGGCGTCCACGTTCACGCCGCGAAGTCGTGCTGCTTCCGCGTACTCGTCCCATGGGAGCGATTCTGGATCGGGTTCGTCGGCTCTGATGATCGTGAGGATCTCCTCGATGACGTCAGCAGGTGAGCGTCTCCACGACACCGGGCGGGCGTGACCGTGCGCGAACGATGACAGACCGCGGTCCATGTCCAGTCGAATCATGGAGCCGTCGGACATGCGGATGTACTGGGTGATGCTTACGTGGAGAGATGGTCGGATGTTCTCTGCCGGCACATCATCGAGCTCGCACACGATCACGAGGCTTGTTGCGGTGAGTTGCGTGAGCGCGAACGGGAGCCGCTTCGCTGCCTCTTGCTGCAGCCGATCGGGTCGGTTCGGCACGTATCGGACAACGTGGTCGGGCGGGTTCATGCGGGTGAGCATGCCACATCCTTCTTGACGCCGTAGTCCCACCCGAAGGGGTCGAAGAAGTCGGTCAGCGCGGTGTCGACGCGTCCGCGCCATCCGACGACGCTCGAGCTCGCGCATCGCTTGTGCGGTGTTGCCCATTTGCCGGTACCGGATCCAGGTTTCACGCCCTCGACTGTGTGGGAGGCCTGAGTAATCCAGGTGCATCCGTAAAGCGAGCTACAGGCCAGAGCTTGCAGCTCAGCGGTCACGGTCCCGGTAGTTGGACAGTCGCCACCGTCTTTCACCCAATACCCGTGCACGGAGGCCTCGCCGTTTGTCTTGTGGGGATAGTCAGCCTGACCGTGCCAGTCGCACCCCCACCAGGACCAAAGGGGCATGAAGATCGGCTCGTCGCTACTCGCCGGATCGCTTTCCTCAGCCCGCGCGTCGAAACCGTACGCTTCCTCCGCCTCGTTTATCGACACGTACTCCATGGCCGGGTCACCGGCTACCAACGTGGCGACGGCAGAGGGGCTTACAGGGTCCTCGACCGGCTGGGCTTGAGCCGCCGCGGGGCCAGCCAAGACGAGAGCTGCGGTGGTTGCGGCGATGAGCAGAGCTCTCTTGTTCAGGTGCATAGGGACCGCTCTTCCTCGGCGCGCGTCGCTGGAAGCGGGCTTTGCTTGCAGCCGAACGTTGTTCACGCGTTCGTGTCTTCGACACTAGGTCCCCGCCACTTGGACCACCATCGGCCGTTCGGGGGACACGTCAGTAAGCCGGGTGTGTGGCCATGACGATCGGTGCCCGGAGACGGGTGCTCCGTTTCGGGCCAATTGCTCGGCGCCGAGTCCGCTCGGCTCGACCGGCGGTAGATCGAACCGCCGATCCCGTGTCCGCCTCCGCGAGATGGCGCACCGTGACGAGCTGCCCGGCATGACCAAGTCGAGCTGGTAAGCACAGCTTCGTCGTTTCCGGGGGCTCAGTCGGCCCGACGTTCGATGAGGATCGTGTCGCGCCAGGTGCCGGCCCACGGGCCGTGAGTCATGTACGCGATGCGTTCGCGGCGACCGACCTGGCGGAAACCGGCCCGCTCGTGCAGCGTCAAGCTGGCGATGTTCTCGGGGAAGATGCTCGCTTGGACCATCCAGATGCCGGCGGCGGCGGCATCCGTCACGAAAGCCTCGAGGAGACCTCTGCCGACGCCCCGGCCCTGGGCGCTATCGGCGACGTAGACGGAATGCTCCACGACCCCTCGGTAGACCTCACGCGTCGAGACGGGGGAACCGGCGATCCAGCCGAGCACCATGCCGGTGGGGTCGGCAACGACGAGTCTGCCGACCTGGAGCTTTGCTCGGTCGAACTCCTCCCACGACGGGGGTGCGCTCTCGAAGGTCGCGTTCCCCGCTGCGATGCCTTCGCGGTAGATCGACTCCACCTGGGGCCAGTCGTGCGCGGTCAGGGCCCGGATGGTGGCGTCGGTCATGGACGGAGGGTCTGGGATGCCGCGTCGAGCGCGTCGGTGACGACGCGGTAGTAGGCCCATCGGCCCCGCTGCTCGCGCGTCGCGAGTCCCGCGTCGACGAGCTGCTTCATGTGATGGGAGACGGTCGGCTGAGACAGCCCGACGGGCTCGGTGAGATCGCAGATGCACGCTTCGCCGTCGGCGGAGGCGGCGATCAGGGAGAGCAGACGCACACGGGTGGGGTCGCCGAGCGCTTTGAAGACCCGCGCGGTGCGCTCCGCATCCTCCACCGAGATCACACTGCCCGTGACCGTCCCGCAGCACACTGCACCTTCGGACGGGGCGAGAAGCGGGAGGTGTGCAGGCATGCGGTCATCTTCTCACGTCGTATTGACATCTGTCGATGGATCTGTGCATCCTCTATCCATCGAGCTTTGTCGATGCGTGTGAGGAGGCCCCAGGTGGACGATGTCCTGCCCGTCGTCGTCATCGGTGCGGGTCCGCAAGGGCTCGCCGCTGCGGCACACCTCGTCGAGCGGAACATGCCCGTCGTGGTCCTCGAGGCCGGTGCTGCTCCTGCTGCGGCTGTCGCGGAGTGGGGCCACGTCCGCTTGTTCTCCGAATGGCCCGAGCTCATCGACGCAGCCGGCGCCCGCCTTCTGCGCACGTCGGGGTGGCAGGCGCCCGCTGCCGGATACCCCACCGGCGACCAGTGGATCGGGAAGTACCTCGCCCCCCTCTCTACGGCGTTGGGTGATCGGATCCGCTTCGGCTCCCGCGTTACGGGTGTCTCCCGGATGGGTCGGGACCGGCTCGTCGATGCCGACCGCGGGGACCAGCCGTTCACGGTCCACATCTCGCCCTCCGAGGGGGAGGAGTACCGGCTGCAGGCGCGGGCCGTGATCGACGCATCCGGCACGTGGGCCAGTCCGAACCCTGCCGGAGCCGACGGCCTGCCCGCGCTGGGGGAGGCCTCCGCGGCGGACCTGCTCTCGTACCGCATCCCCGACTTCCGCGATCGGGCGGGTTTCTCCGGCAAGCACACGATCGTGATCGGCTCCGGGCACTCCGCGGTGACCGCCGTCCTGGCCCTTGCCCGTATGGCTCGTCGCGACCTCTCGACGACCGTGACCTGGGCGCTGCGCCGCGCGACCGCCGGCAACACGTTCGGCGGAGGGGATGCCGACGAGCTGCCTGCGCGCGGCGCCTTGGGGATCCGGGCGAAAGAGTATGTCGAGGCCGGTCTCGTCTCCCTCGTCACCGGGTTCCGCGTCGAGCGGGTCACTCATGACGGAGAAAGACCCACTTTGGTCGCGGAGGACGGCCGCACCCTCACCGCCGACCGCGTCGTGGTGTTGACCGGGTTCCGTCCCGACCTGTCGTTCCTCTCCGAGCTGCGATTGGAGCTCGACCCGACACTCCAGGCTCCGGTGCGGATTGCCGCGGAGGTCGATCCGAACGTCCACTCCTGCGGTTCCGTCGCCGCGACGGGCGCAGCGGACCTCGCTCAGCCGGAGCAGAACTTCTACCTGGTCGGGGCGAAGTCCTACGGTCGTGCGCCGACGTTCCTCGCCCTCACCGGGTACGAGCAGGTGCGCAGCGTCGTGGCCGAGCTGGCAGGCGATCACGAAGCCGCCCGCCGCGTAGAGCTGGTCCTGCCGGACACCGGCGTGTGCGGCGGCGCGGGATTGTTCGATGCGTCCGGAGCCTCGCTCGGTGGGGCGTGCTGCGCCCCGCCTGTCGCGCTCGTGCAGGTCGGCCGCGCCCCGGCATCCGTCTGATCCATCCGCCTAGTGGGCGTCCTCGGAGTCGATCGCGTCAGTCATCGACGCGTAGTCGTCGCGTGCGCGGACCCTATGCCCGGGGTGCGAGAAGTTCTGTTCGAATTCGCTCTGCGACGGCTTCGCGGAGGGGGCGGACAGCATCCGCGTCCCAGGACTCCGGGTTGGGGAACGACCACTCGAACACATTGCCTCTCGGGACGGAAGGGAGGTCAAGTCCGGGCTTCATGAGCACGACCACGTCGGCGTCGTCGAGGTCGTCGGGTGTGACGGCGCGGGGTTTCCGGTCCGAGATGTCCATGCCCAGCTCGGCGACGGTCATGGCAATAGCCGGGTTGACTTCGCTCGCGGGGGAGAGACCCGCAGACTTGGCGGTGACGCGACCGCCGCCAAGGTGCTCGAGCAGGGCCGCTCCGAGCTGGGATCGCCCCGCGTTGTGTTGGCAGATGAATAAGACGATGCGCTTCATGTGGGCTCCTGGACCGTGTGACTCACTGACCACGATTGCGCCTTACATAGGTATCTGTCAATATAGAGACATGTCGATACAAGATGCCGAGCTGGTCATCGTTGGCTCCGGGCCCGCAGGTTATACGGCGGCGGTGTACGCAGCGCGCGCCGGCCTTGCCCCTGTGGTGATCGCTGGGTCCGTCTCCGCGGGTGGCGCATTGATGACGACCACCGAAGTGGAGAACTTCCCCGGTTTCGTGAACGGCATTCAGGGCCCGGAGCTGATGGAGACGATGCGCCAGCAGGCCGAGCGCTTCGGTGCACGAATCCTCCTCGACGATGCCGTGGCGCTCGACCTCGGATCTGGCATCAAGGTCATCGAGACGGGCGCCGGAGAGACGTTCCATACGCGCGCTGTCATCCTCGCGATGGGATCCGCGTACAGGAAGCTCGGGCTCGTCGACGAGGAACGGCTGTCCGGTCACGGTGTCTCCTGGTGCGCTACATGCGACGGGTTCTTCTTCCGCGAGCAGGACATCGTCGTTGTCGGCGGCGGCGATTCCGCGATGGAGGAGGCCCTGTTCTTGACCCGGTTCGCCAGGAAGGTGACCGTCGTCCACCGCCGTGACTCGTTCCGTGCGTCGAAGATCATGGCCGAGCGAGTCCTCGAGCACCCGAAGATCGAGGTCGCATGGAACAGCGAAATTGCCGCGCTGCACGGTGCCGACAAGGTGGAGGCGGTCCGGCTGCGGAACACCGTGACGGGTGCCGAGGCAGACCTTTCCGTGACGGGAGTGTTCGTGGCGATCGGTCACGACCCGAGGTCTGATCTCGTCACCGGCCAGGTGGAGACGGACGCGGACGGGTACGTCATCGTCGACCACCCCTCGACCCGCACGTCCCTGACAGGCGTGTTTGGCGCGGGTGACCTCGTCGACCACACCTACCGGCAGGCGATCACCGCCGCCGGCACCGGGTGCGCCGCGGCGCAGGACGCCCAGCACTACCTCTCCGCTCTCGAACCCGTTGCCCCCGCCCGTCAGGCGGAGTTCGCATGAGCATCGCCACGCCCGCAACCCGCCGTCTGTCGAACCTCGACCGGTGGCTCCCGCTGTGGATCGGGCTCGCGATGGTCGGAGGCATCCTCCTCGGTCGGTTCATCCCCGGACTGTCAGAGCTGCTCACGCACCTCGACGTGGGTGGCATCTCGGTGCCGATCGCGCTCGGGTTGCTGGTCATGATGTACCCGGTTCTCGCGAAGGTCCGCTACGACAAAGTCAGCGCCGTCACGGGCGACAAAAAGTTGCTCATCTCGTCGCTCGTGCTGAACTGGATCGCCGGTCCTGCTCTCATGTTCGCTCTGGCGTGGATGTTCCTGCCTGACCTCCCCGAGTACCGGACCGGGCTGATCATCGTGGGCCTTGCCCGATGCATCGCCATGGTCGTCATCTGGAACGATCTGGCCTGCGGAGACAGGGAGGCCGCGGCCGTACTGGTTGCGATCAACTCCGTGTTCCAGGTGATCGCGTTCTCCCTGCTGGGCTGGTTCTACCTCACGGTCCTCCCCGGCTGGCTGGGCCTCGACAGTCAGGGGCTCGATGTGTCGGTCTGGCAGATCGCGGTGAACGTGCTCGTGTTCCTCGGCGTACCCCTGGTCGCTGGCTTCGCATCCCGCCTCATCGGGGAACGCCGCAAGGGACGCGCATGGTACGAAGACACGTTCCTGCCGAGGGTCGGCCCATGGGCGCTGTACGGACTGCTGTTCACGATCGTGCTGCTGTTCGCCCTGCAGGGCGAACAAGTCACCTCGCGACCGCTGGACGTGGTCCGGATCGCCGTACCGCTGCTGGTGTACTTCGCCGTCATGTGGTTCGTGGGACTCCTCACCGGGAAGACGCTCGGGTTGGGGTATGCCCGCTCCTCGACGCTCGCGTTCACCGCCGCGGGCAACAACTTCGAGCTGGCCATCGCCGTCGCGATCGGCACCTTCGGCGCCGCATCCGGCCAAGCCCTCGCAGGCGTCGTCGGCCCGCTCATCGAAGTCCCCGTGCTCGTCGGCCTTGTCTACGTTTCCCTGTGGGCCGCGCGCACCTGGTTCCACACCGACCCCTACGCGGTCCCCGAACAAGCAGTCATGGAAAGGACTCGACGATGAGCTCCACGCTCACCCACTCCGCAGAGGAGGCCTGCGCACCCTCGTCGACCCACGCCATCGGGGACGCCGCAGCAACCGCAATTGCCACCACTCTGAAAGCACTGTCGGACCCGCTGCGGTTGCGGATGCTGTCCGCGATCGCCACCGACCCTCGCGGGGAGTCGTGCGTGTGCGACCTCGCCGAGCTGGCTGACGTGTCGCAGCCGACCGTCTCTCACCACTTGAAGGTGCTGCGAGACACAGGCGTGCTGGCATCCGAGCGACGCGGAACATGGGTCTGGTATCGGATCGCTCCCGCTCTCCGGCCCGCCGTCACCACCCTTCTCGAGTCGTTCGCTCCCGCCGCCGTTGACCCGACGGCCCGGCCCGAGCAGACCGGACTGGAAGACGTTGACGACGCTCTCACCCACCTCACAGAAGGTCTTGGCGGGCTGTACCCGAGCCTCAGCGGCCCGCTGATAGCGACCATCGTCCGCGAGTCCTACACATCCCTCGCCAAGACCGCGCGCGTGAAGACCCACCTGCTGTCCCTCACTGAGAGGTTCGCGCGTCAGCGGCTCGTCGACATCACCCGTGACCGTGACAACGGGCTGCCGCAAGTCCTCTTCGTATGTGTCGCGAACGCGGGCAGGTCGCAGCTCGCTGCAGCCCTCGTCAACCAGCGCTCCGGTGGCGCGGTCATCGCTCGTTCGGCGGGGTCCACTCCGGCAGCGGAGATCCACCCGAACGTGCAGCCCCTGCTCGACGAGCTCATCCCGGACGGGGACCAGGAACCGAGGTTCCCGAAGCCGCTCACCGATGACGCCGTCCGAGCAGCAGACGTCGTCATCACCATGGGTTGCGGAGACGTCTGCCCGATCATCCCCGGCGTCCATTACGAAGACTGGACCGTCGGCGACCCTGCCCTCGCGTCCGCCGAGGGTGTCGCCGCGATCCGCGACGACATCGCCCGCCGCGTCGACGCCCTCCTCGCCACCCTCTCATCCACCCGCTGACCGGAGCACTCATGACCGAGACCACCAAGCCCGCCGTCCTCTTCGTCTGCGTCCACAACGCCGGCCGATCGCAGATGGCGGCCGGATACCTCCGCGCGATCGCCGGAGACCGCATCGACGTGTTCTCTGCCGGGAGTGAGCCCGGCAACGCCGTGAACCCGAACGCCGTCGCCGTCATGGCGGAGGAAGGCATCGACCTCGCCGGTGCCGTCCCCCAGATCCTGACCACCGACGCCGTGCGTCAGGCCGACGTCGTGATCACGATGGGATGCGGCGACGCCTGCCCGATCTTCCCCGGTAAGCGCTACGAGGACTGGGAACTCACCGACCCCGCCGGGCAGCCCCTCGACGTCGTCCGTGAGGTCCGCGACGACATCCGCGGGCGGGTCGAAGGACTCGTCGCCAGCCTGCTCTAGGTTTTCGCGCCACGCCATCGTCGCGGGCGCTGACGGTGAGTTGCCGGGTCATCGCTCTCAGTCGCGGCCTGATCCACCTTCTTCCATCCAGTCGCTTACTCGCGCGCTCTCGTCACTCAGGTCGCCTGCATCTGGCGGCGTGAATGCGATCGATTCGGCTAGCACTGCAACCGCGGCGGCGCGCGCCTTTTCCTGATGCGACGCGTCCTGGAACCGGTGGGCGTCGGCGTTTCGCTGGATCGCCAGATGAGTGTCGATGTCGCCCAGGCGCTGTGCGATCACGGAGGCGAGTCCATCACGGAGCTCTTCGAGATTGGTGTTGTGGATCTCAAGCCGACGGTCGGACACCCGCAGTTCCGCGGTCGAGTACCCGTGCGCGGACAGCTGCGCGCGAGTCTCGTTGCCTTGAATATCGGCTACCTCATCCGGCTCCACCCTGCGGGTGAAGACAGCTTCGACGGTGTATCGGTCGGGTGCATCGACGGTCATCAGCTCCGACGGGAGGGTGGTGACCAGGATCGACCGGAGGCCCAACAATGCGGGGCCACTGCCCGCGCTCTTCACTTTTGCATTCATGAACCGACGTTACGCCTCCGGCCTGGGCGTCGCACAGAAACCGTCGGCTGCCCCGGCCTGTCGCTGGAGCGGGGACCTCGCCAGGCGCGCACTGGGGGTTGCGTCGGCCTCAGAAGACGAGGTCCCCTCTCAAACGGTCGTGCAGAAAAACAGGATCCCCTCACAATCACCCCCCAGGTGAGTGCAAGGGGATCCACCCATCTCCAAAACACGAGGATCAAAAGATCTGCGGTGCTGGCGGGGCTTCTCCAACCGGGCGGGCCCCCCGACCGCCCTCATTGCTGACAGTGTCACGGATCCCCGCGCACCGATAGGGGGGTAGCCGGATACCACCCGGCCGGACACTTCGGGGGCGTTGGTCAGATGACGTCTGCGGCCGCTTCGGCGCGATGGTCATCCGGCGGCTCGGACACGAGGTAGAGCCCGCTGGTCGCGTCGGCAAGGCGCGCGAGCTTGCTCAACCACGCCCTGTTGATGGTCGGCGCGCGGCTACCGCGGTACGTGAAGCTGAGCTTCGAGTCGGAGTGGATCCAGACCGCTCGTCGGCCGTCATCCATGCTGAGGTCCTCGCGCCAGGTGAAGAAGAACGGCTCGCCACGTTTCAACTTGTTCCCGATCACGATCTGCAAATGCGCGAGCGCGCGATCTTCGATGTCGGTCTTCGCGTTGGTGCTGTAGTTGAAGCGCCCCATGGTGGTGACCTTCCCTTAACCGGACGCATCCCATCAGACACACTGCTGAGCAGTGCTGCGGATCCAACATGCTGGTGCCCCACTCTGCAGGTTCCTCGCGTCACGCCGATCGGGCGAGGGGTTGCGCGCCACACGACAACGTGATGGTCGGCGGCTGGCAGATCGAGATGTACGACTGATCCGGCGAGGTGGTTCCAGATGCCTGTGATGCCGGCGGCGCGTGCGATCGTGCTGTGGCTCGACTCGATAGTCTTGCGGCACATGGCGAACGGCTTCCCGCCGGTACGGCAGGCCACCCGGCTGCACGCGCCGTTCCGTTCGGTTCGGTTCAGCGGGCACGCTGGCCGCGAGGGGTCGTCAGATGGGGCAGACGTGCACGGCAGGCAGGTAGCGGCTCGCTGCGCTGATTCGCCCCGCGGCGGTCTGCGGTTCAGATCGGTGAGGGAATGACGGTCAGCGAAACCGTCGCGAAAGGGACGGCGTCGCTCGTCGTCTTCGCCGCGGCGCTCGTCGTCACGATGGCGGGGTCGTGGGTGCCCTCGTTCTGGTACGACGAGGCCGCCACACTGCAGCTCGCACGGCTGCCGCTGCCGGAGTTCTTCGGCTTCGTGATGCAGCGGGATGCCGTCCACGGGCTGTACGCGTTCATCATGCACGGGTGGATCCAGGTCTTCGGAGAATCCGAGTTCTCGGTTCGGTTCCCCTCTGCGCTCGCCGTCGCGGTCGGGGCGACCGGTGTGTTCCATCTCGGCCGTCGGTGGTTCGGGGTGGCCCCCGGCATCCTGGCGGTGGTGGTCTTCGTCGTCCTCCCGAGGATGACGACGCAGGGCATCGAGGCGCGGTCGTATGCGATGGCTACCGCCCTGCTGGTCGTCGCCGCTGTGCTCGTCGCGCGGGCGCGTGAGCGCCGTGGCTGGGCGCCGTGGATCGCTGTCACGGCGGCTGCCACGGCGTCGGTGTGGATGTTCGCGTATGGCCTGTTCGTGCTTCCCGCGCTCGCGCTGCTCGCGGACGACCCCACCCTTGCGAGGCGCACGCGGGTCCTCCGGGCTTCGGCCGCGCTGGTCGTTCCCGGATTGCTCGCTGTGCCCCTCGTGCTCACGATGATTCCGCAACGCGGTCAGGTGGCGTGGTTGTCCGGGCAGGACGTCAACCTCTACACCGTGCTGATAGAGCCGATGTTCGGCTCGGCGTTCTGGATGGTGATCGGGTTGGCGCTGCTGGTCGCGGTGGCGGTGCGAGCGGGGTGGCGGGTCACGCTGTCGCGCCCCGTGGTATCGCTCCTCGTCTGGCTGTTGCTGCCCGGCACCGTGCTCGTGACGCTGTCGCTCGCGGGGACGCCGGTGTTCACTCCGCGCTACCTGACCGTCTCTGCGCCTGCACTCGCGCTCTTGGTCGGCTCGCTTCTGGGGGGCGCACGTCGCCGGACCCTCGTCGCTGCGAGCGTCCTCATCTGCATGCTCACGGTGCCGCATTACGTCGCATCGCGGTTGCCGATGGCGAAACCCGGGGGCATCGACCTTCGCGCCGCGGCATCCTTCATCGCGTCGCACGCCCGACCGGGCGACGCCATCCTGCTGGAGGCTGCAGGCCCGGCGGGAACCCGGCCACGCGTCGCCATCGCCGCCTACCCAGACGCCTTCGCAGGCCTCCGGGACATCGCGTTCGCATCGAGCTACGTCGGAACCGGCACCTACTCAGACTCCCTCGTCGATCCGAAGTTCACTGAGGTTCCCGGCGATGCCGACATCTGGGTCGTCACGAGAGATGGGTCGACGTTCGCGCAGCAACTGGCCGAGAACGGATACGCTCCGGCATCCGTTCGAGACGTCGGTGGTCTGACGGTGGGCGAGTGGCGCCGGGATGACGCGCGCTGAGCGGAAGGTCAGAACGGCAGGTCGCGTGACCCCGGCGGGGCGATGAGGATGCCGGTGATCTTGCCGGAACCGTTGTAGGCGACGCGTCCAATCCACTCGCCGGCCTCATGCTGGAGGGTCACCTGCACGATCGCTCCCGTGCTCAGATGCCGGTTGGCGAGCTTGGCCAGCGGTGTGCTGCCGTCCGCCGTCCGCACCGTCGCCTCGACACACGCGTCGAGGCGACCGGATTCGCCCCGGACCTCATCCCACACGCCCATCAGCTTGCGTTTGGTCAGCGCGCGGCCGCAGGTATACGTCATGTGCGCCCGCACCGCCTCGTAGTCGCCGGCGTCCAGGTGCGCGAACACCTCGCTGGTCCGATCCGTCAGGTCTATCCCCGGTGCTGCCATCGTTTCCCCCTCGCCCTTGGCGCCGAATCGCTTGAAGGCCGCCTGTCGGCTGACCCCGAGCGCATCACCGATCTCCTGCCACGAGACGTCGTGAGAACGCGCCGTGGAAACCACCTCCTGCAAGCGCTCGCGCGAACGTCGCACCAACTCGTCGGCGTGACGGATGCCCCGAACCTCACCACCCGAATCGGGAGGGGCGCCTGCTCCGGCGGCCTCCACGAGTGAGGCGAGCTCGGCAAGCGACATGTCGCTCGTGGATGATCCGGCCATGGGGCGAGCGTACGAGCGAAGATCGTGAGTGTCAACCAAAGGGTGACATCACGCAATGCGACGGCGTGACACACTCACGCTGGCGGGCTGGTTGGCTCGATTCGATTGAGAGGATCATCGATGGCGGATGACGCCGGTTCCGATGACGAGCGCTGGCTCACCATCGACGGGCGGCGGTGGCGGCGCACCGATCCGTCCTTGCCCGCAGACCTCGTGGCGGCGCTGACCTCCCACCTCGGGCGCGGTCGATCAGGTGTGCGCCGCGCGCAGGGCGATCCGGACGCCACGTCAGCGTCACGCCGACGAGTCGACCTCGCCAAGCACGGGCTCGGCGAGCGGGGCCCGTACTGGTGGGACGAGCCGGAGGACGAGCGCCTCCGCAGAGCGAGGCAGGCGCTCGCCGAGTTGGAGGAACTCGAGGACTGAGAAGCTCAGCCAGAAAGAGATTTCGATAGGCGGTTTCGGTGCCTGCGATCCCTCTTCTTTCGTTATCTGAACGCGCGCACTCTCGGATCAGACGGGTCCCCGTCGTGAGAACCCTTCGCGACGGGGAGGTAGTCGAAGGGTGGGTGGCCCGTCACCAGCGCCGGGACACCGATCATCGGGAGATTCTCTGCGATACCGATCGATTCGAGCTCGGTGAGTATCACTCTCACGGCGCGGATAACAACGTGGCCCCGTGCTCGTGGGTGATCAGCCGCGAGACGATCAGTAGTTCACGACTCGTCACGGAAGTCGGAGATCGTGCGTCTCTCGAGGCGCGGTTCATCGAAGACAACGTCGCAGCCTTCGCTCTGGGGCGACTGGGCCTCGAATCCAACCTCGAGCGGCTTGTGCGCGCTGGGGAGCGAGAATGCGCGGATCAGCTCCCACCGTTCGCCGTCCAAGGACGCATGGAAGGCGAAGACGGTCCCCTTCCGAGACACGCGCAGGTGCACGTGATCACCATCGACGGTGAAGGCGTTGGCGTCGTCGGACACGCGATTGTTGACGACGCTGACGATCATGCCCTGCCCGCGTGGAGAGAACTCGAAGCAGAGCTTCGCCCACGTCTCACGATCGTGGCGCAGGAAAAGTACGCCGGCATCGAATGTGCCCGCGAAGCGCACGCGAACCCGCGCGCTGAGCTGGAAGTCGCCGGCGGGAGCGTCGGTGAGAAGTGTTGCGGCGTTGTGCAGCGTCGAAGAGGTGACCTGGCCGCCGTCGTTGCCGCCTGGGTCGGTGAAGATGTCCGTGCCCGGAATGCTGGATACACGGATGCTGCCCGAGACAGGATCTACCGACCAGCGGTCGTCGGGGAACGGCCGAAATGGGGTCTCGATGGTGGGGATGTATACCGTCATGCGATCACAGTATCGAAAAACCGTGCACATGCACGGTTTACAGGGCCATGGTCACCACTGCCTGGAAAGCAGCGCCTTCCGTGGTGCGCACCCGAGCAATGCGGCAGGGCCCAGCATGAAGACTGCTGAGAGGCATGCCGGAAACACCGGGGACGGCCTACGGTGCCTCCGCGATGAGAGTCGCCCAGGCGCCGGCCAAGGTGTCGTCGTTTGACTGGATTTCGACGGAGACGGCTTCCGCTGCGGTATCGAATGTGAGCCCGGTCACCTCGCCGGGGCTCTCACAACCTTCCGCCCTCGCCACCATTCCGCTTGAAGAACCGATGGCTTTGAAGGTGACGCTGGCCTCCGCCGGGGTGCAGTCACCGGAGCGTGTAACGGACCCCTCGATCGGCTTCGCCCTGCGACATGTTGAGGCGATATGCACTGTTTTCGCCGCCCTGCGAGCGCGCGCGCTACCTCGCCGGTCACCTTCCCGGGCACCTCATAGTCGGGGTCGACAATCTTGAGCGCCACGAACGGAGAGTCATCGACGCCCGCCTCGGTGATCGATGGGCTTGGAGAGGGCGAGCGCTCAAGACCGACTGTCGAGATGCAACCGGATATCAGTAACGCCGCCGATATGAGTACGAGGAAGCTCGGTGCGCGCCGCACCATGAAGCCCAGAGCCGGCCGGAAAGGATCGTTTTCGGCGGGTTCCGGTTGCGTAGCCTTCGAACATGAACAAGCCACTTCTGATTCAAGTCGCGGTTCTGTTCCCGTTGGTCGGAGTGGCGTCCATTCTGTTCGCGCTGGGGTGGTGGATCCCGGCCGTCGCCGCGTCAGTTGCGGTGATCGCTGCTTCGATATGGGTGAGACGAGCAGTCGTGGATATGCACGTGGATGAGGCCCTCGCCGCGCCTGAGCAGGATGTAGATACAGCCGACCAAGGCGAGCACGAGGGCGAGTCGCGGCTCGACCGATAACGATCGTTTGCGGCTCGTGCGCCCGAGATGCCGAACTGGACGCGCCACAAACGGCACCCGCTACCGGGTTTTGGCAGACCTTTCTGGTGGATCGGCTACCGCGGTAGCGACAGTATCGCCAGTGTCCCGACTACGCCGACCACGGTAGCGATCAACATCAACCAGCCTCTTCTGGTCGACGCGGTGCTGAGGGGACGCCGGTCATCCTCGATGCCCAACCGGGTCCTGATCTCCGCTGCTTCCTTATCGAGTGCTTCGCGGTGGTCGATGTGGCCGTAATCGGGCGTGCCAGCCACCCACGCGAGGTTAAGGAGTTCTTCGCGGATCTGTTGCAGTCGGGCGTGGTCGCGCTTGGAAGCATCATCAGCTGTCATCTGAAGGAGCGCCCTTGCCCCGCCCCTTCCTGAGTTGTTGTCCGCCGATGATGGTGCCGAGAGCGCCGAGCACGGCGAGTCCTATCCCCGCGGGTGGCCCCGGGAGGTCTGAAGCGATTGCGAATATGGCGAGTGCGGTACCTCCGAGGAAAGTGAGGAGCGACCCAACGAACATGACGAGGTACGGGGCTCTCATGTGGTGCACTCTCCCACGCCCGAGCCCACCTGCTCTATCCCGCGTCGAGAGGGTGCCTCACTTCGGCTTCCGAAGAATGATCACCGCCACGAAGATGACACACACCGCGATTCCTGCCGCCATTAGTGCCCACCCAGGTAATCCGAGTGCTGCAGAGACCCCTACATCCGGTAATCCCTGGCGAATTTGCGGGACGAAGAGGAGAAGCGAGAACAAGACGGCCAACCCCCCGAAGAAGACGATTCCCGCGGTCCTGCCGTTCATAGTTGACTCCTCGCTTCAACCGCATCGGATGGCTCACGACACTATCTCGCTCGCAACGATGCATCGGGCTTAGCTCCGGAGGTCCCAAGCGGCCCGCAACCGCCGGGACGCTCGACGAATCGGTCTCGTCGAACCCGCTTGTAGCTCACCGCATAGCGACCTCTTCGCAGGCCTGCCCTTCGCCCACCGAAAACGATCGTTTTCGACTACCTCGCGCCGAACGTGCGAGAACGCCCGCCGAAAAGGTGGTTCAGAACCTGGTTTCGGCGGGCGTTTTCGGGTGGGTT
>Ga0207790_1000432_pt1 | contig 15078 bp, 11 predicted proteins | sample HigsolmetaGSP14D_FD_184842 | JGI IMG/M metagenome (GOLD analysis project Ga0207790, IMG submission 184842) | High solid enriched microbial communities from the Joint BioEnergy Institute, USA - SP1-4-D (SPAdes) | ecosystem: Engineered > Bioreactor > SSF (Solid state fermentation) > Aerobic >...
AATCGAAGAAACCCGACCCACCCCGGGCCGACACCAAGAGTCAACCAAACACCAACCAATTGACCAATGGGGAGTCCTCCCCACTTGACAAACACCCCGAGCACCGCCGTTCGATGGGGAGAACACCCCATGGACCCTGAGGCCGCCGCGACCATAGTCTGACCTCCACTCAGGGGATGGAGACGCGTGAAATGACCGACGTCAGGATGGACCTCGACAGACTCGAGTCCGCCGCCGAAAGCGCGCGAGGCCTCGCCACGACGTTCGACGAGGCGGAGTCCTTCGCCGATGATTTGGGCTCACTCACCGGGCACGGTGGTCTCGCCGACAAGATCGAGGACTTCGGCGGCAAATGGGACATCGCCCGCGAGGACCTCCGCGAAGGTCTGCGCTCCCAGGCCGACTTCATGCAGGCGATCGTCGACACGTTCCGCGACCTCGATCGCACGATGGCCGAGGACGGAGCCCAGCCGTGACAGTCCTTTCCGGCGAGCCCGATCTGCTGACCACACGGGCGGCCCGTCTGACGACGTCCGCCGAGGTGATCCTCGCCGTCGTGCACGAGATGCGCGGCATCGTCGACGACGACCAGGGAGAAGCCGTCCAGGCGCTTCGGGAACAGAACGAGCAGATCGCGTCGGACCTCGAGCGGATCCACCCCCGATACTCCGGCACGGCGTCGGCGGTCACCGAGTACGCCGTGGCTCTGACCGCCGCTCACGACGCGGCGGAGCGAGCGCAGGACGACCTCGACGACGCACTGGAGGAGCAGACGCGGGCGGACAACGCGGTGCGGTCCCTGTCGAACCGCGTCGAGGCAGCTGACGACCCGCCGTCGTCCCTGACGGATCAGCTCCCGGGGGCGCGCCGAGCGGCCCAGACGGCGCAGTCCGCGGTCGACGATGCTCGGATGCGGATCGAGGCAGCACGACAGGACATGATGGATGCCGCCGAGGAGGCGGTCCGCCGCATCGACGACGCCATCGACGCGACCAACGAAGGGTTCTGGGACCGGGTCGGCGATGTGTTCTCGGACATCGGGGACTGGCTGGCCGGCATCGGCGAGTGGATCACCGACTTCTTGGCCGACGTCGTCGCGCTCCTGAAGCGGATCCTCGCCACGATCGTCGCAATCCTCGGCGTCCTGCTCGTCTTCCTCCTCATCCTTGCCGTCGGATGGATCTTCGGGACGATCGGCCTCATCATCGCCGCCGTGGTCGTCGGGGTGATGGCGGCCTTCCTTCTGGTCAGCATCTTCTCGGACGTCACGAAACCCACACCGCCGGTGACACCGACGGACCCGTACGCCGATGACCCGCTGAACCGCACCGATCCGCCGACGATGCAGACCGTCCTCGACGGGACCGCCGAGGTCGACACGCTCGGCGGCGAGGAGGAATCGGTCATCCGGATCACGAAGGTCTTGGGTCCCGACGGGTGGCAATACACCGTGACCCTGCCGAGCACCCAGGAGTGGCTGTCGCGGTTCGGCGACCAGGGCGCCGTGAACGACCTCGACAGCAACCTCGCCCTCATGCTGACGCCCGCGCTGCAGACGCAGTACGAGCGCGCCGTCCTCGATGCGATGGCGCAGGAGGGCATCGGCCCGGACGATCCGGTCATGCTCGTCGGCTTCAGCCAGGGCGGCATCATGGCCGGCCATCTCGCCGCCTACAACACCGATTACAACTGGCAGGCCGTGATCGCATCGGGCGCACCGATCGATCACATGCCGATCCCCGATTCGGTGGACGTCGTCTCGGTGCAGCACAACGGCGATCCCGTGCCGAACCTCGACATCGTCACCGGCGATCTGGGCACGGAGCACGGATCGAACTGGACGAGCATCCGCGTGGATCCACCGAACCCCGACCCGATCCTCGGTGTGGACGCCGGGGCCCACAATGCGGAGAAGTACTCGTCGACGTATCAGGATCATCTCGCCGAGATCCAGGCCACCCACCCCGAGCTGGGGAACTTCTTCACCGAGGATGGCTACACCGATGTGTCCTACTACCGATGGAACGAGTGACCGATGAGACGGATGCGGCGCCCATCCTCTGCGGCAGCGGCGATCCTGATCGGATCGGCCCTGACCGCAAGCCTGACGGGATGCGCGATCGCGGCATCCCCGCCTGCACCCCGAACGACCACTGAGGAGGCTCCCGTGGCGGAGTACGGAAACCTGACCGAAGCACTCTCGGCGGCAGTCCCGCGAATCGCCGGCGTGGAGGGCGCGAGCCAGTCCCGCAACGGCCTGGGCCAGCGCTTCAGCGCGACGCTGATGCTCGACTCGGCTGAACCGTTCACGGCTGACGAGTTGGATGCCGCGGCGCAGGCCATCTGGCGCACCCTGCCCTGGGAGCCCAACGCGATCGCGCTCGTCGCAGGCGCGGAGGGAACAGACGGGCCGACGCCGGTGGACCTCCGATCGGCCGCGGCGGACCTCGAGCCCATGGGGTACACGAACGCGGGTCAGGGCGGCGTCAGCCTGTTCGACATGTCTGCGCGATACGGCGCCTGGGCCGCTTCAGAATGACCGGCAGCGAACTTCGCTTCCGGCTCCCGGGTCGCTGGTTCTCGGTCGATCTCTCGACGGGGGCGGAGACGTCCGCGTCCATCGCGGCGATCGCGCGTGACGCCGTGGGGGTGACCGACGATCGCGCCACGGAGCGAGCCACCGTCCGCCGTCAGCTCCATGAGGCGGTCGCTGCCGGAGCGTCCGGGGATATCCGCGCCCTCATGCTGGCCCATGAGATCACCCCGGGGACTCCACTCCCGGTGACCCTGCTGGTCTTCGAGCCGTCCGATCTGCGGATGAGCCCGGCCATCGGCACCGAACCGCGCACGGTTCTCGGCGTGCTCAGAGAAGCACTGGCGCGCCTCGACCCCGACGCGCGCGACTCACTGGTCGAGGTGGACGGCCCGGGAGTTCCGGCGCTCCGCACCCACCGCGTCGACGACGTGCCCGAAGATGACGACCTGCACGGGACACGCCGTCTGAGCGCGGACTACTGGGTGCCCGTGCCCGAGACGAAGCAGCTTCTCGTCGTGCGGCTCGCCACCCCGCTCGGAGACATCGAGAACCTCATGCTGTCGCTGTTCGACGGGTTCGTCGCCGCCGCCTTCTTCGCAGCGCCTCGGCCGTCAGCTCTCCGAGAGGCGCTTCGACGCTGAGGCGGCGGCCTCGCGGGCCGCCGCCTCAGGTCTCACGAATTCGCCGGCTCGACCGCCGGAAGAGCCGCTGCTTCCACGAGCGGCATCTGCACGACGACAGCGCGACCCGCCTGCACGAACATGCCGCGCCCGGCCGGGAAGTCGGCCCGCTTGATCTTCGGGAACGGCACCTTGAAGACGGCGTCGCCGTCGAAGGCGTCGGGCTTGAGGATGATGCCCTTCCGGCCGCCCTTGAAGTCTCCGATGAGGCCGAACCCGCTCGTGACCTGGTTGACGTCGGCATCGCCGATGAGCAGGTGATCGCTGCGGTTGATCGCCTGGAAGAGTGCCTTCAGCGGGCGTTCCGCCGGCGAGTCCGCGAACTGCGGGACGTCCTCGATGACGATCATGAGCCGTTGTCCGAGCGTCTCGTCCGCGACCAGTTCCGCCAGTTCCGTCGCGAGTTCCTTCGCGTCGTCGGGGGTCGTCGCGGTCCGCATCCACGGGGCGAACTCTTTGAGCTGCGCGCGCCGCCCGCCGAAGTGGAACAGCTTGATCGTGGGGTCGAGTCGCGTCATCGAGAGGATGAGCGACTTGAGCGCCGTCGTCTTACCGGCCTGCGGCGGCCCGGCGACGATGAAGGTCCCCACCGGGTCGAACTCGCGTGCCGCGAGGGTGTCCTCGGCGACGCCGAGCGCCGGGAACTCGCCGATGCGGTCGGGGAGGTCGCCGGCATCCAGTCGCGTGGGAAGGGCACCGATCTCGGGTACCTCCCGTGCGCCGCGCGCACGCAGCTCCTGTGCGAGCTGGTCGAGGAGCTTGGTCTGCTCGGCGACGTTGGGAGTCCCGCCGAGGACGGCGATCTGGGTCTCCATGCCGTCGACGATCGCCCGGCCCGGTTCGGACCGCTCGTCGAGGACGTCCTTGGGGGCGTTCAGCAGCGCATAAGCGTTGGCGTCCGACAGGCGCAGGATGACGCGACGCGACACGTTCGAGCTGACCGCTGTCGGCACGGATCCCGACCGGTCCGCCGTGGCTACGACGTGGACGCCCAACGGGCGGCCCTCGCCCAGGATCCGCATGAAGGCCTGGTAGAACGGCATCCGCGCGGTCGTCGACTCCCATTCCGCCCGGAACTGCGGCAGTCCGTCCAGCAGCAGGACGATGCGCGCTTCGTCGCGCCCCGTGATCTCGCGGTACTCCGCGATGCTGGACGCGTTGGCGGCGCTGAACCGCTTGCCGCGGTCGTCGAGGACCGCGCCGAGGGACCGCATGATGCGCTGGACGCGCTCGCTGTCGTCGCCGGGGATGATCGATCCGACGTGCGGGAGGGCTTCCAGGCTCTTGAGCGAACCGGAACCGAAGTCGAGGCCGTAGACCTCGACATTCTCGGTCCGACGTCCCATGGCCGCCGAGATGGCGATCGTGCGGAGCACCGACGATTTGCCCGAACCGCTCGTGCCGTACACCAGCATCGATCCGTCACGGTCGGGTTCGAAGTAGACCGCCTCCTGGAGCTGACGCTCGGGGATGTCGGCCTTGCCGAGGAGGATCGCTCCCCGGTTGCCGCCGGGCAGCTCGCGGATGTCGACGTTCGTCGGCAGGTCGTCGAGCCACGGTCGCCGCGGGGCGGGGATGCCGGCCTGGTTCGCGGCGGCGATGAGGGTCGACACGATGCGCTTCTGGTCGTTGGGGCCGGGGTCGACGTCGTGGGATTCGCTCTCCCCGGCATCCTCCAACTCCCACTTCTGAATCGAACCGAAGCGGAGCTCGGCGACCGACACGTCGGCGGCGACGACCTCGTCCGTCGTCCACCCGCCCGCGTAGGCGGACTGGAACGGCGTGAGGCGCCCGGGCCCGGTCTTGGCGATGCCGCGACCGGGGATCGAGGGCGGGAAGCTCGCCGCCACCGGATCGTCGACGACGTCCTTCGAGTCGGATTCGTCGGCCATGCGGAGCGCCACGCGGAGGTTCGTGTTCGCACGCAAGTTGTCTTTGATGACACCCGCAGGACGCTGCGTGGCCATGATGAGGTGGATGCCGAGGGAGCGACCGCGCTGGGCGATGTCGACCACGCCGTCGACGAACTCCGGGACCTCGCCGGCGAGCGCGGCGAACTCGTCGATGACGAGGACGAGGGCGGGCGGGGTGTCGGGGTCGCGACGCTTCTCGAGTTCGAGGAGGTCCTTGGCCTTCTTCCGGTTGAAGAGGTGCTCGCGGTAGTGGAGCTCGGCCCGGAGGCTCGTGAGCGCGCGTCGGACGAGGTGGGGGCTGAGGTCGGTGACGAGACCGACGCAGTGCGGCAGCTCGACGCAGTCGGCGAACGCCGACCCGCCCTTGTAGTCGACGAACAGGAACGTGACCCGGTCGGGACTGTGCGCCGCGGCCATCCCGAGGACCCACGCCTGCAGGAACTCGGACTTGCCGGCACCGGTCGTTCCACCCACGAGCGCGTGCGGCCCCTGCGTGCGGAGGTCGAGTGTCATCGCGTCGGTGGCGCCCTGGCCGACGATGGCGCGGAGATTGCCCGCCTTCTTCAACCGGGGCAGCGTCGCGCCGGATCGGTCGATGATCGTGTTGTTCTCGCGCCACCGCTCGATCGCGAACGCGGGGTCGGCCGCGGTCTCGTTCCCGACCAGGGACAGGAACATGACCGAGTTCGGGATGTCCGACGAGTCCTCGATCACCGTGCTGGAATCCACCACAGGCGCGAGGCGCTTGGCCAGTACGCGCATGAGGTCGTTGGAGACCCCCTCGACCTTGGCCGGGGTGTAGTCCTCACCGCTGCGGACGACGCCGACGTGCGCCTCGTCGAGTCCGCGGGAGACATCGACGAAACTGCGGCAGACGGCCGGCAGAGCTTCGACGACCGGAGCGACGAAGACCCCGTAGATGCCCACGTCGGCGCCGCGCTCGAGCACCTGGGTGAGCCGCGCGCGGTCGACCGGAGCGTCGGCGGTGACGATGACGAGGACCGCGGTCTGGCCGGGGAACGTCGCCTCCTCCGCTGCGCGCCGGACGTCGGTGCCGAAACGCATCGAATCCCAGTCGTCGTCGTACGGCAGGCGCGGGGCGCTCGCGGCTCGGGAGCGCCGCATGACGAGTTCTTCCAGCCCCGACAGAAGGGCGTTACCGGTCGACGCCGAATCAGACAGCGGCATGTCGCGGAAGGGACTGCGTTCGCTCGAGGTGTGCGGGAGCCAGGTGAGCCAGTCCAGCTGTTTCGCCCACTCGGGCTCGGTGAGGGCGACCGCGACGAGTTCGTTCGGCGAGTGCAGGCCGAACAGCTGAGTGCAGATGCCGCGGAGGGCGTCACCTGCTTCACGGTCGGGACCAGCCACACCGATCACGCCGACGCTCTGCAGTGATTCGAGGACCGGGACGTCGTCGATCATGCGGTACCGGTCGCGGAGGCGATCGACACGCTCGACGTACTCCTGCAGCGCCTCGGGCGCATCGGCGCGTTTGATGGTGGTCCGCGACGGAGCCACGCAGGTGCCGAGCCGGACCGCGAGGAAGTTCCAGTGCTCGGGACGGCGGGTCCACAGCATCCCACCCAGCTTCATGGCCTCTTCGAAGACGACGGCGACGGGAGGGACCTCGGCGTTGCGGACCTCCCGCTCACGCGGCCGCTCGCGGTAGAGGGTCTCTTCGAGCTCCTCGAAACCGCGCTCGAAGATCTCTCCCTCCTTCCGGATGCGCTGACCGATCTGCGTACGTTGCGAGATGAAGTTGCCGAGCATCATCATCGGCGTCATCGCGACGATGAACAGGGCCTGGGGCCGGTTGAAGACGAAGTACATCGTGACGCCGAGGAGGATCGGTGCCACCAGCATCGGCCACGGGAACAGCCGCGCCATCGGCTCCTTCGGCATGCGCGGCTCGTCGAGCTCCGCACCGACGTACCGCGGTTCGACTCGAGGGCTCCGGTTGAACAGCAGCGCACCGCCGCGCTCGAGCACGGGGTCCTTCTCGACCGGGGCGAAATCGGGCACGAGCTGGACGACCAGGTCGGAGTCGCCGAGGGTGAAGCGCTGACCCGGGATGACGTTCAGGCGCGGGACGAGCCCGCCGTCCACGACGATGCCGTTCGCCGAGTTGAGGTCGACGAGCTCGACGCCGCCGGAGCCCACCTCGATGCGGGCGTGCCGCTTCGAGACGAGCGGCTCGTCGAGGACGATGTCTGCGCTCGCGGCGCGCCCGATCGTGAAGTGCCCCTTGGGCAGCGGGATCTCGCGTCCGGTGAGCGGTCCCCCCACGATGTGCAGGACGGCAGCAGCAGGACCGCCGCCGCCGCGGTTGGGAACGTGGTCGGGCCCGAGGTTGACGACCGTCGCGATGAAGCCGGAACCGACCGCCGCATCGCTGATGAGCGTGCCCGGGTCGAGGAGGACGTGATCGTTCGACGTCGGTGGCGCGACGGTCAGGGTGACGATGTCGTCGGGCCCGGCGATGACCTCGCGCGCCGGATCGGTCTCGATGATCCGGCGCGCGACGTCCTGGACGGTCGCGGTCGTGTCCGCCGTGACCACGACGTCGATCGTCCGCGAGTCGCGACGCTGCAGGGTCAGTTTCAGTCTCATCGGGGGGTCCTCATCGGCCGGAGATCAGGTGAGGCGGACCGACGCGTGCCGGTCGCCGAATCGCAGGGTGTCGCCGGAGCGGAGCGTCGCGGGGACACCGGCGTCGAGCTCGGTCTCGGCTCCATCGCGGATGACGCCGCTGCCGTTCGTCGATCCGAGGTCGACGGCGACGAGCGCGTCGTCGATCCACCGGAGCGCGACATGGGTCTTCGAGACGGACTTGGTCGAATCGGCCACGGCGATCGGTGCCGCACCGGCATCCGCTCCGGCGACGGACGGTGCGCGGCCGAGAACCGCGCCCGTGGCGGGAACGTCGAGCTGCTCACCCGAATCGAGGACGAGGGATGCCGTCGGTGCGGCACCAGCCGAGGGCATCAGGTCCGGGGCGGACCACGTCGACGAGGTCGCCCCGGGGAGCAGGGTCTCGGCGGGAGCGATCGACGCCGAGGATGTCGCAGGCTCCTCGATCGACTCGGGGCGCGGGGTGGATTCCGGTGCCGGCGCGGGCTCCGGTGCCGGCGCGGCAGTCGGGACCGGCGTGGCGGTCGGAGCGGGCGGCTCCGCTGCCTGCCGCGCGAGCACGACGGGTTCCCTTGTGGGGGGCGCGATGTCGCGCGCGGAGTCCACGGCGAACGGCGACTCCTGGATGGGCGCGAAGGGCCCCTCTTCGGCGGCGGACCGCTCGCCGCCCCCGGCCCGTTCCTTCGGTGCCCCGAGGACGCCGCCGCGGTTGCGTGCGACGGGGATGTAGACGTCGGTCGCCGGCCCGCTGACGGGGGTCGCGAGCGAGGGCAGCGAAGCCTTCTCGTCGCGGAGGTCGGTGGCGAGCGTCTTCCGAGCGATGCGCATCCGCTTCGCGTCGTACGGGTTCAGACCCTTGCGGATGTCGACGAGGTAGGTCTGTGCCGCGAGATCGGGCCATCCTCGGCGCCGACGGTCGGGGTCGAAGAGCGGAGACAGAGCGATGACCAGCAGTGCCCCGATCACCGGGACGAGAAGACTCGCGACCTGGACCAGATAGCGCACGACCGCTCCTCGCCAGAACCGAGGACGTTCGAGCGTCTTGACGTTGACGGCGCGGAGGCCCGTGAAGGCCTTGCCGAGGGTGACGCCGCGTCGGCCGAGGAGGATCAACTGCACGAGAAGGAAGACGGTCGTGAGAGCGTACGGGACGACCGCGGAGACGACGACCCAGACGGCATCCGGTCGTCCGAAGATGGCATCGGCAGGATCCGCCGATCCCACGGCGCCGATGATCGCGGGGAGGGCGATGAGGAGCATGGGCAGCTGCAGCAGCCCGATGAACAGGCCTTCGATGACCATCGCGAGGACCCGTCGTCCGATCGGCGCGGGCACGAGCCCCAGCCCGGCGGCGTACTCGGGACGCGGGCGACCGCGTTCGTCGAGCCCCTCGATGGCGCGCGGACCATCCTCGATCTCCCAGATCACCTGATCGAACCTCCTCGAATCCCCGGCATCGAGACTAACGGTTGGAGGAATCCGCGTTGACGGGAGAACTCCCCCTTGACCGCGGGGGTCTTCTCCGCCAAGGCTGGGTCATCCCGACGCACGCTCCCAGGACAGGTCGACGTCGCGGATCCGCCGTGACGGAGACGTCCGCGACACCCAGCCGAGCGGAACGACGTGCAGCGCGGATGCCGTCACGGGCGCCCCCTCGGTCACCAGGACGAGCGCCCTCCCACCCGACGCCCACCAATCGGCGCGGCGGACGTCCTGCGCGAGGAGCGCAGCGACGTAGGCGTTCGGCCGGGCGCCCTCGAGATCGATGGACAGTCCGTTGCCGTGACGGAACTCGCAGGCGATGCGGATGCCGCGCCAGAGCTCGCTGGCTCGCTGCCGGTGCTCCGTCCCCATCGGTCCCGTCGACAGCGGCACGATCCACGCCTCACGGCGGGAGAGAACGGGCACACCGTCGAGCAGCGCGTCGCCCACGGGCGGGGCCCCGGGAGGCACCAGCCGCGTCTCGACCGCCTCCACGATCCGGTCGCCGATCGCCAGCATGCTCTCGCGACCGATTCCCGCGCCGCCCGCGAGCCATTCCGCTCCGGGGGCGCCGGGGGTACTCACGCGATCGCTCGGCGACGACTCAGTGGAAGAAGTGACGCTCGCCGGTGAAGTACATCGTCACGCCCGCGGCCTGCGCGGCGTCGATGACCTCCTGGTCGCGCACGGATCCACCCGGCTGGATGATCGTCGTGATGCCGGCATCCAGCAGCACCTGCGGCCCGTCCGCGAACGGGAAGAAGGCATCGGATGCCGCGACCGAACCGGCTGCACGGTCGCCCGCACGCTCCACGGCCAGGCGGCACGAATCGACGCGGTTGACCTGGCCCATGCCGATTCCGACCGTGGCCGAGTTCTTCGCCAGGACGATCGCGTTGGACTTGACCGCGCGGCAGCTCTTCCAGGCGAACGACAGGTTCTCGAGCTGATCGTCCGCGGGGCGTTCACCCGAGACGAGCTGCCACGAGTCCACGAGCGATTCGATCTCGTTCGGGAAGCGGTCGGCGTCCTGCAGCAGCAGTCCGCCCGAGACCAGGCGCACGTCCATGGGCTCCTGGCGCCAGTCGGCCGGGAGCTGCAGCACGCGCAGGTTCTTCTTGAGGCGGAACACCTCGAGCGCCTCGGGCTCGAAGTCGGGCGCCACGATCACTTCGGTGAAGATGTCGCGGAGGTTCTCGGCCATCTTGAGCGTCACGGTCCGGTTGGCGGCGATGACGCCGCCGAACGCCGACACGGGGTCGCACTCGTGCGCGCGGAGGTGCGCCGACGCGATCGCGTCGAGCGCCTGCGGCGCACCGATCGCGATGCCGCACGGGTTGGCGTGCTTGATGATGGCGACAGCCGGCTTGACGAGGTCGAACGCCGCCCGGAGCGCGGCATCTGCGTCGACGTAGTTGTTGTACGACATCTCCTTGCCCTGCAGCTGGGTCGCCTGCGCGATGCCGTGACCGCCGACGCGTGTGTAGATCGCCGCCCGCTGGTGCGAGTTCTCGCCGTAGCGGAGCGTCGCGAGACGCTCGGCCTTGATCGTCAGGTGCTGGGGGAGATCGCCGTCGCCTTCGAGGGTCTCCTCGGCGAACCACGCGGCGACGGCCCGGTCGTACGCGGCCGTGTGGGCGAATGCGCGCGCCGCGAGCTCGCGTCGCTGGACGAGGGTCGTGCCGCCCTGGCCGAGGGCGTCGACGATCGCCGGGTAGGACTCGGGCGAGACCGCGATGGCGACGTTGGCGAAGTTCTTCGCCGACGCGCGGACCATGGCGGGACCGCCGATGTCGATCTGTTCGACGACGGCGTCGCCCTGCGCCCCGGAGGCCACCGTCTCGACGAACGGGTACAGGTTCACGACGACGAGTTCGAAGGGCAGGATGCCGAGCTCGCCGAGCTGCGTCTCGTGGTCCTCGAGGCGGAGGTCGGCCAGGAGACCCGCGTGCACGCTCGGGTGGAGCGTCTTCACGCGTCCGCCGAGCGACTCGGGGAAGCCGGTGACCTCGGACACGTCCTTCACCGCGATGCCGGCATCGCGCAGCAGCGCCGCAGACCCACCCGTCGAGACGATCTCGACGTCAGCGGCGGCGAGCGCCTGCCCGAGCTCGAGGAGCCCGGTCTTGTCGCTCACCGAGACGAGCGCGCGGCGGACGGGCACGACATCGCGTGCGCGGTACAGGGACGGGTCGATCTGCGGGCCGGCCATGGCGGAACTCCTCGGGTCGGGGGCGTTCGGTGTCGATTGGGGGTCAGGCGTTCAGGGCGAGTTCGCCGGTCGCGATGCGACGGACGACGTCGATGAGCAGGCGGCGTTCCACCGGCTTGATGCGCTCGTGGAGGGTGTGCTCGGTGTCGTCCGGCAGAACGGCGACCCGCTCCTGCGCCAGGATCGGCCCGGTGTCCACGCCGTCATCCACGACGATGACGCTCGCGCCGGTCTCCGCGGCGCCGGCCGCGAGGGCGTCCCGGACGCCATGAGCGCCCGGGAACTCGGGCAGATACGCGGGGTGCGTGTTGATGAGGCGCGGGGCCCAGGCCGCGACGACGGCTGCCGGCAGCAGCCGCATGAGTCCGCTCAGCACGACGAGGTCGGGTTGCCAGACGTCGAGGTGGGCGAGCAGTTCCTCGCCCCACGCCTCGCGGCTCTCGAACTCCTGGAAGGGGACCATGAAGGTCGGGATGCCGTATGCCTCCGCATGAGCGAAGCCATCGGCCTGCCGGTCGGCGCCGACGACGATCACGCGGGCGGGGAAACCGGGCTCGCTGGCGGCTTCCAGGAGGGCACGCAGATTGGATCCCGTGCCCGAGATGAGGACGGCGACCGTGAGCACCGGGTCAGTCTAGCGGGGTCGTCGGGAACTCATCCGGCGACGCCGGAGCGACGGGCTCTCGACGGGTCACCGCAGCGGATGCGGGTGCCGTCGCGTCCCGCTGGACGTCCGCGGCAGCGCGGTATCCGTCCCTGTCGCTGTCCTCGCCCCGTGGGGAGAAGAGCACGACGGCGGCTCCGAGGGCGACTTCGACGGCGGCGACCAGGGCGACCGCCCACGGTTCGGGACCCACGTGCGCGAGTCGCCCCGGCCCGATCGAGCCCTGCGCGGCCCACGCCAGCACCGCGACGACGAGGCCCGTACCGAGAGCCAGCGTCGAGAGGGCCACGACGCGCGGGCGCAGCGGCTCCGCATCCGCCCTCGAACCGATCAGCAGCGACCCGCGCGCCACGGCGCCGGCGAGAGCACCCATGCCGACCACCATCAGCGCGAGCAGCAGCAGCCACGGCGAGGTCGAGTCGGGGAGGACGCCCAGGACCGGGATGCCGGGCACGACGCCCAGGCTCGTCCCGGCCGGCGACACCGCGGTGCCGGTTCCGATGGCGAAGCCCGGTCCGACCGCGAAGCCCGCGAACCAGAGGATGAGGGTGGGCAGGTAGAGGAGGCTGCCGAGGGCGAGGACGACCACGCCGACGAGGTCGGTCTGCGCCGCTTGCGTCAGCGCGATGACCTCCCCGCCTCGGACGAAGAAGAGGACGGCGAGGACGACGGCGCCGAGGCCGATGAATCCCGCGACGGCGATCGCCACGCCGCGGACACCCGCGTCGACGGCGTTCTGCACGTCGTCGGGGAGCCGCTCCGACACGGCGTCCACCAGGCCGTCGTCGCCGTCGCTCCAGGCACGGACGAGCGCCCCCAGGAGCGCGGGCACCGCGAACACGAGTGCGGGGCCGGCGACGGCGGGGAGGAGATCGACCGCCGCGACGTCGGCGTGGCCGGTCAGGGCGATGATCGTCGACAGGAGCGCGACCGCGACCGTTCCGGCGAGAACACCCGTCAGCCACGCGCCGGCTCGTGCGGCGCGAGCGCCCGAACGCCACGCCGAGAACGCTGTGACCGCCGCCAACGCGGTCGGCGCGAGCGAGATCGCGAAGTCGGCGCCCTTGGCCGGCAGCCCCGCGAGGGCGACCAGTTCTGCCGGGAGCGACACCGCGACCGGAGCGAAGTGACCCAGCTGCCAGATCGTCGCCGCGGCGGGCCAGAGCGCCGCCCAGTCGGCATCCCCGCCGATCCCGAACACCCACACGAGCGTGACGGGCGCGAGCACGATGCCGACACCGACCGCGACGGTCACAAGGGCGTCGACGGCGGCGAGGAGGGAGACGAGCAGGCGATTCACAACGAACCGACCTTACCCGCGCGGGACCCGCTCCCCCGGCTCCCGCACCGGGCGCGCGAGCACCCACTACCCTCGGAGGGTGAACAGCACGACTTCCCGCGCGTCCCGCGGGGCCGCAGCCCCGGCATCCACCTCTTTCCTCGACCGCTACTTCGACATCACCGGCCGCGGTTCCACTCTCGGCACGGAGATCCGTGGCGGCATCGTCACGTTCGTGACGATGGCCTACATCGTCATCCTGAACCCGATCATCCTCTCGACTCCCGACGTCGACGGCGTGACCCTGCCCGGCACCGCCGTGGCGACCTCCACCGCCCTCACCGCCGGTGTCATGACGATCCTCTTCGGTCTCGTCACGCGCCTTCCGTTCGCGTTCGCGGCCGGCCTCGGCATCAATGCGTTCCTCGCCTTCTCGGTCGTCGGCCAGGTCACGTGGGGCGAGGCCATGGCGCTCGTCGTCATCAACGGTCTGATCATCGTGCTGCTCGCGGCCACCGGCCTCCGCAAGATGATCTTCGACGCCGTCCCCGTGCAGCTGAAGCTCGCCATCACGGTCGGCATCGGTCTGTTCATCGCCTTCATCGGCTTCGTCAACGCGGGCTTCGTCACCGCGACGGGGAACGCCTCTCCCCCGCTCGACCTCGGCGTCGGCGGCTCGATCACGACGATCAGCACGGTCATGTTCGTCGTCACGCTCTTCCTCTCCGGCATCCTGATGGCCCTCCGCGTCAAAGGCGCCCTCCTCATCGGCCTGGTCGGCGGCACGGTCATCAGCTACATCGTCAACGCGATCTGGCCCACGGCCCTCGGGCTCGAGGTCAGCGGGCTGGAGATCGTCGCCCTCCCGAACTTCGAGCTCGTCGGCAAGATCGACTTCGGCTTCGACTGGGCGAAGATCGGCATCGTGTCGGTCGTCATGATCGTCTTCACGCTCGTGTTCTCGAACTTCTTCGACGCGATGGGGACCATGACGGGCCTCGCGAAGGAGTCCGGTCTCGCGAACGACAAGGGCGACTTCCCGCGCATCAAGTCGGCCCTGATCGTCGAGGGCGTCGGCGCGATCGCCGGTGGTGCGACGTCATCGTCGTCGGCGACCGTGTTCGTCGAGTCGGGTTCGGGCATCGGCGAGGGTGCTCGCACGGGGCTCGCGAACGTTGTGACGGGTGTGCTCTTCCTGCTGGCGATGTTCTTCACGCCGCTCACCTCGATCGTCCCCGGCTACGTCGCCGCCGCCGCGCTCGTGCTCGTCGGTGCGCTCATGCTCGCGCAGATCAAGAACATCGATCTGAGCGACTTCAGCGTCCTGCTGCCGGTGTTCCTCACCGCGACCGTCATGCCGCTGACCTACTCGATCGCCAACGGCATCGGCGCCGGCTTCATCAGCTGGGTCGTCGTGAACGTCTTCGCCCGCAAGGCCAAGCAGGTCCACTGGCTGCTGTGGGTCGTCGCCGCCGGCTTCGTGATCTACTTCGCGCGCGGCCCGATCGAGGCGCTCATCGGCGCCTGACCCCGTTCGCTGCCCCGAGGTCCCGATCGGGCCGGATATGCCCCGCGCATTCCCGGCCGGATCGGGACCTCGCTCGTTGGGGCGGTGTTCTGGGGACGCGTTGTGCCGCAGGACGCGGGATGCCGCGGCACGATGCGTCCCCGGAGTCGCGCG
>Ga0207790_1000433_pt1 | contig 15071 bp, 10 predicted proteins | sample HigsolmetaGSP14D_FD_184842 | JGI IMG/M metagenome (GOLD analysis project Ga0207790, IMG submission 184842) | High solid enriched microbial communities from the Joint BioEnergy Institute, USA - SP1-4-D (SPAdes) | ecosystem: Engineered > Bioreactor > SSF (Solid state fermentation) > Aerobic >...
GACGTTCCCAGCGTAGGGTGGACAACGCTCTTTTTGTCCACCATTGCGCTCGCAGAGCGGTGGACGGATGAAGCGTCGTCCACCCTACGAAAGGCCGCTCCCGCCACATTTCTGCCAGTTCTCTGCACGCCAAACATCGGTGGGCAGAGCGCGTCCGTCAATCCAGAAACGCCAACGGCGCCCGAGCTGCATCGATCCGGGCAATGCGTAGCTCGACCTCCGGCAACAGGTAGCTGAAGAAGAACGCCGCGCTGTCGAGCTTCTCCTGATACCAGGGATCCTCGGCCAGCAGCGCATTTGCCAGGCGTGCCGAGCGCGCCCAGGCATAAGCCAGCAGCGCCCAGCCGAGCAGGTGCAGAAAATCGCCGGCGATACGGTAGGGGTATTCGTGGTCACCTTCGGTGTGCGCGAAGATGCCCTTCACCAAGACACGCAACTTCGCGGATAGCGCACTTAGCGGGTCGGCATACCTGCCGCCCGCCGCCGCTTCCTGCTCGACCAGCACCAGCAGCTCGCCCAACGCCACGCCATCGTCGCCCAGCACCTTGCGCAGCAGCAGATCGTTGGCCTGAATCTCGTTGCTGCCCTCGTAGATCATGGCGATACGGCTGTCGCGCAGGGTCTGCTCGATGGCGTATTCGCCGATATAGCCGTAGCCGCCAAACACCTGCAGCGCCTCGCTGGCCAGATGAAAACCCTGGTCGGTGAAGAACGCCTTGATCACTGGCGTCAGCAGCCCGGCCAGGCGAGTGGCCTGCTGGCGACCCGGTTCGCTGTTGGCATGCTCGGCCTGATCGAGCAGGTGCGCGCCCCAGTAGCCGACCACCCGCAGGCCCTGGCTGACGGTGCGCAGGCGCAGCAGTGCCAGGCGCATCGCCGGGTGGTAATGGATCGGGTCGGCAGGCACCGCCGAGGCGCCCGCTGGCCGGCCTGGCGCGCGCATCTGCCGGCGTTCGCGAGCGTAGTCCGATGCGTTCTGCCAGGCCGCCTCGGCATGCCCGAGGCCCTGCAAACCAACGTGCAGGCGCGCCGAGTTCATCATCACGAACAGCGCCGCCAGGCCGCGATTCGGCTCGCCGATCAGCCAGCCTTGCGCCCCCTGGAAACTCAGCGAGCAGGTGGCGCTGCCGTTGATGCCCATCTTGTGTTCGATGCCGTCGCAGCGCACGCCGTTACGCGTGCCATCGTCCAGCCGCTTGGGCACCAGAAACAGCGAGATGCCGCGGGTGCCCGCTGGCGCATCCGGCAGGCGGGCGAGCACCAGGTGCAGGATATTCGCGGTCAGGTCGTGCTCGCCGCCGGAGATGAACAGCTTGCTGCCCGAGAGGCGATAACTGCCGTCATCCTGGGGTTCGGCGCGACAGCGCAGCAGGCCCACATCGCTGCCGGCCTGGGGCTCGGTGAGGCACATGGTCGGCAGCATCTCACCGCTGACGATGGCGGGCAGGTAGCGGTCCCTGAGCGGCTGCGGTGCGTGGGCATGCAGACACAGGTAGGCGCCATGGGCGATACCGGTGTACATCGCCCAGCCGTGGTTGCTGGCGTAGAGCATTTCCTGCAGCACCGCATCCAGCAGCTGCGGCAGGCCCTGGCCGCCGTGGGCGGGCGCGCAGGCCAGCGCCGGCCAGCCGCCCTGCACATAGGCTTGGTAAGCGGCAGCAAAGCCCTCGGGCGTGCCCACTTCGCCGTCTTGCCAGCGGCAGCCTTGCCGATCGCCGCGGGCATTCAGTGGCGCCAGCACTGCAGAACTGAAACGCGCAGCCTCCTCCAGCACCTGCATGGCCAGCGGCAGGTCGAGGTCAGTGAAGGCCGGCAGCTCGGCCCAGGCCGCAGGCGCCTGCAACCAATGCTCGAGCACGAACTGCATATCGCGCAGCGGCGCCTGATATTGCCACATGGTCAACCTCCCTGTAGGGCACCTCTAAAAACTACCTGCGTTGCCATCGCGGCGTTTAAAACAGGCTCAAAATGCTCATTTACAGCTCGTAAACTGCGCTTTTTCGCCTGTTTTTGCCTTGCGCTGGCTGCCTCGCCTACGTTTTTAGAGGTGCCCTGTAGAACAAACTCAGGCCTGGTAGCCCGGATTCTCGATCAGCAGCGCCATGCCCTGCCCACCACCGATGCAGGCCGCGGCGATGCCATAACGCAGATTGGCGTCGCGCAGCTGCCGCGCCAGGGTCATCACCAAACGCAGGCCGGTGGCCGCCAAGGGGTGGCCGAGGGCGATGGAGCCGCCACGTTGATTCAGGCGCGTCGAATCCAGCTCCAGCGCCTGACTGACCGCCAGCACCTGGGCGCCCTGGGCCTCGTTGATTTCCAGCAGGCCGATCTCGTCGAGCCGCAGGCCGCTGCGTTGCAGCAGCAGTTGGATGGCCGGTGCCGGGCCAATGCCCATGATCTCCGGCGCCACGCCGATCACACTGGCAGTGCGCAGCAATGCCAGGGGTGGGCGGGTGCAGTCGCAGGCGCGGCCGACCAGCGCCGCCGCTGCGCCATCGACTACCGCACAGCTGTTGCCGGCGGTTTGCACGCCGCCTGGGTGAATGGCATGCAAACGGGCCAGCGCCTCGGCATCGGTCGGCCGCGGATGACTGTCCTGCGCCACCTCGACAACCCGCCTGGGCAGTTGAATGCCGCGCGCCTGATAGCCGTCCAGCTCGAAGCGCTCGTTGCCGACCGCGACGATCTCCCCGGCCAGCCAGCCGCTGTCGCGGGCCTGCAGGGCGCGCAGGTGGCTGCCCAACGCGTAGGCATCCACCTGCTCGCGGCTGATGCCCTGTTCAGCGGCGAGGCGCTCGGCGGTGGCGATCATGTCCACACCGGGCGCCGGATCGAACAGCGCCTCCCAGAGAAAATCCTTGAAGCCGACCGGCGCGCCGAGGCGAAAGCCCGCCCGGTGTTCATAGCTGGCAATCGGGTTGCGCGACATCGACTCGCTGCCCACGCACAGCGCCAGCTGCCCGCCGGACTGCAGATGCATGGCCGCTTGGCGCAGCAGCTCCAGGCCGGTGCCGCAGATGCGCTGTACCGCCAGCGCCGGCACCTGCTGCGGCACGCCGCTGTACAGGCCGATATGCCGCGGCAGCATATAAGCGTCAAAACTGGCCTGGGCCATGGAGCCGGCCAGCACGCTGTCTACTGCGGCCGGATCGAGGTCGGCGCGGGCCAGCACGGCGCGGCCGACCTTGATGCCCAGGTCGATGGGCGATACCTGGGCCAGCGGCCCGTTCAGGTCGCTCCAGGGCGTGCGCAGCGCCTCGATGATCGCCACATCCTCGAAGGCGCTGAACTGGCCGCTGCTCACGGCCGCGACTCGGCGCGCAGGATCGACTCGTCACGGCCGCGGTACAGCGCTTCGACCTGCTCGGCGCGCCACTGCAGCACGGCGCGCTGGTTGATCGAGCCCTTGTCGGTGATCTCGCCACGGTCGATGGACGGCGCCTGGCTCATCAGGGCAATCCACTCCAGGCGCGTGGCGTTGCCGGTGGCCTCGCGGTTGAGGCGTTGCAGCCAGTCGGCGAACCAGCCACGCACCGGGGCGCTGGCCAGCACTTCGGCGTCAGTGGCCCCCGCTGCCAGCCCGGCCAGTTGCCGACATTCGTGCAGGCGCGGGAACACCAAGAGCCCCAGGCATTCGCGGTCCGGTGCGGCGACCACCACGTCCTGCACGTAGGGCGAGCCTTCGAGCACGGCGCGATTGCGCAGCGGGCCGACGCTGACGAACACCCCGGACGACAGCTTGAAGTCCTCGGCGATGCGCCCATCGAACATCAGGCCCAGTTGTGGATCGGTCGGGTCGGCCAGCTTGAGCGCGTCACCGGAGCAGTAGAAACCGTCCTCGTCGAACACCTCGGCGGTCTGCTGCTGCGCGCGCCAGTAGCCCGGCATGATGTGCGGCCCGCGAAAGCGCCCTTCCAGCTTGCCGTCGACCGGCACCAGGCGTACTTCGCAACCCGGCGCCGGCAGGCCGACGTAGCCGGCCATGGACAGCGGCCCGGTGGTGAAGGTGCAGGACGGCGACGCCTCGGTCATGCCCAGCCCGGCCATCATGCGGATGCGCTCGCCGCAGTGCTGCTCGGCGATGCGATCGAGGCGATCCCAGATGCTCTGCGACAGCCCGGCAGCAGCGAAGAAAAACAGCTTGATGCGCGCGAAGAAGCTTTCGCGCAGCGCCGCGTCCTGCTCCAGGGCGTTGACCAGCTCTTCCCAGCCCTTGGGCACCGTCAGGTAGGCGGTCGGCGAAATCTCGCGCAGGTTGCGCAGGGTTTCGGCCATGCCCTGGGGCGTCGGCTTGCCGTCGTCCAAATAGAAGGTGCCGCCGTTGTACAGCACGATGCCCAGGTTGTGGCTGCCGCCAAAGGTGTGGTTCCACGGCAGCCAGTCGACCAGCACCGGCGGCTCTTCACCGAACACCGGGAAGGTCTGCAGGAGCATCTGCTGGTTGGCGCAGAGCATGCGCTGAGTGGTGACCACCGCCTTGGGCAGCTTGGTCGAGCCGGAGGTGAACAGGAACTTGGCGATGGTATCCGCGCCGGTGGCCGCGAAGGCCGCTTCGGCCTCGGCGCCACCGGGCTCGGCCAGCAGGCTGGCGAAATCGATGTTAGCTCGACCCGCCACCTCGCCGTGCACGGTGATCACCGGCACATCGGCGGCCATCACCGCGTCGATGGCGCGCTGGTAAGGCGCGGCCTTATCGACGAACAGCAGGCCTGGCTGCAGCAAGTCGCAGACGTGACGCAGCTTGGCGTGGTCCTGGGAAAGCAGCGAATAGGCCGGCGATACCGGGCAATAGGGAATGCCGGCGTACAGGGCGCCGAGGGCCATCTGCAGATGCTGCAGGCCGTTGCCGGAGAGAATCGCCAGCGGCCGCTCGGCGCTCAGGCCAAAGCCGAGCAGGCGCTGGGCAATGGCCCGCACCGCGTCGAGCATCCCCGCATAACTGGTGTGCTGCCACTCGCCGTTCTCGTCGCGCACGGCCAGAAAGGTCTGCTGCCCACGCACTTGGGCCCAGTGCACCAGGCGGTCGAGCAGGCGCTCGGGCAAGGGTGCCAGTGGTTCCAGCGAGCGCATGTGCAAAACGCCCTGACGTTCGCTGACCTCCACGGCCGGGCGGCCGATGGACACCTGGCGATAACGCGGTCCGGTATCGGAGTTCACTGTGCTTCTCCACGCGGGCGACTGGATCGCCGCTGTTGTTCTTGTCGTCACGCAGCACCGCACCGCCTCTGGATCGAGGCAGCCGGCACACGCAGGAATGTCGCAAACGCTGGGCTAGCAGGCTGTTGAAAAACTACCTGCGTTGCCGCTGCTTCGTTAAAACCAGGCTCGGATGCGAGTCCAATCAAAATGCTCATTTACTGTTCGTAAACTCCGCTTTTTCGCCTGTTTTTGCCTCGCATCGGCGGCCTCGTCTACGTTTTTCAACGGCCTGCTAGATCGGGTAATGCCGCGGGCCGTTCTGCAGGGTCACCCAGCGCAACTGGGTGAACTGCTCGATGGCCGACTTGCCGCCGAAGCTGCCGTAACCACTGGCCTTGACGCCGCCGAACGGCATCTGCGCCTCGTCGTGCACGGTCGGCCCGTTGATATGACAGATGCCCGACTCGACGCGCTGGGCCAGGGCCAGGGCGCGGCTGGTATCGCGGCTGAAGATCGCCGCCGACAGGCCGAATTCGGAGTCGTTGGCCAGGCGCAGCAGCTCCTCGTCACCCTCACCGCGCAGCACCACCGCCACCGGCCCGAAGGACTCCTCGGCGTACAGGCGCATGGCCGGGGTAACGTTGTCGAGCAGGGTCGCCTGCATGATGCTGCCCTCGACCTGGCCACCCGTAACCAGGCGTGCGCCCTTGCCGACGGCGTCATCGACCAGCAACTGGATGCGCTCGCCGGCCGACACGTCGACCAGCGAACCGAGCACCGACTCGCTGCTGGCCGGGTTACCGGCACGCAGGGTGGCGACCTTCGCGGCCAGCTTGGCGACGAAAGCATCGGCGACCTTGCTGTCGACCACCAGGCGCTCGGTGGACATGCAGATCTGCCCCTGATTGAAGTAGGCGCCGAACGCCGCGGCTTCGACGGCGGCATCCAGGTCGGCGTCATCGAGCACCAGCAACGGCGCCTTGCCACCGAGCTCCAGCAGCGCCGGTTTGAGATGCCGCGCCGACAATTCGCCGACGATGCGCCCGACCTTGGTCGAGCCGGTGAAGTTGATCCGTCGGACCGCCGGGTTGGCGATCAGCCGCTCGACGATCACCGCCGCATCGGCGGGTGCGTTGCTGATCACGTTGACCACGCCGTCACCCAGGCCGGCATCCTGCAGCACCTGGCCGATCAGCCGATGCACCGCCGGGCTGAGCTCGGAGGCCTTGAGCACCACGGTATTGCCACAGGCCAGCGGCATGGCGATGGCGCGGGTGGCGAGAATCACCGGGGCGTTCCACGGCGCGATACCGAGCACCACACCGCAGGGTTGGCGCAGCGCCATGGCAAAGCTGCCGGGCACGTCGGAAGGAATCACCTCGCCATTGATTTGCGTGGTCAGCGACGCCGCCTCGCGCAGCATGTTGGACGCCAGGTGCACGTTGAAGCCGTACCAGTTGGCCATCGCCCCGGTTTCCCCGGCAGCGGCGATGAACTCGCCAGCGCGCGCCTGCATCTGCTCGGCCGCCTTGAGCAGGCGTGTACGCCGCTCGTTGGGCGCCAGCGCGGCCCAGGCCGGAAAAGCAGCCTGGGCGGCGGCAACGGCCGCATCGGCATCTTCCACGGTAGCGGCGGCGACCCGGGAGACCACCTCACCGGTTACCGGGTTGTGGCGTTCGAAGGTTCGTCCATCACGGGCGGGGCACGACTGGCCACCGATCAGCAGGGGCACGTCCAGCATGATGATTCCTCATTCTTGTCTTTATCAGGAGCTGTCTTTGGCAGAGCTGCCGCTGGCGGATCTCATGCGGCGCCGTGGTCGACGCCGCCGGATCCGAGGTCAGGCAATCAGCGCTTGTAGGCTTGCAGGCCGGGCTTGATCGACTTGTCGTCGAGGAACTGCTTCATGCCCTGCTCGCGGCCGCCTTCTTCGTCCAGCAAACGCGACTGGTCGAGCTTGGCGTACAGGTAATCCTCGTTCTGCTCCCAGGTCAGTTCGCGGCAACGCTTGAAGCCATGCTTGGCGGCGCGCAGTACCACCGGGTTCTTGTCCAGCAGATTGCGCGCCAGCTCGATGGTGGTTTCACGCAGTTGCGCCAGCGGCACGCTTTCGTTGACCAGGCCCATCTCGGCGGCTTTCTTACCGTCGAAGGTCTTGCCGGTCATGATGTAGTACAGCGACTGGCGGTGGCCAACGGTGTCGGCCATGGCCTTGCTGACCAGGTTGCCCGGCGGGATGCCCCAGTTGATTTCCGACAGACCGAAGGTCGCTTCGTCGGCGCAGATCGCCAGGTCACAGGCCACCAGCGGGCTGAAGCCGCCACCGAAGCACCAGCCATTGACCATGGCGATGGTCGGCTTGGCGTACATGCGCAGCAGTTTCCACTGCCACTGCGAAGCTTCGCGGCGGATCTTCTCCTGGAGAATTTCCGGGCCGGCATCCACCTCGCGGAAGTATTCCTTGAGGTCCATGCCTGCCGTCCAGGACTCGCCAGCACCGGTCAGCACCAGTACCCGGGCCTCGGCGTCCTGCTCCAGCACCTCGAGCACATCGACCATCTCGCGGTTGAGGGTCGGGCTCATGGCGTTGCGTTTTTCAGGGCGGTTGAGAGTGACCCAGGCGATGCCTTCTTCGACATCGACCTTCACGGTTTGCCAGCGGGCTTCGTACTTGCTCATGGGGGTGTGCTCTTGTTTTGGTTGTCGATGAACAGAAGCTAATCCTGAAAAATAGTTATGTCAATTAACTATTAATCAAAATCACCATCTGTGCCGAATTCGGACACTGCCTGGCAGAACGCCCGGCCCGGGCGCCTGAAGGAACCTCGAACAGTTCTCGGCGGCGCCTCGCTATAGCCAAAGGCTTACACGAAGGCGCGCCGGTTCGCTCTGGTGGCACCCCGGCCCGCGCCGTAATCTATGCCCATACCTGCAGCACAGGACGTGCTCAGGGTCATGGATGACGTGACCATAGCTAGGATGGCAGCCGACAGGATGTTGGCATTGGTCAATAAAAGCCCGCTTCGGCGGGTTTTTTATTGCCTGTGGAAAAGTGCGGCGGCAAGTGCGCCGGCAAGTGCGACGGCGCAAGGCCGCCGCACCGTCTCTCATGCGCCCGCCTCCGTCAGTGCGACGTCGTCGAGGTGGCCGGCGCTTCAGCAGCCCGCCGCCGGCTCATGCCGATCACCACCAGCGCAGCGATTACCAAGCCTGGCGATGCCGCCAGCAGCACGCCGGCAGTGCCGGCACCCGCGGCGAGAATCTGCCCGGCCGCCAACGGGCCGGATACCGAACCCAGGCGCCCCACGGCTACCGCAGCCCCCACGCCCGTGGCGCGCACCGAGGTCGGATAGGCCGGCGGCGCCAGCGCATAGAGCACCAGCTGCGCGGCGATGATGAACAAGCCAGCCGCAAAACCGGCAATCGCCATGGCCAGCATGCCCGAGGCGAACCCCAGGCCGGCCAGCGAGGCCAGCACACCGCCATAGGCGAACAGCACCACCCCGGTGCGCCCGCGACGATCCAGCAGCAGCCCGCCAAGCAGCGAGCCGATGGCACCGCCGATGTTGAAGAGCATCTGAATGGTGCCGGCCTGGGGCTTGCTGAAACCCTGTTCGAGGAGCAGCGACGGCAGCCAGTTGAGCAGCATGTACATCACCGTGAGGGTGAAGAAATAGCTGACCCACAGCGCCAGCGTGGCACCCGCCCGGCCGCCACCGAACAACGCCTGCACGGTGGATTCACGCGCTGGCGCAGCGCTCTGGTGCTGCTCGCGGAAATCCCGCGATTCGGGCAGCGCGAAGATCAGCAGCGGTGCGACCAGCAGCGGCGCCACACCGCCGACGATGAACACCATCTGCCAGCTTTCACCACCGAGCATGCCCACCACCGCTGCGATGGCGCCGCCCAGCGGCACCCCGCAATACATGATGCTGATGGCCGTGCCGCGGCGGCGTTCCTCGACCGCCTCGGCGCACAGGGCGATCAGGTTCGGCAAGGCGGCGCCAAGGCCCAGGCCGGTCATCAAGCGCGCCAGCAGCAGGCCGTTGACGCTGGAGACATAGGCCGTCCACAGGGAAAAGATGCCGAACAGAATCACCGCGCCGATCAGCACCCGCTTGCGGCCGATGCGGTCGGCCAGCCAGCCGCCGAAGAACGCGCCGGGCAGCAGGCCGATGATGCTGGCGCTGAACATCCAGCCCATCATCTTCTGATCCAGCTCGAACGCCTGGCGGATACCCGCGGCGGCGATGCCTGCCGATTGCAGGTCCAGGCCCTCGATAAGCGCGACGATGAAACACAGCGTGACGGTCAGCGTCGAGCGACGCGATGACGTATCCATGGTGGGTAACCCTCGATTTTATTGTTGTTGTGGTCGCTCGCGGCGCACCAAAAGCGCGGGCCGCGAAGCCTGAAAAAAGATTAACAAAGATAATGGATAACGAAAGTAATTCAGTTCGGCGAGGGAATCGGGCATTAATCGAATGGCATCAATCACTTAACCAAAGATCTTTATTAATCCGGCAAATAATTAATAATTTTAACGTTCGATTATCGAACAAGGCACATTGACCGCCTGCCATTGCCTTTCCATTCTCGCCCCACTGCAACGCGAACAGCGCTGCATCCACCGCCCCATCGGCGGGGCGAAGAACAACAATAAAAGGACAATGACATGCACACCCATCGGGCGCTCGACTCCGTTTTCTTTCGCCACAGCTCATTGGCCGGGCTGCTGCTGGCTCCCGGCCTGCTGGCCGGCCATGCCCTGGCCGACGGCTTCGTCGAAGACAGCAGCGCCAAGCTGACCACCCGCAACTACTACATGGATCGCGACTACAAGGACGACGGCGCCAAGTCGGCAGCCCGCGAGTGGGCCCAGGGCTTCATCCTCAAGATGGAGTCGGGCTACACCCCGGGCGCCGTCGGCTTCGGCCTGGACGTCAGCGGCCTGCTGGGCGTCAAGCTGGATTCCTCACCGGGGCGCAGCGGCACCGAACTGCTGCCGGTTTCCGCCAGCAGCGGGCGGGCCGCCGATGAATACTCGCGCCTGGCGCCGACCGCCAAGATCCGCGCCGGCAAGAGCGTGCTCAAGGTCGGCGATGTTTCGCCGTTCCTGCCGTCCATCGTCGCCAGCCCGGCGCGGCTGCTGCCGCAGAGCTTCCGCGGCGCGTACCTGCAGTCCATGGACATCGAGGATCTGACCCTGAATGCCGGTTATCTCGACCGCATCAACCGCCGCGACTCCAGCAACTACCAGGCGATGACCGTGGCCTCACCGAACCGGCGCTTCAACCCGGCGGCAGAAAGCTCCCACGCGGCCTTCTTCGGCGGTGATTATCAGCTCGGCAAGGGCCTGAAGCTGCGCGCCTATCACACCACGGTGGCCGATCTGTACCGCCAGGAGTACCTCGGCCTGCTCCATGAGCTGCCGGCTGGCCCCGGCGTGCTGAGCACCGACCTGCGCGCCTTCATCAGCAACGAGGATGGCAGCGCCAAAGCCGGCAAGGTGGATAACCGCAACCTCGCGGCGCAGTTCGCCTACAGCCTCGACGGCCATCGTTTCACCCTGGGCTACATGCACCAGAGCGGCGACACGGCCAAGCCCTACATTTCCGGTACCGAGTCGATGGTGATCAGCGAAATGGCCATGAGCTCGGATTTCCTCAACCCCAAGGAACGCACCTGGCAGGCGATCTACGATTACGACTTCGCCGCGGCCGGGGTGCCCGGCCTGAAGACCCGCCTGCGTTACCTGCGCGGCGACAACATCGAGCTGCCGACCCTGGGCGGCGCCGACCTCAAGGAACGTGAGTTGCAGATGGAGATCGGCTACGTGATCCAGAGCGGCACCTTCAAGGGCGTCGGCCTGAAGGCCCGGCATTCCATCTACCGCAATGACTTCGCCGCCGGCGCAGCCTTCCGCGACGAAAACCAGACCCGCCTGCACATCGACTACACCCTGGCGCTCTGGTAACAGCCGGGGCGCGAGGCAGTGGCCTCGCGCCCGGTCGGCTCAGGCCTGAGCCGGCGTCATCTGCTGCGGTTTCTGCGCCGGCAGCAAGGTCAGCAACAGCACCGCTGCGGCCACGAACACCAGGGCGAACCAGGTGTACAGCTGCAGCGGCTGCCAGCCGTCATCGAGCATCAAACCGGCCACGGTCGGCGACAGAATCGCCCCGCCACGCCCGATGCCAATCGCCCAACCCACCCCGGTAGCCCGCACCGACGCGCCGTAGATCAGCGGCGACAGCGCATACAGGCCGGCGACGCAGCCATTGGAGAACAGCCCGATCAGCAGGCCCATACCCAGTGCCGCGCTGAACGAGGAACCGAGACTGGTGAACGCCACCAGCAGCACGGCGGTGATCAGCATGAAGCCGGCCAGCACCCGCGCCAGGGAAAACCGCGCCGACAACAAGCCCAGCAAGGTCGCGCCGAAGATGCCACCGATGCTCAGCAGCACCCCACCGGTGACGCCCTGCTGCACCGACAGGCCGGACTGGGTGAGCAACTTGGGCGTCCAGCTCATGATGAAGTAGAAGCCGAACATCACCAGGAAGAACAGCACCCAGATCAGCAGCGTGCTGCGCCGCTGCTCGGCATCGAACAGCCGCGCGAAGGCGCCACTGCTGGCGTGGCCACCGGCCGGCAATGCCGGCAGCGTGGCCAGGCTCGGCCGATCCAGCTTGGCGGCCAGGCGGTTGACCCGCTCCAGCGCCTTGGCCGGCTGCCTGGAGAGCAGGAAGTCCAGGGACTCGGGCAACCACAGCAGCACCGGCACGATGGCCGCGAAGGTCATCAGGCCGCCCGCGAAGAACACCGAACGCCAGCCCCAGTGCGACAGCAGCCACACCGCCAGCAAACCGCCGAAGGTAGCGCCCAGGGCATAACCGGTGGATTGCAGGCTGACCGCCAGGCCGCGCCAGCGCTTGCTGGCGTATTCGCTGGCGATCACGTTGCTGCTGGCCAGAATGCCGCCAATGCCCAGGCCGGTGAGGCCGCGCAGCAGGGCCAGCTGGGTGGGCGTCTGGCTGAGGGCCGAGAGCAGCATGCCGCTGCCGGAAATCACCAGGCACAGCAGGATCAGTGGGCGCCGGCCGATGCGATCGGCCCAGGGCGCGATGAACAGCGAGCCGGCTGCCATGCCGAGCAAACCAGCACTGAGCAGCATGCCCAACTGAGCGCCGCCCAGCGACCAGTCGGCGGCCACCGACGAGGCCGTGAAGGCCATCACCAGCACATCGAAGCCGTCGATCATGTTGAGCACGACACAAACGGCGATGGCGACCCACTGGAAGCCGCGCATCGGCCCCTGGTCGACGACCTGTCGGAGATCGCTCATCGCGCACCTCCCACAGCCTTGAAGGGAAACGGGCGAGGCATGCCGCAGTCGGCAGCCGAAAGCGAGAAACCGGGTTTCATCGGCGCAGATCCTTGATTGTTTTTATGGGAACAGCTGACGCCAAGCTTGCAGAAATGGATCCAATATTCAATCCATGCAGGAGCCTCGGCTCAGACGGCAAAGCCTCTCCATCCAAACCATCCCGCTAAACGCCTGAGTCCGCCTGCACTGACGCCGACAAATATAATGTTCGCTGATCGGACAGTTTATTTTGTTAACTATTTTCCAGCTCAGGCATTGACATTAGCCTGATTAAAAACCAACCATTGGATCCAATAACACCAACAAGAACCGAGGTCGTCATGTACCCGAAAAATGCCTGGTATGTAGCCTGCACACCCGACGAGATCGCCGAGAAGCCTCTGGGCCGGCAGATCTGCGGGGAAAAGATCGTCTTCTACCGCGGCGCCGAAGGGCAGGTGGTGGCCCTCGAGGATTTCTGCCCGCACCGCGGCGCGCCGCTGTCCCTCGGTTATGTCGAGAACGGCAACCTGATCTGTGGCTACCACGGCCTGGAGATGGGCTGCGAAGGCAAGACCGTGGCCATGCCGGGCCAACGCGTGCGTGGCTTCCCGGGCATCCGCGCCTTCGCCGCGGTTGAGCGCTACGGCTTCATCTGGGTATGGACGGGCGACCAGGCGCTGGCCGACCCCGCCACCATCCACCACCTCGAATGGGCGGAAAACCCCGACTGGGCCTACGGCGGCGGGCTGTTTCACATCAACTGCGATTACCGCCTGATGATCGACAACCTGATGGACCTGACCCACGAGACCTACGTGCATGCCTCGAGCATCGGCCAGAAGGAGATCGACGAAGCGCCGCCGGTCACCAAGGTCGAAGGCGATGAAGTGATCACCAGCCGGCATATGGAAAACATCATGGCCCCGCCCTTCTGGCGCATGGCGCTGCGCGGTAATGGCCTGGCCGACGACGTGCCGGTGGATCGCTGGCAGATCTGCCGCTTCAACCCGCCCAGCCACGTGATGATCGAAGTCGGCGTGGCCCACGCCGGCCACGGTGGCTACGAGGCGCCGGACGAGGTCAAGGCAGCGAGCATCGTGGTCGACTTCATCACCCCGGAAAGCGACACCTCGATCTGGTACTTCTGGGGCATGGCGCGCAGCTTCAAGCCCGAGGATCAGGCGCTGACCGACAGCATTCGCGAAGGCCAGGGCAAGATCTTCAGCGAAGACCTGGAGATGCTCGAGCGCCAGCAGCGCAACCTGCTCTGGCAGCCCGAACGCCAGTTGCTCAAGCTCAATATCGACGCTGGTGGCGTGCAGTCGCGACGCATCATCGACCGCCTGATCAAGGAAGAACAGGCCCTCGCCGCCCAGAAAATCGACGTCCGCCAGGTCGGCTGATCCCTCGATTGCACGGCTCGCCGCCCGTGCGGCGAGCGCAAGCCTTTTACGAGAGCACCCGCATGATCGACGTCATCGTCACATCCATCGAGCAGCAGGCCCAGGACATTCTCGGCTTCGAGCTGGCCCGCGAAGATGGCGAACCCCTGCCCGCCTTCAGCGCCGGTGCGCATATCGACGTGCACCTGCCGGACGGGCTGATCCGCCAGTACTCGCTGTGCAACCACCCGGAGGAGCGGCACCGCTACCAGATCGCCGTGTTGCAGAGCGCCGACTCGCGCGGCGGCTCCATCGCCATGCATGGTTTGCAGCCGGGCGCCCGGCTGAGCATCAGCGAGCCACGCAACCTGTTCCCCCTGCAGCACGACGCCAAGCGCCACCTGCTGATGGCCGGCGGCATCGGTATCACGCCGATCCTGTGCATGGCCGAACGCCTGAGCCATACCGGTGGCGATTTCAGCCTGCACTACTTCGCCCGCTCGGCGCAGCAGGCGGCGTTCGTCGAGCGCCTGCGCCAGTCGCCGTTCGCCGACCGCGTGCACCTGCACTTCGATGCCGGCGAGCCAGGCAAGCGCCCGGACACTAAGGCGCTGATCGGCCCGGCGGACCCGCACGCCCACCTGTACGTGTGCGGCCCGGGCGGCTTCATGGAGCACGTGCTGGGCAGCGCCCGCGACCTGGGCTGGGCCAGCGACAACCTGCACCGCGAGTACTTCAGCGCCGAGGCCGACGAACAACCGAAAAGCGGCTTCGAGATTCAGTTGGCCAGCAGCGGCGAGGTGCTGCAGGTGCCGGAAGGCGTCAGCGTGGTGGAAGTGCTGCGCGACATCGGCGTGGAGATTCCGGTGTCCTGCGAGCAAGGCATCTGCGGCACCTGCCTGACCCGCGTGCTGGAGGGCGAACCGGATCACCGCGACCTGTTCCTCACCGAAGACGAGCAGGCCGCCAATGATCAGTTCACGCCGTGCTGTTCAAGGGCGAAAAGTGCGCGGCTGGTGCTGGATATCTGATCCCTGCCGGCAGCAATGGTGGGCTGAAGCCCACCCTACACCCGCTGAGTAATAGGCGGGATGCACCTGACGATTCGCGGGCATGGCCCGCTAAGTAGGGTGGATGACGCTCTTTTCATCCACCATTGCGATCGAAGAACGGTGGACGGG
>Ga0207790_1000436_pt1 | contig 14973 bp, 13 predicted proteins | sample HigsolmetaGSP14D_FD_184842 | JGI IMG/M metagenome (GOLD analysis project Ga0207790, IMG submission 184842) | High solid enriched microbial communities from the Joint BioEnergy Institute, USA - SP1-4-D (SPAdes) | ecosystem: Engineered > Bioreactor > SSF (Solid state fermentation) > Aerobic >...
GGTCGACGGTGGACACCGACTGGCTGACCCGATGCGCGGCGAAGCGCGCTGGGGCATGGACCAGCAGCGGTACCCGGGCGGCCATCTCGAACCAGTGCATCTTGTACCAGAGGCCGCGCTCGCCAAGCATGTCGCCGTGGTCGCCGGAGAACACGATGATGGTGTCGTCGGCCAGTTTGCAGTCCTTGAGGGTTTTCAGCAGCTTGCCGATGTTGTCGTCGATGTAGCTGCAGGCGCCGAAGTAGGCGCGCCGCGCGTCGCGGATCTTGTGCTCGGGCAGCGGCTTGTCCCACAGGTCGATGACCTTGAGCAGGCGCTGGGAGTGGGGGTCCTGCTCGGCCTGGTCGATCACCTGCTGCGGCAGCGCAATGTCCTCGTCGCTGTAGCGATTCCAGTATTCCTCGGGGATGGTGTAGGGGTCGTGGGGGTGGGTCATCGACACGGTCAGGCAGAACGGCTGGTCCGGGGTCACCCGTACGTGATCAAAGAGGTACTGCTGGGCCTTGAACACCACCTCCTCGTCGAAGTCGAGCTGGTTGGTGCGCACGCACGGGCCGGCCTGCAGCACCGAGGACATGTTGTGGTACCAGCTGGCGCGCACCTCGGGCTCGTCCCAGTTCACCGCCCAGCCGTAGTCGGCGGGGTAGATGTCGCTGGTCAGGCGTTCTTCGTAGCCGTGCAACTGGTCCGGGCCGCAGAAGTGCATCTTGCCGGACAGCGCGGTGCGGTAGCCGAGGCGGCGCAGGTAGTGGGCGTAGGTCGGCACGTCGGCGGGGAAATCGGCGGCGTTGTCATAGGCGCCGATCTGGCTGGGCAGCTGGCCGCTGACCAGGGTGAAGCGCGACGGCGCGCACAGCGGGCTGTTGCAGTAGGCGGAGTCGAACAGCACGCCCTCGGCGGCCAGGCGCTGCAGGTTCGGCACCTTGATTGGCGAGTTGGCGTTGTGCAGGGGCAGCAACGGTGCGGCCATCTGGTCGGCCATGATGAAGAGGATGTTGGGGCGTTTCATGGCGGCGTATTCCATATCGTTGTTTTATGCGAAATTGATCATCCGATGATCAAGGCTCGATGAACAGGGGTAAACCCGGATGCGACACATGGCTCGGATAAGCAGTGCTTATGTTTGAAGCGCTCGCAGGCATCTCCCTCGATACGCTGCGGGTGTTCGAATCGGCGGCCCGCCACCTGAGCTTTACCGCCGCAGCGGCCGAGCTCGGCAGCACCCAGCCGGCAATCAGCCAGCAGATCAAACGGCTGGAAGCACAGTTGGCGACCCGCCTGTTCGACCGCGTGTACCGCGGAATCGTGCTGACCGATGCCGGCGAGGCGTTGCTGGCACCGGTGCAGGAGGGCCTGGCGGCCATGGACGCCGGGCTGGCGACGGTCGCCGGCCGCCAGCAGCATGAGGTGCTGCAGGTGGCGACCGACTTCGCCTTTGCCGCCTACTGGCTGATGCCGCGCCTGCAGCGTTTTCACCAGCAGTACCCGGACGTCGACGTCAGCCTGATCACCAGCGAGCGTGACCTGGCCAGCCTGCCGGCGGAAATCGACGTGGCCATCTCCTTCGGTGACGGGCGTTTCAAGCATGGCGAGCAACACCTGCTGTTCAGCGAGGAGGTGTTCGCCGTGTGCAGCCCGCTGCTGCTCAACCGCCTCGACACCCCGCCCGGCGAGGCGTTGGCGGATCTGCCGCTGTTGCATCTGCGCCCGGAAAGCCGCTCGCGCTGGTTCGACTGGAACGGCCTGTTCCGCGCCCTCGGCATCGCCGAACTGCCCAGCCCCGGCAGCCTGCGCTTCGACAACTACACGCTGCTGATCCAGGCCGCCATCGCCGGGCGCGGGGTGGCCATCGGCTGGCGGCACCTGGTCGACGAACTGATCGACCAGGGCCTGCTGGTGCGGGTCGACTCGCGCTCGGCCACCTCGCGCTTCGGCTATTACGTGGTGCTGCCCGAGCGCAAACGGCGCATCCGCCTGGTGGAGCGTTTCGTCGCCTGGCTGCAGGAGGAGCTGCAGCGCGAGCCCCTGCCGGAGCGGCCGGGCGGTATCGACCCCAAGGGGCTTGCCCTATGAGTGAAAGCCGCCGCGGCGACCACCGGCAACGACCTGCTTGGCCACCGCGACCACGCCTTCCGGCCGGGCGCCGCGCAGCCGCTGGATTTATCGATGCTGTCGGGCGGGCCGCTCAGGTTCGGGCTCTGACGCGCAAGGCAAGTCAAGGTATGATCCGCGGCTGATTTTTCGAGAGCCCGTGCCATGCCCTATCTGCTCGCCGTCACCGTCCTCTGGGCGTTCTCCTTCAGCCTGATCGGTGAGTACCTGGCGGGCCGGGTGGACAGCGACTTCGCGGTGCTGGCGCGGGTGGCGGTGGCGGCCCTGGTATTCCTGCCGTTCACCCTGTGGCGCGGCCTGCCGCGGCGCTTGCTGGCCGGCTTCTGGCTGGCCGGGGCGCTGCAGTTCGGCGTCACCTACCTGTGCCTGTACCGCAGCTTCCAGGTGCTGACGGTGCCCGAGGTGCTGCTGTTCACCGTGCTCACGCCGATCTACGTGACCCTGCTCGACGACGCCCTGGCGCGGCGCTTCAGCCCCTGGGCGCTGGTCGCCGCGCTGGTGGCGGTGGGTGGCGGCGTGGTGATCCGCTTCGAGCGCCTGGAGGGCGACTACCTGATCGGCTTCCTGCTGCTGCAACTGGCCAACCTGACCTTCGCCGCGGGCCAGGTGCTGTGCCGCCAATTGCTCATGCGCTATCCGACCGAGCAGCCGCTGCACCGCTTCTTCGGGCATTTCTTCCTGGGTGCACTGGTGCTGGTGCTGCCGTCGTTCCTGCTGTTCGGCAACCCGGACAAACTGCCGAGCACCGCGCTGCAGTGGGGCATCCTGCTGTGGATGGGGCTGTTCGCCACGGCGCTGGGGCTGTTCTGGTGGGTCAAGGGCAGCGTCAAGGTGGATGCCGGCACCCTGGCGGTGATGAACGAGCTGCACGTGCCCGCCGGCCTGGTGGTGAACCTGCTGATCTGGAACCGCGATGCCGACCTGCCGCGCCTGGCATTGGGCGGAGCGATCATCCTCGCCTCGCTGTGGCTCAACCGCCTCGGCCGACGGCGCCTGGCGACGGCCTGATCCATTTATCGGAGAATAGGAACCTGCCTTGACGGGTGCTAACATCGCACCTTCAATTGCGAGTGCAATTAGCTGTTTTTCAAACCCTATTTCTGGGGCTTCATAAAAGTTGCCGAGCGAGGTCTGCGAGGCGCTTTTATCGAGGCTCAAGGGTCATGGACGAAGTTCCTTCACCGGCATGGAGCGCCTTTTCCAGTCATCTCTTGCCGTGTGAATGCCATCGTGAATATTCGTCGTCCCTTCGCCAGCCTCGCCCTGGCCTGCCTGTTTCTCGTCGCGCCCCTGGCCTCCGAAGCCGCCACCTCCAGCAAGCAGGAACTCGCCTCCGGCAGCGCCCTGCTGGTCGACCTGAACACCGACAAGGTGCTGTATTCCAGCAACCCGAACATGGTGGTGCCCATCGCCTCGGTCACCAAGCTGATGACCGCCATGGTCACCCTGGATGCCAAGCTGCCGCTCAACGAACAACTGCCGGTGATCATCCGTGACGTGCACGACATGCGCGGCGTGTATTCCCGTGTGCGCATCGGCAGCGAGATCAGCCGCCGCGAGATGCTCCTGCTGACCCTGATGTCGTCCGAGAACCGCGCCGCCTCCAGCCTGGCGCATCACTACCCGGGCGGCGTCACCGCTTTCGTCGCCGCCATGAATGCCAAGGCCCGCGCCCTGGGCATGACCCAGACCCGCTACGTGGAGCCGACCGGCCTGTCCGAGCACAACGTGTCCACCGCCAACGACCTGGTGAAGCTGCTCAAGGCGACCCGCAGCTACCCGCTGATCGGTGAACTGAGTGCCACGGGCGAAAAGACCGTGGCCTTCCACAAGCCCAACTACACCCTGGGTTTTCGCAACACCAACGCGCTGACCCGCAAGCCCGGCTGGAACGTGCAACTGACCAAGACCGGCTTCACCAACAGCGCCGGCCACTGCCTGGTGATGCGCACCACCATGGCCGGCAAACCGGTGGCCTTCGTGGTACTCGACGCCTTTGGCAAATACACCCACATGGCCGACGCCAACCGCCTGCGCAAATGGGTGGAAACCGGCAAGGTCACCCCGGTGGCCCCGGCGGCGCTGGCCTACAAGCAGCAGCGCGCTTCGCAGCGCCAGTTGCAGGCGGCCCAGTAAGCGCTAACGCGTTTGCCAGAGCGGATCGGCAGCCAGCCGCTCGGCGATGAAATCCAGCAAGGCGCGCAGCGCCGGCAGCATCTGCCGGCGTGACGCGTAGATGGCGTGAATGCCCAGGGACTGCGGCTGCCAGGCAGGCAGCAGGCGCACCAGGCGGCCATCTTCGAGCAGCGGCGCCGCCGCATACAGCGGTTGCATGCAGATGCCGCCGCCAGCCACCGCCGCCTCCAGCAGTACCGCCGTGTCATTGCTGCTCAGGTTGCCACCCACCGGCACCTGTACGGGCCCCGGTTGCCCGCTGAACTGCCAGACACTGCGCCCGAAATAGCTGTAGGTCAGGCAATTGTGCCCGGCCAGCTCGTGCGGCTGTTCTGGTGTGCCGGCCTTGGCCAGGTAGGCGGGCGCGGCGCAGACCACCGAATGGCAGTCGCCCAGGTGGCGGGCCACCTGGTTGGGCTCGAGCTGGTTGGTGATGCGCAGCGCCAGGTCGATACCTTCCTCGACCAGGTTCACGGCGTGGCTGCCTACCAGCACATCCACCGAGGTGTTCGGGTAGCGCGCCAGGTATTCCACCAGCACCGGGCTCAGCCAGGTTTGCGCGAACGACTGGCTGGTGGCGATGCGCAGGTTGCCGCTCGGCCCGTCGGTGGCCTTGATGCCCGTGGCGCGCATCATCTCGGCGGTGTGCAGCATTTCCCGGCAGTGCGGCAGCAGCTCGTTGCCGACCTGGGTGAGGCTCAGCTTGCGCGTGGTGCGGTGCAGCAGGCGCGCGCCTACCCAGCCCTCCAGTGCAGCCAGGTAGCGCGAAACCATGGCCCGCGACAGCTCCAGGTGCTCGGCGGCAGCGGTCTGGCTGCCACGATCGACCACTTCGACGAAGACGCGGGTTGCGGTGAGTCTGTCCATGATTAGCTCGATTCATGCAACTGAGTTGCGGCGATTATGCGGCTTTTTGCAGATCAACCGGCAGGTAAGCTCACCGCTCGTTCATCGATGCCGCCTTCAGCGTATGTCGATGGTTTGTTGCCTGTCACAGTGGAGCCTCACATGAAAGTCGTCATTCTGGGTATCAGCGGTCGCGCCGGCTCGCGCCTGCGCGATGAACTGTTGCAGCGTGGCCATCAGGTCACCGGGATCGCCCGCGACGTGAGCAGCGTGCCGGCCCAGGCCGGCCTGACCCTGGCCAGCGCGGATGTAGCCGACAGCGAGCGGCTGGTGCCGCTGCTCAAGGGGCACGATGCGGTGATCAGCACCACGCGCTTCGTCGGCAGCGATGCCGCGAGCCTGCTCGGTGCGGTAAAGGCCGCCGGCGTGCCGCGCCTGCTGGTGGTCGGTGGGGCCGGTAGCCTGGAAGTGGCGCCCGGCGTCGCGCTGATCGACACGCCGCAGTTTCCGGCAGCCTACAAGGCCGAGGCGAGCGCGGGACGAGATTTTCTCAACGTGCTGCGTGGCGAGCAGGCGCTGGACTGGACCTTCCTGTCGCCCTCGGCGTTGTTCGAGCCGGGCCAGCGTACCGGCCGCTTCCGCCTCGGCACCGACAACCTGCTGGTGGATGCCGACGGCAACAGCGCGATCTCCATGGAAGACTACGCCATCGCCCTGGTCGATGAGCTGGAACAGCCCCAGCACTCGCGCCAGCGCTTTACCGTCGGCTACTGAGCACGGCTGGTTGGCGCGCCGGCATCGTTTGGGTGGCCCATAAAAAACCGCTGCACCCGGACCGGGGCAGCGGTTTTTTGTTGACGTGAAGACGGCTTAGCGACGGGCGCTGCGCACGCCCTCGGCCAGTTGGCTGCACAGGTTCAGTACGCCGTCGATGGCCTGCTGATCATTGCCGGCCGCCTTGGCGATCTGGTCGATCAGCGCCGAACCGACCACCACGCCGTCGGCCAGGCGGGCGATGGTCGCCGCATGCTCCGGGGTGCGGATGCCGAAGCCGATGCTGATCGGCAGGTCGGTGTGGCGGCGCAGGCGGGTGACGGCTTCCTGCACGTGTTCCACGGTCGCCGAGCCGGCCCCGGTGACGCCCGCCACCGACACGTAGTAGACGAAGCCCGAGCTGCCGGCGAGCACGGTGGGCAGGCGCTTGTCGTCGGTGGTCGGGGTGGTCAGGCGAATGAAGTCGATACCGGCGGCCTGGGCCGGGTCGCACAGGTCGCGGTTATGTTCCGGCGGCAGGTCGACCACGATCAGGCCATCGACGCCGGCTTGCTGGGCATCGGTAATGAAGCGCTCGACGCCATACTTGTGGATCGGGTTGAAGTAGCCCATCAGCACCAGCGGCGTGGCCTGTTCGGTTGCGCGGAATTCACGAACCATCTGCAGGGTCTTGGCCAGGTTCTGCTTGGCTTCCAGGGCGCGGATGTTGGCCAGCTGGATCGCCGGGCCATCGGCCATCGGGTCGGTGAACGGCATGCCCAGCTCGATCACGTCGGCGCCGGCCTTCGGCAGGCCCTTGAGGATCTTCAGCGAGGCGTCGTAGTTCGGGTCGCCAGCGGTGACGAAGGTCACCAGGGCGGCGCGGTTCTGTTGTTTCAGTTCGGCGAAGCGCGTCTGCAGGCGGCTCATATATGTTCTTCCTGTTCGTCGAAGTGGTGCATGACGGTCTGCATGTCCTTGTCGCCGCGGCCCGACAGGTTGATCACCATCAGGTGATCCTTGGGCAGCGTTGGCGCGCGCTTGAAGACTTCAGCCAGAGCGTGGGACGACTCCAGGGCCGGGATGATGCCTTCCAGGCGGCAGCACTGGTGGAAGGCGGCGAGCGCCTCTTTATCGGTGATCGAGGTGTACTCGACGCGGCCGATGTCGAACAACCAGGCGTGCTCGGGGCCGATGCCCGGGTAGTCGAGGCCGGCGGAAATCGAGTGGGCGTCGATGATCTGGCCATCGTCGTCCTGCAGCAGGAAGGTGCGGTTGCCGTGCAGCACGCCCGGTACGCCGCCATTCAGGCTGGCGGCATGCTTGCCGGTGGCCACGCCATGGCCGGCCGCTTCGACGCCGATGATCTGCACCGACTGGTCGTCGAGGAACGGGTGGAACAGGCCCATGGCGTTGGAACCGCCACCGATGCAGGCGACCAGGCTGTCCGGCAGGCGGCCTTCCTGGGCTTGCAGCTGGTCACGGGTTTCCTTGCCGATAACCGCCTGGAAGTCGCGCACCATCGCCGGATAGGGGTGCGGGCCGGCCACGGTACCGATGATGTAGAAGGTGCTGTCGACGTTGGTCACCCAGTCGCGCAGTGCTTCGTTCATCGCATCCTTGAGGGTGCCGGTGCCGGCGGTGACCGGAATCACTTCGGCGCCGAGCAGCTTCATGCGGAAGACGTTGGCCTGCTGGCGGTCGATGTCGGTGGTGCCCATGTAGATCACGCACTGCAGGCCGAAACGGGCGGCCACGGTGGCGGTGGCCACGCCATGCATGCCGGCGCCGGTCTCGGCGATGATGCGCTGCTTGCCCATGCGCTTGGCCAGCAGGATCTGGCCGATGCAGTTGTTGATCTTGTGCGCGCCGGTGTGATTGAGCTCTTCGCGCTTCAGATAAATCTTCGCGCCGCCGCAGTATTCGGTCAGCCGCTCGGCGAAGTACAGCGGGCTCGGGCGGCCGACGTAATCACGCTGGAAGTAGGCCAGCTCCTTGGCGAACTCGGGATCTTCCTTGGCCTTCTCGTACTCGGCGGCCAGGTCGTGGATCAGCGGCATCAGCGTCTCGGCGACGTACTGGCCGCCGAAGCTACCGAACAAGCCGGTGGCGTCTGGGCCGTTGCGTAGTGAAGTCATGGGGTTCTCCTGTGAATTCGCAGGCCACGAGCGACCTGCGTGCCAAGCGGTGTTGGCGTCGATGGTGGCCAGACTAACGCTGCAGCAGCAGGCAGAAAAGCGATTAGTTTTAACTGATTGGTGAGTAAATATCACAGGTTGATGATGCGGCCGCGCTATTGAGTAACCTGCGTCACGGTGGCGTAAGCCAAGTAGAGCGGCGTGAGTGCATATAGGTTGGTGTTTTCGCAGGCTTGATCAATAATCGCAGCGCTCTCAAATTTACGCACAGGTAGGTCGCGTCATGAAAACAGGATGGATGTGGCTGTTCCCGGGTGTCGGCGCGCTGCTGCTGGCGGTTGCCATCGGCATCCAGGTTTCGCGCATCAGCGGCGAAGCGCAGATGACGCGCACCGAAGGTTCCATCGTGGATATCGAGGATGGCTGCCCCACGGTGTCGTTCACCACGCTCGATGGCACGCTGGGCGAGCATCACAGCAGCACCTGCAGCACGCCGCCGTCGTTCGATATCGGTGAGCGCGTGGCGGTGTATTACCACCCGCAGGATCCTGAGCGCGCCCACATCGACAGCTTCGAACAGAACTGGATCGGCAGCCTGATCGTCGGCGGTATCGGCGCGGTCTTTCTGGCGATTGGCCTGCTGTTCGTGCTGCCGCCGCTGTTCGCCAAGCGCCGCGCGGCCGAACTGCTGGTCAGCGGTACAGCGGTGCAGGCCGAGCTGGTGGACGTCGAACTCAATGGTTCGCTGAGCATCAACGGCCGCAACCCGTATCGCATCGTCGCCCAGTGGCTGAACCCGCAAACCAACAAGCTGCATGTGTTTCGCAGTGACAACCTGTGGTTCGATCCGGGCCCCTACATCAGCGAGTCGCTGGTCACGGTGATGATCGACCCGGCCAATCCCAAGCGCTACAGCATGGACACCCGCTTCCTGCCCGAGCTGGCGGACTGAGATGGCCCAGAACCTGCCGTCGCTCAACGCCCTGTATGCCTTCGAGGCCGCCGCGCGGTTGGGCAGCGTCAGCCGCGCCGCGCTCGAGCTGCACGTAACCCACGGTGCGGTGAGCCGGCAGATTCGCAGCCTGGAAGAGCAGCTCGGGGTGGCGCTGTTCGTCAAGGACGGGCGCGGCCTGAAGCTGACCGAAGCGGGCATACGCCTGCGTGATGTCAGCGGCGAGACCTTTAGCCGCCTGCGCCAGGTGTGTGGCGAGCTGCGTCAGCGCGAGGTCGATACCGCCTTCGTGCTCGGTTGCCCGGGCAGCCTGCTGGCACGCTGGTTCATTCCGCGCCTGGATCGGCTCAACAGCGCCTTGCCCGAGCTGCGCCTGCAGTTGTCCACCAGCCAGGGCGAACTGGACCCACGCAGCCCCCAGGTGGATGCCACCCTGCTGTACGCCGAGCCGCCATGGCCGGCGGACATGCGCGTATTCGAGTTGGCGCGCGAATCCATCGGCCCGGTGATCAGCCCGCAGCACCCACGCTTCGCCGAGTTGAGCGCCGCCGCGCCGGCCGCCTTGCTGCACGAGGCGTTGCTGCACACCACCTCGCGGCCCCAGGCCTGGCCGCAGTGGCTGGCGGCGATGAGCCTGCAGCCTGCGGACATGCGTCTGGGGCAGGGCTTCGAACATCTGTATTACCTGCTCGAGGCCGCGTCGGCAGGCCTTGGCGTGGCCATCGCGCCGTTGCAACTGGTGGCCGATGACCTGAAGGCGCGGCGGCTGGTCGCCCCCTGGGGCTTCGTCGAAACCGATGCGCGCCTGGCGCTGTGGGTGCCCGAGCGGCGCAACGGTCAGCGCGCCGAGAGGCTTGCCGATTGGTTGAGAACAGCGTTGCAAACCGCGAGTTGAGTCGCCTGCAGCGCAGAACCTTGTTTCTCGGGCATCGGTCATAGCAGCGGCCCTCACATATCTTCCGGGCCATCACTGACAGAGAGGGATGTGCCCATGAACAAGACGCTGATCACAGGGTTGCTGCTGGCCGGCACCGCTACCCTGGCTCAAGCCGAGCCGTTGAATATCGAGGGTATCGGTCTGTCGCGCGACGTATCGTGCACGGGCCAGGACGTGAACATCAGCGGCAATGCCAACGTGATTCACCTGACGGGTGATTGCGGCGCGGTGCTGGTCTACGGCAGTGAGCACAAGGTGACGCTGGCTACCGCCAAGTCACTGACCGTGTCGGGTGCCGAGCACGAGGTAGTTGCCGAGCGGGTCAATGCCCTAAGCGTCGACACCACCGAAAACCAGGTGCGTGCGACGGTTGCGGCTGGCGAGCAGCCGGCGCTGGTCGAGGTGACGGGCGCCGATCAGGAGCTGGAGCTGCAGTTCGAGGGGCCGGTGAAGCTGGATGTCAGCGGCACCAACCAGCAGGTGCGCTGGCGCGGCGACGAGCCGGAGGTGCAGATGAGCGGCATCGACAACCAGGTCGAGCGCCAATAGCAACGGGCGCCCCGGGTGGGCCGCCACGTCGGTCAGTCCACCTCGGTGAACTGGATGATTTCCACCCAGTAACCGTCCGGATCCTTGATGAAGGCGATGTTGCGCATGCGCCCGTCGGTCAGGCGCTTCTGGAAGTCCACACCGAGGTCTTCGAAGCGCTGGCAGGCGGCCTTGATGTCCGGCACCGCCACGCACAGGTGACCGAAGCCACGCGGATCGCTGTTGCCGCTGTGGTAGGAAAACTCCGGATCCTTCTCGGTGCCGTAGTTGTAGGTCAGCTCCAGCACGCCGGGGATGGATTTGCGCCACTGGTGGCGGGCTTTCGGGTCGGCGGGGATCTGCGACTTGTCGGCAATCAGCGCCAGGAAGTACAGGCTGAATTCGGCGTCCGGAAAGTCACTCTTCTCGAGCAGGGTGAAGCCCAGCACGCGGGTGTAGAAGTCCAGCGACTTCTCGAGATCCTTCACGCGGATCATGGTGTGGTTGTAGACGAAGTCCGCCGTGGCGACGTCAGGCTTGCCGGTCACGCCGGGCAGGGTGTTGAGTTCATCGAGGGTCATGGGCGTCTCCATCAGGTGAGTGGACGATTCGAAAGGTCATGAGGTCAGTAGATGGCCTCGTGGGGCAGGTTTTTCAAGGTTGTTGCCTCGGCAGGGCGCCTTTAAGGCGGTAGCAGCCGTTTGCGATCCAGTGGGAGGGGCTTTAGCCCCGAGCTTTTAAACCTAGTCAGGCACAATCGAGGCTAAAGCCTCTCCCACAAAAGCGCCGTGCCTACCGGCCGCTTTTGCCTTGCATCAGATCTCCAAAGTAATCAGTTCGAACCGCACCCCATCGCCATCGATATGCAGCAGGGCCACGCTGATCGGCAACTTGAACCGCCGCGGGCCGGCGCTGCCGGGGTTGAGGTAGAGCACGCCGTCACGCTCCTCATGCTGCGGTTTGTGCGAGTGCCCGGCGATCACCACGTCGATGCCTTCGGCCTTGGGGTCGATATCCAGCCCCTTGAGATCGTGCAGCACGAACAGGCTGACCGCGCCGAAGCGCAGGGTCAGGCGCTCGGGGATGGCGTCGGCCCAGGCCTCGTCATCATTGTTGCCGCGCACCACCGACAGCGGCGCGATGCGTTCGAGCTCGGCAAGGATCTGCGGCCCGCCGATATCGCCCGCGTGGATCAGCTGGTCGACGCCTTGCAGCGCCGCCAGTGCCTGGGGTCGCAACAGGCCGTGGGTGTCGGCGATCAGGCCAATCTTCATGGGGTCTCCTGCATGGTCTTTCTAGGAGCAGGCTCGCCCGCAATGCGTTCCGTAAACCGTAGCCCGGGTCGAGCGGAGCGACACCCGGGGCGTTCGCAAAAACAGAAAACCCGGCACGAGGCCGGGCTTTCGTACCGCGAGCTGAAGGATCAACCGTCCAGCATCGCCTTGTTGCGCACCGCGCCCTTGTCGGCGCTGGTGGCGAGCAGGGCGTAGGCTTTCAGCGCCGTGGTCACCTTGCGCGGACGCTGTTCGACCGGCTTCCAGCCCTTCTTGTCCTGCTCGTGGCGGCGGTGGGCGATTTCCTCGTCGCTGACCAGCAGGTTGATGGTGCGGTTGGGGATGTCGATCAGCACCTTGTCGCCATCCTGCACCAGGCCGATGGCGCCGCCGGCAGCCGCTTCCGGCGAGGCGTGGCCGATGGACAGGCCGCTGGTGCCACCGGAGAAGCGACCATCGGTGAGCAGTGCACAGGCTTTGCCCAGGCCCTTGGATTTCAGGTACGAGGTCGGGTAGAGCATTTCCTGCATGCCCGGGCCGCCTTTAGGGCCTTCGTAGCGGATGATGACGATGTCGCCTTCCTTCACCTCGTCATTGAGGATGCCGCGCACCGCGCTGTCCTGGCTTTCGAAGATCTTGGCGTTGCCTTCGAACACGTGGATCGACTCGTCGACGCCAGCGGTTTTCACCACGCAGCCGTCCAGGGCGATGTTGCCGTACAGCACGGCCAGGCCACCCTCTTTCGAGTAGGCATGCTCGAAGCTGCGGATGCAGCCGTTCTCGCGGTCGTCGTCCAGGGTTTCCCAGCGGGTCGACTGGCTGAAGGCGGTCTGGGTGGGGATGCCGGCCGGGCCGGCCTTGAAGAAGTGGTGCACCGCTTCATCGTCGGTCTGGGTGATGTCCCACTTGGCGATGGCCTCTGCCATGCTGCGGCTGTGCACGGTCGGCAGGTCGGTGTGCAGCAGGCCGCCACGGGCCAGCGAGCCGAGAATCGAGAAGATGCCGCCGGCGCGGTGCACGTCTTCCATGTGGTACTTCTGGATGTTCGGCGCCACCTTGCACAGCTGCGGCACGCTGCGCGACAGGCGATCGATGTCGCGCAGGTCGAAGTCGATCTCGGCTTCCTGGGCGGCGGCCAGCAGGTGCAGGATGGTGTTGGTCGAACCGCCCATGGCGATGTCGAGCATCATGGCGTTCTCGAACGCCTTGAAGTTGGCGATGTTGCGCGGCAGCACCGAGTCGTCGTTGCCTTGGTAGTAGCGCTTGCACAACTCGACGATGGTACGCCCGGCCTGCAGGAACAGCTGCTCGCGGTCGCTGTGGGTGGCCAGGGTCGAGCCGTTGCCCGGCAGGGCCAGGCCCAGGGCTTCGACCAGGCAGTTCATCGAGTTGGCGGTGAACATGCCGGAGCACGAACCGCAGGTCGGGCAGGCGCTGCGCTCGTATTCGGCGACCTTCTCGTCCGAGGCGCTGCTGTCGGCGGCGATCACCATGGCGTCGACCAGGTCCAGGCCGTGGCTGGCCAGCTTGGTCTTGCCGGCTTCCATCGGCCCGCCGGAGACGAAGATCACCGGAATGTTCAGGCGCAGGGCGGCCATCAGCATGCCGGGGGTGATCTTGTCGCAGTTGGAAATGCACACGATGGCGTCGGCGCAGTGGGCGTTGACCATGTACTCCACGGAGTCGGCGATGATCTCGCGGCTCGGCAGCGAATAGAGCATGCCGTCGTGGCCCATGGCGATGCCATCGTCGACGGCGATGGTGTTGAATTCCTTGGCCACGCCGCCGGCCTTCTCGATCTCGCGGGCGACCAGCTGGCCCAGGTCCTTGAGGTGCACGTGGCCGGGCACGAACTGGGTGAAGGAGTTGGCGATGGCGATGATCGGTTTCTTGAAGTCTTCGTCCTTCATCCCGGTGGCGCGCCACAGGGCACGGGCGCCGGCCATGTTGCGGCCGTGGGTGGAGGTTTTCGAGCGGTAATCAGGCATGGCGGTTTCCTGCGGCTAATCAGGTAGGCATTGATAGAGGGGTGAGCGGATCAGCGGCAGATGACCGCGAAGCAAGGTGGCATGGCGCACGACGGGATCTCCGTCTGCCTGCCCGGGCTCACAGGCCCGCCGAAGGGTGGCTGGCGGGAAATGCCCCGATTCTACGCCGCACCGGGCGGGGGAGGAAAGGCTGCTGGCCGCCGGCCGTCCCCGCCGGCGGCACGGCGCTAGCCGCGCAGGATGGCGGCGGGAATATGCTCCAGGGGGATTTCCCGGCTGACCGCGCCGAGCTTCATGGCTTCCTTGGGCATGCCGTAGACCACGCAGCTGGCCTCGTCCTGGCCGAGGGTCAGGGCGCCGGCATCAAACATCTCGCGCAGGCCACGGGCGCCGTCGTCGCCCATGCCGGTCATGATGATGCCGGTGGCGTTGGCACCAGCGGCGCGGGCGGTGGAGCGAAACAGCACGTCCACCGAGGGCCGGTGGCGGCTGACCGGCGGGCCATCGACCACGTCGACCACGTACTGGGCGCCGCTGCGTTTGAGCAGCAGGTGGCGGCCGCCCGGGGCGATCAGTGCGCGACCGGGCACCACACGGTCGCCATGGCGCGCCTCCAGCACCTCCAGTTCGCACAGCCCGTTGAGGCGCTCGGCGAAGGCGGCGGTGAAGCGCTCGGGCATGTGCTGGACGATCACCAGTGCCGGGCACACCCGCGGCAGACGGGTGAGGATGTACTCCAGGGCCTGGGTGCCGCCGGTGGAGGTGCCGATGGCGACGATACGCTCGGTGGTGCGCGCCATGGCGCCGCTGGCGGGCGGCAGGATGGCATCGGCGCTGAGCTTGGCCTGGGGCGCGGCAGGTGCCGGCTTGTTGGCCAGGCGGCCAACGTTGGCGCGGGCGGCGGCCTTGACCGCATTGACCAGGTCATCGCTGGCGTCGACCAGGAACTTGCTGAGGCTGGCCTGGGGTTTGGTGACGATGCTCACCGCGCCGGCCGCCAGGGCCTGCATGGTGGTGGCGGCGCCCTTTTCGGTCAGCGTCGAGCAGATCACCACCGGGGTCGGACGCTCGGCCATCAGTTTGCGCAGGAAGGTGATGCCGTCCATGCGCGGCATCTCGACGTCGAGCACGATCACGTCGGGCCACTGGCGCTGCATCTTGTCGAGGGCGAACAGCGGGTCGGCGGCGGTGCCGATGACCTCGATCGCCGAGTCGGCCGCCAGCACCTGGGAGAGCACCTGGCGCACCACGGCCGAGTCGTCGACGATCA
>Ga0207790_1000441_pt1 | contig 14809 bp, 13 predicted proteins | sample HigsolmetaGSP14D_FD_184842 | JGI IMG/M metagenome (GOLD analysis project Ga0207790, IMG submission 184842) | High solid enriched microbial communities from the Joint BioEnergy Institute, USA - SP1-4-D (SPAdes) | ecosystem: Engineered > Bioreactor > SSF (Solid state fermentation) > Aerobic >...
TCGCTTCGTCGGCGTCATCCGCCGGCATGGTGCCGACCGCCAGCTTCAGGTTCCTGCGGGCGCCCTCACGCACGATTTCCAGGTTGGCCTTGGTTCCCGGCTTCAGCGCACCGACCAGATGAGGCAGGTCGGCCGACATGATGATCGGCTTGCCATCCAGGCTGAGAATCACGTCCCCGACCTGCAGGCCGCCCTTGGCAGCCGGGCCATCCTCGAGCACCTGGGCAACCAGCGCTCCAGCCGGGCGCTCGAGCCCGAACGATTCGGCAAGATCCTTGTTCACTTCCTGAATCACCACGCCCAGCCAACCGCGACTGACCTTGCCGCTGGTCTTGAGCTGGTCGGCCACATCCATCGCCACGCTCATCGGGATGGCAAAGGACAGCCCCATGAAGCCGCCGGAACGGGTGAAGATCTGCGAGTTGATACCCACCACTTCGCCATCCAGGTTGAACAGCGGGCCGCCGGAGTTACCCGGGTTGATCGCCACGTCGGTCTGGATGAACGGCACATAGCTCTCGTTTGGCAGGCTGCGCCCCTTGGCGCTGACGATACCGGCGGTTACCGAGTGATCGAACCCGAACGGCGAGCCGATGGCCAGCACCCACTCACCCACCTTGAGATTGTCGGAGTTGCCCAGTTTCACGGTGGGCAGGTCATCGGCCTCGACCTTGAGCAGCGCCACGTCGCTGCGCGGGTCGGTACCGATCAGCTTGGCTTCCAGCTCGCTGCGATCAGACAGGCGAACGATGATTTCATCGGCGTCGGCGACCACATGGTTGTTGGTCAGGATGTAACCATCCTTGGAGATGATGAAACCCGAGCCGAGCGATTGCGCTTCACGCTGGCGACCACCGCCACCTGGCGCGCGTGGCTGCTGGGGGATGCTGCGCTCGAAGAACTCGCGAAACATCGGCGGCAGGCCTTCCAGATCCGGCACGGAGAGCCCGCCACTGCTGGCGACGGCATTCGGCACTTTTTGCCGGGTACTGATATTGACCACGGCAGGTGAAGCCGCCTCGACCAACGGGGTGAAGTCCGGCAGTTGCGCGTGCGCCGCCACGGATTGCCCCATCAGAAACACCGCGAACAACGCGGCCGCATAATTTTTCAGGCTAGGCATCGACATTGCAGTTTCTTCCCCATCCAGAACAAACGAGGCCCCTGCGGGGCCAGTGGTACAACAAACAGGCGGCACATCGGCCTTGATCGTTATCGTCGACCGTTACCGCGTGACATGCACATCGTCGGTACGCATCGACATGGCGACACGCTCCGCCGTTCCCAGCGGAATTTCGCCCACCACCGTTACCATGACATCTCCGTCGCCTGTTGTCAGGCGCCTGGACACTGCCACGGTAGGCCCAAGCTGGTTGCGCGCATCCGCAACCGCAGCATCGTGCAAAGGCTCGAGAAACACCGAAAAGCGCGCCAGTCCGTCATCATAAACCAGACAATCGACGCTATCAGCGGAGACCGGGCTGCGTTGCTGGGTTACCGCGCTGAGGTTGAACCCTGGCGGCAACCACTCGGAGCGCCAGGATTCGGCGGACGGCGTACGCGCCTTGACGACACGCACCGGCGCACAATGGGTAGAAGGCTGCAGCACGGCAGTTGGCTGGGCATCAGTGGTATCAAGCTGGGTAAACTGGAATCGCTCGAGCAGCTCACCGCGGTCATTGACCAACAGCGACTTGAGCGGCAAGCCGGTTTCCTTGTCCACGTAAAGCTGAACGCCGTAACGATACTGATCACGGGGAATCAGCCCAACAATCACCGCCGAGCGCCCGGCCACGCGGGACTCGCCACTCAAGCGCAGCTCGTACCACTGCTCGATCTGCCTGGCATCGAGACCATGGGCAGGCCAGGCCTGCTCATCGACAACGGTAGACGCAATCGGGCCGTTGGCGCACTGCGCCTGACCATTGACCCGCAGGATTTCCTGCGGCGCACCATCGAGCTGCAACAAACGCTCACGCACAGTTCCACCCGGCTCGACCTGACGCCAGATGCTGTGAGTGGAAAGATTGCCGTTGCGTTCGTAAACGAAGGTGCCTTGGAAGCTTTGCTTGCTTTCGGCCTGGCTCAGCCGTTGCAACCATCCCTGTGCATCGGCGGCTATGGCAGGGGTTGCCAAAATACCACCGAGCATCAGAGAGGTGACCAGAATGGAGCGCATACGCGTCGTTCTTAACGCTCTTCTACACTCGCAGACCGTGCAAACGGCAGTGCATTCTCGGCAGTGCCAGGGGCAGACTGCTGACCATGCTGACGCAGGTACTCAGGCAGACGCTGTTCATGCCAGCCTTCACCTTCGGCAGAGACGGTCTCTACAGCCGGCTGCTCGTCCGAAGTCTTGAAGCCTGCCAGAATGGCCGGCCCTTGAGCTTGCGGCAGCGCGATGGATGGCTGATCCTGCTGCGCCAACTGGGCACCAGAAACGTCATCCTGATTGTAGAAACGCACGCCAGCCAGCACGGCAACCGTCACGGTTGCAGCAACGGCCACGCGTCCCAGGCTGCGCCACGGACCACGCACGACCTTCTCCTGCACAACTGGAGTGGCATCGTTTTCCAGAGCCGCGGAAACGGCTGCAGCGATGTCCAGCTTGGGCACGAGCAGATCCTTGTGCATCGCGGCGCGGGCTACCTGGTAACGAGACCAGGTGGCACGCAGTTCGGCATCGTTGCTCGCACCGAGCACACGCCGAAGTTCAAGTTCATCCGCTTCGTTATCCATCACCGCGGACAGCGATTCCTGCAGGGCTTCACGACTCATAGCGGTTCCTCTCTTGGCTGTCGCCGCTGTCTCAGGCTTCCTGCAACAAAGGTTGCAGGGACTTGTCGATGGCTTCACGCGCCCGAAAGATTCGCGAACGCACGGTACCAACTGGACACTGCATGACGCTCGCAATGTCTTCATAACTAAGACCATCAAATTCACGTAACGTTAGCGCCGTTCGTAAATCTTCTGGAAGTTGCTGGATGCTCCGATGCACGGTGGCTTCGATTTCATCCCTCAACAGGGCTCGCTCGGGAGATTCGATATCCTTGAGGGCGTGATCGCCATCGTAGAACTCGGCATCCTCTGCACTTACATCGTTGTCCGGTGGCCGGCGGCCACGGGAAACCAGATGATTCTTCGCCGTGTTAATGGCGATGCGGTACAGCCATGTATAGAACGCACTGTCGCCGCGAAAGTTTCCCAGTGCCCGATAAGCTTTTACAAAAGCTTCCTGGGCGACATCCTGAGCTTCATGGGTGTCGTGCACGAATCGCACGATCAACCCGAGAATCTTGTGCTGATACTTCAGCACCAACAGATCAAATGCTCGCTTGTCACCGCGCTGTACGCGCTCGACCAGCTGCTGATCTTCTTCCTGGGTTAGCATGAATACTCCTCGTTGAGCCCGTAGGAGGTCTGCGCCCGCCAGAAGATCGATCTGCCGAAATAGACTCGAGCCATATGCAAAAGTTCTCCCCCCTACGAACAAGCTTCCCACAAAACATTTTTTGGTTTTGCACGAAACCACGCACCAGGGCCACTGCCTGCTGCGCGAATTGTCTTTAGATCACCTGACGGACCGAATCGAATGGTACGACCACTTCGCTCACCAGCTCGCCAGACACATTCCCTCTCCGGGGCGACTCCGCTATAGAACCCTGCTCCATGACAAAGTTCATACAGGTTTCAGCGGATGAGATGCAGCTCCAGCATGGCGGCCAGCCGCGCAGGCATATCGCCATCCCACCACGATACACGTTCTGCGCCGGACAACCTACCAGGCCGGCTATTGTGCCGTTGCCCCCCTCTATATACTAGAGGCCACCGAGCCGTCGCCATGAACCTTGAAGCCCCGCCCCAGGCTCATACCGACCAGCCGAGTGATTCTCGGATACAAAAAATCAGAGGCCCTGGCCGCGCCAACAGAGCAACCGAGGCGACCCTCGATTGCCTCTTTCTAGCTGCATGCCACCCCAGCGGAATCCATCACGATGAGCCAACACTTTCAGCACGACGTTCTGGTTATCGGCAGCGGTGCCGCCGGCCTTACCCTGGCGCTCACACTTCCCGACAACCTGAGCATCGCCGTGCTGAGCAAGGGCGAGCTGGCCAATGGCTCGACCTACTGGGCCCAGGGCGGCGTCGCTGCGGTGCTGGACCACGGCGACACCGTCGACTCCCACGTGAACGACACCCTCGACGCCGGTGCCGGCCTGTGCCGTGAAGATGCCGTACGCTTCACCGTGGAGCACAGCCGCGAAGCCATCGAATGGCTGATCGAACAAGGCGTGCCCTTCACCCGCGACGATGAACACGATCGCGAAGACGGCGGCTTCGAATTTCACCTGACCCGCGAGGGCGGCCACAGCCATCGGCGCATCATCCACGCCGCCGACGCGACCGGCGCGGCCATCTTCAATACCCTGCTCGAGCGCACCCGCCAGCGCAGCAACGTGGAACTGCTCGAGCAGCGGGTCGCCGTGGACCTGATTACCGAGCGCAAGCTGGGCCGTGACGGCCAGCGCTGCCTCGGCGCCTACGTGCTGAACCGGCGCAGCGGCGAGGTGGACACCCACCACGCGCGTTTCGTGATTCTCGCCACCGGCGGTGCGGCCAAGGTCTACCTCTACACCAGCAACCCCGACGGCGCCTGCGGCGACGGCATTGCCATGGCCTGGCGCGCCGGCTGCCGGGTCGGCAACCTGGAGTTCAATCAGTTCCACCCCACCTGCCTCTACCACCCCCAGGCCAAGAGCTTCCTGGTTACCGAAGCGCTGCGCGGTGAAGGCGCGTTGCTGCGCCTGCCCAACGGCGAGCGCTTCATGCCGCGCTTCGACCCCCGCGAGGAACTGGCGCCACGGGACATCGTGGCCCGCGCCATCGACCATGAGATGAAGCGCCTGGGCATCGACTGCGTCTACCTGGATATCAGCCACAAGCCGGCGGAATTCGTCAAAAGCCACTTCCCGACCGTCTACCAGCGCTGCCTGGAGTTCGGCATCGACATCACCAGCCAGCCGATTCCGGTGGTTCCCGCGGCCCACTACACCTGTGGCGGCGTGCTCGTCGATCAGGCCGGGCGCAGCGACGTGGCAGGCCTTTACGCGATTGGCGAAACCAGCTTCACCGGCCTGCATGGCGCCAACCGCATGGCCAGCAATTCGTTGCTCGAATGCTTCGTGTATGCGCGCTCGGCCGCTGCCGACATCGTCGCCAACCTGGAGCAGGTGGCGATGCCAGCCGACCTGCCCTCCTGGGACGCCAGCCAGGTCACCGACTCGGACGAGGACGTGATCATCGCCCACAACTGGGACGAACTGCGGCGCTTCATGTGGGACTACGTGGGCATCGTGCGCACCACCAAGCGCCTGCAGCGCGCCCAGCACCGGGTACGCCTGCTGCTCGATGAAATCGACGAGTTCTACAGTAACTACAAGGTCAGCCGGGACCTGATCGAGTTGCGCAACCTGGCCCAGGTGGCCGAACTGATGATCCTCTCGGCCATGGCGCGCAAGGAATCGCGCGGCCTGCACTACACCCTGGATTACCCGGGCCTGCTACCCGAAGCACGCGACACTATTCTGCAACCCGCCAACGCTGACGACTGAATTTCAGGCGTACCCGCAATCGTCGATGCATGTCCGGCGACATCGCATCGGCAGCAATGCACAGGCTGTGGGTGAACCAGCGGCCCGGCAGCCGAAAGCGCACGATCACCAGCCAGGGCAGCGCCATGCTGTCCGGCTGCAGGGTGACGGGCTGCCATTGCCCGCCGCTGCGCAGCACCTGCCAACCTTCGTCGTCATGGCGCAACCGCTTGAAGACCGCCGGATGGCTCAGCAACAGGTGCCTGGGCAACACCCAGGCAGCGTGGCAAGCGCACGCCAATACGCCGAGCAGGCGTGCCCAGAGCGCAATCTCGACGAGCAGCAACGTCAGCAGCGCCAGGGCCTGGGCGCACAGGTAGACTTCCAGCAGCCGCGGTGACGGCCGCCAGTCGCATTCGAACCGCTTACTTGGGCTGGACACGATCCAGGATCATGCGCACGATGTGACGCAGATCGGCATCCTCGGGCTCGCCGCGCTGCATGAACCAGCCGAACATGTCCTGATCCTCGCACTCGAGCAGCTTGCGGTAACGGGCACGATCGTCCTCGTCGAGCGAGGGGTAGACCTCGCGCACGAAAGGCACCAGCAACACGTCAAGCTCCAGCATGCCGCGCCGGCTGTGCCAGAAAAGACGGTTGAGTTCAGTGGCATCGACCATGACAGTGCTCCTCGGAAAAAGGCCGGCAGTATACCAACAGCCGCGCCCCGCATCAGCGTCACGAGGCGAAACGCGACGCGGCACGCTTTGCCTGTAGCTAGACGCTTGCCGCTGCTCTTATCATGGCAGCCTCATTCTTTGCCCACGATTGTCTCGACCATGGCCGACAGCGCTTTCTTTTGCCCGCTCACCCACGAAGGCATCCTCGCCGTACGCGGCCCCGACGCGGGTAAGTTCCTGCAGGGCCAGATCACCTGCAACATCACCTACCTCGGCACCAGCGGCTCGAGCCTGGGCGCTCGCTGCACGCCAAAGGGGCGCATGCTGTCGAGCTTTCGTATCGTCAGCGTCGCCGACGGTTTTCTCCTGGCCATGAGCCAGGAGTTGCTCGCCCCGCAACTCGCCGAGCTGCAGAAGTACGCGGTCTTCTCGAAAGCCAAGTTGAGCGACGAGAGCGCCGCCTGGGTTCGTTTCGGCCTGAGTGGCGCGGATACCGCCCTGCAGGCCATAGGGCTCGACCTCGCGGCAGAGGCTGACAGCGTGACCGGCAACGACTCGTTGCTGGCCATCCGCCTCAGCGATGGCCGTGCCGAGCTGTGGGCACCGGCAGAGCAGGCCGAGCCCCTGCGCGCGCGCCTGAGCGAGCAGCTGCGCGAAGCCAGCCTCAATGACTGGTTGCTGGCGCAGATCCGCGCAGGCATTGGCCAGGTGACTGGCACGACCCGCGAGCTGTTCATCCCGCAGATGATCAACCTGCAGGCGGTGGGTGGCGTGAGTTTCAAGAAGGGCTGCTACACCGGCCAGGAAATCGTCGCCCGCATGCAATACCTGGGCAAGCTCAAGCGCCGCCTGTATCGCCTGCGCGTCGCCAGCGAGCAACCGCCCGCGCCCGGCAGCGAACTGTTTTCCCCAGTGCACCGCAGTGCCGTGGGCGAAGTGGTGCTGGCGGCAGCGAGTGAGGATGGCGTTGAATTGCTGGCAGTGCTGCAGGAAGACGCAGCGCTCGATGGCCATATTCACCTGGGCAGCCTGGAAGGCCTACCGCTCGACCTGCTCGACCTGCCGTACGCGCTGGACAGCAACCGCGAAATCCAGCGCTGACGTACACTGCACAGCGTCTGCCACCCTTGCGCCAATAACGAGAATTTCATGAGCAAACTCGCCGAGAAAGTCCTGCTGGATCTGACCAGGGCCATCGACCACGATGAACTGGTGCTGCCTACCCTGCCCGAGGTCGCCCTGAAGGTTCGCGAGGCGGCGGAGGATCCCAACGTCGGCATCCCCGAGATGACCAAGGTCATCGGCAACGACGCGGCGCTCACCGCGCGCATCATCAAGGTGGTGAACAGCCCGCTGCTGCGCACCAACCGGGAAATCACCGACCTGCAGATGGCCATCGGCCGCCTGGGCATCAACTACACCTGCAACCTGGCCACCGGCCTGGCCATGGAGCAGATGTTCCAGGCGACCACCGATGTGGTCGACCGCAAGATGCGCGAAGTGTGGACCAAGAGCACCGAGATCGCCGGCATCTGCCACGTGCTGTGCCGCCACTACACGCGCCTGATGCCGGATCAGGCCACCCTCGCCGGCCTGGTCCACCAGATCGGCGTATTGCCGATTCTCACCTACGCCGAAGAGCACAGTGAGCTGCTGGCCGACTCGATCAGCCTCAACCACGTGATCGAGCAGATCCACCCGATCATTGGCGACAAGATCCTGCGCACCTGGGAATTCCCGGAAATGATCGCCTGCATCCCGAGCCAGTACCTGAACTTCAGCCGCGACAGTGGCAAGGTGGACTACGTCGACATCGTTCAGGTAGCCACGCTGCAGAGCCACCTCGGCACCCCGCACCCCTACACGCAGCTGGACTGGAGCCAGACGCCGGCATTCGCCAAGCTGGGCATCAAGCCGGATCTGGATATCCACGCCGACGAAGATCTGTCGGCGGCCATGGACGCTGCCATGACCATGCTGCAGTGATCCTTGCGGGGCGAGCACTGTCTCGCCCCAGCACGGTCAACTGGCGTCGCTGCGGAACACCACGCGCACCAGCAGCCCATGGGGGCTGGCCTGATGCAGGCTGATATCGGCGCGGTGGGCGCGGCAGATCTCGCCGACGATGGCCAGCCCCAAGCCGGCGCCCAGCCCCTGGGCCTGGCGTCGATAGAAGCGTTCGAACACCCGCTCGCGATCCTCCTCGGGGATGCCCGGCCCATCGTCCTCGACCTCCAGCACACCCGGCTCCTTCACCCGCAGGATGACATTGCCGCCGGCCTCGGTGTAGGCCATGGCATTGTCGACCAGGTTGCACAACAGCTCGTTGAGCAGCGTCGGCTCGCCGCGAATCCACACCGGCTGTTCGGCTTCCAGCGCCAGGGCGACGCCGCGCGAATGGGCCAGGGGCGCCAACGCCATGCCCAGCTCACGAGCCAGCTGGCTGAGATCCAGGCGCAACGCCCCGCCTTCGGCGATCGCCCGCGCTCCGCTTTCGATCCGCGCCAGTGACAACAGCTGGTTGGCCAGGTGGGTCAGCCGATCGGCGTTCAAGGCGGCGTCCTCCAGCGTCGCGTGCCAGATGCGCGGATCCTGGTCGCGCAAGCCCAGTTCGACCCGTGCCTTGAGCGCCGCCAGGGGCGTGCGCAGCTCATGGGAGGCGTCGGCAATGAACTGCGATTGCCGCTCAAAGAGGCCGCGCAGTCGATCATTGAACTGGTTGAGGGCATTGACCAGCGGGCGCAGCTCTCGAGGCATGTCTTCGTCCGGCAGCGGCCGCAGGTCGTCACTGTTGCGCGCGGCCACCGTTCTGCGCAGGCTTTCGAGGGGGCGCAACCCCGCGCTCACCGCCAACCAGACGAGCAGCAACGCGCTGAGCGACAGCAAGCCCATGCGCCACAGCGTGCCCAGCAGCAGATCGCGGGTCATGCGCTCCCGAGCCCCCAGGGTTTCGGCAACGCGAATTTCGGCGACGCCGCTGTAACCGGGCTCACTGACCGGCTGCAGGAAGCTGACCACCCGCACCCCCTGCCCGCGGTAATCACCATCGTAGAACTTGGCCAGTGCCGGATAATCGTTGGTTCGCGGCGTGTCCGGCGGGGCGGCCGGCAGGTCTTCGTAACCCGAGACCAGCTCGCCCTTCGGCCCGAGCACCTGGTAGTAGATACGCCCGGCACTGTCGTAGGCGAAGGTATCCAGGGCGATATAGGGCACGTTGGCGCTGAGCATGCCCTCGACGGCGTAGAGCCCGTCGGAGATCGCCCGGGCCGAGGCCAGCAAGGTGCGGTCATAGGCCGTATCGGCGGCATGCCGAGCACTCCAGTAGGCGGTCAGGCTGCTGACCAGGAGGATGACCGTGAACAGCACGGCCAGCCGGCGAATCAGCCGGCCACGCAGGCTGCCGGGCCTATCCACCCGCGGCTTCCAGCAGGTAACCGAGGCCGCGGAAAGTGACGATGCGCACCGCACCGCCTTCGAGCTTCTTGCGCAGACGATGGACATAGATCTCGATGGAGTCGGCGCTCGCCTCCTCATCCAGGCCGAATACCTGGGAGGCCAACTGCTCCTTGCTCATCACCCGCCCGGGCCGGGAAATCATCGCCTCGAGCACGGCCTGTTCGCGGGAGGTCAGGGCGAGGCTTTCCTCCAGCAGGGTGAAACGCCGGGTGTCCAGGTCATACACCAGGTCGCCACACCGCAGCTGTTGCTCGCCGCCCAGCATGCTGCGCCGCAGCAGTGCCTTGACCCGTGCCTCCAGCTCGCTCAGTTCGAATGGCTTGGCCAGGTAATCGTCGGCGCCCAGGTTGAGCCCGTGCACGCGATCCTTCACCTCGCCGCGGGCGGTGAGCATCAGCACCGGAATGGTCTTGCCGCGGGCCCGCAAACGGGCGAGCACTTCGAAACCGTCCATACGCGGCAGCCCCACATCGAGAATCGCCAGGGCGTACTCCTCGCTGCCCAGCGCCAGATCCGCCGCCACGCCATCATGCAGAACATCCACTGTCCAACCGGCACTCTTGAGCGCCTGGGTGACGCTCGCCGCCAACTGCGGATGATCCTCGACCAGCAGAATTCGCACTGCAACCTCCAACCGAACCATGGACTTGACCGCCATGTGTGGCGAGAGTTTACCGTTCGCGCGGCAACTTGGCAGTGACGGCGTGTGCCTGCACACCCTTGCGACGACTTTTCACATTGAAAGGTTGTTGAAAGGTTTTACTTCTAGGATCGCAAAAGGGTGGCTCGATCCGCCCGTAGCGCGATCTGCATATTCGCTGTGCGGTCGTGACAACAATAACAACAATGGAGTTACACACATGCCAACAGCCATGCGCCAGGCTATCTCGCCGTTGAGCTTGCTCAGCCTCGCACTCCCAACCGCCCTGCTCGCCCCCCTGGCCCAAGCCGCCTTCATCGAAGACAGCTCCGCCAGCCTGACCACCACCAATATCTACCTGAACCGTGATTTCCGCGAAGGCACTGGCCAGAACAAGCGCGAAGAATGGGGTCAGGGTTTCCTGCTGGACGTGCGTTCCGGTTTCACCGAAGGCACCGTCGGGGTCGGCCTCGACGCGATGGGCATGCTGGGGGTCAAGCTGGACTCCGGCGGTGGTCGCACCGGCACTGACCTGCTCCCGGTACAGGACGACGGCGGTACGCCGGACGAGTTCTCCCGCCTGGGCCTGACGGCCAAGCTCAAGGTGTCCGAGACCGAATTGCGCTACGGCTCGCACATCCCCGAATTGCCGGTGGTCAAGGCCAGCGACAGCCGTCTGCTGCCACAGGTATTCGAAGGCGGCCTGCTGACCTCTTCCGAACTGGACGGCCTGACCTTCACCGGTGGTCGCCTGGACAAGGTCATCGACCGCGCCTCGACCAACTCCGAAGACATGGTGCTCAACAGCAAGAACGGCCGTTTTGCCAGCGGCATCACCGCCGACCATCTCGACCTGGCGGGTCTCGACTACGCTTTCAGCAAAACCGTGACGGGGCGGTATTACTTCGCCGATCTCGACGATATCTACCGCCAGCACTTCTTCGGGCTGCAGACCAAGCACCCCCTGGGCGCCGGCGTACTCTCCAGCGACCTGCGCCTGACCATCAGCAATGACAGCGGGGCCTCCAAGGCCGGCAAGATCGACAACCGCGCCCTGAACGGCATGGTCAGTTACGCCATCAGCGGTCACAAGTTCGGCCTCGGCTACCAGGACATGAGCGGCGACACCGGCTTTGCCTACCTCGAGGGCAGCGATCCGTTCCTGGTCAACTTCGTGCAGATCAACGACTTCGCCAACGCCGACGAGCGCTCCTGGCAAGCCCGCTACGACTTCGACTTCGCCAAGGTCGGCGTCCCTGGCCTGAGCTTCATGACCCGCTACATCAGCGGTGATGACGCCAAGATCAGCGGCAGCAACCAGACCGGCGGCGAGTGGGAGCGCGACATCGAACTCAAGTACGTGGTACAGAGCGGCGCTCTGAAAGACCTCTACGTGCGCTTGCGTAATGCCAGCTTCCGCTCCGATTTCGCCCGCGATGCCGATGAAAATCGCATCATCGTTGGCTACTCGCTGCCAATCTGGTAACTCACAATAAAAACTCGGAGGATCCGTCCCATGAAAACCTTTACCCGCATAGCCCTGACAGCTGCCTGCATGGCCTTCGCCGGCCCCCTGCTGGCCGATGAACCGCGCCGCCCCGAATGCATCGCACCGGCAGCACCCGGCGGTGGTTTCGACCTGACCTGCAAACTGGCGCAGAGCGCCCTGGTGGAAAGCAAGCTGCTCAAATCGCCGATGCGCGTGACCTACATGCCCGGCGGCGTCGGTGCGGTGGCCTACAACGCCGTGGTTGCCCAGCGCCCTTCCGAGGAAGGCACCATCACCGCCTTCTCCAGCGGCTCGCTGCTCAACCTGGCCCAGGGCAAGTTCGGCCGTTTCGACGAGAACGCCGTGAAGTGGCTGGCCGGCGTTGGCACCAGCTACGGTGCACTGGCCGTTCGCAAGGACTCGCCGCTCAAGAACCTGGATGACCTGGTCAAGGCCCTCAAGGAAAACCCGGGCAAGGTCGTGATCGGCTCCGGCGGCACCGTCGGCAGCCAGGACTGGATGCAGACCGCTCTGGTGGCCCGCGCCGCTGGTATCAACCCGCGCGAAATGCGCTACGTGGCGATGGAGGGCGGCGGTGAGCTGGCCACCGCGCTGCTCGGCGGCCATATCCAGGTCGCCAGTACCGACATTTCCGACTCCGTACCGCACGTCGAAAGTGGCGATATGCGTATCCTCGCCGTCTTCGCCGAAGAGCGCCTGCCGGGTGCCAAGGTGGCAGACATCCCGACTGCCAAGGAACAGGGCTATGACGTGGTCTGGCCAGTGATCCGCGGTTTCTACGTCGGCCCGAAGGTCAGCGACGAAGCCTACACCTGGTGGAAGAATTCCTTCGACCAGCTGCTGGCCTCCGAAGACTTCGCCAAGCTGCGTGAGAGCCGCGAGCTGTATCCGTTCGCCATGACCGGGGATGAACTGGACGCCTATGTGAAGAAACAGGTTGCCCAGTACAAGGAACTGGCTCAGGAATTCGGCCTGATTCAGCAGTAACCCAGCTCCAACCGTTTACGACTCACGGTCATCCCCTGGGCATCGCCCAGGGGATGCTTTTGGCATGATAAAAACGAGGACTCCCTCATGTCACAACGCATTTTTAGCGTGGTGCTACTGCTGGCATGCGTCGGGCTGGGCATCGTTGCCTGGGGCTACCATGCGCCCTTCTCCTACGAGCCGGTAGGCCCGCGCGCCTACCCGATGCTGCTGCTGACCCTCATGGGCCTGGGCGCCCTGTACCTGCTGGTGAAGCCATCCAGTACGACGTCTCACGACGATGAGCCGCCGCTGGATCGCCACGTGGTTCGCAAAGTGACCAGTTGCGTGGTGATCTTCACCCTCTACGCCGCGCTGTTCGAACCCCTGGGCTTCATTCCCGCCAGCCTGATCTTCGGCATCGCCATGGCACGCCTGTACGAAGGCACCTGGAAGACCAGCGTGATCTCCGGCGTGGTGCTCGCCGTCGGCCTGTTCGTGCTGTTCGACAAGATCCTCGATGTCCCGCTGCCGCTCGGCATCCTTTCCAGCCTGGAGATCTGATCCGTGGATACTTTTAGCTACCTGGGCCAGGGCTTCGGCGTTGCGCTGAGCCCCTACAACCTGTTTACCGCCCTGTGCGGCACCCTGATCGGCACCGTCGTCGGCCTGCTGCCGGGCCTGGGCCCGATCAATGGCGTGGCGCTGCTGATTCCGATCGCCTTCGCCCTCGGCCTGCCGCCGGAAACCGCGCTGATCCTGCTCGCCGCGGTGTACCTGGGCTGCGAGTACGGCGGGCGTATTTCTTCGATCCTGCTGAACATCCCCGGCGAAGCCTCGGCGGTGATGACCACCCTCGACGGCTACCCGCTGGCGCGTCAGGGCAAGGCGGGCGTGGCCCTGTCGATCTCGGCCTGGAGCTCGTTCGTCGGCGGCCTGATAGCCACCTGTGGGGTGGTGATCTTCGCCCCGCTGCTGGCCAAGTGGGCGGTGGCCTTCGGCCCGGCCGAATACTTCGTGCTGATGGTGTTCGCCATCGTCTGCCTGGCAGGCATGGCCGGCAACAAACCAATGAAGACCGCCATCGCGGCCTGTATTGGCTTGTTCCTGTCGTGTGTCGGCATCGACTCCAACAGCGGCGTGTACCGCTTCACCTTCGGCAGCCTGGGCCTGGCCGACGGCATTCAGTTCGTGGTGCTGGTACTGGGCCTGTTCTCGGTCAGCGAGATCCTCGTGCTGCTCGAGCGTACCCATCATGGCCAGAAAGCCATCGATGCCAGCGGCCGCATGCTGTTCAACGCCAAGGAAGGGATGTCGGTACTGGCGACCAACCTGCGTAGCGGCGTCACCGGCTTCGCGATGGGCGTTCTGCCTGGCGCCGGCGCGACCCTGGCCAGCGCCGTGTCCTACATGGCCGAGAAACGCCTGGCCGTGAAGGACAACAAGTTCGGTGAAGGCGACCTGCGCGGCCTGGCCGCCCCGGAAACCGCCAACAGCGCCGCAGCCTGCGGCTCGATGGTGCCGATGCTGACCCTGGGCGTTCCCGGCTCCGGCACCACCGCGGTGATGCTCGGCGCTCTGACGCTCTACAACATCACCCCCGGCCCGCTGCTGTTCCGCGACCAACCGGACATCGTCTGGGGCCTGATCGCCTCGCTGTTCGTGGCCAACATCATGTTGATCATCATCAACGTGCCGATGATCAAGGTGTTCACCAAGATCCTTGCCGTGCCGTACTGGGCCCTGGTGCCGGCCATTGCCATCATCACCTCGATCGGCGTCTACGCGGTGCACGCCACGGCGTTCGACCTGTTCCTGATGATCGGTATCGGGGTGGCCGGCTACATCCTGCGCAAGATGGACTTTCCGCTGTCGGCCGTCCTGCTGGGGTTCATCCTCGGCGGCATGATGGAGCAGAACCTGCGCCGCGCCCTGTCGATCTCCAATGGCGAGCTGGGCATCCTGT
>Ga0207790_1000443_pt1 | contig 14790 bp, 14 predicted proteins | sample HigsolmetaGSP14D_FD_184842 | JGI IMG/M metagenome (GOLD analysis project Ga0207790, IMG submission 184842) | High solid enriched microbial communities from the Joint BioEnergy Institute, USA - SP1-4-D (SPAdes) | ecosystem: Engineered > Bioreactor > SSF (Solid state fermentation) > Aerobic >...
CTGGTCAGCGTGGCCTACCCATTCGCCGTGTACTTCGGCGCGGGCCACCTGTCGCCGTCGCTGTTCGCCGCCCTGCTCGGCGGCCTGTGGCTGGCCCGCCTGCTGAGCAACCCGCGTGACCGCAACAGCCGGCGCATGACCGGCGCCGTGCTGGTGTTCTGCCTGCTGCTGGTGCTGGCCGACGAGCCGGCACTGCTGCGCTGGTACCCGGTGCTGGTCAGCCTGCTGCTCGGCCTGCTGTTCGCCAGCAGCCTGAAGATCGGCATGCCGATGGCCGAACGCCTGGCCCGCCTGCGCGAGCCCGAACTGCCGCCGGTGGCGGTGCGCTACACCCGCCGGGTCACCGAAGTGTGGGCCGTGTTCATGCTCGCCAATGGCCTGCTGGTGGTGGCGCTTAACCTGTGGGCGCCGCTGTCCTGGTGGGCACTGTATACCGGGCTGATTTCCTACCTCCTGATGGGCCTGCTATTCGCCGGCGAATGGTTGGTGCGTCAACGTGTAAGGAGAACCGCATGAGCTGGCTGAACCTCGAAGACCTGCTGCTGGAGCCCGATGCCGGCCGCCAGGTCACGCCAGAACTGAACCACGCCGAGCTCTGCCAGCGCGCCCTGAGCCTGGCCGGCTACTGGCAGGCGGCCGGCGTACGGCGCATCGCCCTGCACCTGGAGGATGCCGCCGAGCTGGCCATCGCCCTGCTCGCCGCCTGGCAGGCCGACATCCAGGTGTTGCTGCCCGCCGATGCGCAGCCGCAGACCCGCCAGCGCCTGGGTGCCCAGGTCGACCTGTGGGTCGAGCGGCTCGATGCTTCGATGGCCGCCGCGCCACTGACCGCCAAGCGGCTGGAGCGTGAAGGCTGCCGGCTGACCCTGTGCACCTCCGGCTCCAGCGGCGAGCCCAAGCTGATCGACAAGCACCTCGGCCAACTGGCCAACGAAGTGCAGGCGCTGGAAAACCTGTGGGGCGAACGCCTTGGTGACGCGCGGATCATCGGCAGCGTGGCCGCCCAGCATATCTACGGCCTGCTGTTCCGCGTGCTCTGGCCGCTGTGCGCCGGCCGCGTGTTCCTGCCCAAGGCGCAGCCGTTCCCCGAAGACCTGCAGTTGGCCAGCCTGCCGCACCCGAGCTTTGCCTGGATCACCAGCCCGGCGTTGCTCAAGCGCATGGGCGACAACCTCGACTGGGCGGCACTGAGCCGCGTGCGCCAGGTGTTTTCCTCCGGCGGTGCGCTGCCGGCCGAAGCCGCCGCCTCGGTGCAGCAGCGCCTGGGCCAGTGGCCGACGGAGATCTACGGCAGTTCGGAAACCGGCGGCATTGGCTGGCGGGAAGGTGGCGAGCACTGGCAGCCCTTTGCCGATGTGCAACTCGACCGCAACGAAGAGGGTGCCCTGCGGCTGCGCTCGCCCTACCTGCCAGCCGGGCACTGGGAGCAGATGGCCGATGCCGTGCAGATCGACGCCAATGGCCGCTTCACCCTTGGTGCGCGCCTGGATCGCATCGTCAAACTGGAAGAAAAACGCATTTCCCTGCCGCTGCTCGAACAGGCCCTGGCCTTGCACGAGTGGGTGAGCGAGGCGCGCCTGGGCGTGCTGCAGCAGGGCCGCGCCTTTCTCGGCGCGCTGGTCGCGCTGTCGCCGGCAGGCCTGCACGTGCTGCGCAACCAGGGCCGCCGCCACGTGATCGACGGCCTGCGCGGGCACCTGGCCGGCCACTGCGAGGCCATCGCCCTGCCGCGCCGCTGGCGCCTGCTCGCACACCTGCCCTACAGCAGCCAGGGCAAGCTGGGCCAGGCCCAGATCAACGAGCTGCTGGCCGCCGCCAGGCCGACCCGGGTGGAGCCGGCCAGCGCCCGCGAAGACAACGGCGAATGGCACCTGGAGCTCGACGTGCCGCTGGATCTGGCGCACTTCAGCGGGCATTTTCCTGGCACCCCGGTGCTGCCCGGCGTGGTGCAGATCGACTGGGCACAACAACTGGCGCGCGCCCTGATCAAGGATCTGCCGCCGCTGTTCGGTGGCATGGAAGTGCTCAAGTTCCAGCAGTTGGTACGCCCCGGCGACCGCCTGCAGCTGACCCTGCGTTTCGATGCCGAGCGCAACAAGCTGTACTTCACCTTCCGCAGCGGCGAGGCCAATTGCTCGTCCGGGCGCATCCTGCTCAAGGCGGTGCCATGAGTGATGTGGCGCATCGCCCCTGCGCGCTGATCCCGGTGTACAACCACGAAGGGCCGCTGCCCGGCGTGGTCGCCGCCTTGCTGGCTGCCGGCCTGCCGTGCGTGCTGGTCGATGACGCCTCCGGCGCCAGTTGCGCCGCGGTGATCGACGGGCTCGCCAGCGAGGCCGATACCCACCTGCTGCGCCTGGCCGAGAATCAGGGCAAGGGCGGTGCGGTGATGGCCGGCCTGCGTGAAGCGCAGCGCCTGGGCTTCACCCATGCCCTGCAGGTGGACGCCGACGGCCAGCACGACCTGCAGGCGGTACGCGCCTTTCTCGACGAATCCCGCGCCCACCCCGAGGCGATCGTCTGCGGCTACCCGCAGTACGACGCCAGCGTGCCCAAGGGCCGCCTGTACGCGCGCTACCTGACCCACGTGTGGGTATGGATCAACAGCCTGTCGCTCGAGATCCGCGACTCCATGTGCGGTTTCCGGGTCTACCCGCTGGCTGCCAGCGTGGCGCTGATCGACTCGGCACGGCTCGGCAAACGCATGGACTTCGACTCGGAGATCCTCGTGCGCCTGTCCTGGCGGCAGCAGCCGATGCGCTGGCTGCCGACCCGCGTGCACTACCCCGAGGACGGCGTCTCGCACTTCCGCCTCTGGCAGGACAACCTGCTGATCTCGAAAATGCACACCCGGCTGTTCTTCGGCATGCTCTGCCGCGCGCCGTGGCTGCTGTACCGGCGGTGGCGTTGATGGAGCGTTCCCGCCACTGGGCCGGCCAGCGCGAGCGCGGCAGCTTCGCCCTGATGAAATTCACCGCCCTGGCCGCTCGCCACCTGGGCCGCCGGGCGCTGAGCCCGTTGCTGTACATGATCGTCGGCTACTTCTTCCTGTTCGGTGCCAAGGCGCGGCGCAGCATCCACCAGTACCAACGCCACCTGGCGAGCTGGAGCGCGCGCCCTGAACTGCGCCCCACCCGGCGCTCGGTGTTCGCCCAGTTCATGGCCTTCGCCGACAGCCTGCTCGACAAGCTCGATGTGTGGAGCGGCCGCCTCAACCTGAGCGACGTCGAACTGATCGACCCCCACGGCCTGCACGGGCAGATGAGCGGCAGCCGCGGGCAAATGCTGGTCGGCGCCCACCTCGGCAATCTGGAAGTGTGCCGCGCCCTGGCCGAACTGAGCGCTGAAGTGCGCATGAACGTGCTGGTGCACACCCGCCACGCCGAGCAGTTCAACCGCCTGCTCAAGGAAAGCGGCGCCAACAACCTGCGGCTGATCCAGGTCAGCGAGCTGGACCCGGCGGTGATGATGCGCCTGGCCGATCACCTCGAGCGCGGTGAATGGCTGGCGATTGCCGGCGACCGCGTGCCGCTGCACGGCGAGCGCACCGTCAACGTCGACTTTCTCGGCCACTCGGCGCCCCTGCCGCAAGGCCCCTGGCTGCTCGCCGGGCTGCTGCAGTGCCCGGTCAACCTGATCGACTGCCTGAAGATCGACGGCCGCTACCAGGTCATGCTGCAACCCTTTACCGATGCCGTGCAGTGGAAGCGCAGCGAGCGCGACGCGGTGATTCAGGGCTGGGCACAACGTTACGCCGACCACCTGGCCCAACGCTGCCTGCAAGCCCCACGGCAGTGGTTCAACTTCTATCCGTTCTGGAACGACCATGACAACACAGCAGCCTGAAACCGTGACCTTCGGCGCGCAGCCGCTGCGTCTCGAGCAGATCGTCAGCCTGGCCCAGCGCACCGCGCGCGGCGCGCTGGACAACAGCGCCGAGTGGCGCGAGCGAATCGGCCGTGGCGCACGCTTCGTCGACCGCCTGCTCGACCGTGAAGGCATGATCTACGGCATCACCACCGGCTACGGCGACTCCTGCGTGGTGGCCGTGCCGCTGCACCAGGTCGAGGCACTGCCGCGTCATCTGTATACCTTCCATGGCTGCGGCCTGGGCAAGCTGCTCGACGAGCAGGCCACCCGCGCGGTGCTGGCGGCGCGTTTGCAGTCGCTGTGCCAGGGCATGTCCGGGGTGCGCCTGGAACTGCTGGAGCGCCTGCAGGCCTTCATCGAACATGACGTGCTGCCGCTGATCCCGGAAGAAGGCTCGGTAGGCGCCAGCGGCGACCTGACGCCGCTCTCCTACATCGCCGCGACCCTGTGTGGCGAGCGTGAAGTGATGTATCGAGGCGAGCGCCGCAGCGCCGCAGAGGTGCACGCGGAACTGGGCTGGACGCCCCTGGTGCTGCGCCCCAAGGAAGCCCTGGCGCTGATGAACGGCACCGCGGTGATGACCGCCCTGGCCTGCCAGGCCTATGCCCGCGCCGACTACCTGCTCAAGCTGGCCACGCGCATCACCGCGCTCAACGTGATCGCCCTGCAGGGCAACCCGGAGCACTTCGACGAGCGCCTGTTCGCCGCCAAGCCGCACCCGGGGCAGAACCAGGTCGCCGCGTGGATTCGCCAGGACCTGGCCATCGACGCGCCGACCGCGCCGCTGCATCGCCTGCAGGATCGCTACTCGATCCGCTGTGCGCCGCACGTGCTGGGCGTATTGGCCGATAGCCTGGGGCTGCTGCGCCAGTTCATCGAAACCGAGCTGAACAGCGCCAACGACAACCCGCTGATCGACCCGGATGAAGAGCGCGTGCTGCACGGCGGGCACTTCTACGGCGGGCATATCGCCTTCGCCATGGACAGCCTGAAGAACCTGATCGGCAACCTCGCCGACCTGCTCGACCGCCAGCTCGCCCTGCTGGTCGACACCCGCTACAACCACGGCCTGCCGAGCAACCTGTCCGGTGCGCCGGTAGAGACCGCGATGATCAACCACGGCTTCAAGGCCGTGCAGATCGGCGCCAGCGCCTGGACCGCCGAAGCCCTGAAGAACACCCTGCCGGCCAGCGTGTTCTCACGCTCCACCGAGTGCCACAACCAGGACAAGGTGAGCATGGGCACCATCGCCGCCCGCGACGCCCTGCGCAGCCTGGAGCTGGCCGAGCAGGTCGCCGCCGCCACCTTGCTGGCCGCCAACCAGGGCGTGTGGCTGCGCCAGCGCACCGAAACCACCGTGCTGCCGGCGGCCCTGGCCGAGATGCACGGGCAACTGGGCGAAGACTTCCCGCCGCTGATCGAAGATCGCGCCCTGGAAGGCGAACTGCGCCTGTGCCTGCAACGCATCCGCGCCCAGCACTGGAGCCTGTATGTGTAATTCGCTCCGGGCCGGCGAACCTGTGGGAGCGGGCCATGCCCGCGAATCGCGCGCATGGCGCGCTCCCACATCCAATGCCATGACAGGGGAGCTCATCACCCATGCGCGCTAAAGGCGTTCTGCAGGCCGAGGTGGAGATCCTCGTGCCGTTCTTCGACGTCGACATGATGGAAATCGTCTGGCACGGCCACTACGTCAAATACTTCGAGCAGGCCCGTTGCGCCCTGCTCGACCGCCTCGACCACGGTTACCCGCAGATGCGCGACAGCGGCTACGCCTGGCCGGTGATCGACCTGCAGCTGCGCTATATCCGCGGCGCCACCTTCGGCCAGCGCATTACCGTGTGCGCCGATCTGGTGGAGTGGGAAAACCGCCTGAAGATCCATTACCTGATCAGCGATACCGCCACCGGCGAGCGCATGACCCGTGGCAGCAGCGTGCAGGTGGCGGTGGACATCGCCAGCCGCGAGATGCAGCTGGCCTCACCCAAGGTATTCATCGATGCCGTGCAGCGGGTGATCGGATGAACGCCCTGGCACGCTTCACCCTGTTGATCGGCCTGCTGCTCACGGCGTTGAGCAGCCAGGCCGAGCCCCTCAGCCTCGACCAACTGAGCCAGCAGCTGTCGCAGCACCCGGTGGTGCGCGGCCCGTTCATCCAGGAAAAGCACCTGCGGGCCCTGCCCAAACCGCTGGCCAGCAGCGGCACCTTCGTGCTGGCCGCCGACGCCGGCCTGTTGTGGAAGCTGGAAAAACCGCTCAAGCAGGATTACCGCATCGACGCCAACGGCATCGCCAAGCGCACCGCCGCTGGCTGGCAAATGCAGCCGGGGCGTGATGTCGCGGCCCAGCAGAGCAAGCTGTTTCTCGACGTGCTCAAGGGCAACCACAGCGGCCTGGCGCGGGATTTCGAGCTGCAGCTGAGCGGCGACGCCAAGGCCTGGACGCTGGCGCTGACGCCGACCTCGCTGTTGCTCAAGCAGGTGTTCAGCCGTATCGAGATCAGTGGTGGTGAGCTGGTCGAGCGTATCGAACTGCATGAAACCCAGGGCGACCGCACCCTGCTGCGCATGCCCGCGAGCCGTGCCGGCGACGCCTTGAGCGACGAGGAGCGCAGCGATTTTGCGCACTGAGCACGCCCTGCTCGAACGCCGCCTGCCGCGGCTGTTCGCCGTGCTGCTGTTGGCGCTGCTGGCGCTGACCGCCTGGCAATGGCGCAACGGCCCGCCGGTAGCGGCGAGCATGCTCGCCCTGCTGCCCAGCGGCGCCGGCGATGCGCGCCTGCAACAGGCCGAAGCGCGCATGCAGGAGCCGATCCAGCGTGATGTGCTGGTACTGGTCGGCCACCCGCAGCGCGAACGCGCGGTCGCCCTGGCCGCCAGCTTCGGCCAGCAATGGCGCGACAGCGGCGACTTCGAACAGGTGCGCTGGCAGCTCGACAGCGACCTCGACGCCCTGCGCCAGCACCTGCGCGACAGTCGCCTGAACATGCTGCCCGCCGCTGACCGCCAGTTGCTGATCGAGCAGCCGGACGCGTTCATCGAGCAACGCGCTGCCGGGCTGTTCGAGCCCTTCGCCTCGTTCAGCCTGCTGCCGCCGGAACAGGACTGGTTCGGCCTGGGCGCCCGCGCCCAGCAAGCGCTGAACTTCGGCGGCCGGGTGCAGCCGGATCTGGCCAGTGGCACGCTGCTGGTCAACGAGCCCGGCATGACCTGGGCCGTGCTGCACCTGCGCAGCCGTGGCGACGCCTTCGACATGCAGGCGCCATTGGCTATCGCCCAGCGCATCGAGGCCGCCCGTAGCGCCAGCGAAGCCGCTGGCGGCCAGTTGCTCGCCACTGGCGGCGCGCTGTATGCGGCGGCCGGCCAGAACAAGGCGATGAGCGAGATGACGCTGATCGGCGGCGCGGCCAGCCTCGGCACCCTGCTGCTGTTGCTGATCGGCTTCCGCCGCCCAAGGGTACTGCTCAGCCTGCTGCCCATCGGCGTGGCACTGGTGGCCGGGTGCGCCGCCTGCGTGCTGATCTTCGGGCAGATCAACGCCCTGACCCTGGTGCTCGGCGCCAGCCTGATCGGCGTGGCGGCCGACTACCCGCTGCATTACCTGAGCAAGAGCTGGGGCCACGCCGAGTGGCGCAGCTGGAGCGCGCTGCGCAGTACCCTGCCGGGCCTGACCCTGAGCCTGGGCACCAATCTGATGGGCTACCTGGCCCTGGCCTTCACGCCGTTCCCGGCACTGACCCAGATCGCCGCATTCTCTGCCGCCGGGCTGATCGGCGCGTACCTGTGCTCGGTGTGCCTGCTGCCTGCCTGGCTCAATGGCATGCAGCTGCGCCCGGCGCCGCGCCTGCTGGCCGTGGCGACCCGAGCCATGAGCTGGCACGGGCGCCTGCGTCAGGGCCACGGTACCTACTGGCTGCTGGCGCTGTTCCTGGCGTTCTGCGCCGCCGGCATCGGGCAGTTGCACAGCCAGAACGACCTGCGCCAGTGGCTGGGCAAGGATCCGGCGCTGTTCGCCCAGTCGCAGCGGATCGTCGAGCTGACCGGGCAGCAGCCCACCAGCCAGTTCTTCCTGGTGCGGGCTGCCGATCAGGCGCAACTGCTGCAACGCCAGCAAGCCCTCGGTACGCGGCTCGATGCACTGGTGAAAACCGCACAGCTGCGCAGTTACCTGTCGCTGAACCAACTGGCCACCCCGGCCGCCGACTTGCAGGCGCTGCGTAGCGCCCTGGCTGACCTGCCGGGCCACTGGCAGGCGCTGCTCGACCTCGGCATCCCGGCACAAGCGCTGCAGGCCGAACTGCAGCAACTGCTGGAGCAGCCGCAGCCAGACCTGGAACAGGCGCTCGCCAGCCCGCTGGCCGAGCCCTGGCGTGCATTGTGGCTGGGCCGTGACGACAACGGCGTTGCCGCGGTGGTCAGCCTGCAGGGCCAGACCGACAGCAGCGTGCTGCAAGGCGCAGCCGAGGGCCTCGAAGGCGTGCAACTGGTCGACCGTCTCGGCGAGCTGAACCGCCTGTTCGCGGCCACCCAGATCAGCGCTGCGGAGCTCAAGCTGATCTCCTGCCTGGCCATCGTGCTGCTGCTGTGCATCCCGTTCGGCATCGGCGGCGCCCTGCGGGTGGTCTGCCTGCCACTGCTGGCCGCCCTCGCGGCGCTGGCCTGCCTCGGTTGGCTGGGCCAGCCGCTGACCCTGTTCAGCCTGTTCGGCCTGTTGCTGATCACCGCCATCGGCGTCGATTACGCCATCCTGATGCGCGAGAACATCGGTGGCCCGGCGGTCAGCCTGCTCGGCACGCTGCTGTCGGCCATTTCCAGCTGGCTGTCGTTCGGCCTGTTGCTGCTCAGCCAGACCCCGGCCATCGCCAACTTCGGCCTGGCGATCAGCCTCGGCCTGATGTTCTGCTTCCTGCTCTCGCCGTGGGCCGGCACGCAACAGCACGAGGTGAAGGGATGACGATCGCCCTGTGCTGGCTCGGCCTGATCGGCCTGTTCGCCCTGGCCACCTGGTTCGGCAAACGCCTGGGCCTGATCGCCATCGTCAGCCAGTTGCTGCTCGGCACCTTTGCCCTGCCCGTGCTGCTGTACTGGAGCACGCCGCTGGGCGTCGGCGCCGAACAACTGCTCGCGCCCGGCTGGTTCAAGCCGGCGTACGGCATCGCCTTCAGCCTGCTGCTGGCGCACATTCTCAGCGACGTGATCGACCTCGATCTGCAGGCGGCAAGCCTGAAGATCGCCCTGCCGAGCTTCTTCGTGCCGTTCTTCTGCGGCCTGGCCTGTGCGCTGTGGCTGCTGCCACCGCTGGGCAGCCTGACGGCCATCGCCATCGGCCTGCTGTTCGCCCTGACGGCGATTCCGGTGCTGTATCTGTACCTGCAGGATCTCGGCTACCCCGCCGCGCGCACCCGCACGCTGATGCAGGCGGCGATTGTCATGGACCTGTTGTGCTGGTCGATCTTCGCCCTCGCCCAGGGCAGCCGCGACCCGAGCAGCCTGCTGTGGCCGCTGCTGGCAGCGGCCAGCCCGCTGCTGCTGCGTCTGCTCGGCCTGCGCCACGCGGTGCTCAATGGCAGCCTGTTCCTTGGCCTGCTGCTGCTCCTCCAGCAACTGGGCTACAACGTGCTGGTATTCGGTATCGTCTACCTGCTGCTGGCTGCCGGCCTGCGCCTGCCATTGCGCTTGCCGTTGCCGGCGCAAGCCTTCACGGCCTTGCAGACCTGGCTCGCCGTGCCGCTGATCCTCGCCTACGGCCTGCTGCAGATCGACTGGCAAGGCCTGGCCGTCGACTTCGGCTTTACCGCCACGCAGTTCATCGCGCTGTTGGCCTTGCCGGCGATCAGCAAGCTGGCCGGCAGCTGGCTGGGGCTGTCGTGGGCGGCCGGTGGCCTGAGGCTGGGCCAGAGCAAATGGCGCGAGAGCATCCTGCTCAATACCCGCGGCCTGACCGAAATCGTCTTTCTCAACCTGCTGCTGCACCAGCAGGTCATCAGCCCCCACCTGTATTTCGCCCTGATGCTCATGGGCCTGCTGTGCACCCTGCTGCCGGCGACCCTGCGCAGACCAACCCAACTCGAGGCAAAGAGCCGCTATGAAGTCTCCTGAAGTCCAACAGCAGCAGATCGTCGTGGTCGGTGCCGGCCCTTCGGGCGCCATCGCCGCCGCCCTGCTCAAGCGCAAGGGCCATGACGTGCTGATTCTCGAGCGCCAGCGCTTCCCGCGCTTCTCGATCGGCGAAAGCCTGCTGTCGCATTGCCTGGACTTCGTCGAAGAAGCCGGAATGATGGACGCCGTGCGCGCGGCGGGCTTCCAGACCAAGCACGGCGCGGCCTTTGCCTGGGGTGATCGCTACACCGACTTCGACTTCCGCGAGACCTTCACCAAGAGCTTCGGCTCGACCTTCCAGGTGCAGCGCGCCACCTTCGACAAGGTGCTGGCCGACGACGCCGAGCGCCAGGGCGTGACCATCCGCTACGAAGAGGAAATCCATGCCGTGGACTTCAGCGGCGAGCGGCCGCTGCTGTCGGTACGCCGCCTCGCCGATGGCCACGAATACCAGGTGAGCTGCACCTTCGTGCTCGACGCCAGCGGCTATGGCCGCCTGCTGCCGCGCCTGCTCGACCTCGAACTGCCGTCCAACCTGCCGATGCGCAAGGCGCTGTTCACCCATATCGAAGACCGCATCGATCACCCGGCCTTCGACCGCGAGAAGATCCTCATCACCACCCACCCGACCCTGCGTGACGTGTGGTTCTGGACCATTCCGTTCAGCAACGGCCGCTGCTCCCTCGGCGTGGTCGGCCTGGCCGAGCGCTTCGACGGCTACCCCGATGACAAGGACGCCGCGCTCAAGCAGTTCGTCGCCGAAACCCCGAGCCTGGGCAAGGTGCTGGGCAACGCCGTGTGGGACACCCCGGTGAACGAAATCAAGGGCTACTCGGCCAACGTCAAGGCGCTGCACGGCAAGGGTTTCGCCCTGCTGGGCAACGCCGCCGAATTCCTCGACCCGGTGTTCAGTTCCGGCGTGACCATCGCCATGCGCTCGGCGAGCATGGCCGCCAACCTGCTGCACCGCCAGTTGAGCGGCGAGGCCGTGGACTGGGAGCAGGACTTCGCCATCCCGCTCAAACGCGGCGTCGACACCTTCCGTGTGTATGTGGAAGGCTGGTACGACGGCAGCTTCCAGGACGTCATCTACTACCCCAAGGCATCGCCCGAGATCCGCGCCATGATCAGCTCGATCCTCGCCGGCTACGCCTGGGACCAGCGCAACCCGTACGTGGCCGAGCCGCGTCGCCGTCTGCGGGTGCTCGCGGAGTTGTGCGCCAGTGCCTGAGAACGCTTCGATGCACCGCGCCGCGGCCACCTATGTCGAGGAAACCGGCTTTGGTTTCTGGTTCCTGCGCAGCCACGTGTGGCAGCACCATGTGCTGCGCGTGGCCATCGACGACCTGCAGACACTGATCGACGGCCCGCTGCCGGCCGCGCCGGTGCTGCTCGATGCCGGCTGCGGCCAGGGCAAGTCGTTCGGCCTGCTGCAGCGGGCGTTTCAGCCGGCGCGCATCATCGGCCTGGATGCCGACCCGCACAGCCTCGATTGCTCGCGCGCCGAGGCCCAGCGCCTGGGCCTGGACGTTGAGCTGATCGCCAGCGACTGCGCAGCGATCGGGCTGCCCGACGCCAGTGTGGATATGCTCTTCTGCCATCAGACCTTCCACCATCTGGTCGAGCAGCAGCAGGCGCTGGCCGAGTTCTGGCGGGTGCTCAAGCCCGGTGGCCTGCTGCTGTTCGCCGAGTCGACCAAGTACTACATCGATACCTGGGTGATCCGCTGGCTGTTCCGCCACCCGATGGAGGTGCAGAAGAGCGCCGACGAATACCTCGCTATGCTGCGCCAGCAAGGCTTCGAGTTCAGCGCGCGCAACGTTTCCTACCCGTACCTGTGGTGGAGCCGCTCGCAAGACTTCGGCCTGCTGGAGCGCTGGGGCATCCGCAAGGCCAAGCCGTTTGGCCAGCGCAACGAAACCCTGGTCAACGCCGCGGTGCGCAAACCCCTGGAGCCTGCATGAAACGCCTGCTGACCCTCGCCTGCATCCTGCTGCTGAGCGCCTGCGCCGCGCGCACGCCGCTGCCCGCCGCCTCGCCACGCCTGGCGCAGCCGCTGCCGATGTCGCTGCAGGTGAGCACCGCCGATGGCCAGGACTGGCTGCTGGTGATCCAGGCCGAAGGCACCGCGCTGCGCTGGTCGCTGTTCGACCCGCTCGGCGTGCCGCTGGCCCGTCAATCGCTGGCCGGTGGCGCCTGGCACAATGACGGCCTGCTGCCGCCCAATGCCGCCGCCCGCGAGCTGTTCGCCGCCCTGCTGTTCGCCCTCACGCCAGATGATCAACTGGCAGGCAGCTATGCCGGCGAACACTGGCGCCAGGGCGCCGAGGGGCGCCAGCTGGCGCCCGACTGGCGGATCCGCTACGGCGCCGGGCAAGCCATCGAACTGAGCAACGCCACGCAGCAGTACCGCGTGCGCCCGCTGGAGACGCAACCATGATCGCTCGACTCGACGCCCTCGGCGTGATCTGCGCCCTCGGCCAAGGCAAGCAAGCGGTCGCCGACGCCCTGTTCGCCGGCGACACCAGTGGCATGCGCCGCCAGGAGGGCTGGATCCCCGAACGCGCCGTTACCGTCGGTGCCGTCGATGCGCCGCTGGCCGAGATGCCCGCTGGGTTCGAACACCTCGCCAGCCGCAACAATCGCCTGCTGCTGGCTGCCGCCCTGGAAATCCACGACGACATCCAGGCGGCCATCGCGAAATACGGCGCCAGCCGCATCGCCGTGGTGCTCGGCACCAGCACCTCGGGCATCGCCGAAGCCGGCGAACATATCGCCGAGTACGTGCACCACGGCGAGCTGCCGGAGGCCTACCGCTACAGCCGCCAGGAAATCGCCGCGCCGGCCAGCTTCCTGGCCGACTGGCTGGGCCTCAGCGGGCCGGCCTATTGCCAGTCCACGGCCTGTACCTCCAGCGGCCGGGCCCTGCTCGCTGCCCAGCGCCTGCTGCGCATGGGCATTTGCGATGCGGTGCTGTGTGGCGGCGTGGACAGCCTGTGCAAGCTGACCCTGAACGGCTTCGCCAGCCTGGAAGCGGTGTCCGACGAGCGCTGCAATCCGTTCTCGATAAATCGTCGTGGCATCAATATCGGCGAGGCCGCCGCGCTGTTCCTGATGACCCGCGCCGAACAGCGCCCCGGCATCGGCCTGCTCGGTGGCGGCGCGACCTCCGATGCCCACCATATTTCCGCACCTCACCCCGAGGGCCTCGGCGCCCAGCAGGCGATGCGCAAAGCGCTGAGTGCCGCAGGCCTGGAGGCCGAGCAGATCGGCTACCTGAACCTGCACGGCACCGCCACCACCCACAACGACGCCATGGAAAGCCTGGCGGTGCAGGCGCTGTTCCCGGCCGGCGTGGCCTGTTCGTCGAGCAAGCCGCTGACCGGCCATACCCTGGGCGCCGCCGGCGCCCTGGAGGCGGCCTTCTGCTGGCTGACGCTGAGCGACTACAACACCGCCAATCGCCTGCCGCCGCACGTCTGGGATGGCCAGGCCGAGCCGCAGCTACCGCGGCTGAAGCTGGTCGGCGGGCAAGAACAGTTGCCGCCGGGCGAGCGGCGTTATCTGATGAGCAATTCGTTCGCCTTTGGCGGCAACAACATTTCATTAGTCCTGGGAGACCTGCCGTGAGTGTCTGGCCCGTCGCCGAGCTGGTGCCCCACGCTGGCGACATGATTCTGATCGACGAGGTGCTGGGGTTCGGCGCCGAGCATATCGACACCCGCCTGGTGGTGCGCCCGGGCGGCCTGTTCAGCCAGGCCGATGGCAGCCTGCCGGCCATCGTCGGCATCGAGCTGATGGCCCAGAGCGTCGCCGCTTTCGCCGGCTGTCACGCCCGTGAACAAGGCCTGCCGGTGGAGCTGGGCTTCCTGCTCGGCACGCGCAACTACAGCTGCAACGTCGACCGTTTCCCGGCCGGCAGCACCCTGCTGATCCACGCCAACCGCTCCCTGCAGGACGACAACGGCATGTGCGTGTTCGAATGCCGCCTCGAAGGCCCGGGCATCCTGGTCGAGGCGCGGCTGAACGTATTCCAGCCCCGCGACGTGTCCACCTATATCCAAGAACCCCCACTCACTCAGGAGCCGTCCCAATGAGCGAGACCATTCTGGTCACCGGATCGAGCCGCGGTATCGGCCGTGCCATTGCCCTGCGCCTGGCCCGCGCCGGCTTCGATCTGGTGCTGCACTGCCGCTCGCGCCGCGACGAGGCCGAAGCGGTGCAGCGCGAGATCGCAGCCCTCGGCCAGCAGGCGCGCATCCTGCAGTTCGACGTCGCCGATCGCACCGCCTGCCGCAGCGCCCTGGAAGCCGACGTGGAAAGCCACGGCGCCTACTACGGCGTGGTCTGCAACGCCGGGCTGACCCGCGACGGCGCCTTCCCGGCCCTCGGCGAGGAAGACTGGGATGTGGTGCTGCGCACAAATCTGGATGGTTTCTACAACGTGCTGCACCCGCTGACGATGCCGATGGTGCGTCGCCGCAAGCCAGGGCGTATCGTCTGCATCACCTCGGTTTCCGGGCTGATCGGCAACCGCGGCCAGGTCAACTACAGTGCATCGAAGGCCGGCATCATCGGCGCGGCCAAGGCCCTGGCGATCGAGCTGGGCAAGCGCAAGATCACCGTCAACTGCGTGGCCCCGGGGCTGATCGATACCGAGATTCTCGACGAGCACGTGCCGCTCGAGGAGATCCTCAAGATGATCCCCGCCGCGCGCATGGGCACCCCCGAGGAGGTGGCCGGCACGGTGAACTTTCTGATGTCCGAAGAGGCGGCCTACATTACCCGCCAGGTGATCGCCGTGAATGGCGGTCTGTGTTGA
>Ga0207790_1000445_pt1 | contig 14772 bp, 21 predicted proteins | sample HigsolmetaGSP14D_FD_184842 | JGI IMG/M metagenome (GOLD analysis project Ga0207790, IMG submission 184842) | High solid enriched microbial communities from the Joint BioEnergy Institute, USA - SP1-4-D (SPAdes) | ecosystem: Engineered > Bioreactor > SSF (Solid state fermentation) > Aerobic >...
ATGAAAAAGAGATGTTTGAAGAAATAAGAAATTTAATCAAAGAACAGTATCCTGAATTATGGCCAATCAGAAGGTTTTGGATGTGAATTTGAAGAGCTTCGGCTCTTCATTTTTTATATGAAAATTTCTAAAAAATTTCAAAAAATTTGCAAAAAAGTGTTTACAAATTTTTCCAATCGTGATATTATATTAATAGAGAGATAAATATAAAAAAATTCAACTACCGAGGAGAGATGAAAATGAGAAATTTAAAGTTTGGCATCGAATTGGAAGTAGCAACAAGAAAATCAAGAGAGGAAGTTATCGAAGCATTAGAAAATGCAGGAATTAATGTTAAAGGTTCTTATTACGGAAGCCCAGTAAATTACAATTCATGGAAAGTTCAACCAGATTCTTCAATTAATGGTTGGGAAATTGTTAGTCCACCACTTACAGATTTTGATGAACTTAAAACTGTGGTTTATATTTTAAGGAAAGTATTGAAAGTTCGTTGCAATAGGAAAACTGGTTTACATATACATCATGATATTAGTGATTTTAATATTGCTCAAATTAAAAACTTATATAGACTTTATAATAAATATGAAAGTAATGCAATTTATTCAATCATTAATCCATCAAGAAGAGAAAATTGGTTTTGTGGTCCAATTTCTTCAATTATGGAAGATATTGAAAAAACCTCAAATATTGAAGAATTTAAAAATATTGATCGTTATCGTTACTATAACTTAAATCATAAGTCATTTATCAAGTATGGAACTATAGAATTTCGCCATCACCAAGGAACAACAGATATTAATGAAATTATTGCATGGATTAAATTGACTCATAAATTAGTTGAAACAGCAGAAAATCTTCAAAAAATGACTCCGATCCAATCAAAAAATAATGAGGAGGCTCTTGATGAAATGATTGAGGAAATTGGACTTTCAAATAATAAATTAGTAGTAAGACAGCTCAAAAAAGAGCAACGTTATGTATCTAAAATCTCTTAAAATTATAAGGCTCCTTGAAAAAGGAGCTTTATCTTGATAATCAATATGTATTAAAGATGAATAATTTTTTTGTATATGGTACTTTATAGGAGGCATAAGTAATCATAAAATTGTTATATTCGAGGTGAATAAATATGAATGCAAAAGAAAAATTAATGAAAATAAAGAATGAAGGAATATTCACATCTAGTCAAACTTTTGACCAGTTCGTGTCTGACTTATGCAAAAGGTATTCAAGAATTTATAAAGAGATACTTCCAGTCAATGATTATGATTATATTATTAAGAAATTGGAAGAAAAAGGAATTATTGATGAAGAAAATGAGACAGAAGGCTCCGATTCAAAAAAATAAAGTATATTTATAGGAATCTAATTTTACGTTTCCTTCTAAATAGATATAATTGTAATGTAATTTAACTACTATTGGGGGAAATAATATGACAATAACTTTTACAACCGGTCTTATGGGCTCAGGAAAATCAAAAAAATTAATCGATCAATTTAAGAAAGATCCTTCTTCTTGTATTGCCTTCTCTACCAAAATAGATGGTGATACTGGAACTCTTGGAATTATTAAAAGCAGAAGTGGGGAATTCATTTTCGGGATTAATTTAAATGCTAATCAGAAAGATGAAGTCATATCAATTATAAAATTATTTTTTTCTAAGCCTGGACTTGATACCGTTTATATAGATGAAGTTCAATTCTTTGATAAGTTGACTATTTCAAAAATTATGAATTTATCTCTCCATAGTGACATTAATCTTCATTTATTTGGACTTTCAACCACTTTTACTGGAGAACCTTTCGAATCATCTGATTTTTTATTAAATTCAGGTGAACTTAAACAAATTATTAAACTTCCTATGACATGCCAGTATGAAGGATGTAACTTAGAAGCAGAATATAATGCTAGAATAGTTGATGGAAAAGTTGTCAGGACAGGCAAGACTTTTGTAGAAGAAAAAAGTATGTATCTTGCTTATTGTAAAAAACATTATTTTAGTTAAGAATTTAAAAAAAGCCCTTTTTAGGGCTTATTTTTTTTGCTTATTTTTTTTACTTATATTTATTTTTTTACCTTTTTGGGTTATAATTAAAATAAAGAGACTATAAGGAGGCGAAAAAATGAAAATAAGGATCAGAAAAGATGCCTTAGAGTTGTATGTACAAGAACACACAAATTGGGATGGGACTTATATAGGTGAAGACAAATGGGAACGTGTTATGGAGAAAATTGCTGGGAAAGAAATTGAAGTTGATACCGAATCTTTATTTAAACATGAATTCAATACTAAACCAATCCCTGGCGTTTCTAAAGAAGGAATTAGAATTATGGAAGAATATGTTGAGGAAGTAATCGATGATGAAAGGAAGGGTAAAGCTAGATGTGAATTTTGTGAAGAAGTATCTAATTCAACCAAAGTTTGCACTAATTGCGGAAGGTTTGATTATCTTGATCCATTTTTTGATGAATATTAAGTATAAAAAAATCCCCGACCGAATAGGAGGAACGGCAGGGCAAGCATTAATTGCTTAACTCAACTACTAAGACCATTTTACAATAATTATTGAGATAAATCAACACTTCATATTTATGTTTCTTCTTCTCCAGATATAATATTTTCAAATTAAGGAGGAGGAATAAACATGAATCTAAAGGTATTCAAAATTAATGATTTAGTTATGTTCGAAAAAGTTGTAAATGGAAATAATGGGCTCGATCTTCAAGAGATCGGGTTACTGACGTTTTTCTTAACAAGAAAAGATGATGAACAAATTCTTAAAACTCAACTTCATGAGGTATTTGGAAGAAGGAGACTTGAAGCAGTATGGAAAGGACTACATGATAAGAGTTATATGTTTTCAATCCTTGTTCAAGGTTCAGGTTCAAGATATTACTTATATTATGTAAATTACCAACCATTCACTAAAGAAGAAGTTATGAAAACTGTTTCAGAAGTGTCTTTAAACCATGATATTAAGAAGGTTGATGTAAAAGACAATTTACGACCCACTGAAAAAGGGCTATAATAAATAAAAATAGCCGAGTTGGCGCTCGACTATTTTTGGAGCAGTACCTGCACACCGACCAAAGTATACTGGGTACTTTTATTATACTGTTTATTTGGTTTGCATATTTTTATGTTTATTGTAGCAGATACTGCTCCTAAAAACAAGAAAGGAGCAGAAAAAATGTCTCGATATTTTACGACAAATAATATGGACTCATTAGTATTCTATCAAGTGCCAAAAGTTTTATTGGTAGGTGATAAATACAAATCTATGAATCCTAACGCCATGAAACTTTACATAGTTTTGATCGATAGAATTAAACTCAGCATGAAAAATAATTGGAAGGATGAACTTGGAAGATATTATGTCCGATTAAGTATTGAAAAAGGTTCAGAGCTTCTAGGATTTTCCGACTCTACTTTTAAAAGAGCTAAAAAGGAATTGAAAAATTATGACCTTTTAGAAGAAAAAAGAGAGGGGATGAACAAGACAAATCTCCTTTATCCACTCATGCTTGAATATACAAAAGAAGATATTTACAGAATAAATAGTGAAGTTGATGATTTATTAGAAGAAACTGAAAAATCAGCTCAAAGCTATGAGGAATCATGGAAGGGTCAAAATGAACTTTCCAAGAGAGGTCAAAAAGAACTTTCCAAACAGGTCAATTTGAGTCATCCGGATAGGTCAAAAAGAACCACTATTAATAATAATATTATTAAGAATGACTTTAATAATAATGAGAATATATTTGTTAACAATTTGTTAACAAGAAAAGAGGAAATTATCAATAATTTGGTTTTAGAATACATGAAAAAAGGATTATCAAAACAAGTATGTTTTATGGTTTTAAAAGAAGTAGAGCAAAATCCTGATATAAAGAACTTTGGTGGCTATTTTAGAAATGCCTTAGAAAATGCTCTTTATAAACATAATGTAAAACATGGAAAAATCGATCCTTTTGAAAAAATAAAAGGTATTGCAGAAGAAAAAGATTTGCCATTTTATAATTGGTTAGAAGAAGAAGATTAATTGATTTATAGCCAACTAAGTTTACGTTTCTTTGATAATTAGATATAATATTAATAAAGAGAAATTTCCAGTTTTAGGAAAAATTTTGGGAGGAATTGGTTAATGAACAAAGATATTATAAGAGTATTGGATGATAGAGAAAAAAGCCGTGAAAAAATTTCTGTTTGGTATGGATCAAGAGATAACTACTATCATGGATTAAAAGAAGTCATTGCTAATGGAACTGATGAAATAATTAATAACTTTGATGAAGGAACTGTGACAGTTAAACTGCATGATGATTTACAAACAATAACTGTAAAAGATACAGGTCGTGGAATTCCAATTGATGGAGAGACTGATGGAGTTAAGAACTATGATCTTTTATTTAGAACTTTATTTGCTGGAACTAAATACGATACAACAGAAGAAACCACAACTGGAACTAATGGTGTTGGTAATACTGTTTTATGCTATACATCTTCTATCTTTTATGTTGAGTCTTGTTACAATGGATATAGGCATACATTGAAATTTGAGAATGGTGGATATATTGCTCAAGACTTAAAGAAAGAAAAATGTGATAAAAATTTGCATGGTACATCAATTACATTTAAGCTTGACCCAAAAGTCTATCCAAAAACAACATATGATGTGGAAGAAGTTGAGTCTATTATAAAACGATTTGCAGTAAGCTCTTCTAAAGTTAAATTAGTCTTCAAATATAAAGATAAAATAAAAGAATTCTATTACGAAACAATTGAAGATTATTATAAAGAATTAGTTGGTAATTCATCAACTTCACCAATTGTTACTTCTCCTAAAGTTTTATATGACGATGAAGGAGAAAAGAATAGCATAAAACTAGTATTCTCAACCACCCCTGAACCTATTCAAGAGTCTTACTTAAATTTAACTTATTTAGCTGAGGGTGGAAGTTTTAATGATGGAGTAATTGCTGGAATTCGAAAGTTTGCTAACAAATATTGTAATGATAACAAATTATTTCCTAGAGGAGTATCTTCTTTCTCAATGTCTGATGTTGAATCTTCTGTAAGTTTTGTTTTGGTAGCTTTATCAAATAAAGTTGAATTCCAAAATCAAACTAAACTTTCAACAAATAAAAAACTCTATAAGAAGATTGCTCAGAAGCATGCTGCCCAATTACTAGAAATTTTAAAGGTTGAAAATGAACCTGGCTTGAAAAAATTGATTAATCATTTATTGACTGTCCAAAAGCACAATGCTGCCTCACTTAAAGCTAAAAAAGCTTTAAAGAAAAAACTTACAGAAAAAGTGGAAGGTATTGGGAACAAAGTTGAAAAACTTGTTGATTGTAAAAGGCATGGACAAAATTCAGAATTGTTTATTGCAGAAGGTAATTCAGCTCTTGGATCAATTGTCCTGGCTAGGGATGCAACATATCAAGCAGCGTATCCATTGAGAGGAAAAATTTTGAACTGCTTAAAAGCTGACTACACAACTATCTTTAATAATCAAGTTATTACTGACTTAGTTAAAGTTCTTGGTTGTGGAATTCAGACTGACAGAAAAAATAAAGACCTTGAAAATTTTGATATTAAAAAATTAAGATTTGGAAAGATAATTATAAGCACTGATGCTGATCCAGATGGTAATCAAATTGCTTGCTTAATTATTACTATGTTTTACAGGCTGATGCCAGAACTAATTAAACAAGGATATATCTATATTGCTCAGACTCCGTTGTATGAAGTGAAACTTAAAGATGATACAATGGTTTACTTATACTCAGAAAAAGAAAAAGATGAAAAACTTCCTACTTTACAAAATGTTAAGACAATTTCTCGTTGTAAAGGTCTTGGAGAATTGGATGCAGAAACAATGTCTGAAACTGCAATGAATCCAAAAACAAGAAACTTAATTCAAGTGAATGTTGAGGATGCAAAATCAATGATTAGATCCCTTGAAACGTGGATGGGAATTGATTCAGATTCAAGACGTAAGTATATATCCGAAAATCTTTGCAATTATGTGGATTCTGTGGATTTATAATCCTGAAGGCCAAAATTTTAGTGTTTTTAAGATCATCAATTGAATATGTGTCATCAATTGATGATCTCTACATATTTTTTTAATAAAAAAGTGAAAAAAATTGCTTTATATAATAAATTCAAGTATTATAATATTAATAAGGAACTTAAAAAGGAGTGATTTGAAGTGTCTCAAATTGAAACATTGACATTTGAGAAAAAACACGTTGAATCAGTTACTATAACTTCAGAGAACATAAAAGATCCAAAGAAACTATCTGAATTTCTGGAATTAAAGTGCAATATTATAACAAAGAAAAGTGCTAATCGGCCATGGTTGTATCTTAAAGATTCTGATACATTAAAGACATTAGGGGGAATAAGGCTTAACAAAAATTCTATTGGAACATTTTATATAGACACAAATTTGAAAAGTCCTCTTAATGAAGAAATTTTTGGAGTCGTAAGCAAAAAAAATAAAAACTTTATCTCAAATAGAATAATTGTAAATGATTTGAATACTTTAGTTCGTATTTGTGATTTAATCAATAACTTAATAAAAGAAGGAAAAATATACACTGGAAAACGAAACTAAGCTGGATAATTCCAGCTTATTTTTATTTGTAAATTATTTAAGAATTGAAAAATATATATACGAATTGAAATATCTTTTATATAATTAGTTATAGGAGTATAATTTACGTTTTCTTTGAATCAGATATAAATATATAGAAGATATAAACAAGGAGGTTATTTAACTTAGATATTTTGTAAGAAATATCAAATTTTCCTAAGTATTTTGTTAATAAAGAAGGAGATAGATAATATGGCTAACTCAATTACTACTGTGAAGGTCGAAAATCTTATTCAGGATAATATGATGAACTTCTCAGCATATGTCCTCCTTGACAGAGCTTTGCCTGATTTGAGAGATGGATTAAAACCAGCTCACAGAAGAATTTTATGGGCAATGAATCAAATGAATGCAACTAAATTTACAAAAAGTGCAAATGTTGAAGGTGAAGTTTTTAAGTATCACCCTCATGGTTCAACTTATGGGACAATAGTTGGAATGGTTCAAAAAGATAGACATTCTCATCCATGGCTGGTAGGTAAAGGAAACTTTGGTAACTATACATCAAGAGACCTGGCTCCAGCAGCTAGTCGATATTCTGAAGTTAAACTTTCTGACATATCGATTGATATGATGAAAGATTTTGATAAGAATATTGTAGATTTTGTTGATAATTATGATGGAACATTAAAAATTCCAGAAGTTCTTCCAGCGAAATTCCCAACAATATTGACTTATGCTCAATCTGGAATTGGTGTTGGGTTTAGTTCTTCTACTCCGTCATTTAATTTGATTGAACTTTGTGATTCAATAATAAAATATTTAAAAACAAACAAGAAAACTACTCTTGTACCAGATTTTGCAACTGGAGGTTTCATCATAAAAGAACCTGAAGTTTTTAAACAGATAAATTCAGAAGGAATTGGAACAGTAAAGATTCGAGGAAAGGCTGAAATTAAAGGAAATGAAATTTTAATAACTCAAATTCCATATTCAACAACACGAGAAGCTATTATAGACAAAATTGTTGACCTTGCTAAAAATGGAAAACTTAAAGAAGTAACTGATGTTAAAGACTTAACTGGTCTTAAAGGAATGCTTATTACAGTTATAGCAAGACGAGGAACAGATATGAATTTTCTTTTAGAAAAGCTTTATCAATTTACACCTTTACAATCAACATACAGTTCCAATATGAATATTCTAGTTGACAATCTCCCTAAAGTATTAGGGGTATGGAGCATCATTGAAAAATGGCTTGAATGGAGAAGAAACTGTCTTCAAAGAAGTTTATCATATGATATTAAAAGAATGAGTGAAAAACTCCATATTCTTCGTGGACTAGAAAAAGTTCTTCTTGATATTGATAAAGCAATTGACATTATCAGAAAGTCTAAAGAAGAAATGATCGAGAAAAATTTGCAATCTTATTTCAGTATTGACGAAGCACAAGCAAAAGAAGTGTCCAATATGAAGCTTCGAAATATCAATAAAGATTATATCATTAAGAAAATTAAAGATATTGACAATCTTGAAAAGAAAATTGAAGATTATAAAGATATAGTCAAAAATGAGAAAAGACTTAATAATCTAATAATTAATGATTTAGAAGAAATTAAAGAGAAATATGGAATACCAAGACAAACAAAAATAATTGAACTTACAAATGTAAAGCTAATTAGACTTGATCAAGAAGAAGTTCCAGACTATCCAGTAAAGGTATATTTGACTAAAGAAGGATATGTTTATAAATTTAAAAATTTTGATCAAGAGCCATCTTTGAAACCTGGAGATAAGATCATTCAAATTTTTGAAGCTACTAACAGGTCAGAAATTATCATGATAACTGATGCTTGTATGTCATACAAAATTGAATTGAGTAAGATTAAAGATACAAAGAATAATTCTCTAGGGACTTATTTGATGAATATCTTTGAAATTGAAAATGAAAATGTTGTTAATTATACTATATATGATGATAAGAGAAAATTCTTGATTATTGCTTATAGGAATAATCGAATTGCTAAAGTCGATATTGAAGCTTTCTCTGGTAAGAGAAAAGTCTTGAAATATGGTTATAAAAAGAGTCAAGAAGTTGTTGATATGATTACTCTTGACAAAGAAGCAAAGTTGAGACTAAAAACAACTAAAACAACAGTAGAAGTCAATACAAAAGATTTGTCTACAGTTAGAAGTCGATTGACACCTGGAACTTATGCTACAAGAAAAGGAAAACTTGAAAAAGTAGAAGTGGTCTAATTTTAAGCCACTTCTTTTTCTATATTGTTTATTAGCATTTTATTAGACTATGTCATCAATAATAAAAAATCTAAAAAAATATCTGAAAATTGCAAAAAATTGTGTACAACCAAAAAGATATTTGATATAATAATTATAGAAAGATATAAATAATAAAACTACTAAGAAAAAAGAAATGGAGGAATTTAAAATGACTCATGAAGCTCATATGCTACTTCTGAGAGCTCAAAAAGCAAGGACTCTATATAACACTGGTAAAATCAGCAGAAAGCAAGCAAAAGAAGAAATTGATCCTTATATAAATTTGTTTAATAAGAAATCAAAGGAAATTGCAAAAAAATATAACCTAAAGCCAAAGTTAATCACTTTTTCATCATTTGTAAGATGAAGATTGAATAGAAAATAAAACTATTGAAGAATAGTCTAATAAAAGAATTTTGAAGATTTTGATGATTCTGAGATTTTCTAGGAGGTATTTTAAGTGGAAAATAGTCATTTTCAGGTAGCAAAAGAAGAGTTAAATTTTTATGGTCCAGATGGAACTTCATTACAAAACATATTGGCGATACTAATTGGTCCTAAAGCAAACCCAGAAACAACTGGTAAATTAGCAAGTCTTGGAATTAGCAGACTAGTAGATATGAGTATTGATGAGCTTAAAAAATTTGAAGGGATCGGTGAAGTTTCAGCTAGAAGAATTGTTTCTTCATTTGGGTTAGCAAACTATATAAGAAAGTTTAAGAAGGAAAATAATTATATTGTAAGAAGCCCAGAAGATGCAGCCAAATATTTCGAAGATTTATCTTTGCAAAATCAAGAGCATTTTGAAGCGATCTATTTAAATACAAAAAATGTTATCATTTCAAGAAAGATGATTTTCAAAGGATCTTTGAATGCTAGCATTGCTCATCCAAGAGAAGTTTTTAAAGAAGGACTTCGATTAAACTCAGCCTCAGTTATTGTCTGCCATAATCATCCTTCTGGGGATCCTTCTCCTAGCAAAGAAGATATTGAAGTAACTAAAAGACTTTCAGAAGCTGGAAAAATGATTGGGATTGAATTACTCGATCATATTATAATCGGTCAAGGAAAACATGTTTCTTTGAAACAAAAAGGTTACGTTTGAGTCTCTTCAAGACCCAAACGTAACCAGACTAAAAATTATTTCCTAAGGAGAATATACCAAAATGGGGAAAATTTATCAACTACCTAGCCAAAAAAATTTGTCACTTCGTCAAAAGATTGGTATCTTAATTTTAGTGTCATTAGAAGTCCTATCTACGATTTATTGGGAAGTAAATGAATACTTTGGAATTGATGGTCATGTTAGTGATCGTATATGGTTCTATGGATTTTATTCATTTTGTGGTTTGGTGACATTATTTTGTTGGTTGATAGCTCATTAAAAGTAAATAATGACAATGATGGATATATCATTAAATCATTTATCATATAGGAGGTTAATTATGATGACTGTATTTTTGGGGATTGTTTGGTTTGTAGGTGGAATTTCATATCTTGTGAAGTCTATTATTTCAGCATATAAAAAAGATGGAAAAGGGAAGAAAAATCTGAAAACTGCTATTGGACTTCTTGTTCTGTCTATTATGGCAGCTGTTGTTTATCAAGATGAAAAAGAAGAAGCAACTCAGGCTTCTTCTGATAAACCTGCTGTAAGCCAAGAGCAACAACATAAGACTGAGAAAAAAGAATCCAAAGAAGTCAAAAAAGAAGTTAAAGAAGTTAAAAAACCAGCCGAAAAACAACTTTCAACAACTTCTGAAACTATGTCCAAAATTAAAGTTGGAATGACTGTAGAAGACTTTCAAGATGCGTTATCAAAAGATGTAAATATCAAACCTGATTTTATTCCTAATGATCTTCGACTTAAAGGACGATTTTACAAAACGAAAGATGGATATATTTTTGTAAGTTATGATGGGGAAAATGTTACAGAAGTAAAACCTTTCAAAACTTTAGATGAAGGTAAAAAATATACTGATAATAAATCAGCTGAACTTGATGCTAAAGAACAAGCTTCTAAACCAAAATTAACTTTGTCTAAAGAAAATGCAATTGCAAAAGCAAAAGCTTATATTAACTACGCAGCATTTTCTCGAAAAGGTCTTATTGATCAATTAAAGTTTGATAAATTTAGTGACGAAGATGCAACATATGCAGTTGATCATATTGAAGTTGATTGGAATGAACAAGCATTAAGAAAGGCTAAAGCTTATATGGATTATACTTCGTTCTCAAGGAGTGGATTGATTGAACAACTTGAATTTGATGGATTTACTTCAGAACAAGCAGCATATGCTGCAAATAAAATTGGATTGTAATTAAATTGTGAAAGGATGAATAAAAAATGAAAGAAATTAAGTTTCGAAGAAAAAGAGTTGAAGATAATGAATGGATATTCGAATATTATGTTTTAACACATGATAGTCATAGAATAATTTATGAGGACTATGAAGGGTTTTATTGCGAAGAGGAAGTTATTCCGGAATCAGTTGGATAATATACAGGCTCATAGATAAGAAATACAGGGAGATTTATGAAGGGGATATTGTTAAAGTAGAATGGTGCTATGTCTATGATATTGGCACAGTTAAATATATTAGAAGTGGATCTTTTGTGAGTGGTATGAAACGGCCTATGTCTATTCCTTTAGGCAGTATTTCAGCAACTTGTGAAATAATCGGAAACATATACGAAAATCTGGAACTATTGGAGGAATCTAAATGAGAGAGATAAAGTTTCGTTTTTGGAATAGGGAAGAAAATCAAATGATCAGCGGAGATACGTTGGCTTTTGAAGAATATGCGCCACTCTGTCACTTGCTTAGTCAGGAAGGGATAATGCAATACACAGGCTTAAAAGATAAGAACGGTCGCGAAATTTATGAAGGTGACATAATCGTCGACGGAAGTGCACCTGGACCTGAATACGGAATCGGCGGTTACATGTTTACAAAATATGAAGTGAAAATGGTAAATGGTTGTTTCGTAGTAGAATGTATCCCTGATTGCGTGAACGATCACATTTTCGGTAGCTACCATTTGCTGTACGAAGTTATAACTGATGGATTTGCCGAAGTGGTTGGAAACATTTATGAAAATCTGGAACTGTTGAAGGAAAAATGAATGCTTGAAACGCATATCAGAAGCTTATCTGAAGCAGACATGTTTTTGTTATAAACTTGTATGAAGAAAATAAAATCAAGGCTCATTTGGCGTGGTAAAGGCTGATTATCTATATTTTACAATAAGAAGAGTGCCAGTTAAAGAATTAAACAAACAAATGGTCGCTGAAATAGATTTGATGAAAATGTGAAAGCATGGAAGCTAGGTAACTAATTAAAGTCACATCGTCGTGGATTGGATATGGAAAGCAAATTATTACTTTTCATGCTTGAAACTATTAAGTGATGTGCATAAAAATCATAAAAAAATTTTAAAAAATGTATTTACATGTAAATACATTTATGATATAATTAAATTATAAAGAGAAATAGAAATGAATTTTATCAATTAATTTTTAAGAGATGGCACATATGAAAGCAGTAAATGAAATGGATATTATTCTTGGAAACGTTAAATGGAACAAGATATTTGAAAGTGAAGCAGAATTAATTGAAAGGATGAGAGGTATAGATATAAACAAATACAAAAGAGATTGCAGAAAGAGTTATAAGTACATCGAAGGATTTCAAAAAACGAAGGAGTTAAGTAAAGGTCAGCTAACTCAACTTAAAAGGTTAGCAAAAGAAATTTACAGGTATCATAAAGGATTTTAAAAAAATATTAGGAGGAATCTAAAAATGAAAAAATGGGAAGTACATGCAATAACAAATGGAGAACAAATACGCCTGTCTGTTTCAGCGAGAACGAAAGGCAGAGCTATTTCTGAGGTGCTGTCAGAATATCCTGATCTGATCATAGACAGAGTAGACAGACTCCCCCAATATTAAGCGGTCACGTGCCGCTTATTTTTTTAAAAACCACTTGAAAAAATTTTAAAAACATATTTACACGTAAATACATCAGCGCTATAATTAAGTTCATAATGAAAGGGGAAAGGAAAAATGAAAACAACTCGGACGTTTCGAATTGATGTAGATCTAGCTGAAAGGTTTAACAGAATCACTGATGTACTTATGGTTAATGGAAGTGAAGTTATTCGAAAATTAATGGAAGAATATGTGGAAGAAAAAGAGGAGGAGTTGAGAACAAAGGTTGAAAAAACTATCGAAATGAGAGACAACTTTCCAAATAATGAAGAGGCTTACATCGTTGGAAAAGCTGAAAATGGAAAATACTTTTTTGCTTGGGGATCAGAAATTCCTTACAAGGAAAAGGTACCGAGCTATGGAATTGAAGATGGGGAGAATGGAATAAGTTGGCACGACACTGAGAAGAAAGCTATTCTGGAAATGAAAGAAGCTGTAAAGACTTGGAATTCAAAATAAATAGTATATAATATAAAATGAAAACGGTTCAAGTAAGGCATTTATGCCATTATAATACCATAAATTACTATATATAGGAGGAATTAGAATGAGTAAAGAAGTAAAAACTAAAAAACCATTTTACAAGAGGACATGGTTTTGGATGGTTGTTATATTTATTGCTGTTGCGGCAATAGCTTCAAATGGAGGAAACGATGATCCTAAAGATAGCAAGAGCACTGCTGCTTCATCGACTAAATCTGAGTCTAAAAAAGAATATAAAATTGGTGATACTGTTAAAGTTGGTGATATGCAGTACAAGGTTACAAAAACCTCAGCTTCTAAAAAAGTTGGTCCATCAGCATTACAAGAAACTGCAAATGGTACATTTCTAATTGTAGATTTAAATGTGAAAAATAATGGGGAAGATTCTGTAACAGTTGACTCGAGTTTTTTCAACTTGAAACTTGGATCCAAGACATATAAAGCTGATGCTGATGCAAGCATGTCAGCAAATCAAAAAGAAGATGGATCTATTGATAACAGTTTCTTCCTTCAAGATTTAAATCCAGGATCAGAAATGAGTGGAAAAGTTGTTTTTGATGTGTCAGAAGATGTTGCCAATTCTTCTGGTTTAAAACTTCAAGTTCAGACAGGAACCTTTGGTACAGAGACAGAAAACATCAATTTGAGATAAATATTTTCCTCCTCGATTATGAGGAGGATTTTTATAGATAAAATAGGTCAGGCCTTTACCTACCATATTTTTATGCAAGGAGGACTAAATATGAAATATAAAAATGTTGCTGCTTATCTTAAAAAATTCCATAATGCCAAGGCTGTTATGGAATATACTGAGTTAGTAGACGGGATGACAATGGTGTGGGTAGAATTCACAGTGTTATTAGAGAACCTAGAATTAGTTAAGTATGAAACAACAGCAATAGAAATAGAGTCTGCTTTGTACGGTCCAAATAGAAACATAATTGATGATAACGAAAGAAATTTTGCCGTGATGAAATATCAGCGTGAACATCCTTACGCAATGCGTAACCTGGTAAAAAATATGGAATTTGAAAAAATAAGAGATAAAGTAAAAATGATGTCTGTATACCGTGAATTTGCCGAACGGTTTGAGAATAAAGAACCAGATACTGCAAAAGAAATTAAAAAGAAAATTGAAGAACTGGAAGATGCTTTATCTAAAAAATTAGGTCACTAAATCATAAATAATTAGGGAAGTGAAATTCATGAATAAAGCTAATGAATCAGCAATCAAAAAAGTAAAAGATTGGCTTGACACAGAAGGAAAATCCATTCAAGATCTTGCTGAGGAGGTAGGAATCAATAAATCTTTAATGGGACATATTTTAACAGGAAAACGGCAATTTCTTCCAAACAGAATGGCTCAAGTCGCAAAAGTTATGGGGATTACCGTTGAAGAATTGTTAGCT
>Ga0207790_1000453_pt1 | contig 14675 bp, 11 predicted proteins | sample HigsolmetaGSP14D_FD_184842 | JGI IMG/M metagenome (GOLD analysis project Ga0207790, IMG submission 184842) | High solid enriched microbial communities from the Joint BioEnergy Institute, USA - SP1-4-D (SPAdes) | ecosystem: Engineered > Bioreactor > SSF (Solid state fermentation) > Aerobic >...
TGACACCGCAGCAGAGGCCGGATGCGCCCTGTTGAACGTGAAGATCATCTGCTCCGATCTTGATCAACATCGCCAGCGCGTGGAATCGAGAGCCAGCGACGTGCCCGGGCTGCGGGTACCCGACTGGCAATCGGTCATGGCCCATGAGTACCAGCCCTGGGCGCATGCGCCATTGACCCTGGATACCGCCCGGCTATCGGTGCAGGCAGCACTGGCGCTGCTTGGCGAGCATGTGGCGGCCTCTCGGCAAGGGCGCAACTGAACACCGACCTGATCCGCCCATAAAAAAACCGATCCACAAGTGGATCGGTCTTCTGGCCTGCTCAGACGCTCTCGCGGTTTGGCCAGCGCCAGTCGCGGGAGTCGGCGAACGGATCCCCGACCGGCTCAGGCCGCCGGCCGGAGCCGCTCAAAAAAGCCGGTTGAGCCCGTCGAACGCTGCCACCCGGTAAGCCTCGGCCATGGTCGGGTAGTTGAAGGTGGTGTTGACGAAGTACTTGAGGGTATTCGCCTCGCCCTTCTGGTTCATGATCGCCTGGCCGATGTGCACGATCTCCGAGGCCTGGTAACCGAAGCAGTGCACGCCGAGCACTTCCAGGGTCTCGCGGTGGAAGAGGATCTTCAGCATGCCCACCGGCTCGTGGGAGATCTGCGCCCGCGCCATGCTCTTGAAGAACGCCTTGCCAACTTCGTACGGCACCTTGGCCTTGGTCAGCTCGTGCTCGTTCTTGCCGATCGAGCTGATCTCGGGAATGGTGTAGATGCCGGTGGGGATGTCATCGACGATTCGCCAGCTGCCGTTGTCGACGATGCTGCCCGCCGCCGAACGGCCCTGGTCGGCCGCCGCACTGGCCAGGCTCGGCCAGCCGATGACGTCGCCGGCGGCATAGATGTTGGGGACTTCGGTGCGGTAATGCTCGTCGACCTGCACCTGGCCACGGCTGTTGACGTTGATGCCGATGTTTTCCAGGCCCAGCTTGTCGGTGTTGCCGGTACGGCCGTTACACCACAGCAGGGCATCGGCCTTGATCTTCTTGCCGGACTTCAGGTGCAGGATCACGCCGTTGTCCAGGCCCTCGATGCGCTCGTACTCTTCGTTGTGGCGAATCAGCACGTTGTTGTTGCGCAGGTGATAGCTCAGGGCGTCGGAGATTTCCGAATCGAGGAAGCTCAGCAACTGGTCACGGTTGTCGATCAGGTCGACCAGCACGCCCAGGCCGCTGAAGATCGACGCGTATTCGCTGCCGATCACCCCGGCGCCATAGATGATCAGGCGGCGTGGGGTGTGGCTCAAGGTCAGGATGGTGTCGCTGTCATAGACGCGCGGGTGGTTGAAGTCGACATCCGCCGGGCGATACGGGCGCGAGCCGGTGGCGATGATCACCTGCTTGGCCGACAGGGTTTCCACCACGCCGTTGGGGCAGACCACTTCGATGGTCTGCTCGTCGGCGAAGCTGCCGGTACCGAAGAACACGTCGATACGGTTGCGCGCGTAGTAGCCGGTGCGCGAGGTGACCTGCTTGGCGATCACCCGCTCGGCGCTTTTCAGCACGTCAGGGAAGGAGAACCAGCGCGGCTCACCGATCTGGCGGAACATGGGGTTGGTGTTGAACTGCATGATCTGCCGCACCGAGTGGCGCAGCGCCTTGGACGGGATGGTGCCCAGGTGGGTGCAGTTGCCGCCCACTTCGCGACGGTCGTCGACCACCGCCACCTTGCGGCCGGCCTTGGCCGCGTTCATCGCCGCCCCTTCACCCGCCGGGCCGGAACCCAATACCACGACATCGTAGTTGTAGACCGCCATGTTTACTCCTCAGATCACGCCGTAACGCTTATCGCGCGTTATCGGCAGAACCAGGCCGAACAGGCGGCCTGGCACGCAACGTGTTGCAAAGGCGCCTAGGGTAACGCCCCCAACGCCGATTGGCGATCAGCGCTTGTTCGGGTCGAAGCGCTGCACGCCCGCGTCGCCGGCGTCCTGCGGATCGCCGCTGACTTCCTCGCACTTCTGGCGGTCACCGCCGCAGATCGAGCATTCCTTTTCGATCCCCAGGTTGGCGATGCCGCCACAGGAACCGGCGATGGGCTTGCGGCCGGCCATTACACCGACGGCCATCATGGCCACCACCAGCGCCATGACCATGAATACGATCAAGAATGTCATTGTCATTGCTCTTCTCCCGCAGCGAATAGCTGCTCGAATTGAGGCGTACTTTCTGTGACGAAACCCTCGCCTTCGCGGGTCACGAAAAATGCCGCAATCTGATGCCGCTCGGCGAACAGCTTGCCTGCTTCAGGCCCGAGCACCATCAATAGAGTGGACAAGCCATCGGCGCGAAGGGTCGATGGATCTGCCACGGTTACCGCTGCCAACTTGTGATTGACCGGCCTGCCGCTACCTGGATCCAGGGTGTGGGAATAGCGCTGGCCATTTTCTTCGAAGTAGTTGCGGTAGTCGCCAGAGGTCGAAATGCCGTAGCCGTCGAGCTGCAGAATCCGCTGGGCCACGCGCTCATCGTCACGCGGCGCCTCCAGACCGATGCGCCAGTGGCTGCCGTCGGGCTTGCGCCCCGCCGCCTTGAGCTCACCGGTGGCTTCCACCAGATAGCTGCGCACGCCGAGCTCACCGAGGCGGGCGATGATCCTGTCGACCGCGTAGCCGGCGGCGATGCTGTTGAAGTCGACCTGCACGTCGGCGTCCTTGCACAGGCGCTGGCCGTCGATGCGCAGATGCCCCTGCCCCACGCGCTGGCGCACCTGCGCCAACTGCTCGTCGCTGGGCACCGCCTCGCCCTTGCCCTTGGGCCCGAAGCCCCAAAGGTCGAGCAGCGGTTCCAGGGTCAGGTCGAAGGCGCCGCCACTATCCTCGTGCAGGCGATTGCCCGCGGCGACCAGCTCCAGCACGCCGTTCGGCATGTCCTGGCAGCTGCCCGCCGGGGCACGGTTGAAGATCTCGATCGCCGAGTCGGCCCGGTACGTGGACATCTGCTCGTCGACCTCGGCGAGAATCGCCTCGGTCGCCGCCTGCAGTTCGGCCTTGGGGGCGACCCCTTCGGCCCGTACGTATTTCACCGAATAGGTGCTGCCCATGGTCGGGCCGCCAAAGCTTTCGATCTTGTCTGAATGCAAGCAGCCCGTTAGGGCTGCCGCCAGGGCGACAGCGATAACGGGCTGGAGTACCGCTAACCTCATGCTTAACCGCCGAAGTCGTCGAGCAGGATGTTCTCCGACTCCACACCCAGGTCGGTGAGCATCTTGATCACGGCGGCGTTCATCATGGGTGGACCACACATGTAGAACTCGCAGTCTTCCGGTGCCGGGTGATCCTTGAGGTAGTTCTCGTAGAGCACGTTGTGGATGAAGCCGGTGAGGCCCGTCCAGTTGTCTTCCGGCTGCGGGTCGGACAGCGCCAGGTGCCACTGGAAGTTCGGGTTCTCGGCCTGCAGCTGGTCGTATTCCTCGTTGTAGAAGGATTCGCGCATGGAACGCGCGCCGTACCAGAAGCTGATCTTGCGGGTCGACTTCAGGCGCTTGAGCTGGTCGAAGATGTGCGAGCGCATCGGCGCCATGCCGGCACCACCGCCGATGAAGATCATCTCGGCGTCGGTATCCTTGGCGAAGAACTCACCGAAGGGTCCGTACACGGTGATCTTGTCACCGGGCTTGAGGCTGAACACATAGGACGACATCTGGCCGGGCGGCAGATGATCCTTGCCCGGTGGTGGCGAGGCGATACGGATGTTGAACTTGACCAGGCCGCGCTCTTCCGGGTAGTTGGCCATGGAGTAGGCACGAATCACCGTCTCGTTGACCTTGGACACGTACTTCCACTGGTTGAACTTGTCCCAGTCGCCGCGATACTCCTCCTGGATGTCGAAGTCCTTGTAGTGCACTTCGTGGGGCGGGCACTCCAGCTGCACGTAGCCACCGGCGCGGAAGTCGACGTTCTCGCCTTCCGGCAGACGCAGCGTGAGCTCCTTGATGAAGGTCGCCACGTTGGGGTTGGACTCGACGGTGCACTCCCACTTCTTGACGCCGAACACCTCTTCGGGCACTTCGATCTTCATGTCCTGCTTGACCGAAGCCTGGCAGGACAGGCGCCAGCCCTCGCGAGCCTCGCGCTTGGTGAAGTGCGACTCCTCGGTGGACAGCATCTCGCCGCCGCCCTCCTCGATGATGCACTTGCACTGCGCGCAGGTGCCACCGCCGCCGCAGGCGGACGAGAGGAAGATGTTGTTGGCCGCCAGCGTCTGCAGCAGCTTGCCGCCCGCCGGCACCGTGATGGTCTTTTCGCCGTTGATTTCGATGTTCACGTCGCCGCTGGAGACCAACTTGGCGCGTGCCGCCATGATGATCAGCACCAGCGCCAGGACGATGCCGGTGAACATGCCGATCGCAATAAATACTTCGTAATTCATCCCTTCATCCCACCCTTAAAGCTGCACGCCGGAGAAGGACATGAAGCCCAGCGACATGAGACCGATGGTGATAAACGTGATGCCCAGCCCTTGCAGACCCGCCGGCACGTCACTGTACTTGAGCTTTTCGCGAATACCGGCCAGCGCGGCGATGGCCAGCGCCCAGGAAACACCGGCGCCGACACCGTAGACCGTGCTCTCGGCCAGGTTGTAGTCGCGCTCGACCATGAACAGCGAGCCACCCATGATGGCGCAGTTCACGGTGATCAATGGCAGGAACACGCCCAGCGCGTTGTAGAGCGCGGGTACGTACTTGTCCAGGGTCATTTCCAGGATCTGCACGATGGCCGCGATCACGCCGATGAAGGTCAACAGGCCCAGGAAGCTCAGGTCCACGTCCGGCAGGCCGGCCCAGGCCAGCGCGCCGTCCTTGAGCAGGTTGGCGTAGATCAGGTTGTTGACCGGCATGGTGATGCCGAGCACCACGATAACGGCCACGCCCAGACCGATGGCGGTTTCCACCTTCTTGGAGATGGCGATGAAGGTACACATGCCCAGGAAGAACGCCAGGGCCATGTTCTCGACGAACACCGCCCGCACGAACAGGCTGATGTAATGTTCCATCAGTAGGCCTCCTTATTGGAAACCTGAGGCGCCATCTTGAAGTCTTGCTTCTCGACCTGGTCGGTTTTCCATACCCGGATGCCCCAGATGAACAGGCCGATCAGGAAGAACGCCGAAGGCGGCAGCAACAGCATGCCGTTGGGCTGGTACCAGCCGCCGTCGTTGACCACCGGAATGATGGTGTAGCCCATCAGCTTGCCGGCACCGAACAGCTCACGAATGATGCCCAGGGCGATCAGCATGGCGCTGTAGCCCAGACCGTTACCGATACCGTCGAAGAACGACAGCACCGGTGGGTTCTGCATGGCGAAGGCTTCGGCACGGCCCATCACGATACAGTTGGTGATGATCAGGCCGACGAACACCGACAACTGTTTGGACAGGCTGAAGGCAAAGGCCTTGAGCAGCTGGTCGACCAGGATCACCAGCGAGGCGATGATCACCATCTGCACGATCATGCGGATCGAGCCCGGGATCTGGCTGCGGATCATCGAGATGAACAGGTTGGAGAACCCGGTCACCAGGGTCAGCGCCACCGACATCACCAGCGCGGTCTTCAGGTTCGACGTGACCGCCAGCGCAGAGCAGATACCGAGGATCTGCAGGCCGATCGGGTTGTTGTTGAAAATCGGGTTGAGCAATACGTCTTTGATAGTTGGCTGTGCCATATCAAGCCTCCCCTGCGCGCAGGTTAGCGATAAACGGACCAAGACCGTCCTGGCCGAGCCAGAACTTGAGCAGATGATCCACGCCGTTACCGGTTAGTGTGGCGCCCGCCAGGCCGTCGACCTGGTGAATCGCATCCGGGCTCTGCGGGTTAACGCTGCCCTTGACGACCTGAATCTGCAGCTCGCCGTTCTCATCGTAAATCTTCTTGCCTGGCCATTGGCCGGTCCATTTCGGATTGTCGACCTCGCCACCCAGACCGGGGGTTTCGGCGTGCTGATAGAAGCCCATGCCGACCACCGTGTTGAGATCGCCCTTGAGGGCGATGAAGCCATGCAGGGTCGACCACAGGCCATAGCCGCGAACCGGCAGGATCACGGTGTCGAGCTGACCGTCCTTTTCCACGATGTAAACAGTGGTGTAGCGCTCCAGGCGACGAATCGAGGCGATGTCCTCGCTGGCCGACAGACGGCGCGACAGTTCAGGGTCCTTGGCGGCTGCCAGGGGCTCGAAGGTCACCGGGTCGAACTTGTCGGAGAACTTGCCGGTTTCCAGGTCGACCAGGCGCGCCTGGATGGTGGTCTCGAACATGGCGCGAACCGCCGAGCCCGGCATGTTCGGATTACCCAGCCCGGCAATCGCCAGGATACTGCGCTGCTTGTCCAGCAGGCGGTTTTCCAGCTGGGTGGGCTTGAGCGCCACCGCGGCACCGGCCACGAATACCGAACAAACCAGACAGACCAGCAACGCCACGAGCAGCGTGCGGGCGGTGGATTCTTTTTGACTAGACATTGCGTGCCAGCCTCCGCTTGATATTGGCCTGTACGACGAAATGGTCGATCAGCGGTGCGAACAGATTGGCAAACAGGATCGCCAGCATCATGCCCTCGGGGAACGCCGGGTTGACGACACGAATCAGCACCACCATCACACCGATGAGCATGCCGAAGATCCATTTGCCGGTATTGGTCATCGATGCCGAAACCGGATCGGTGGCCATGAAGATCATGCCGAAAGCGAAGCCGCCGACCACCAGGTGCCAGTACCACGGCATGGCGAACATCGGGTTGGTCTCGGAACCGATGGCATTGAACAGGGTGCTCAGGCCGATCATGCCGATCATCACACCGCTGACGATGCGCCAGGAGGCGATCTTGGTGAACAGCAGCACCGCACCACCGATCAGAATGGCCAGGGTGCTGGTCTCGCCGATCGAGCCATGCATGGTGCCGATGAAGGCGTCCATCCAGGTCACGCCATTGTTGATGACGTTTTCGATCCCGCCCGAGGAGGCCAGGCTCAACGAGGTGGCGCCGGCAAAACCGTCGACCGCCGTCCACACCGCGTCACCGGACATCTGCGCCGGGTAGGCGAAGAACAGGAAGGCACGGCCGGTCAGCGCCGGGTTGAGGAAGTTCTTGCCGGTACCGCCGAACACTTCCTTGCCGATCACCACGCCGAAGCTGATGCCCAGGGCCACCTGCCACAGCGGAATGCTGGGCGGCAGAATCAGGGCGAACAGCACGGAGGTGACGAAGAAGCCTTCGTTGACCTCGTGGCGACGGATGGAGGCGAACAGCACCTCCCAGAAGCCACCGACGATGAAGGTCACCGCATACACGGGCAGGAAGTAGGCCGCCCCCTGGATGAAGTTGTCCCACAGGCTGTTGGGGTCGAAGCCCGCCAGCGAGCCGATCAGCCCGAAGCGCCAGCCATCCTGCGCCGCCAGCAGCTCGGGGTTCTGGGCGAAGATCAGGTTGGCCTGGTAACCGGTGTTCCACATGCCGAAGAACATGGCCGGAAAGGTACAGGCCCAGACGGTGATCATGATGCGTTTGAGGTCGATGCCGTCACGCACATGGGCGGTGGTCTTGGTGACGCTGGCGGGGCGATAGAAGAAGGTGTCCACGGCTTCGTAGAGCGCGTACCACTTCTCGTACTTGCCGCCCTTCTCGAAGTTGTGCTCGATCTTGTCGAGGAATGCACGAATACCCACGAGTTAACCCTCCTTTTCGATACGGCTGAGGTTGTCCCGCAGGATCGGGCCATATTCATATTTACCGGCACACACGTAGGTGCACAGGGCCAGGTCTTCCTCGTCGAGTTCGAGGCAGCCGAGCTTCTGGGCCATTTCCGTGTCGCCGACGATCAGGTAACGCAGCAACTGGGTGGGCAGGATGTCCAGCGGCATCACCGCCTCGTAGTTGCCGACCGGAACCATGGCGCGTGGGCTGCCGTTGGTGCTGGTGGAAAAGGCGAAGCGCTTGGCGGCATTGAACTTGGAAACGAAGATGTTCATCACCGAATGCTTGTTCACGCCGGCGCGCAGGTAGTGCATCACCTCGCGCTCGTTGCCTTCCTGCAGGCAGGACACCTGCAGGTGATAGCGGCCCAGGTAATCGCAGGCGCCGCGGGCGACGCGGCCGCCGAGCAGCGAGCCGGAAACCACGCGGTTGTTGCCGGGAACCAGCTCGCCCGCGGTCAGCTCGCTGAGGTTGGCACCCAGGCGGGTGCGCAGCAGACGCGGACGCTCGACCACCGGGCCACCCAGGGCCACCACACGCTCGACGGACAGCTGGCCGGTGGCGAACAACTTGCCGGCGGCGATCACGTCCTGGTAATTGATGGTCCAGACGCTCTTGCTGGTGCTGACCGGGTCGAGGAAGTGGATGTGCGTGCCAGGCAGGCCAGCCGGGTGCGGCCCGGCGAAGGCTTCGCTGGTCACGCCGGCAACGCCCTCGCCCGCCAGGCTGACGCCCGCTGCCTTGCACAGGAATACCGGGGCCAGGCGCACGAGCACCTTGAGGCCATTTTCGAAATCGGCGGCCTGCTCGGCAATGATCACGGCAGGGTCGGCAGCCAGCGGGTGGGTATCGATCGCGCTGACGAAGATCGAGCTGGGCACCGCATCGACGGCCGGCACCTTGCTGAACGGGCGGGTACGCAGCGCGGTCCACAGGCCCGAGCGCTGCAGGTTTTCGCGTACCAGGGCGGCGTCCAGGCTGGCGAGCTGCTCGGGCGCGTACTGGGCAAAGGTCTCCTGCTCGTCGCCATCGAGCTCGATGACCACCGATTGCAGTACACGCTTCTCACCGCGGTGAATGGCGCTGACCACACCGGCGCCAGGCGCGGTGTAGCTCACTCCCTCGTTCTTCTTGTCGACAAAAAGAACCTGCCCCAACTTGACCCGGTCACCCACCTGTACCGACATGGTGGGCTTCATGCCCTGATAATCGAAGCCTATGACGGCAACGCTTCGCACTGGCCTGGCCGCTTCGATTTGCTGCGCCGGTGCGCCTGTTATCGGCAAGTCGAGCCCATGTTTTATTTTGATCATAGGTTTGCCTAACCACTGGTTTTAGAGCTTTTAGAAGTACGTTCGAACGTGAAGCAAATAACGCCCGTGTACCAAAGGCGTCGCAATTGGCACGTAAGGATGTCGAACGTAGATAACAAATCGCCGGGATTATAAAGACGTGCGTCAACTCGACGCCACCCAAGCGCTTGTCTTTTTTGCCATTTCCGTTACAGGACGCGACAACGGGCCGCTGAGCCCGGCGCTCTACGCCGCGCGACGACCCGCGCGAGACTGGGGCCGGGCCGACCGTCGGATCAAGGCTGCCCGCGAAACTCGCCCGGCCAAAACGACGATGCCCCCGTCCAGGGACGAAGGCATCGATCAAGCTGCACGATCACCGGCCGAGTTGCTCGACCGCGACCGAGCCGATGTCAGCGCGGGAACGCAGGCGGGTTGACCCCGGCCATTTCTTCCATCACGCGAATCACCTGGCAGCTGTAGCCAAACTCGTTGTCGTACCAGACGTACAGCACGACGCGGTTGTCGTTGGCGATGGTGGCTTCGGCATCGACCACGCCAGCGTGACGCGAGCCGACGAAGTCGGTGGACACCACTTCCTGGGAGCTGACGAAATCGATCTGCTTCTGCAGGTCCGAGTGCATGGCCATCTGGCGCAGGTACTCGTTGATTTCTTCGCGGCTGCAGGCCTTCTCCAGGTTCAGGTTGAGAATCGCCATCGACACGTTCGGCGTCGGCACGCGAATCGCGTTGCCGGTCAGCTTGCCCTTGAGCACCGGCAGCGCCTTGGCAGCAGCAGTGGCCGCACCGGTTTCGGTGATGACCATGTTCAGCGCGGCGCTACGGCCACGACGGCTGCCCTTGTGGAAGTTGTCGATCAGGTTCTGGTCGTTGGTGTACGAGTGAACGGTCTCGACGTGACCATTGACGATGCCGTACTGGTCATTGACCGCCTTGAGCACCGGCACGATGGCGTTGGTGGTGCAGGAGGCGGCCGAGATGATCTTGTCATCGGCAGTGATTTCGCCATGGTTGATGCCATGCACGATGTTCTTCAGCGCGCCCTTGCCCGGCGCGGTCAGGATCACGCGGTCGACGCCCGGGCACTTGAGGTGCTGGCCGAGGCCGTCGGCATCACGCCACACACCGGTGTTGTCGACCAGCAGCGCATCCTTGATGCCGTACTGGGTGTAGTCGATGGCCGACGGGTCCTTGGCGTAGATCACCTGGATCAGGTTGCCGTTGGCGGTCAGGGTGCTGTTCTCTTCATCAATGGTGATGGTGCCATTGAACTTGCCGTGCACCGAGTCGCGGCGCAGCAGGCTGGCGCGCTTGACCAGGTCGTTCTCGGCGCCCTTGCGCACGACGATGGCGCGCAGACGCAGGCCGTCGCCGCCACCGGTGTGCTCGATCAGGATGCGTGCCAGCAGACGACCGATACGGCCGAAACCATAAAGGACAACGTCGGTGCCCTTGCGTGGCGACGCGTTCTGCTGGTTGGCGACGTCGGCCAGCTCGTCCTTGACGAACTGCTCGATGCTGCGGCCGTTACCTTCAGCCTTGAACTTGCCGACCATCTTGCCCAGGTCGACGGACGCAGCGCCCAGCTTGAGCTCGCTCATGGCCTTGAGCACGGCGTAGGAATCATGAACGGCCAGGCCGTCCTGATCAGCCTGACGGTGACGGGCGAAGCGATGCGCCTTGAGAATCTCGATGACCGAGCGGTTGATCAGGCTGCGGCCATGGATCGACAGCACCACGTTGTTGTTGCGGTACAGCTGACCAATCAGCGGAATCATCGCCTCGGCGAGGGCTTCACGGTCAATCCATTCACCAAGACACTGGTCGGGCTTCTGAGTCACGGCAATACCTTCCACATGTAGGGGCTGAAAAAAGGGGCTACATTATGACGACCCAGCCAGGGGTCGGCAATCTGCAGCGGTCGAAACACTGACAGCCATCCTCGCGGATAGTTACAATCGGGGGCCAAATCGTTACCAATCGCGAGCCACCCGTGCCTGTACTGCGTCTGCCGTCCTTGCCGGCCACCGCCGGTAAACAACACTGGGGCAACCTGCCCGGTGCCGCGCTGAGCCTGGCCATCGCCGAGGCGGCCAACTCCGCCAAACGTTTCACCCTGCTGCTCACCGCCGACAGCCAGAGCGCCGAGCGCCTGGAGCAGGAACTGAGCTTCTTTGCGCCAGAGCTGCCCGTGCTGCACTTCCCGGACTGGGAAACCCTGCCCTACGACCTGTTCTCGCCGCACCAGGACATCATCTCCCAGCGCATCGCCGCGCTGTACCGCCTGCCGGAGCTCAAGCACGGCATTCTGGTGGTGCCGATCACCACCGCGCTGCATCGCCTCGCACCCAGGCGCTTTCTGCTCGGTAGCAGCCTGGTGCTGGATGTCGGTCAGCGCATCAATGTCGATGACATGCGCGCGCGCCTGGAAGCCACCGGTTATCGCTATGTCGACACCGTCTACGAGCATGGCGAATTCACCGTGCGCGGCGCGCTGATCGACCTGTTCCCGATGGGCAGCAAGCAGCCGTTTCGTATCGACCTGTTCGACGACGAGATCGAAACCCTGCGCACCTTCGACCCGGAGACCCAGCGCTCGATCGACAAGGTCGAGTCGATCAAGCTGCTGCCGGCCCGCGAGTTTCCGCTGGAGAAAAAGGCCGTCACCGATTTCCGTGGCCGCTTCCGCGAACGCTTCGACGTCGACTTCCGCCGCTGCCCGATCTACCAGGACCTGTCCACCGGCATCACCCCCGCCGGTATCGAGTACTACCTGCCGCTGTTCTTCGAGGAGACCGCCACCCTCTTCGACTACCTGCCCCAGGACACCCAGGTGTTCTCGCTGCCCGGTATCGAAAAGGCTGCCGAGCAGTTCTGGACGGACGCCCGTAACCGCTACGAGGAGCGCCGCGTCGATCCCGAGCGGCCGCTGCTGCCACCGACCGACATCTTCCTGCCGGTCGAGGACTGCTTCGCCCGCCTGAAGGACTGGCCGCGTGTGGTGGTGAGCGCTGACGATGTCGAGCCAGGCGTTGGCCGCACCCGTTTCGAGGCCAGCGCCCTGCCCGACCTGGCCATCCAGGCGAAAACCAGCGAACCATTGGCTGCGCTGCGCCGCTTCATCGAGGAATACCCAGGCCGCGTGCTGTTCTGCGCCGAATCCGCCGGGCGTCGTGAAGTGCTCCTGGAACTGCTTGCGCGCCTCAAGCTCAAGCCGAAGGAAGTCGACGGTTGGCCGCAGTTCTGCGCCAGCCAGGAGCGCCTGGGCATCACCATCGCGCCACTCGATGAAGGCCTGCAGTTGGAGAACATAGCGCTGATCGCGGAAAGCCCGCTGTTCGGCCAGCGCATCATGCAGCGCCGCCGCCGCGAAAAGACCCGCGATGCCGGCGACAACGTGATCAAGAACCTCACCGAGCTGCGCGAAGGCGCGCCGGTGGTGCATATCGACCATGGCGTGGGCCGCTACCTGGGCCTGGTGACCATGGAGTTCGACGGCCAGGCCGCCGAATTCCTCGCCCTGATGTACGCCGAGGAAGCCAAGCTCTACGTGCCGGTGGCCAGCCTGCACCTGATCGCCCGCTACACCGGCAGCGACGACGCCCTGGCGCCGCTGCACCGGCTGGGCTCGGAAACCTGGCAGAAGGCCAAGCGCAAGGCCGCCGAGCAGGTGCGCGACGTCGCCGCCGAGTTGCTCGACATCTATGCACGCCGCGCCGCCCGCGAAGGCTATGCGTTCAGGGACCCGAAGGCCGATTACGAAACCTTCAGCGCCGGCTTCCCGTTCGAGGAGACGCCGGATCAGCAGAGCGCCATCGAGGCGGTGCGCGAGGACATGCTCGCCGCCAAGCCGATGGATCGCCTGGTGTGCGGCGACGTCGGCTTCGGCAAGACCGAAGTGGCCATGCGCGCGGCGTTCATCGCCGTGCATGGCGGCAAGCAGGTGGCCATCCTGGTGCCCACCACCCTGCTCGCCCAGCAGCACTACAACAGCTTCCGCGACCGCTTCGCCGACTGGCCGGTAACCGTCGAGGTGATGAGCCGCTTCAAGAGCGCCAAGGAAGTCAGCGCCGCCATCGAGCAACTGGCCGAGGGCAAGATCGACATCATCATCGGCACCCACAAGCTGTTGCAGGATGACGTCAAGATCAAGAACCTGGGCCTGGTGATCATCGACGAGGAACACCGTTTTGGCGTACGCCAGAAGGAAGTCCTCAAGGCCCTGCGCAGCGAAGTGGACATCCTCACCCTGACCGCCACGCCGATTCCGCGCACCTTGAACATGGCAGTCTCGGGCATGCGCGACCTGTCGATCATCGCCACGCCGCCAGCGCGGCGCCTGTCGGTGCGCACCTTCGTCATGGAGCAGAACAAGCCGACCATCAAGGAGGCGCTGCTGCGCGAGCTGCTGCGCGGCGGCCAGGTGTATTACCTGCACAACGACGTGAAGAGCATCGAGAAGTGCGCCGCCGACCTGGCCGAACTGGTGCCCGAGGCACGCATCGGCATCGGCCACGGGCAGATGCACGAGCGCGAACTGGAACAGGTGATGGGCGACTTCTACCACAAGCGCTTCAACGTGCTGATCGCCTCGACCATCATCGAGACCGGCATCGACGTACCGAGCGCCAACACCATCATCATCGAGCGCGCCGACAAGTTCGGCCTGGCCCAGCTGCACCAGCTGCGCGGGCGCGTCGGCCGCAGCCACCACCAGGCCTACGCCTACCTGCTGACACCGCCACGCAAACAGATGACCGACGATGCGCAGAAGCGCCTGGAAGCCATCGCCAATGCCCAGGACCTGGGTGCCGGCTTCGTGCTGGCCACCCACGACCTGGAAATCCGCGGCGCCGGCGAACTGCTCGGCGACGGCCAGAGCGGGCAGATCCAGGCAGTCGGCTTCACCCTGTACATGGAAATGCTCGAACGTGCGGTCAAGTCGATCCGCAAGGGCGAGCAGCCCAATCTCGACCAACCCCTGGGCGGTGGCCCGGAGATCAACCTGCGGGTACCGGCGCTGATCCCCGAGGACTACCTGCCGGATGTACACGCGCGCCTGATTCTCTACAAACGCATCGCCAACGCCAGCGACGAGGACGGCCTCAAGGAACTGCAGGTGGAGATGATCGACCGTTTCGGCCTGCTGCCCGAGCCGACCAAGAACCTGGTGCGCATCACGCTGATGAAGCTGCAGGCCGAACGGCTGGGCATCAAGAAGATCGATGCCGGGCCGCAGGGCGGGCGCATCGAGTTCGCCGCGGAAACCCCGGTCGATCCACTGACGCTGATCAAGCTGATCCAGAGTGCGCCGAACCGCTACAAGTTCGAAGGCGCCACGCTGTTCCGCTTCTCGGTACCGATGGAGCGCGCCGAAGAGCGCTTCAACACCCTGGAAGCGCTGCTCGAGCGGTTGCTGGCGACGGTCAAGAGCTGAAAACGATCAGGGCCGCTTATGCGGCCCTGATCATTTATAGCGTGGCCCTGGCGAACCAATACGCCGAGCCTGCTTGTTGCCCTATAACGGCTGCTACAAGGCAAAAGCGGTCGCTCCCACCGTAGGGTGGACAACGCTCTTTTTGTCCACCATTGCGATCGCAGAGCGGTGGACGGGTCGGGCCGCGTAGGTG
>Ga0207790_1000456_pt1 | contig 14634 bp, 10 predicted proteins | sample HigsolmetaGSP14D_FD_184842 | JGI IMG/M metagenome (GOLD analysis project Ga0207790, IMG submission 184842) | High solid enriched microbial communities from the Joint BioEnergy Institute, USA - SP1-4-D (SPAdes) | ecosystem: Engineered > Bioreactor > SSF (Solid state fermentation) > Aerobic >...
ACGCTGCCTACGTGGAAGAGCTCTATGAGCTCTACCTGCACGATCCCAACGCCGTGCCGGAAGAATGGCGCACTTATTTCGATAAGTTGCCGTCTGAAGGCAGCACCGCCAATGACGTATCGCACTCGACGATTCGTGATCATTTCGTGTTGCTGGCCAAAAACCAGCGTCGCGCTCAGCCGGCTTCTGCCGGGACCGTGAGCAGCGAGCATGAAAAGAAGCAGGTCGAAGTGTTGCGGTTGATTCAGGCATTCCGCATGCGTGGCCACCAAGCGGCTCAGCTCGATCCGCTTGGGCTGTGGCAGCGCCCTGTTCCTGCTGATCTGTCGATCAGCCATTACAGCCTTACCGACGCCGACCTGGATACCACCTTCCGCACGGGTGGCCTGGCAATCGGCAAGGAAGAAGCGACTTTGCGGGAAATCCGCGACGCTTTGCAGCAGACATATTGTCGCACCATCGGCTCCGAGTTCACCCACATCACCGATTCCGAGCAGCGCAGCTGGTTCCAGCAGCGCCTGGAAAGCGTGCGCGGTCGTCCGCAGGTTTCTGCCGAGGTGCAGAGCCACCTGCTCGAGCGCCTGACCGCTGCCGAAGGCCTGGAAAAGTACCTGGGCACCAAGTACCCGGGCACCAAGCGTTTCGGTCTGGAAGGTGGCGAGAGCCTGATCCCGCTGCTCGATGAAATCATCCAGCGCAGCGGCTCCTACGGCACCAAGGAAATCGTCATCGGCATGGCCCACCGTGGCCGTCTGAACGTGCTGGTCAACACCTTCGGCAAGAACCCGCGCGACCTGTTCGACGAGTTCGAAGGCAAGAAGGTCGAGGGCCTGAGCTCCGGTGACGTGAAGTACCACCAGGGCTTCTCCTCGAACGTGATGACCCAGGGCGGTGAAGTTCACCTGGCACTGGCGTTCAACCCGTCGCACCTGGAAATCGTCTCTCCGGTGGTCGAAGGTTCGGTACGTGCGCGTCAGGATCGTCGTAACGACGCCGTGGGCGACAAGGTACTGCCGATTTCCATCCACGGTGACGCGGCGTTCGCCGGTCAGGGCGTGGTCATGGAAACCTTCCAGATGTCGCAGACCCGTGCCTACAAGACGGGCGGCACCATCCACATCGTGATCAACAACCAGGTTGGCTTCACCACCAACCGGGCCGACGACGCGCGCTCCACCGAGTACGCCACCGACGTCGCCAAGATGATCCAGGCGCCGATCTTCCATGTGAATGGCGATGATCCGGAAGCCGTGCTGTTCGTGACCCAGCTGGCCGTCGATTACCGCATGCAGTACAAGCGTGACGTGGTCATCGACCTGGTCTGCTACCGCCGCCGTGGCCACAACGAGGCCGACGAGCCGAGCGGCACCCAGCCGCTGATGTACCAGCAGATCGCCAAGCAGCGCACCACCCGTGAGCTGTACGCCGAAGCCCTGACCACGGGTGGTCGCCTGACTGCCGACGCGGTGCAGGCGCCGGTCGACGAGTACCGCACGGCGCTCGATAACGGTCAGCACGTGGTCAAAAGCCTGGTCAAGGAGCCGAACAAGGAACTGTTCGTCGATTGGCGCCCGTACCTGGGCCATGCCTGGACCGCGCGTCACGACACCCGTTTCGACCTCAAGACCCTGCAGGAGCTGTCCAGCAAACTGCTGGAGACGCCGGACGGTTTCGTGGTTCAGCGCCAGGTCGGCAAGATCTACGAAGACCGCGCCAAGATGGGCGCCGGCGGCTTGCCGCTGAACTGGGGCTACGCCGAGACCATGGCCTACGCGACCCTGCTGGTCGAAGGTCACCCGATCCGTATCACCGGTCAGGACGTGGGCCGCGGTACCTTCTCGCACCGTCACGCGCAACTGCACAACCAGAAGGACGGCTCGGCCTACCTGCCACTGCAGCACCTGTACGAAGGTCAGCCGCGCTTCGACCTGTACGACTCCTTCCTGTCGGAAGAAGCCGTGCTGGCTTTCGAATACGGTTACGCCACCACCACGCCGAACGCGCTGGTGATCTGGGAAGCCCAGTTCGGCGACTTCGCCAACGGTGCCCAGGTGGTGTTCGACCAGTTCATCTCCAGCGGCGAGACCAAGTGGGGGCGTCTGTGCGGCCTGACCATGCTGCTGCCGCACGGTTATGAAGGGCAGGGCCCGGAGCACTCCTCGGCACGCCTGGAGCGTTACCTGCAGCTGTGCGCCGAGCAGAACATCCAGGTCGCGGTACCGACCACGCCGGCGCAGATCTACCACCTGCTGCGTCGTCAGGTCATCCGCCCGCTGCGCAAGCCGCTGGTGGTGCTGACGCCGAAGTCGCTGCTGCGCCACAAGCTGGCCGTGTCGACCCTGGAAGATCTGGCCGATGGCTCGTTCCAGACCGTGATCCCGGAAATCGACGCCATCGACCCGAAAAAGGTCGAGCGTCTGGTGCTGTGCAGCGGCAAGGTCTACTACGACCTGCTGGAAAAACGCCGCGCCGAAGGCCGCGAAGATATCGCCATCGTGCGGATCGAGCAGCTGTATCCGTTCCCGGAAGACGACCTGGCCGAGATTCTTGCGCCGTACAAGAACCTCAAGCACATCGTCTGGTGTCAGGAAGAGCCGATGAACCAGGGCGCCTGGTATTGCAGCCAGCACCACATGCGGCGTGCCGCTGCGGCGCACAAGAAGTCGCTGGTGCTCGAGTATGCCGGGCGTGATGCGTCGGCCGCTCCAGCCTGTGGTTATGCGTCCATGCACGCCGAGCAGCAGGAAAAACTGCTGCAGGATGCCTTCACCGTTTAATGCCATCGCGAAGGAGGCGGCCCTGAGGCTGCCTCCTCGAAACAACCGAATTTAAGGAAAAGAGCACAATGGCTATCGAGATCAAAGCCCCTACATTCCCCGAATCGGTCGCCGACGGCACCGTGGCTACCTGGCACAAGAAGCCGGGCGAAGCGGTCAAGCGCGATGAGCTGATCGTCGACATCGAAACCGACAAGGTGGTGATCGAAGTTCTGGCCGAGGCCGACGGTGTAGTGGCTGAAATCATCAAGAATGAGGGCGATACCGTCCTCTCCAACGAAGTGCTGGGCAAGCTTACCGAAGGTGGCGCTGCCGCCGCTGCGCCGGCTGCTGCTCCTGCCCAGGCCGCTGCTGCACCGGCTCAGGCGGCTGCGCCTGCTGCTGCTGCTGCTGCTGGCGACGACCAGATCCTGTCGCCGGCTGCGCGCAAGCTGGCTGAAGAAAACGGCATCGACCCGAACAGCATCAGCGGTTCGGGCAAAGGCGGCCGGGTGACCAAGGAAGACGTGGTTGCGGCCGTTGAAGCCAAGAAGAACGCGCCGGCTGCCAAACCGGCCGCTGCTGCTGCCGCTGCTCCGGTGGCAAGCGCGCCTGGCGACCGCACCGAGAAGCGCGTACCGATGACTCGCGTGCGTGCCACCGTTGCCCGCCGTCTGGTCGAAGCCCAGTCGAACATGGCGATGCTGACCACCTTCAACGAAGTCGACATGTCCGAGATCATGGCGCTGCGTTCGAAGTACAAGGATCAGTTCGAGAAAGCCCACAACGGCACTCGTCTGGGCTTCATGTCCTTCTTCGTCAAGGCGGCTACCGAGGCGCTGAAGCGTCTGCCGGCGGTCAACGCCTCGATCGATGGCAACGACATCGTCTACCATGGCTACCAGGACATCGGCGTAGCCGTTTCCAGCGACCGTGGTCTGGTGGTTCCGGTTCTGCGTAACGCCGAACTGATGGGCCTGGCCGACATCGAAGCCGGCATCGCTGCCTACGGCAAGAAAGCCCGTGACGGCAAGCTGTCGATCGAAGAGATGACTGGCGGCACCTTCACCATCACCAACGGTGGTACCTTCGGTTCGATGATGTCGACGCCGATCGTCAACCCGCCGCAGGCCGCGATCCTGGGCATGCACAACATCATCCAGCGCCCGGTTGCCGTGAATGGCCAAGTGGTCATTCGCCCGATGATGTACCTGGCCCTGTCCTACGATCACCGCCTGATCGATGGTAAAGAAGCCGTGACCTTCCTGGTGACCATCAAGAACCTGCTGGAAGACCCAGCGCGTCTGCTGCTGGACATCTAAACGCAGCTGCGGGCCGTGGACGCCGCGCCCTACAGGGCCTTCGTCCACGGCTCGAGCTCGAAGCTTTACGCTAAAAGGAATCTTTTATGAGCCAGAAATTCGACGTGGTAGTCATTGGTGCCGGCCCTGGCGGCTATGTTGCCGCCATCAAGGCTGCTCAACTCGGTCTGAAGACCGCGTGCATCGAGAAATACCAGGACAAGGACGGCAAGATCGCCCTGGGCGGCACCTGCCTGAACGTCGGTTGCATTCCGTCCAAGGCGCTGCTGGACAGCTCCTGGAAATTCCATGAAGCCCAGGACGGTTTCGCCGTTCACGGCATCAGCGCCAAAGGCGTGAGCATTGACGTACCGGCCATGGTCGGGCGCAAGAACAGCATCATCAAGAACCTGACTGGCGGCGTTGCCGGCCTGTTCAAGGCCAACGGTGTGACCCTGCTCGAAGGCCACGGCAAGCTGCTGGCTGGCAAGAAGGTCGAAGTCACCGACAAGGACGGCAAGACGTCCGTGGTCGAAGCCGAAAACGTGATCCTGGCCTCCGGCTCGCGCCCGATCGACATCCCGCCGGCTCCGGTCGACCAGGACGTCATCGTCGACTCCACCGGTGCCCTGGAATTCCAATCGGTACCGAAGAAGCTGGGCGTGATCGGCGCTGGCGTCATCGGTCTGGAGTTGGGTTCGGTATGGGCTCGCCTGGGCGCAGAAGTGACCGTTCTGGAAGCGTTGGACAAGTTCCTGCCAGCGGCTGACGAAGCCGTCGCCAAGGAAGCCTTCAAGACCCTCACCAAGCAGGGCCTGGACATCAAGCTGGGCGCTCGCGTGACCGGTTCCGAGGTCAAGAAGAAGCAGGTTACCGTCAACTACACCGACTCGGCCGGCGAACAGAAGATCGTCTTCGACAAGCTGATCGTTGCCGTTGGCCGTCGCCCGGTGACCACCGACCTGCTGGCTTCGGACAGCGGCGTGGATCTGGACGAGCGTGGCTACATCTTCGTCGACGACCATTGCGCCACCAGCGTTCCGGGCGTTTACGCCATCGGTGACGTGGTGCGCGGCATGATGCTCGCCCACAAGGCCTCGGAAGAGGGCGTGATGGTTGCCGAGCGGATCGCCGGTCACAAGGCGCAGATGAACTATGACCTGATCCCATCGGTCATCTATACCCACCCGGAAATCGCGTGGGTTGGTAAAACCGAGCAGCAGCTCAAGAGCGAAGGCGTCGCCGTCAACGTCGGCACCTTCCCGTTCGCCGCCAGTGGCCGTGCCATGGCAGCCAACGACACCGGCGGTTTCGTCAAGGTCATCGCCGACGCCAACACCGACCGCGTGCTGGGCGTTCACGTTATCGGCCCAAGCGCGGCCGAGCTGGTACAGCAGGGCGCGATCGGCATGGAATTCGGCACCAGTGCCGAAGACCTGGGCATGATGGTGTTCTCGCACCCGACGCTGTCCGAGGCGCTGCACGAAGCCGCGCTGGCAGTCAACGGTGGCGCGATTCACATCGCCAACCGCAAGAAACGCTAAGAAATCGTCAGTGCGCTGCCGGCCTTCGGGCCGTAGCGTGCGGACGCTTTTTCGCGAAGCAGAACCACGGCGCATGGCCCGTGCGAGGCCCAGGCCTATCGCGGAATGTGCGCCGGGCTGCCTAGAGGCAGCCACAGGTGGTGCGGCACGCGAGTGCAGCACCGATGCGCAATACCTAAACGAAGACGGTAGACAAGCATGAATCTTCACGAGTATCAGGGTAAGCAGCTGTTCGCTGAGTACGGCCTGCCCGTATCCAAGGGCTTCGCCGTAGACACCCCGGAAGAGGCCGCAGCGGCCTGCGAAAAAATCGGCGGGACCGAGTGGGTCGTCAAGGCTCAGGTACACGCTGGTGGCCGCGGTAAAGCGGGCGGTGTGAAACTGGTCAAGAGCAAGGAAGACGCCAAGGCTTTCGCTGCCAACTGGCTGGGCAAGCGCCTGGTGACCTATCAGACTGACGCCAATGGCCAGCCTGTCACCAAGATCCTGGTCGAGTCCTGCACCGACATCGCCAAGGAACTGTACCTGGGCGCGGTCGTTGACCGTTCCAGCCGTCGCATCGTGTTCATGGCCTCCACCGAAGGTGGCGTGGACATCGAGAAGATCGCTCACGAAACCCCCGAGAAGATCCTCAAGGCGACCATCGATCCGCTGGTCGGCGCGCAGCCGTTCCAGGGCCGCGAGCTGGCTTTCCAGCTGGGCCTGGAAGGCAAGCAAGTCGCTCAGTTCGCCAAGATCTTCGTAGGTCTGGCCAAGCTGTTCAAAGATCACGACCTGGCGCTGCTGGAAGTCAACCCGCTGGTCATCAAGGCCGACGGCGACCTGCACTGCCTGGACGCGAAGATCAACATCGACGCCAACGCCATGTACCGTCAGCCCAAGCTGAAGACCTTCCACGACCCGTCGCAAGACGACGCTCGTGAAGCTCATGCTGCCAAGTTCGAACTGAACTACGTTGCCCTCGAAGGCAACATCGGCTGCATGGTCAACGGTGCCGGCCTGGCCATGGGCACCATGGACATCGTCAACCTGCACGGCGGCAAGCCAGCCAACTTCCTCGACGTAGGTGGCGGCGCAACCAAAGAGCGCGTGACCGAAGCCTTCAAGATCATCCTGTCCGACAGCAACGTTGCTGCCGTTCTGGTGAACATCTTCGGCGGTATCGTTCGTTGCGACATGATTGCCGAAGGCATCATCGGTGCAGTCAAAGAAGTTGGCGTTAAGGTTCCGGTTGTCGTCCGTCTGGAAGGCAACAACGCTGAACTGGGTGCCAAGGTACTGGCCGACAGCGGCCTGAACATCATCGCGGCAACCAGCCTGACCGACGCTGCTCAGCAAGTCGTCAAAGCTGCGGAGGGCAAGTAATGAGCGTCCTGATCAATAAAGACACCAAGGTTATCTGCCAGGGTTTCACTGGCTCGCAAGGTACCTTCCACTCCGAACAAGCCATCGCCTACGGCACCAAGATGGTTGGCGGCGTGACCCCAGGTAAAGGCGGTACTACCCACCTGAACCTGCCGGTGTTCAACACCGTTGCTGAAGCTGTTGCAGCAACCGGCGCTGACGCTTCGGTCATCTACGTTCCGGCTCCGTTCTGCAAGGACTCGATCCTGGAAGCGGCTTTCGCCGGCATCAAACTGATCGTCTGCATCACCGAAGGTATTCCTACCCTCGACATGCTCGATGCCAAGGTCAAGTGCGACGAACTGGGTGTTACCCTGATCGGCCCGAACTGCCCAGGCGTGATCACACCGGGCGAGTGCAAGATCGGCATCATGCCGGGTCACATCCACCTGCCAGGCAAAGTAGGCATCGTGTCGCGTTCCGGCACCCTGACCTATGAAGCCGTCAAGCAGACCACTGACGCCGGCTTCGGCCAGTCCACTTGCGTGGGCATCGGTGGTGACCCGATCCCGGGTTCGAACTTCATCGACATCCTGAAGCTGTTCCAGGAAGACCCGAAGACCGAAGCGATCGTCATGATCGGCGAGATCGGCGGTTCGGCTGAAGAAGAAGCGGCTGCCTACATCAAGGCCAACGTCACCAAGCCTGTAGTTTCCTACATCGCTGGCGTTACCGCTCCTCCCGGCAAGCGTATGGGCCATGCTGGCGCCATCATCTCCGGCGGCAAAGGCACTGCAGACGAGAAATTCGCTGCGCTGCAAGACGCTGGCGTGAAGACCGTGCGTTCCCTGGCTGACATCGGCAAGGCCCTGGCCGAGCTGACCGGTTGGGAAGTGAAGAAGGCGTAAGCCATTCTGAGCTGACAAGAAGGCCACCCTCGGGTGGCCTTTTTTCATTGAGGCGACGCAGACGTTCAGTCTTCCGACACTCTGGCCGGCAATTTCGAGATGCTGGCGGTTTTTCGTTACCATTGCCGCCCCGGCGCATGCGCTGCCACAAGCAGATGCCTGCACCTCGATTCGCCTGGCCCACGAGCCCGGGCGACGTTTCCCTTACCCTTGATGGAAACCCTCCGGAACATTTTGATCTTCTGCCAGTGGTATTTCCCTCTATGACTCGCTTGAAAAGCCTGGATATCCTGGCTCTCGGTTTCATGACGTTCGCGCTTTTTCTGGGCGCGGGCAACATCATCTTCCCGCCCAGTGCGGGTTTGTCTGCCGGTGAAAACATCGGCCCAGCCGCTGTGGGCTTCCTGCTGACCGGCGTTGGCCTGCCGCTGCTCACCGTGGTGGCCCTGGCGCGTGTGGGCGGTGGCCTGCCTGCCTTGACCACGCCGATTGGGCGCTGGGCGGGCATCGCGCTGGCGGTGGCGGTGTACCTGGCGATCGGCCCGTTGTTCGCCACGCCACGCACTGCGGTCGCCTCGTTCGAAATCGGTGTGCAGCCTTTCGTAGGTAACAGCGCAGCGGTTCTGTTCGTCTACACCCTGGTGTACTTTGCGGTGGTGCTGTTCCTGTCGCTGACGCCTGGGCGTCTGGTCGATCGGGTCGGCAAGTTCATCACCCCGGTACTGATCATCGCCCTGGTGATCCTCGGCGGTGTTGCGGTGTTTGCACCGGCGGGTGAGGTGGGGCAGGCGACTGGCGCCTATCGCAGCGAACCGTTGGTGCAGGGCTTCCTGCAGGGCTACCTGACCATGGACGCGCTGGGCGCTCTGGTATTCGGCATCGTGATCGCCAACGCGATACGTGCCCGGGGCATCACCGACAGCGGGCTGATCACCCGCTATTGCGTGATCGCCGGCATCATCGCCGCGGTGGCGCTGTCACTTGTCTATCTGTCTCTGTTCTATCTCGGTGCCACCAGCCACGAGCTGGCTGCTGGCGCGCAGAATGGCGGGCAAATCCTCTCTACCTACGTGAACCAGACCTTTGGCGCTGCCGGTTCGCTGTTGCTGGCGGTGGTGATCATTCTGGCTTGCCTGACCACTGCCGTGGGCCTGCTGACGGCCTGTGGCGAGTTCTTCAGCGACCTGTTGAGCCTGTCTTACCGCACTGTGGTGATCGTGCTCGCGGTGTTCAGCCTGGCCGTGTCCAATCAGGGCCTGACCCAGCTGATCAGCGTGTCGGTGCCCGTGCTGGTCGGGCTTTACCCGCTGGCGATCGTGCTGGTGGCATTGAGCCTGATGAACCGCCTGTGGGTATCGCAGCGGCGGGTGTTCATGCCGGTCATGGCCGTCGCGCTGATCTTCGGCGTGGCCGACGGCATGGCCGCTGCGGGTTGGGGGGGCTATGTGCCCCAGGTGCTGACCAGGTTGCCGCTGGCCGCCCAGAGCCTGGGCTGGCTGGTTCCGGTGCTGGTGACGCTGGCGATCAGCTGCGTGGTCGACCGGGCGTGCGCAACCAGACGACAGACCAGCGCCTGATCAGCGCACTAGAGCCGCTCCCTGGAGCGGCTTTTTATTGCCTACCGTGGCTATAATCGCTCCAGCTTACAAGGAGCCTGCATGTCCATCAGCGAAGACTATCTCCACCATCTGATCGCCGCCTGCTGGTTCGTCCTGTGCTGGGCAGGCTATACCCGTTATGCCCACGTCAAGGGGCGCACCACGCCATGCCTGGCCAGTGTGTTGCACCTGTACCGAGAGGACTGGATGCGCCGCATGCTGCTGCGCGAGAACCGCATTGCCGATGCCAACGTGATCGGCAATCTCGAACGCAACGCCTCGTTTTTCGCCTCCAGTACGCTGATCATCCTGGCCGGCATCCTGACCGTGCTGGGCGCTTCCGAGCGAGCGGTGTCATTGCTCGCCGATCTGCCGTTCGTGCAGTCGGCCAGCCGCGGCATGTCGGAGGTCAAGCTGCTGTGCCTGGGCGTGGTGTTCGTCTACGCCTTCTTCACCTTCAGCTGGTGCATGCGCCAGTACAACTTTGCCGCCGTGCTGGTGGGCTCGGCACCGATGATCGGTGAGCGCCACGTCACCGAGCAGGAGCGCAAGGCCTTCGCCGAGCGCACCGCGCGGGTCATTTCGATGGCGGCCAACCAGTTCAACTACGGCCTGCGCGCCTACTACTTCGGCATGGCGAACCTGGCGTGGTTCATCAACCCCTGGTTCTTCATGCTGGTCAGCGCGGGCGTGGTGGTGGTGTTGTATCGCCGGGAATTTCACTCCGACGTACTGGAGGTGATGGTTTACACACAAACGCCGACCTTCGAGCCGGCCAAGGAGAAAGTCGAGTGAGTATTCCATTCTGGTGTGTCTTCATCAGCGCCTTGCTGATCTTCATCGCGAAGATACCGGTAGCCAAGGCCATGAAGGAGGAGGGAGGGCATTACGATAACCATCATCCGCGAGCGCAACAGGCGCGCCTGACGGGCGTTGGCGCACGCGCATTGGCAGCGCACCAGAACAGCTTCGAGATATTTCCGCTTTTTGCCGTGGGCGTGTTGATGGCGCACGTTACCCAAAGCAGCGGGTGGCTGGTGGATATGCTCGCCGTGGTATTCGTGCTTTCGCGAGTGCTGTACCTGCTCTGCTATCTGGCAGATCTGCATTGGCAGCGCAGTGCGGTATGGGTGGTGGGGCTGATGTGCAGCTTGTTGCTGATGCTGACGCCTGCACTCTGATAGCTGCATGGCCAGTAGGAGGGGACACTATCCGCAGCGAACTGCGGATAGTGTGACAAGCATTACGGCTGCTTGGCCGGTGCGGCTGGCTCAGCCGGCACCGCAGGTGGCGTGGCGGGCATGCCATCACCAGGTGCAGTGTTTTCCGGCGTGCTCTGCTGAGAATTCTGCTGTTGCTCTTCGGCGCGCTCTTGGGCAGCCTCGGATTCTTTTTGGGCAGCTTCGTTGCTTTCTTCGGCTGCGTCGTTCATCGACTCTTGAGCTTCGGTACGGGCTTCCTGAGCATCTTCAGCTTTGTTTTCGGAAGGCTTGTCACAGGCCGCAAGGCCCAGCGTGGCAGCCAGCATGAAGGCGTAAGCGACTGATTTTTGCATGGTGGTGTTTCTCCTTAGGGTGAATGCCATTACCGTTTTTCGAGGCGTCGAAGGCGCGATAAGTTCACTGACTTTGCATCAATGCACTTTTTTGTCTCGCTCGATGCCGTGAAAGCACCAATCCAGGGCCTGTCACGAAAAGCCAAAAGGCTCGACGCGTCGATGGAACGCGTGCGCCGTGATGATTATCGTGGCGCCTTTTGTGCAGTTGACTGTGCTCGGTCGACACCTGCTACTGATCTAAGGAAATCGAATGGATGCGTTGTTGATCCTGGGCGGCCTGCTGCTGATCCTCGTCGGCCTGGTGTTGTTGGTGATGCGTGGTTTCGCCACCAGCCTGCTGTGGGGCTGGGCATGCCTGCTGCCACCCTTGACGCTGCTGTTCATCGTGCGGCACTGGCGCCGTGCCAAGCAGGCGCTGGGCTGCTGCGCCCTGGGCATGATTCCCTTGATCGTCGGGCTGGCGGTGATGGCAGGGCAGGATCCGCAACGCCTGGAAGCCATCATCAGCCTGCAGTGGTTGCAGCCCGAGCAGCCTGCATCAGGTGAGTTGGACATTCGGCTGCATGGCCAGCTCAATGGCGAGCCCTTCGCCCCCCAGGAAGGTGAACTCACCGATGGTGTGCTCAGCCTGCGCGAGGGCCAGGATTTCTTCGCGCGTCGCGAGCTGAGCATTCGCGGCCTGCCGGTTGGCGCCGATGGCTTGCGGCTGGATGTATTGCCCGATGATCCGGGGCAACTGCCGGAAATCGAGCTGAGCTGGTTGCTGCCCGACCAGGATCTGCCCGAGGCCCGTCAGCTCAAGGGCGGTTACACCCTGCACCTGGATCTGCGCCCCGAAGAGCCGAACCGCCTGGTGGGCGAGTTCCACCTGGTGTTGCCGGCGCAGTTCCAGACCACCCTGACCGGCCAGGTCGAGCTGTTTCGCAATGGCCTGCGTTACCAGCAGGGCAAGGTGGACCGCACGGTCGATTCGCGCGATACCCTCAGTTACCTGATCACCGACTACCTGCAGCGGCGCTTCGCCACCCGTGATGTCCAGCTCGCGCCGCTGCCGCTGCACGACGTGACCAGCGGCAGCCTGGCGCTCGACGTGCAGGCACGGGTGGGCGGCCAGGAGCAGCGTGTAGCGGTGCGCCTGAGCAAGCATCCGCAGCTGGGTTGGCGGGTCGACGATGACCGTTTCCCCGAGTTGCCTGGCACGCATGAGTCCGCGCCGACCACGGCTGCCGCCAAGCCCGTGGTAAGCCCACCGCCAGCGCAGCCCGACGCCCGCCCGGAACTGACCCTGGCGCGCCTGCTCGCCGAACCGCAGCGCTACGCCAACCAGCCCATGCGCCTGTTCAGCGAGAAGGGCAGCGCGGTTCAGGGCCAGTTCGCCGGCATCGACGAGCAGGGGCAACTGGTGCTGCGCCAGCGCCTGAATGGCGCGGGCGAGGCGCGCTTTACCATGGCCCCGGCAGATGTCGTGCATGTGGAGCGCATCGACGACTGACTTGAAATTTTCCACGCCGCCCCCACCTGATGGTCATCCGCCGTACCGCGGCTTAGCCATCAATGTGGAGTTAGATGACCATGAGTGTGGAAACTCAAAAAGAAACCCTGGGCTTCCAGACCGAGGTAAAGCAGCTGCTGCACCTCATGATTCACTCGCTGTATTCCAACAAGGAAATCTTCCTGCGCGAGTTGATCTCCAACGCCTCCGACGCCGTCGACAAGCTGCGTTTCGAGGCGCTGGCCAAGCCTGAGCTGCTCGAAGGTGGCTCCGACCTGAAGATCCGTGTGAGCTTCGACAAGGACGCCAAGACCGTCACCCTCGAAGACAACGGCATCGGCATGAGCCGCGAAGAAACCATCGCGCACCTGGGTACCATCGCCAAGTCCGGCACTGCCGACTTCCTGAAGAACCTCTCCGGCGACCAGAAGAAGGACTCGAGCCTGATCGGTCAGTTCGGCGTGGGCTTCTATTCGGCATTCATCGTTGCCGACAAAGTGGAAGTGTTCACCCGTCGCGCCGGCCTGTCGGCTGGCGAAGGCGTGCACTGGGCGTCCAAGGGCGAGGGCGACTTCGAGATCGCTACCGTCGAGAAGGCCGAACGCGGTACCCGCATCGTGCTGCACCTGAAAAGCGGCGAAGAGGAGTTCGCTGACGGCTGGCGCCTGCGCAACGTCATCAAGAAATACTCCGACCATATCGGCCTGCCGATCGAGCTGCCGAAGGAATTCCACGGCGAGGAGAAGGACAAGCCGGCGGAGCCCGAGTGGGAAGTGGTCAACCGCGCCAGTGCGCTGTGGACGCGCCCGCGTACCGAGGTTACCGACGAGCAGTACCAGGAGTTCTACAAACACGTTTCCCATGACTTCGACAACCCGCTGAGCTGGAGCCACAACAAGGTCGAAGGCAAGCTGGAATACACCTCGCTGCTGTACGTGCCGGGCCGTGCGCCGTTCGACCTGTACCAGCGCGAAGCGCCGCGTGGCCTGAAGCTCTATGTGCAGCGCGTGTTCATCATGGACCAGGCCGATGAGTTCCTGCCGCTGTACCTGCGCTTCATCAAGGGTGTGGTCGACTCCAACGACCTGTCGCTGAACGTCTCGCGCGAGATCCTGCAGAAGGATCCGGTGATCGACTCCATGAAGTCGGCGCTGACCAAGCGCGTGCTCGACATGCTCGAGAAACTGGCCAAGAACGAGCCCGAGCAGTACAAGACCTTCTGGAAGAACTTCGGCCAGGTGCTCAAGGAAGGCCCGGCGGAAGACTTCGCCAACAAGGAGAAGATCGCCGGCCTGCTGCGCTTCGCCTCGACCGCCGAAGGCGAGGGCGAGCAAGTGGTTTCCCTGGGCGACTACGTCAGCCGCCTGAAGGAAGGCCAGGACAAGATCTACTTCCTCACCGGCGAGTCCTACGCGCAGGTCAAGAACAGCCCGCACCTGGAAGTCTTCCGCAAGAAAGGCATCGAAGTGCTGCTGCTCACCGACCGCATCGACGAGTGGCTGATGAGCTACCTGACCGAGTTCGATGGCAAGACGTTCATCGACGTGGCCCGCGGTGATCTGGACCTCGGCTCCCTGGACTCGGAAGAGGACAAGAAAGCCCAGGAAGAAGTCGCCAAGAGCAAGGAAGGCCTGGTCGAGCGCCTGAAGAGTGCGCTGGGCGAGCAGGTTGCCGAGGTTCGCGTTTCCCATCGCCTGACCGACTCGCCAGCGATCCTGGCCATCGGCGAACAGGACCTGGGCCTGCAGATGCGCCAGATCCTCGAAGCCAGCGGCCAGAAGGTGCCGGATTCGAAGCCGATCTTCGAATTCAACCCGAACCACCCGCTGATCGAGAAACTCGATGCCGAGCCGGACGAAGACCGCTTTGGCGACCTGTCGCACATCCTCTTCGACCAGGCCGCCCTGGCTGCAGGCGACAGCCTGAAAGACCCGGCCGCCTACGTGCAGCGCTTGAACAAGCTGTTGGTCGAGCTGTCTGCCTGATCCGCTAGCCGCCCTGCAAAACGCCGCTCGATCGAGCGGCGTTTTTGTATCTGCAGCTTGGCTTTTCGATTTGGTAGCCCGGGTCGAGCATTGGCAGCGAGGCTAAAGGTGGGAGCGCGCCATGCGCGCGAAAACTCGCGGGCATGGC
>Ga0207790_1000458_pt1 | contig 14594 bp, 16 predicted proteins | sample HigsolmetaGSP14D_FD_184842 | JGI IMG/M metagenome (GOLD analysis project Ga0207790, IMG submission 184842) | High solid enriched microbial communities from the Joint BioEnergy Institute, USA - SP1-4-D (SPAdes) | ecosystem: Engineered > Bioreactor > SSF (Solid state fermentation) > Aerobic >...
GATCAATTCGCCCTTCAGCGGGTTGGCGGCGATGTCCTGTTCATCGAGCGGTGACAGCTTGGTGCTGGTCGAGGCAGGGGGCGAATCTTGCGAAACCGCCTCGTCCCCGCTTTCGTCGTTGGCTGCGCAGCCGGCGAGCAGTACTAGGCTGGCCGCCACCGCAAGCACGCTAGCGGCTCCACGGCCAAACCGGCTGACTATGGCGAGCGGGCAAAACGTTGCATCTTTCATGGGTACCCGGGGTCCTGATACGTGGCACTGAGGTGTCGAGCGCCTGTGCCTAGATCGACCATGAGTGCCGGGATACATTGCGGTTAATTCACCCCGGTGAATGCTTCGCTGTTTTCTTCGCCTGTGCCTCAGGCTTCGTCGAAGCGCACCCGCGCGCTGCGAAAATCCTCGGCGTGTTCGAGCAGCCACATCCACAGCGGCACCATACGTGCCAGAAAGCTGCGGCCCAGCGGTGTCAGCTGGTAATCGACCCGCGGTGGCACTTCGCCGTGGTCGAAGCGGCTGATCAAGCCGTCTCTTTCGAGCTGCCGCAGGCTGCGGGTCAGCATGCGTTGCGTGACGCCCGGCAAGCGTCGACCAAGCTCGGCATGGCGCAGTTTGCCCTGGGTGCCCAGCGCGTGAACGATGCCCAGCGACCAGCGATTGCCGGCGTGGGTCAGCACCTCGCGCTTGAGCGTGTCGTCTTCGTCACTGAGGGCATCGCAGGCGGCCTGGGCAACGCGAATCACCTCATCCTCGGTCATCGTATCCATGCGGTATCACGCGTGTGCCTTCTTCTGAATGTTCGTCAGGGGTGACAGGATGAACGCATCTTACTGAGCGTTCTACGGGAGTCTGCGATGCAACCAAGCCCTCTGGCAACAACCGACAACATCCTGGTACTGGGCGCCGGGGAGCTCGGCCTGGCCCTGCTGCATGAGCTGGCAGGCCAGCCTGGCGTACGGGTAACCGTCATGCTGCGGCCCTCGGCACCGGGCGCTGCGTCAGCCGATAAACGCCAGCTTCTCGCCGAGCTCGACAGGCTCGGGGTCAGCGTGGTGACGGCAGATGTGGTGAACGACAGCGAGCAGTCGCTCGCCACGCTGTTCAGTGGCTTCGACAGGCTGATCAGCTGTCTTGGCTTCGTCGCCGGGCCGGGCATGCAACTCAAGCTGACCCGTGCGGCCCTGCGCTCGGCGGTGAAGCACTATGTGCCCTGGCAGTTCGGTGTGGACTATGACCAGATCGGCTACGGCAGCCCCCAGGACCTGTTCGACGAACAGCTCGATGTACGCCAGTTGCTGCGCGCCCAGTCGCGGCTGCAGTGGCAGATCATCGCTACCGGCATGTTCACCAGTTTCCTGTTCGAGCCGGCGTTTGGCGTCGTCGATCTGCAGCACGATCGGGTGCGTGCCCTGGGCAGTTGGGATACGGCGGTCACGGTTACCACGCCCGAAGACATCGCCCGTCTCACTGTCAGCATCCTGTTCGATCCCGAACGGGTCAACCAGGTGACCTTCACGGCTGGCGATACGGTCACCTACCGCCAGCTTGCAGACATCATCGATCAGACCCTGGATCGCCAGGTTGAACGCGTGGCGTGGACGTTGCCCGTGCTCGAAGCCGAACTGGCTGCCCATCCCGATGACTCGATGCGTAAATACAGGGCGGTGTTTGCCCAGGGCAAGGGCGTGGCCTGGCCCAAGGCGCAGACCTACAATGCCGAGCGCCAGATCGAAACCACCACCGTCAGCGAATGGCTCATCGAGCAGCTACGATAAGTGTTGCGTGCACCGCACGACTGGCCTGTTAGCCGCGCAGGCAGGTGGCTGGCTACAGGCGCGGCCGAGCATTCATGACCCCAGCTTTGCGCGCCAGTGAACGACCAGCGCCTGCTCAGGTCGGAGCAAGCGAGGTGCCATGGTTTGCCTGGCCGGGCAATGGCGCAACACCACAGCGCAATGGCGGAGGGAGGCAGCTAATGATCACCCAGGGTAATTGGAGCGATGGAGTAACCCTCTGGCTCTACGTGCTGGTGCTGGGGGCAGTTGCCCTGCGTGTGCTGTACCGGTACTTCACCTCCGCGAGTCGCAAGTCGTCCAGGAAGAACGATACTGCCGACTCGAACAGCTCCAGCAGCGCGATGGTCGATAACGACCGTGGGTGCGGCGGGGGCGTTGACGGACACTGCGCAGGTGATGGCGGCGACGGCGGTGGCGGTGGCGGCGACTGAGCGTGCCTGTCCAGCTTGCAGACGCTGCCCGGATGCTTCATTCAGCGCCGTGGTTCGGTAAAAACTGCCGACAGCATTTGGTGTTTTCCGTTTTCTCAACTAGAACAATAGCTTGAGCCTTCTGTAGCGCCTGCTGGTGCTCGGCCGCCATCGGTGCGGCTGGCCGCTACGCGGCAAGTGGAAAACCCCACGTCAGGCGCACCTGCATTTCCAGCGTCTGGCACCCACCAAGGACCGATCATGAACAAGCTGCTGTTCGCCAGTCTCAGCCTCGTCGCCTGCACCTGGGCTCAAGCCAACGACAAGCAGGTGCATTTCTACAACTGGTCCGACTACATGGGCCCCGACACCCTGAAGAACTTCGAGAAGGAGACGGGCATCGCCGTCGCCTACGACGTTTTCGAAACCAACGAAATGCTCGAAGCCAAGCTGCTCTCCGGGCACTCGGGTTATGACCTGGTGGTGCCGTCCAGCCAGTTCCTGTCCAAGCAGATTCGCGCCCAGGTGTATCAGCCCCTCGATCGCAGCAAGCTGAGCAACTGGTCGCACCTCGACCCCCGCCTGATGCAGCGCCTGGAGGCCGCCGACCCCGGCAACCGGTACGCCGTGCCGTACATGTGGGGTACGGTGGGCATCGGTTACAACGCCGAGAAGGTCAGGGCGGCGCTGGGCGAGGGCGCGCCGGTGGACTCCTGGGAGCTGGTGTTCAACCCCGCCAACCTGGCCAAGCTCAAGGGCTGCGGCGTGGCCTTTCTCGACGCGCCGGTAAAGATCATTCCCCAGGCGCTGCATTACCTGGGCCTGGATCCCAACAGCCTGGAGCCCGACGACTACGCCAAGGCCTCGGCGCTGTTGCAGAAACTGGCCCCCTCGGTGACCTACTTTCATTCGTCGCGCTATATCTCCGACCTGGCCAATGGCGACATCTGCCTGGCGGTGGGCTACTCCGGTGACGTGATGCAGGCGCAAAGCCGCGCCAGGGATGCCGGCAAGTCGCTGGACATTCGCTACGTGATTCCGAAGGAGGGCGCCAACCTGTGGTTCGACATGCTCGCCATTCCCCGCGATGCACGCAACGCCGACGGCGGCCACGCACTGATCAATTATCTGCTGCGCCCGGAAGTCATCGCCCCGGTGAGCGATTACGTGGGCTATGCCAATCCCAACAAGGATGCCACCGCACTGCTGGAACCCAGCGTACGTGACAACCCGGGCATCTACCCGGCGGATGAGGTGATCGCCAAGCTGTACGTGTCTGCCGACCTTCCCGCACCGATCCAGCGGATCATCACCCGCGAATGGACGCGGATCAAAACCGGGCGCTGAGCGGCGAGCCATGGCCCTGCAGCCGGCGTCTTGACGGCGCCGGCGGGCCTCGTCTGGCGGTGCCACAGCCGGCCGCGGCGAGGCTCAGGGGCTGGTGCCTGGGCCAATCATCTGTGTAGGATGGCGCCCGGGTGTTAACCGCATAGGGCGGCGATACAGGTCTTGTTGCGTTGGTCGGGCCGCCACGCGGAGCTCGTTCGCCGATGAAAACGCGCCCGTCGTTTCAACACATTCCCCGTGCCCAGCATTTGGCCGAACAGGCTTTCGCCGCCTTTCGCGGCCTGTTGCACCGCGAGTCCTTGAGCGGTGTGGTGCTGCTCCTGGCCACCGCCGTCGCGCTGTTCTGGGCCAACTCGTCCTACGCCCATAGCTATCACGCGCTCTGGCATGCCCCGCTGACCTTCGGCGTCGGCAGCTTCGCGATTTCCCAGTCCCTGCATTTCTGGATCAACGACGGGCTGATGACCCTGTTTTTCCTGGTGGTCGGCATGGAGATCCGCCGCGAGATGCATCAGGGTGCCCTGGCCGATCTACGCCAGGCATCGCTGCCTATCGCCGCCGCCTGCGGCGGGGTGATCATTCCGGCATTGATTTACGCCTCGCTCAACCACCAGGGGCCCGGCGCCGGTGGCTGGGCGATTCCGGCAGCCACGGACATTGCCTTCGCGGTCGGCCTGCTGGCCCTGCTCGGTAAAGGCATCCCTTCCGGTGTACGGGTTTTTCTGCTGACCCTGGCGGTCATCGACGACGTGATCGCGGTGATCCTGATTGCCGTGTTCTATTCCAATGGCCTCGATTACAGCGGCTTCGCCCTGGCCGGCCTCGGTGCATTAGGGGTGCTGGGGCTGCAGCGCATCGGCGTCGGCTCGGCCTACGCCTATGTGCTGCCGGGGCTGCTGATGTGGGGCGGGCTGTTGCTGACCGGCGCCCACCCGACGCTGGCTGGGGTGATCCTCGGCCTGATGACGCCAGTGGCGGCGCTGCCCCGCCGCGAATTGCCGCGCGATGCCGTTGGCCGTATCGCCCGTGAGCTGGAGGACGCGGCGTCCGGTGCCGCGGCCCATTCCCTGCGTGAGCTGCGCATCGCCCAGCGCGAGCTGATGCCGCCGGTGGTGCGTGTGCAACTGGCGCTGCACCCCTGGGTGACCTTCGCGTTGATGCCGCTGTTCGCCCTGGCCAATGCCGGGGTCAGCCTCGGGGATACCGATCTGTCCCAGGGCGCCTCCCATTGGGTCATCACCGGTGTGGCCGTGGCGCTGCTGGTGGGCAAGCCCGTCGGCGTTATCACCTTCAGCTGGCTGATGGTGAAGCTTGGGCTGTGTCGGTTGCCGGCCGATCTGTCTTGGTCGGCAGTGGCCCTGGTCGGGTTGCTGGCTGGCATCGGTTTCACCATGTCGATCTTCATCGCGAACCTGGGCTTGGCCGACGGCAACCTGCTGGGCGCGGCCAAACTGGGCGTTCTGGCCGGCTCCTGCGCGTCAGCGCTGCTGGGGCTGACCTGGGGTGTGCTGTATATGCGCCAGCTACGTGCGCTGCGCTGATCGGCAAGCCCCCGCCTTGTGGGGCGTCAGCGCCGTGAACGGGCTGATTCTCGCGTAGAAAAAAGGGTTTTTTCGCGCTGCGCTTTTGGGTAAAGTGCGGGCCTCTTTGGGGAGTAGCCTGCTGCCGGTGTTATTCGGCAGCGTTCGTATCAACATTCTCGGCAGCAGCCGTGGTACGAACACCGTTCGGTTGGTGAGACCAATGACAGATACGTGCCTAAGGTCGGGCGCGTGTATCCGTCATTGACTCACAGCCCGACCGAGACGCAACCGTGAGCCTCCTTTCTCTTGTCTTGCTGGCCTTCGCCATGTCCACCGATGCCTTTGCCGCCGCTGTCGGCAAGGGTGCGGCGCTGCATAAGCCCAGATTCCTCGATGCACTGCGTACCGGCCTGATCTTCGGCGTGATCGAAGCCATCACGCCCGTGGTCGGTTGGTTCATCGGCCAGGCCGCGGCGGGGTACGTGGAGGAGTGGGATCACTGGATCGCCTTCACCCTGTTGCTGCTGCTGGGCGGCCACATGATTTACGCCGGCTTGCGGCCCGAGACCGACGAGGCTGAAGAGAAACCCAAGTCGCATTCGTTCTGGGTGCTGGCTGCCACGGCATTCGCCACCAGCATCGATGCGCTGGCGGTGGGTATCGGCCTGGCATTCGTCGATGTCAACATCTGGGTCGCCGCCCTGGCCATCGGCCTGGCCACCATGACCATGGTCACCATCGGCGTGCTGCTCGGCCGGCTGATCGGCACGGCTATCGGCCACAAGGCGGAGATCCTTGGCGGCCTGGTGCTGATCGGCGTGGGCGCGGCGATTCTGTACGAGCACACCCTTTAAGGTCGCCCACCCGTGCTGTTCATGTCGCGTGCAACGAGCGAGTAGATTGGCGTCTGGATCTTGTTACGGCTGGTTCGAGTGAGGTGGTTGGCCGGCGGCCGTTGCAGAGGCTGCCGGCAGGCTGAAGGGAAGGGCGGTTGGAATGCGCTGGGGTGATACCGCCAGAGGGGGCTACCCCTTGTTCTTGCGCTGCGGCTTGGGCCGCCCCTGCACGCACTTGAAGCGCGGCGCGGTCTTGCAAATCACGTAGATTCGCCCTCGACGCTTGACGATCTGGCAGTCGCGATGACGCCCCTTGGCCTGTTTCAACGAGGCGACGACTTTCATGCTTTGGCGCCTGCAAAGCCGGCGAAGCGCTTGTTGAAACCGGCCACGCGACCTTCGCTGGTGACCTGGCGTTGCTGGCCGGTGTAGATCGGGTGCGAGGCACTGGACACGTCCAGGGCGACATAGGGGTAGGTGGTGCCGTCACTGTGCTGGCGCGTCTTGTCGGTGTCGACTGTGGAGCCGATCAGCCAGTAGGCGTCAGCGCCCACGTCGTGGAACAGCACAGGGCGATAGGTGGGGTGAATGTCGGGTTTCATGATGGCTCCATTTATTACGTTATAAGGTAGCTATCTTAGTCTTGATGATTTTAATTCTCATTACAAGCCTCGTCCGTCAATTCCCTCGGCACAGGGGACCGCTGCAGGGCGTTGCCTAAAATGCGCTTGCTAAAATGTTATGTTGTAACAATAATGGCGGCGCTTTTCGTAGGCCGTTGTGGGCGCCTGGCTGAACAGGCCAGGTGTCGTCAACGGAAAACAGCGGCAAAGCGCTGCAGGCGGATCACTTAATCGTTTAAGATGCCGCCGCCGGTTTCCGTGAGGAATTAATAGGGAATCCGTCGCCACCTCGGGTGGCCAAACGGAACTGCCCCCGCAACTGTAGGTACCGAGCAGCGCTGCATTCGTGTCACTGGAGCCACTTCCGGGAAGGCCGCAGCGTTGCGCAGACGTACCAGTCAGGAGACCTGCCGGCATGGGTCTGATCCGCTTCTGGCGGGCAGGCGCCAGTAATCGAACCGCCGGCGGGGTGTCCGGGAGGGGGCATCCGTGATCACTTCCCGCAAGGGACAGGTGCGGCCATGGCCGCGCGGCGTGATGTGTTCTCCAGCCTACGCACTGCCGTTATGCGTATTTGTTGATTAGGAGATCACCCGCATGTTCGTGTCACGCCTTGCCCTCATCGGCGCCGCCCTGACGTTGTCTTCCATGGCCCATGCCGCCGGCCCGACCCACTATCCCCTCACGCTGCAGAACTGCGGGCAGTCGCTGACCTTCGCGAAAAGCCCCGGCAATGCCGTGACCATCGGCCAGGCGGGCACCGAAATCCTCTATTCCCTGGGCCTGGGCGAGCGCCTGGCCGGCACCTCGCTGTGGTTCAGCCATGTGCTGCCCGAGTTCGAGGCGCAGAACGCCAAGGTTCCGCGCCTGGCCGACAACGACCCGAGCTTCGAATCGGTGATCAACAAGCGTCCGGGCCTGGTGGCCGTGCAGTTCGAATGGATGGTCGGCGAGCAGGGCGTGGTGGGGACACGCAAGCAGTTTCACGACCTGAACATCCCCACCTACATCATGCCCACCGACTGCGAAGGCAAGGACAACCTGGTCGGTGCCGACGGCACCCGCCTGCAGCCGTTCCAGATCGACAGCCTGTACAAGAGCATCAACCAGCTGGCGCAGATCTTCGACGTGCAGGACAAGGGTGAGGCCCTGGTCGGCGACCTGCAGAAGCGCCTGGCCACGGCGGTGGCCGGTGCCGAGCAGCGCCAGGCCAGGGATATTTCCGCGCTGTTCTGGTTCTCCAGCCCGGACATGGATCTGGATCCCTACGTGGCGGGCCAGAAGGGTGTGGCCGACTACATGATGAAATCCCTGGGCCTGCGCAACGTGGTCGAGTCCAGCGAGGAGTGGCCGAGCGTCGGCTGGGAAACCCTGGCCAAGGCCAACCCCACGGTGTTGGTGCTGGCGCGCATGGACCGCCGACGTTTTCCCGCCGACGACGTCGAGAAGAAGCTCGAATTCCTGCGCAACGACCCGGTTGCCAGGCACATGGACGCCGTCAAGAACGGGCGCATCGTGATCATCGATGCCGATGGCATGCAGGCCTCGCTGCGCATGATCACGGGCATCGAAACCCTCGCCAAGGCCGTTGACGGATTCCAATGATCGCGCGCAGTTCTCGCCTGTTGCTGCTGACCATCGCCTGCCTGCTGCTGCTGGGCGTGGCGGTGGTCGCCGGGGTCGCCCTGGGCGAAACCCGCATCCCGCCCTCGGTGGTCTTCCAGGTGTTGGCCAACAAGCTGTTCGCGGCGGGCTTCGTGCTCGACCCGATCGATGAGGGCATCGTCTGGAATTACCGCCTGACCCGCGCCCTGGTCGCTGCCAGCTGCGGCGCCGGGCTGGCGGTGTCCGGGGTGGTGCTGCAGGCGTTGTTGCGCAACCCGCTGGCCGACCCCTATCTGCTGGGCATTTCTGCCGGCGCCTCGACGGGCGCGGTTTCCGTTGCGCTGTTGGGCGTCGGGGCCGGCATGTTGTCGCTGTCCATGGGCGCCTTTCTCGGCGCGGTCGCCGCCTTCGGGCTGGTCGCGCTGCTGGCCCGGGCGGCAGGCGGCGGGGCGATCAGCGGCAGTGCGCAGATCATTCTCGCCGGTATCGCCGGCTCCCAGCTGTTCAATGCGCTGACCTCGTTTCTGATCACCAAGTCGGCCAGCGCCGAGCAGGCCCGCGGCATCATGTTCTGGCTGCTCGGCAACCTCAGCGGGGTCAACTGGCAGGATGTGCTGCTGGCCGTGCCAATGGCGCTGGCCGGGGTCCTGCTGGTGGCCTGGCATACCCGGGCGCTGGATGCCTTCACCTTTGGCGCCGAGTCGGCGGCCTCCCTGGGCGTGCCGGTGCGCCGCGTGCAAGCCACGTTGATCGCCTGTACCGCGCTGGTCACGGCGGTGATGGTGTCGATCGTCGGCTCCATCGGTTTCGTCGGCCTGGTGATCCCGCATGCCGCGCGGCTGCTGGTGGGCGCGCGACATGGCCGGCTGGTGCCGGTGTCGGCGCTGATCGGCGCGGTATTCCTGATCGCCGCCGATGTGCTGTCGCGTACGGCGATCAAGGGCCAGGTGCTGCCGATCGGCGTGGTTACCGCGCTGGTCGGCGCGCCGGCGTTTGCCGTGATTCTGGTGCGCGGGAGGCGGGCGCGATGAGCACCGTGTTGCAGTGCAGCGACCTGGGCTGGTCGGTAAAGGGCCGGGCGATCGTGGCCGGGGTCGATCTCGAAGTGCGCCAGGGCGAAACCCTGGGGTTGATCGGGCCCAACGGCTCGGGCAAATCGACCCTGCTCAAGCTGCTCTCCGGGATTCGCGTGCCGGGCAGTGGCCAGGTGCAGCTCAATGGCAAGCCGCTGGCGGGCCTGAGCCGCCGCGAAGTGGCCCGGCAACTGGCCTTCGTCGAGCAACAGGCCGATACCAGCGACGCGGTGACGGTGCGCGATGCGGTCGAGCTGGGGCGCACGCCCTGGTTGTCGGCGCTGCAGCCATGGTCGGCCGAGGACGAACGCAAGGTCATGCAGGCGCTGGCCGATGTGGATATGGCCCACATGCACGAACATGCCTGGAGCACCTTGTCCGGCGGTGAGCGGCAGCGCGTGCACATCGCCCGGGCACTGGCCCAGCAGCCCCAGATTCTGTTGCTCGACGAGCCCACCAATCACCTGGATATCCAGCACCAGCTGTCGATCCTCAACCTGGTGCGGGCGCTGCCGGTCACCACCCTGATCGCCCTGCATGACCTCAACCAGGCCCTGGAATGCGACCGCCTCGGGGTCATGGAGCGGGGCCGCCTGGTGGCACTGGGCGAGCCCGACGTGGTGCTGACCACCGAACGCCTGCGCGACACCTTCGGGGTGCGCGCCCGGTACCTGACCGACCCGGAAGACGGCGCCCGGGTCCTGCGTTTTCATCCTGCCTGACACGGACGGTTCCCATGCCCATTCGCCATGCCATCACGCTTCTGGCAACCCTGTTCTGCACCGCGGCGCTGGCCGAGGTGCACGAAGTGAAAATGCTCAACCGCGGTGCCTCTGGCGCGATGGTCTACGAGCCCGATTACCTGGCCATCGCCCCGGGCGACAGGGTCAGGTTCATCGCCAGCCACCCGAGCCACAACGCCGCCAGCCTGCCGGGCTTGCTGCCCGAAGGCGCCGAGCCGTTCAAGGGCAGGATCAACGAAGAGATCGAGGTGACGTTCGACACGCCCGGCTTGTATGGCATCCAGTGCATTCCGCACCTGGCCATGGGCATGGTGATGCTGATTCAGGTCGGCGACCGCCAGGCCAGCGAAGTGCAGCTTCCCGCCTCGCTGCCGGCACGGGCCAAGGCACGTTTCGAACAGATCCTCGAACAGGCCAATTCGGCATACTGACTGCCTTTTTTCTCAAGAGTGTCGTGCCCTGATGCGCCGTGTTCTGACCACCCTGACCTCGCTATCTCCCGCTGCGCGTGTGTTGATCCTCAATGGGCTGACGTTCAACTTCGGCTTCTACATGCTGATGCCGTATCTGGCCGGGCACCTCAGCGAGAACCTCGGCCTGGCCGGCTGGGCCGTGGGCCTGGTACTGGGCATCCGGGTGTTCAGCCAGCAGGGGTTGTTCCTGCTCGGTGGCTTGCTGGGCGACCGTATCGGTTACCGGCGCGCCATTCTGATTGGCTGCGCGGTGCGTTGTGTCGGCTTCGCGGTGTTCGGCTTTTCCGAGAGCCTCGCGGTGCTGCTGCTGGCTGCCTGCCTGAGCGGTTTCGCCGGCGCGCTGTTCACGCCCTGTGCCCAGGCCTACCTGGCCGATGAATGCCAGGATGCACAGCTGCGCAAGCAGGCGTTCGCCTTGCACAACATGGCGAGCACCGCCGGCATGCTGCTCGGCCCGCTGGCCGGGCTGCTGTTCATCAGCGTGGATTTCTCGGTGACCGGCAGCGTGGCGGCGGCGCTTTTCCTGGTGATGACGCTGGTGCAATGGCGCTTCCTGCCGCTCAAGGATCTGGTCTCGGGTGAAGAGCCGGTGACCATGCTGCGCCAGTGCCTGGACATGCTCCGGCAATGGCCGTTCCTGCGCTTCGCCTTGCTGGCGGCGGCCTATCCGCTGTTGTTCCATCCGTTGTACCTGGCGGTGCCGGCCTACAGCCATGCCTATGGCGGCGGTCAGGAATGGATCACCCAGGTGTTCGTGATCACCGCTGTGGTCGGCGTGTTGCTGCAGCTGCCGGTCAGCACCCTGCGCCAGCGCTGGATCAGCGAAGGGCAGGGCATGGGCATTGGCCTGGCGCTGATGGCGGCCAGCTACGGCCTGCTGGCCGAGCCGCTGGTCACCCTGTTGGGCGCGCACCTGGCCGTGCAGTTGATGGCCGCGCTGTTCAGCCTCGGCAGCCTGCTGGTGTTGCCGCTGCTGTCGGCCCATGTGCCCCATTACGCCAAGCGCGGCCAGCTGGCGGCCTATTACGGATTTTTTGCCGGCGTCGGCGGTTTGGTCGCGCTGTTCAGCAACGTGTTGATCGGTCGCTTCCTGCCGGCCGACCAGGCGCCGCCACAACTCTTGTGGTGGACCTTGATGGGCATCGGCATGGCGGCGGCATTCAGGCTTTGCCGGCACATGAATTCAATCAAGGAGCAATCATGAATAGATCCTCCCTCGGTGCGCTTGCCGTAACGGCATGCTGCCTGTCACCCCAGGCATTGGCTGCGGGCGACGAGCAGGCGAAAAGCGCCGGCTTCGTCGACGACGCCACCTGGAGCCTCGTCAACCGCAGCGTGTACGAGAATCGCGATTACCGAAATGGCGGGCGCAGCAATGGCGCACGCAACGCCTACAAGCCGCGCGACAGCCGTAACGGTTATGCCGAGGAGTGGGGTTACGGCATGCAGGGCGAGGTGAAGTCCGGGTTCACCCAGGGCACCGTCGGTTTCGGGCTCGATGGTCATCTGTACCTGTCACACAAGCTCGATGGCGGCGGCGGGCGGGCCGGCAAGATGCGCCACATGCCGGTGGACAACGACGGCTACGATCAGAATGAAGTTGCTCGCGGCGGTGCAGCCGTCAAGGCTCGGTTGTCATCGACCTGGGTGCGCTATGGCGAGCAGCGGGTCAAGACGCCGATCTTTTCCTCGTCGGACAGCCGCCTGCTACCGGAAACCCACACCGGCTGGTTTCTCGACAGCCGCGAGATCGATAACCTGGTGTTGACCGGCGGGCACTTCACCGGCTCGGCGGATCGCAATTCGCGCAGCAACAACAATCCGCTGATCATCAACTATGCAGACCCCGGCAGGCCGTTGGGCAACGCCTTCAGTTTCGTGGGCGGCACCTACACGGGCATGCCGGCGCTAACGCTGAGCCTGTATGGCGGTGAGCTGGAAGACAGCTGGCGCACGGGTTACCTGGGCGTCAACTACATCCATGCATTCACCCAAAGGCGCGCGCTGAGCGCCGATCTCAATCTCTACCGCAGCCGCGATACCGGCCAGGCGCTGGCGGGTCGGGTGTCCAACACCACCGCCAGCCTGCTGCTCGGCTACAGCGAGGGCTTTCACAAGATCGCCCTGGGTTACCAGAAGGTCGATGGCGACAGCCCCTTCGATTATGTGAGCCGAGGCGCCATCTGGCTGGGCAATGCCGTGCAGCTCTCCGACTTCAACGCGCCCAACGAGCAGTCCTGGCAACTGGCCTATACCTACGACATGGCCGGACTCGGTATCCCCGGGCTCAGTGCCGGCGCCGCCTATGTGCGCGGCAGTGGCATCGATGGCAGCGACGTGGACCCCAACGGCAGCTACGCCTGGCTGGGCTACGGCAAGGGCGGCAGGCATTGGGAGCGCGATTTCAACCTGCGCTATGTAGTGCAGTCCGGCACCCTGAAAGGGCTCAATGTGCTGCTGCGCCAGAGCGTGCACCGCGGCAACGCGGCGCAGGCCGAAGGCGACACCGACCAGCTGCGGCTGGCGGTCGAATACCCGCTGACGGGTCGGTTCTGAATGATCTGCTAGGCTGGCGAACCCGATTGCGAGTGAATGCCGTGTTGCGCTCGATTACCACCGTCCTGTTGCTCTGCCTGAGCGTGTCGGCGCATGCCGCCTTCACCTTGCCGGGCGACGCCATGCGCTGCACCCGCAGCGCGACGCTGCTCAACTGCACGGATCGTTTCGGTAACCACTACGGCATCGCCCAGCAGGGCAATGACACCCTGATGCGCGGCTTCGACGTGATCAGCGGGTTGAGCTGGTCACAGACCAGCACCACCTATGGCCGCTTGCAGCTGTTCACCGGTGTCAGCGCCGACGGGCAGGTGTGGTTCGGTTCCAGCCGGCGGATCGGCTGGAACGTGGTCAGCCGCCTGTCCAGCTCCCAGGGGGATCGCGACCGGGTCAACTGCAATCGCCTGACGGGCTGCCGTTGACCCATCGCCCACGCAGGATCAGCTGAAGCGCGGCAGGCGCTGATCCTGCGTGTCGCTGTCCGCCTCGGGTTGCTGCGCAACGCCGGCTACCTTCAGGGTCGGCATGCGCTCGCCGACCAGGCGCAGATCGCGGCGTGGCAGGGCGAAGCGAACATCCAGTTCACGTAGCGCATCGAGCAGTTGCAGGTTGATCTCCTGCTGGATGTCCATGTACTGGTTGTAGTCCGAGCTTTGCACGATATACACCACCTCGAAGGTCAGCTGGCTCTCGTCGAAACCCAGGAAGTGCGCGCGGTCGAACCGGGTTTGCGGCGTGGCGCGGATGATCTCGCCAACCCGTTCCGATACCTGGCGTACCTTGTCGCTTGGCGTGTCGTAGCTGATGCCGAACTTGAACACGATGCGCCGGGTGTCCATGCGCTTGTAGTTGTGCACGATCTGGCGCAGCAGGTCGGCGTTGGCGCAGACCACCTGCTCGCCGCTGAGGCTGCGAATCCGCGTGGTCTTCAGGCCGATATGCTCGATACTGCCGGCCACTTCGCCGAATACCACGAAATCGCCGATCTCGAACGGCTTGTCGACGCCGATCGACAGCGAGGCGAACACGTCGCTCAGCACCGTCTGCACGGCCAACGCCACGGCGATACCACCGACGCCGAGGCTGGCCACCAGGGCGGTGATGTCGACGCCCAGGTTGGCGAGGATCGACAGCAGCATCACCGACCAGACCACGATCAGCACCATGATGCTGATGATGGTGGTCATCACCGGGTTGTAGCCGCTGCCGCCGTGCTTGCCGACCACCAGGCTGCGCGACCACAGGCGCACGCCGGTATCCACCCAGAGGGCGATCTGCAGCGCCAGGGCGACGAACCAGGTATGGCTCAGGGCGGCCTGCCAACTGCCGGGCAGGTCGGGCAGGCGCAGGGCCAGCAGCAGCGAGAACGCCAGCAGCAGCGTGCGGTTGGTACGCCCGATCACCACCGCGACGAAATGCTGCCAGTTGCCATCCTGCCCCTTGGACCAGGTGGTCAGCCGCTTGTGAACGATGCCGACCAGCGCGCGCAGCAAGGTATAGATCGCGGCGGTAGCGGCCACCACGATGCCGATGGCGATCCACAGGTCGCGATCCAACCAGATGTTCCACTGTTCCATACGGGTCTCCTGATTAAAGCCGATACAGGTTTCTG
>Ga0207790_1000461_pt1 | contig 14576 bp, 14 predicted proteins | sample HigsolmetaGSP14D_FD_184842 | JGI IMG/M metagenome (GOLD analysis project Ga0207790, IMG submission 184842) | High solid enriched microbial communities from the Joint BioEnergy Institute, USA - SP1-4-D (SPAdes) | ecosystem: Engineered > Bioreactor > SSF (Solid state fermentation) > Aerobic >...
CGAGTGCCATGGATGGCACTCGCCGAGGCACGCAGGATGCAGGTGTTGCCGTCCCCCGCATGGCCCTGCCACCCGGCCCAAACCAGAGGAACACGCACTACAACCCAGCCAGCCACGAGGGGCTGCGCCGTTCGCGGGACACCCAACGCCGCGGCGGCTGCCGGTGCCGACCATGGATCGGCACTACCTTGGCGTCGTCAGCCGTTCGCTGCCAGTGCCTCGGCGTGATGGGCGATGTGCTCGCCGATGAAACTGGCAATGAAGTAATAGCTGTGGTCGTAACCGGGCTGCATGCGCAGCTGCAGCGGGTGCCCGGCTGCCGCACAGGCCTCCACCAGGCGCTGCGGCTGCAGCTGGGTGGCGAGGAACTCATCGGCCTCACCCTGATCCACCAGCAGCGGCAGGCGTTCGTCCGCGCCGGCCACCAGCGCGCTGGCATCCCACTGCGCCCAGGTGGAACGGTCCGGCCCCAGATACGCAGTGAAGGCCTTCTCGCCCCACGGCACCTGGCTGGGCGCCACAATCGGCGAGAACGCCGACACGCTGCGGTAACGGCCCGGATTGCGCAGGGCGATCACCAGCGCACCGTGCCCGCCCATCGAATGGCCGCTGATGCTGCGCGCCGCGGTGGCCGGCAGATGCGCCTCCACCAGCGCGGGCAGCTCCTCCACCACGTAGTCATACATGCGGTAGTGCGCCGCCCACGGCGCCTGCGTGGCGTTGAGGTAGAAGCCCGCGCCCTTGCCCAGGTCGTAGCCCTCGGCATCGGCGACCGCATCGCCGCGCGGACTGGTGTCCGGCGCGACCAGGATCACCCCGTGCTCGGCCGCGTAGCGCTGCGCGCCCGCCTTGGTGATGACGTTCTGCTCGGTGCAGGTCAGCCCGCTCAGCCAATACAGCACCGGCAGGCGGCGCTGGGCAGCCTGTGGCGGCAGGTACACGGCGAACTGCATGTCGCAGCCCAGCGCGGTCGAGCGGTGCCGGTAGACGTCCTGCCAACCGCCGAAGCAGGCACGGTGTTCAATGCGTTCCATGGAGTCTCCTGTGCGGTGGCCGCCCGGGGCGGCCGCCGCGTGGGTTGCGGTGCCCGACGGGCTCAGAAATGCACCACCGAGCGGATCGACTTGCCTTCGTGCATGAGCTCGAACGCCTCGTTGATCTCATCCAGGCCCATGGTGTGGGTCACGAACGGCGCCAGCTCGATATCGCCCTTCATCGCATCTTCCACCATGCCCGGCAGCTGGCTGCGGCCCTTCACCCCACCGAACGCGGTGCCCTTCCAGGTGCGCCCGGTGACGAGCTGGAACGGACGGGTGGAGATCTCCTGGCCCGAGCCGGCCACACCGATGATCACCGACTGGCCCCAGCCACGGTGCGCGCATTCCAGCGCCGCACGCATCACGTTGACGTTGCCGATGCACTCGAAGGTGTGGTCCACGCCCCAGGTGGTCATCTCCACGATCACCTGCTGGATCGGCTTGTCGAAGTCCTTCGGGTTGATGCAGTCGGTCGCGCCGAACTGCCTGGCCAGTTCGAACTTGGACGGGTTGGTGTCGATGGCGAAGATGCGCCCGGCCTTGGCCTGACGCGCGCCCTGGATCACCGCCAGGCCGATGCCGCCCAGGCCGAACACGGCCACCGAATCGCCTTCCTGCACCTTGGCCGTGTTGTGCACCGCGCCGATGCCGGTGGTCACCCCGCAGCCGAGCAGGCACACGTGCTCCGGGTTCGCGTCCGGGTTGATCCTGGCCAGCGACACCTCGGCCACCACGGTGTACTCGCTGAAGGTCGAGCAGCCCATGTAGTGGTAAACCGGCTCGCCGTTGTAGCTGAAGCGGGTGGTGCCATCGGGCATCACGCCCTTGCCCTGGGTGGCGCGCACGGCCACGCACAGGTTGGTCTTGCCGCTGGTGCAGAACAGGCACTCGCCGCACTCGGCGGTGTACAGCGGAATCACGTGGTCACCCGGCTTCACGCTGGTCACGCCTTCGCCGACCTCCACCACGATGCCGGCGCCTTCGTGGCCCAGCACGGCGGGGAACAGGCCTTCCGGGTCATCGCCGGACAGGGTGAACGCATCGGTGTGGCAGACCCCGGTGTGGGTGATCCTGACCAGCACTTCGCCCTTCTGCGGCGGCGCAACGTCGATCTCGACAATCTTCAACGGCTGGCCAGGACCAAAGGCAACGGCGGCGCGGGACTTCATGGTGGTGTTCTCCAGGAGGGGCAGGGTTCAAGGGTAGGCAGGGCGCTGTTGCGTCCCTGTTGATGGTGCGCCGTGCGGGGACGGCGCCCGGTTCATTTCAGGTACGACCGGATCAGCGCGCTCATGTCGCGAACGCGCTCGGCGCGCTGTTCGTCCGAGGCCGCCGGCTGGCCGAATTCCTCGCGCAGGTGGGCTTCCATCACTTCGGACATCAGCCCGTTGACCGCGCCACGGATGGCAGCGATCTGCTGCAGCACCGGGCCGCAGTCCGCGCCGGCTTCCAGCGCGCGGTCGAGCGCATCGCACTGGCCACGGATGCGGCGCACGCGGGCCAGGACCTTCTTCTTTTCTTCCGGGGAATGCGGCATGGCGGCCCGACCAGGAAACTATACTGGGGGACAGTATACAGCGCCTGCGTTCTCAACGCGTCGGCCACACGCGCTACGATGGGCACCCGTTGGAGTTCACCGGCTGCACCGCAGCCCCGCGAAGGACCGCCCCCATGCGCAACCGCGCTGCTTCATCCCCCACCGCCACGGCATCGCACGCGCACAGCGCGCAGGCCGATCCCCTGGACCAGCCGGTGACCCTGCCGTTCAGCCGCCGCACGGGCCGCAGGTTGGCCGCGTTGGCGGTTCTGTGGGTGGTCTACGACCAGCGCAATGGCATCGCCGCGCTGGCGGCCGACCTGTTCGCCGCGCTGGGCTGAGCGGGCGCGGCTCAGCCGCGCAGCAGGTCCACGAACGCACGCAGCGCCGCGGCCATCTGCCGTTGCCGCGGGTAGTACAGAACGAAGCCGGGAAACGGCGGGCTCCAGTCCTCCAGCACCGCCACCAGCGTGCCCGCCTGCAGGTGTTCGCGCGCTGCGTCCTCCAGCACGTACGCCAGGCCGAAGCCTTCCAGTACCGCACGGATGATGGTGCCCTGCTCGCTCAGGGTCAGCCGGCCGCGCACATCCAGTTCCAGCGCCTGTCCGTCGCGCTCGAACTGCCACTTGTACAGATGCCCGCTGGCGAAGCGGAAGCGGATGCACTCGTGCTGGAACAGGTCATGCGGGTGCTGGGGAGCGGGATGCCGGGCCAGGTAGGCCGGCGAGGCCACGATCAGCCCGCGCAGGGCCGGGCCGAGCGGTACGGCCACCATGTCCTCCGGCACGAACTCATGCAGCCGCACGCCGGCATCGAAGCCCTCGGCCACGATATCCACCAGGCCATCGTTCTCGGCCAGCTCCAGGCGCACATCCGGGTGGGTGCGCAGGAACGTGGACAGGCGCGGACCCAGCTGGGTGGGCACCGCCGCGCGGGCGGCATTGATGCGCAGCAGCCCGGCGGGCCGGGCGCGGAACTGGTTCATTTCCTCCAGCGCATCATGCACCTGTCCCAGCGCCGGCTGCAGCCGCAGCAGCAGCCGCTGCCCGGCTTCGGTCAGCGCCACGCTGCGGGTGGTGCGATGGAACAGGCCCACCCCCAGGCGCTCTTCCAGCGCACGGATGGCGTAGCTCACCGCCGATGTGGACAACGACAGTTCCGCGCCCGCGCGGCGGAAGCTGCGGTGGCGGGCCACAGCCGCGAAGGCGGCCAGGTGGGTCAGGTTGTCAGTAGCCACGATTGTCCAGCCAGACTTGATGAATCATCCCGATTTCCGTGCTTTGTGGGCCGGTCTACGCGGCGTATTGTAAAGGACCTTTCCATAAACCCTGCCCAGGAGCCCCCCATGTCACTCGCTCGAGGCTACGCCGCACATTCCAACACCGCCCCGCTGGTGCCGTTCGAGTTCGAACGCCGTGCCGTGCGCGCCGGCGATGTACGCATTGAAATCCTGTACAGCGGCATCTGCCATTCGGACCTGCACCAGGCCCGTGATGACTGGGGCGGCGCCGCCTACCCGATGGTGCCGGGCCACGAGATCATCGGCCGGGTGGTCGAGGTCGGCGCGGACGTCACCGCGTTCAAGGTCGGCGATTTCGCCGGCGTCGGCTGCATGGTCGATTCGTGCCGCCACTGCGATGCCTGCAACCACGATCTGGAGCAGTACTGTGCCGAAGGCCCGACCTTCACCTACAACAGCCGCGAGCGCGACACCGGCGCGGCCACCCAGGGCGGCTATTCCGATCACATCGTGGTGGAGCAGCGCTTCGTGGTGAAGGTGTCCGACACGCTGGACCTGAAGGCGGCCGCGCCGCTGCTGTGTGCCGGCATCACCACGTGGTCGCCGCTGCGCCACTTCAAGGTCGGGCCGGGGCAGAAGGTCGGTGTGATCGGGCTGGGCGGGCTGGGCCACATGGGCGTGAAGTTCGCCAAGGCCCTCGGCGCCGAGGTGGTGATGATCACCACCACGCCGGAGAAGGGCGCCGACGCCAAGCGCCTGGGCGCGGACGAGGTGCTGGTCTCGCGCGACGAGGCGCAGATGAAGGCGCACGCCGGCAGCTTCGACTTCCTGCTCAACACCATTCCGGTCAGCCATGACACCAACCCGTACATGGGCCTGCTCAAGCGCGATGCCACCATGTGCCTGGTGGGCGTGCTGACCGAACTGGACCCGCCGCTGCGTGGCGCAGCCCTGATGTTCGGCCGCAAGCACCTGACCGGTTCGGCGATCGGCGGCATGGCCGAAACGCAGGAGATGATGGATTTCTGTGCCGAGCACGGCATCGTCTCGGATGTGGAAGTGATCGACATCCAGAACGTCAACGAGGCCTGGGAGCGCATGGCGCGCAACGATGTGCGCTACCGCTTCGTGATCGACATGGCCTCGCTGAAGGGCTGAGCAGGCCGCGGTGCACGCCGTGCGGGGCTCCTGCCCCGCCGCGCGTGCTCGGCCGCCGCTGTTGCGGCAGCGCGTCGTGCCGACCGCTGCCGTTTGCAGATTTCCGCATGGCGGGCACCGCGCGCCTACCGCTACGGTGGGGCTGTGCCTGCGACCCGTGACCACCGCAGGTGCGACGGACCGCCTTGGCCACGCCGGTGGAGATCGATATGGAACGGTATCGCCTGCGACCTGCCCTGTTTGCCCTGGCCCTGCTGGCACTGTCCAGCCTGCCCCCTGCCGCCGCTGCGGCATCCTTCCTGCAACCCGACCCCACCCGGACCGCGCCTGCGCCGGGCCTGCCGTGGATCACCGCACAGTGGCCGGTCCAGGTCGATGCCGACGCCGTGGCGGTCAGCCAGACCACGTTGACGGTGACCCTGCCCGGGCAGCGCGGGGTGACGCTGCAGCGCACCGGCGCGCGTCAGGATGCCGGCCCGCAGACCACCTGGCAGGGCACCGTGGGCACCTCCGCGGTCGCGCCGGCACCTGCCGGCACCCTGCAGGCCGCCCTGAACAGCGCAACGCTCATCCGCTCCGGTGGGCACGTCATCGGCATGCTGCGCGTGCAGGGCCAGCTGTACCAGCTCACGCACCTGCGCGGGCAGCCCCTGCTGCAGGCCATCAACGAAGCGGCGCTGCCGGCCGCCCATCAGGCAGGACGCGCCGTGCCATCGACCGGCAGCCTGCTGCAGCGTGCGGCCGCTGCCGGGGACATCACCCCTGCCGACGACACCCACGCCACCGTGCGCGTACTGGTACTCGGCACCCGCAACGCCGCTGCGGCCCATCCCGACCTGGCGGCGCTGGCCCGGCTGGGCATCGCGCAGGCGAACCAGACCTACGCCAATACCGGGGTGGCCCTGTCGCTGGAACTGGCCGGCTACGTGCCGCTGGACTACCGCGAAAGCGGATTCCCCGATCTGGATCTGAACCGGATCGTCGCACCCCACGATGGCCACGAAGACGGCATCCATCCGCGGCGCGATGCGGTGGCCGCCGATGTCGTAGTGCTGCTCACCGATACCGGGCAGCAGGGATTCTGCGGCCGTGCGGCGGAGATCGGCGCCAGCGCGGAGACCGCCTTCGCCTTCGTGTCCTGGCAATGCATCGGGCCGGACCTGTCGTTGGCCCACGAGATCGGTCACCTGCACGGCGCGCTTCACGAGGGCACCGGCGGTGAGCCCTTCCCGTTCGGCCATGGCTACCAGTACCAGACCGCCGAAACCACCGGCTGGCGTACGGTCATGGCCTACGACTGCGAGCGCCCCTGCCCGCGGCTGCCCTACTGGTCAGACCCGCAGCGGCTGCTGGACGGCGTGCCGATGGGCATCGAAGGGCAAGCGGACAACCGCCGCGTGCTGGCACTGACCAAGGCATGGGTGGCCGGATTCCGCTGACCACCGCGCGGGGGTGCCGCCGCCCGTGCGGTGGCACCATTGCGGCTCAGTAGGCGAATTCGCCGAACAGCGGGTCGATCTGGCCGTTCCAGCGGCCATGGAACAGTTCCAGCTTGCGCTCGGCCGGGGTCAGCCCGGAATCGACGATTTCCTGCAGCACGTCCAGGTAATGGCTCTCGTCCTGGCCATCGGCATTGAGCGCCGCGCGGCGCTGCAGCCCGCCCACGGCGATCTTCACCGCTTCGCGGGCCAGGTCGCGCACGGTACCGTTGCGGAACGGCAGCTTCAGCGCCTGCCGGGGCACGCCGTCGCGCAGGGCATGGCGCTCGGCCAGGCTGAAATCACGCACCAGGTCCCAGGCCGCGTCCAGCGCGGTGTCGTCGTACAGCAGGCCGACCCAGAAGGCCGGCAACGCACACAGCCGGCTCCACGGGCCGCCATCGGCGCCGCGCATCTCCAGGTATTTCTTCAACCGCACTTCGGGGAAGGCGGTGGTCATGTGGTCGGCCCAGTCGGTCAGCGTCGGCAGCGCGCCGGGCAGCACCGGCAGCCGTCCCTGCATGAAATCCCGGAAACTCTGCCCGCTGGCATCGTGATAGATGCCATCGCGGTAGGAGAAATACATCGGCACGTCCAGCAGGTAATCCACGTACCGCTCGTAGCCGAAACCGTCTTCGAAGACGAAATCCAGCATGCCGGTGCGGTCCGCATCGGTGTCGGTCCAGATCTGCGAACGGTAGCTGAGGAAGCCGTTGGGCTTGCCCTCGGTGAACGGCGAATCGGCGAACAGGGCCGTGGCGATCGGCTGCAGGGCCAGCGAGACGCGGAACTTCTTCACCATGTCCGCTTCGCTGGCGTAATCCAGGTTCACCTGCACCGTGCAGGTGCGGGTCATCATGTCCAGGCCGAGCGAACCGACCTTGGGCATGTACGCCCGCATGATCTGGTAGCGGCCCTTCGGCATCCACGGCATCTCATCGCGCGCCCACTTCGGCTGGAAGCCCATGCCGAGGAAGCCCAGCTGCAGCTCGCCGGCCACCTGGGCCACTTCGTTGAGGTGGGTACCGGTTTCCACGCAGGTCTGGTGCAGCGTTTCCACCGCTGCGCCGGACAGTTCCAGCTGGCCGGCCGGCTCCAGCGTCACCGAGGCGCCATTGCGCAGCAGCGCGATGGTGCGGCCTTTCTCCTGCACCGGGGTCCAGCCGAAACGCTGCAGCCCGGTCAGCAGGGCCTCGATGCCGCGCTCACCGTCGAAGGTGGGCGGACGCAGGTCGTCCAGGCGGAAGCCGAACTTCTCGTGTTCGGTGCCGATGCGCCAGTCCGCGCGCGGCTTCTCACCCGAGGCGATCACCTCCACCAGCTGCGAACGGTCGGTAATGGGCGTCTGCGCGACGTGGCTGGGGCTCGACAAGGGGAAGACTCGCTGGGGGTGGGCGGGACGAGGTGGGGTTGCCCCCCTGCCATCGCAAGGGCGCACTATAGCGTGGCGGTTTGCCCCGTCACGCCCCTGTGACGGGTTTCAGCGTCCTATCGGCGCACGCTTGATCCGGCCGCGCCGGGGCACCCTGCCGTGACGCTCAGGCCAGGCCGAGCCAGCCGCCGATGATGCCGCGGGCCTCTTCCACGCCCAGCCGATCCGGACCGGAGAACACCTGCACGCTCACCGTTTCGCCGAACGCGCTGTGCAGCTCCTTGCGCACCTTCTGCAGCGCCTGCAGCTGCTGGCCGCGGCCCAGCTTGTCGGCCTTGGTCAGCAGCGCATGCGCCGGCAGGCCGCGCTGCACCGCATAGGCCAGCATCTGCCGGTCGTAGTCCTTCAGCGGATGGCGGATGTCCATCACCACCACCAGGCCCTTGAGTGCCTGGCGGGTACGGAAGTACTGGTCGATGAAGGCCTGCCAGTGCGCCTGCAGGTCCAGCGGCACCTTGGCATAGCCGTAGCCGGGAAGGTCCACCAGGTGGGCCTCCGGGGTGATCTGGAAGAACACCAGCTGCTGGGTGCGGCCGGGGGTCTTGGACACACGCGCCAGGCTGTTCTGCCGGGTCAGTGCGTTGAGTGCGCTGGATTTGCCAGCGTTGGAGCGACCGGCGAAAGCCACTTCGGACCCCTCGTCAGGCGGCAGCTGCCGCATGTTGTGGGCCGAAAGGTGGTAGCGGGCGCGTTCGATTTGAAGAGACATGGGCATAGGATCGCACGTCGCGGGACGGCCTGCCCGCCCCCGCGGCGGGAAATGCTGCACTGCTGCGTTGACCGTGCCGCGCACCGGCGTTGATAATCCAGACGTTCCGGGTGCCACGCCCGGCCGGTCCACACGGAGCTTTCGCATGCGCCACGCTCGCGTTCTTGCCGTTTCCGCTGTTGCCGTCACCGTCATCGCCGCAGCCGCCTGGGCGCAGACCACCGTCACCGCGTTGCCGGACAACGGCCCCGTGCAGACCGCCTCGCTGGATATCGACCTGACCCATACCACCTGGGGTGATGCCACCGCCGGACAGGCCAAGGCCGCCGCCTGCGCGGCCTGCCACGGCGTGGACGGCAACGCCGCGGTGGAGATGTACCCGAGCATCGCCGGCCAGAGCGAACGCTACACCGCCCAGCAGATCGCCCTGATCGCCAGCGGCCAGCGCACCTCCGGGGCCGTGGCGGCCATGGTGCCGTTCGTCAAGGACCTCACCCCGCAGGACATGCGCGACATCGGCGCCTACTTCGCCACCCAGAAGGCCAGCGCCGGCATCGCCGATGACAGCGTGGTGGCCGACGGCCCCTACAAGGGCCTGAAGTTCTACGAGATCGGCCAGCAGCTCTACCGCGGCGGCGATGCGCAGCGCGGCCTGCCCGCCTGCATGGCGTGCCACGGCCCGGCCGGCGCCGGTAACCCGGGCCCGGCCTACCCGCACATCGGGGGCCAGCATGCCAGCTATGTCGCACGCCGCCTGCAGGAATACCAGGCCGGGCAGACCCACCAGACCGACAAGGCGCACTTCCAGATCATGGCCGGCATTGCCGCCAAACTGAGCGAACAGGAAATCCAGGCCCTGGGCAGCTATCTGCAGGGTCTGCATCCGCGCACCGACGATCTGGCCGCCGCCGGAACCACCGCTGCCCCCTGAGCGGGCGCGCCCCGCCGGCGCGGGGCCGCACCGTCCGCGGCCCGGCATGCTGCGTACCACCGGCAACGCCCACGGGCGGGGCCGGGTACGGTATGTTCATCTCCGCGCCGGCACCCGCCGGCGGCATAGCCATGGAGATGTACGTCGATGCGGTTGATTTCCCGTCTGTTGCTGTCCCTGCTGGTGCTGGTGCCGCTGGGCCTGTCCGCGGCCACCGCCGCCGAGCCGCTGCAGGAGGGCCGCGATTACGAGCTGATCGACGCGGCGGCGCCCTTCGCACCGCTGGCCGGCAAGATCGAAGTGGTCGAGATCTTCGGCTACACCTGCCCGCACTGCGCGCATTTCGAGCCCCTGCTGACCCCGTGGGCGGCCAGGCAGCGCGCCGATGTACGGGTCACCCTGCTCCCGGCTGCCTTCGGCGGCAGCTGGGACAGCTGGGCCCGTGCCTACTTCGCCGCCGAGCAGCTGGGCGTGGCCAAGCGCAGCCATGCCGCGGTGTTCAAGGCGCTGCACGAAGACGGCAGCCTGCCCCGGCAGAATGTCGGCGCCGACGAACTGGCCCGCTTCTACCAGGCCTATGGGGTGGATCCGGCCGCGTTCGAGGCGGCGCTGCGCAGCGATGCGGTCACCGCGAAACTGGCGGCCTCGCGCGCGTTCGCCGTGCGCGCCGGCGTGCAGGGCACCCCGCAGCTGGTCATCAATGGCCGCTACCGGGTGCGCGGGCAGAGTTTCCCCGACCAGCTGCGTATCGCCGATGCGCTGATCGCCGGGCTGCGTTCCGGCAAGATCCGCTGAACCGGCGGCCATCCTCGCGCGGCGGCGATGCCCGCCCGTGTCATCATTCGTTCCTGGCCGGCGCCCGCCGCTGGCCCTCACCATCGCTGGAGATGCTTCGATGAAGATCCGTTTCGCCCTGACCCTGATGGCCCTGCTGCCGATCCTCGCAGCCTGCAAGGCCGATGATGGCACCGCAAACACCGCCGCGCCGAGCGAGCCGGCTGCGGCCGCCACGCCGGCGGCGACCCCGGCTGAGGCACCGGCGGCGGCCACCGAAGCCGCTGCCGCCACGCCCGGCGCCGATGCAGCGGCAGCTGCCGCACCTGCCGCGCAGGTCGCCCTGACCGGCCCGGCCCCGGTGGCCGGCACCGACTATGTGGACATCCCCAACGGCCAGCCGTTCCAGCCGGTGGCCGGCAAGGTCGAAGTGGTGGAGATCTTCGGTTACGTCTGCCCGGCCTGCGCTGCGTTCCAGCCGCTGGTGGGCCCGTGGAAGGCCGGCCTGCCTGGTGACGTGAACTTCATCTACGTGCCGGCGATGTTCGGTGGCACCTGGGACACCTATGCCCGCGCGTTCTACGCCGCGCAGACCCTGGGTGTGCAGGAAAAGACCCACGAGGCGCTGTATGCCGCCATCCACAACGAAAAGACCCTGAAGGGTGAGCGCGGCCGCGATTCGGAAGAGGACATCGCCGCGTTCTACGCCAAGCACGGCGTCGACGCCAAGCAGTTCACGACCACCATGACCAGCTTCGCGGTGAACGCCAAGACCAATGCGGCCAAGCAGTTCGCCCAGCGCAGCGGGATCAGCGGCACGCCGTCGATCATCGTGGACGGCAAGTACCTGGTGAAGGGCAAGAGCTTCCCGGACATGCTGCGCATCGCCGACCACCTGATCGCGCGCGAGCGTGCGGCCAAGGCCGGCAACTGATCCTGGCAGCAACGAATCTGTCGTGAATTCCCCCCACTCACGCACCCTGCGCCTGCTGACGGCCAACATCCAGGCCGGCTCCAGCACCCGCCGTTACAGCGACTATGTGACCCGCAGCTGGTCCCATGCGCTGCCGGCGGGGCGCAAGCGCAGCAGCCTGGACGCCATCGCCACACTGGCGCGCGGGCATGACATCGTGGGCCTGCAGGAGGCCGATCCCGGCAGCCTGCGCTCGGGCTTCACCAACCAGACGCACTACCTGGCCCAGCGCGCCGGCTTCGACTACTGGAGCCACCAGCCGAACCGGCGCATGGGCGGGGTGGCGTCCAGCGCCAATGGCCTGCTCAGCCGGCTGGAGCCGGTGGAAGTGCAGGACCACGCCCTGCCCGGCCGGATCGGCGGGCGCGGCGTGCTGCTGGCCCGGTTCGGTGAAGGCGAGCAGGGCCTGGCCGTGGCCGTGGCGCACCTGTCGCTGGGTGCCGGCTCCCGGCTGTCGCAGCTGTCGTTCATTGCCGAGCTGCTCTCCGACCACCCCAACGCGGTGCTCATGGGCGATTTCAACTGCCTGGCCGAACGTCCGGAAATGCAGGTGCTGTACCAGAAGACCCGGCTGCAGCCGCCCGGCTGCGTGGTACCGACGTTCCCCAGCTGGCGGCCCGACCGCGCGATCGACCACATCCTGGTCAGCAGCACCCTCCAGCAGCGCTCCATCGAAGCGGTACCTGCCGCCTACTCGGACCACCTCGCCCTGGCGATGTCCATCGACGTGCCGGCCGACGCCCTGCGCTGACAGCGGTCCGACCTGCCTGGCGCGCGCCGCCCTGTCGGCATTGAAGGCGCGAATCATTCCCATTAACATGGCGCATCCCCGCCGGCCATGACGGCCTGACGGGGCACAGTCCGCCGGTGCGGAGCGACCTGATCGCCACGCACCGCGCTGTCCCCCCGATCGCACCGCCCCGGCCACAGGATCCGGCCCCGGCGCGTGCTGCTGCCTACTGGATGCGCTGATGACCCGTTCCACCCGTGTGCCCGTTCCCGCCCGCCTGCCGCAGGCGCTGCTGCTCGCCCTGACTGCTGTCGCGGCCCCCGCCCTCGCGCAGGAGCGCGGCGCCGACGCCAGCGCGACCACGCTGGACGGCATTGTCGTGAAGGGTGAACGGGCCGAAGGCTATTCGGTGCGCCGCACCTCGGCGGGCACCCGCTTCGACCTGGCGCCGCGCGAGATTCCGCAGTCGGTCAGCATCATCAGCCACCAGCGCATCGAAGACCAGAACCTGGATGACATCATCGACGTGCTGGGCAACACCACCGGCGTCAGCAGCACCCAGTCCGACACCGAGCGGACCGAGTTCTACGCACGTGGCTTCTATATCGACAGCTACCAGTTCGACAACCTGCCCACGCAGATGGTGCAGAACTGGAGCTACGGCGATTCCGGCCTGGACCTGGCCCTGTACGACCGCGTGGAGGTGGTGCGCGGCGCCACCGGCCTGCTGACCGGCGCCGGCAATCCGTCGGCCTCGGTGAACCTGATCCGCAAGCATGCCGACAGTGCCGAGCTCACCGGCAGCGTGGCGGTGAACGTGGGCAGCTGGGGCCGCACCCGCAGCACGGTGGATGTCACCACCCCGCTCAATGCCAGCGGTTCCGTGCGCGCACGCGTCATCGGCAGCTACCTGGACACCGATGCGCAGATCGACCGCTACAACCAGCACAAGACGCTCGGCTATGCGGTGATCGATGCCGATCTGACCCCGGCCACCCAGCTGAGCGTGGGCTACGACTACCAGCACAAGCGCGCCAACGGCGCGACCTGGGGCGGCTTCCCGATGCTGTACTCGGACGGCACCCGCACCCCCTTCGACGACACCTTCAACCCGAACCCGGGCTGGACGTACTGGGATACGACCAGCAAGCGCGTGTTCGCCACGCTGGAGCACGGCTTCGCCAATGACTGGAAGGTCCGCCTGGGCGCCACGCATGACCGCAGCAGCGCCGATGACAAGCTGTTCTACCCGGCCTACAACGACTGGAGCACCGGGGCCTCGTTCCTGGACAAGCAGACCGGTGCCGGGGTGACGCCTTCGGCCGGCCTGTACAACACCGAGCGCAAGGTCGATGCGGTGGACGGCTTCGTGGAAGGACCGTTCCAGCTGTTCGGCCGCGAACACCAGTTCATGGCCGGCCTGAGCTACAACAGGCGCGAGTTCGCCAATTACGGTGATTACCAGGTGGGCTGGGCACCGATCGGCGATTACAACGCGTGGACCGGCAATCTGGCCGAGCCGGACTGGCTGGAGACGCTGCCGCAGCAGAGCATCGGCACCATCACCCAGAAGGCCGGCTATGCCGCCACCCGTCTGTCGCTGGCCGACCCACTCAAGCTGATCCTCGGCGCCCGCTACACCGACTGGAAGCAGGACGTCACCGAGTACGGTGTGACCCAGCGCTTCGGCCACACCGTCACCACGCCGTACGCGGGCCTGGTGCTGGACCTGGATGAGACGTGGTCCACCTACGCCGCCTACACCGAGATCTTCCAGCCGCAGATGCTCAAGGACCGCACCGGTCGTTACCTCGACCCGGTGGACGGCAGGAGCTACGAAGTCGGCGTGAAGGGCGCCTGGTTCGACAACCGCCTGAATGCCTCGCTGGCGGTGTTCCGGATCGAGCAGGACAACGTGGGCCAGTCCACCGGTGAACCGGTGGTCGGCGGCAGCGCGGGGGAAACGGCGTACATCGCCGCGCGCGGCACGGTCAGCCGCGGCGTGGAGTTCGAGCTCAACGGCGAACTGCAGCCGGGCTGGAACGCGACCTTCGGTGCATCGCGCTATGTGGCCAAGGACATCAACGATGCGGACATCAACACCAACCTGCCGCAGACCACGTTGAAGCTGTTCACCAGCTACACCCCGCAGTCCCTGCAGGCACTGACCGTGGGCGGCGGCGCGAACTGGCAGAACCGCATCTACTATCCGGTGCCGGCGTACGGTCGCATCGAGCAGGGCAGCTATGCGCTGGTGAGTGCGTTCGTGCGCTACCGCCTGTCCCCGGCGTTCAGCGTGCAGGCCAACCTCAACAACCTGCTGGACAAGACGTATTTCTCGCAGATCAACGGCTACGGCGCGTACGGCGATGGACGCAACGGCTCGCTGACCTTCACCTGGTCGTTCTGAGCCGCCGCAGCAATGGGGTGCACCGCACCCCGTAGCGCCGAGCCATGCTCGGCGTAGGGGAACCGCGCGAACCGCCTCCGTAGCGCCGAGCCATGCTCGGCGTGTGCGCATCGCGCGCGACGAAAGGCGAACGGCGAACGGCGAACGGCGAAAGGGCAACCGCGAAG
>Ga0207790_1000468_pt1 | contig 14393 bp, 11 predicted proteins | sample HigsolmetaGSP14D_FD_184842 | JGI IMG/M metagenome (GOLD analysis project Ga0207790, IMG submission 184842) | High solid enriched microbial communities from the Joint BioEnergy Institute, USA - SP1-4-D (SPAdes) | ecosystem: Engineered > Bioreactor > SSF (Solid state fermentation) > Aerobic >...
GGAAGTCCGCGATGCGGCCGTCCTCCACCTCGAGGTCGACGACGACCAGCTTGCCGCCAGGGACCTTGTACTCGCCGTGCATGGTCCTATTCTCCCGTGTCCGCGGACGGTGCGGCTGCGCGGCGCGGAACGGATGCCTCATCTCGCCGGGCGATGCGGGCGTCCAGCCACGCGAGCAGATCGGCGCGCGCCTCCGGAGCGCAGTGCTCGTTGAAGATCTCGTGTCGCGCGTCGGGATAGACGAGGGTCGTCACGTCGGTCAGCCCCGAGCGCGTCCGGTAGGCGTCGGCGAGGCGGTGGACGCTCCGCGGACCACCCACCGGGTCGTCACGGCCGACCATGAGCAGGACGGGCAGGTCCGCGCCGAGGTCGCGTTTCGGCTTGCCGATGAGGCGGAGTGTGTCGAGGGGACCGAAGAGCTTCGGCAGGGGGACGATCGTCGTCAGCGGATCGTCGAGGAACGCGCGGCCGACCGCGGCATCCGTCGACAGCCATTCCACTCCCGTCGCATCCGCACCCGCCCAGCGCTTGTTGAGGGGCGCCGCGTTGAGGTCGCCGGGCCAGAGGAGGGAAGAGCCGGAGAGGACGACGGCGTCGTAGGCGCGCGGATCTGCGTTCACCAGCTTCTGGGCCAGGAACGACCCCCACGAGTGCCCGAGAAGGACCAGCGGGAGGCCCGGGTTCTCGTCGCGGATGATCCGCGTGAACTGCTGGAGCCCGGCGACGGTGGCCCGCAGGCCCCCGGGTCCGAGCCGGCCGAGGCGGGAGTGGTCCCCCGCGTGCTGGCGCAGGCCCGTCCGGCCGTGGCCGCGGTGATCGTCGGCGTAGACGGTGAAACCGTCGGCGGTGAGGGCGTCGATCACACCGGTGTAGCGGCCGGCGTGCTCGCCCACCCCGTGGAGGAGCTGGATCACGCCGCGCGGCGAACCGTGCGCCGCATGGACGTCGTAGACGATCGCGATGCCGTGTGCATCGATGAACTCGGGCATGCGTCGAATCCTAGGGGTCGCCCGCCCTCCCCCGTGCTCGACCCGCTCCAAGCCATTAGCCAGACTAATGAGTTATGCTAAACAAATATGAGCAGCGCACCCGAGACGACCACCGCGGATCTGGCGCTCGCCGCATCCGATTTCCGCATGGCGACCTTCCGCCTCGCGCGTCGCCTGCGGTCGCAGCGCGCCGTCGACACCATGAGCGACGGTCAGTTCGCCGTCCTGGCCGGACTGAAAATGCACGGACCGCACACACTCGGCGAGCTGGCCGAGCGAGAGCGCGTGTCCGCCCCGTCGATGAACCGCACGGTGAACTGCCTCGAAGAGCTCGGCTACCTCAGCCGCACCCCCGACGAGAACGATCGCCGCAAGGTCGTCATCGACCTCACCGAGTCCGGCCGCGATGTCGTCGTCGAGACGGTCCGTCGCCGCGATTCCTGGCTCGAGCACGCGTTCGAGGAGCTCAGCCCCGCCCAGCGCGACACGCTCGCCGAGGCCGCGACGATCATGCAGGAGGTGGCCGGCCGATGAGCTCCGCCATGTTCCGCTCCTTCTCGGTGTTCAACTACCGGGTCTGGTTCATCGGCGCGCTCGTGTCGAACGTGGGCGCGTGGATGCAGGCGACCGCCCTCAGCTGGGTCGTGCTGACCCAGCTCACCGACAACGACGCGACGGCGATGGGCATCACGATGGCGCTGCAGTTCGCGCCGCCGCTCCTGCTCGTCGGGCTGACCGGCCTCGTCGCAGACCGCTTCGATCGCCGGAAGCTCCTGTTCGTCACCCAGGGCTCGCTCATGCTGCTCGGCCTCATCATCGGCGTCCTGCTGCTCACGGGCAGCATGAACCTCTGGACGATGTACGCCTTCGCGTTCGCCCTCGGGATCGTCGCCGCCTTCGACAACCCGACGAGGCAGGCGTTCGTCTCCGACCTCGTCGCCCGCGAGAACGCGTCGAACGCGGTCGCGCTCAACGCGGCATCCTTCAACACCGCCCGCATGATCGGGCCCGCCGTGGCCGGCCTCGTCATCGTCGCGGTCGGCACCGGCTGGGTGTTCCTCGTCAACGCCCTGACGTTCCTCGCGATGCTGATCGCCCTGAGCCTCATCCGCTCCGCCGAGCTCGTCCCCCGCCCGAAGCTGCACAGTGCTGCGCGCATGGCCGACGGCCTGCGCTACGTGGGGAGCAGACCCGACCTCGTCGTCACGTTCATCATGGTGTTCCTGCTGGGTGCATTCGGCATGAACTTCCCGATCCTCGCCTCGACGATGGCTCTCGAGTTCGGACAGAACGCGGACGGCTACGGCGTTCTCAGCTCGATCCTCGCGATCGGCTCGCTCGCCGGCGCTCTGCTGGCGGCGCGCCGGGACCGCGCGCGCCTGCGGCTCGTGATCCTCGGGCTCGGGCTGTTCGCCGTCGCCTCGGTCCTGTCTGCGGCCATGCCGGTGTACATCGCCTACGCCGCGACCCTCATGCTGATCGGCTTCTCGACGGTGACGACCCTCACGACCGCGAACGGCTACGTGCAGACGACGACCGAGCCCGCCCTCCGCGGACGCGTGCTCGCCCTCTACATGGCGATCCTGATGGGCGGGACGCCGTTCGGCGCGCCCATCGTGGGCTGGGTCGCCGATGCGTTCGGCCCGCGCGCGGCGATCCTCCTCGGTGCGGCGGCAGCGCTCATCGCCTTCGGCGTGGGCGGCGGCTGGCTGCTCTTCTCGGGTCGCCTGCACCGCCATGAGACGCGCCGCTTCGCGATGACGATCGACGAGACCCGCCCGATCAGCGTCGTCGCACCCGAGGAGTTCAGCGACGAGGTCGCCGCGACGACGCCGATCCGACTCCCCGACGCGGACGTCGCCGCTGCGGCGGCCGGGACGGATGCGACGGCCCGTCGCCGCTGACCGGCTCGGCGATTCCGGGGACGCGACCTGCCGCGCGGCATCCGCCCGGCGGACGAGTCGCGTGCCGTCGGACGAGCCTGTCAAGGGGGCGGATGCCGCGCCGCCGCGTGCGTAGCGTCGCGGCCATGAGCGACACAACACCCACCCCGGAGCAGGACGACCCGACCGGCGGCGACGAGGTCACCGAGAACCAGCTCGACGCCGACAACGAGGTCGAGGAGGACACCCTCAAGACCCTCGACCCCGACGACTCCCCCGCCTGAGGCGCCGAGTCACGCCTCGCGCGTGATGAGGACCGTCACCTCGAGGCGGCTCTTGAACGGTCCCGCGTACACGCCGCGCAGCGGCGGTACGTCGTTGTAGTCGCGCCCGCGGCCGACCGTGACGTGCCGGTCGCCGATCTCGGCGTCGTTCGTCGGGTCGAAGCCGTGCCAGGACCCCGCGTACCACTCGATCCAGGCGTGCGACTCCCCGGCGACGGGGACGCCGACCTCGGCGGTGGGGTTCGGGTGCAGGTACCCCGACACGTAGCGTGCCGGGATTCCGACGGAGCGGAGGGCGCCCAGGGCGATGTGCGCCATGTCCTGGCAGACGCCCTTCCGCTCCGCCCACGCCTCGGCACCGGTCGACTGGACCTCGGTCGCACCGGGGACGTACTCGACGGCCTGACCGATGGCCGTTGCGATCGCGAGAGCCGCGTGCGACGGGTTCTCGTGCTGGGCGGCGATGCCCGCGGCGAGGTCGGCGACTTCGGGATGCGGCTCGGTGCGCCGCGTCTGCGAGAGCATCTCGACGGTGCCGATCGACCGCTGCGCGTCGCGCCCGAGTGCCTCCCACGACATGTCGGGGTGGGTCAGCGGCCGCGCACGGACCTCGACGAGCGAGCGCGCGGTGATCTGCAACGCGGAGTGCTTCGCCAGGACGTCGAAGGCCGCCACCCGCGTGCCGAAGTAGTCGACGAAGTAGTTCACGTTCGTCGACGGGTCGATGTCGAGCTGCGAGCTCAGGACGAACTGGCTGTCGCTCGTCGTCGGCAGCATCCGCGCCTCGTTGTACGACGCCCCCACCTCACCCGGGTAGTCGAAGCCCGTCGTGTGCTCGATGCGCAGCCGCTTCATGAGGTCTCTCCGATCCAGCTGGGTTCGGCCTGGGTCGGGAAGAACCTCGCCCGGATGGCCTCGGACGCCTCGCGCGTCACCGACTGCACGCTCTGCATGTGGGCGGGGAGCTCGGTGAGCACCTCGTCGACCGGGCGGTACTCGAGTTCGTTGCGCATCCGACCGAGAGCCCGGAGCACCGAGTTGGAGTGCCCGACCCGATCGGCGACGGGGTCGATCGCACTCATGCACTGCTCGGCCGTGCGGATCGAGTGGATGATCGACCGCGGGAAGAGACGGTCGAGCAGAAGGAACTCCGCCGCGTTCTGCGAACTCGGCATCCCGCGGTAGGTCCGCAGGTACGCCTCGTACGCGCCGCAGGAACGCAGGATGGTCGTCCAGGACGGACCGGATGCCTCGGTCAGCGACCTCGTCGCGAGCATCCGCGCGGTCATGTCGGTGCGCTCGATGGCCCTCCCGAGCGTGAAGAACTGCCAGGCCTCGTCGTGACTCGTGGAACTGTCCGTGACGCCGACGGCGAGCGCGGCGCGCTCGCGGACCCATTGGAAGAACTCGTGCGTCTTCTCGTCGTTGAGGCGGCGCGGCATCCGCGAGTACGTCGTGTTGAGCGTCTCCCAGAGCTCGGTCGACACGATCTCGCGCGCGCGCCGGGCGTTCTCGCGGGCAGCTTGCAGGCAGTACGCGATCGACGACGGGTTGACCCGGTCGACGGCGAGCAGGGTGAGCACGTCACCGCGGGTGACGACACCTCCACCGTCGGCGGGGGCGGCCCCCATGACGCCCATGAGCGACCGGCACGCGGTGTCCTCGTCGATCCACGGGTCTTCGAGGAGGAGCTGGAGGTGCACGTCGAGGATGCGGGCGGTGCCGTCCGAGCGCTCGATGTAGCGGCCGATCCAGAAGAGGCTCTCGGCGATGCGGCTCAGCATCCCGCCTCCCCTCCCTCGACGTCGCTGCCCTGCTGCTGCTGTTCCTGCTGCTGCTGTTCCTGCTGTTCGGACAGCGTGCGCGGCCGATCCTGCGGCGAATGGTCGGGCTCGTCCTGCGCGTCGTAGATGATCGGGATGGCCGAGGTCGCGGTGGCCTGCTCCGCGACGAGACCGGCGAGGGACTGCGCCTGCCCGTACTCGCCTCGGCCGGGCGCGTCGCCCCCGACGATCCAGGTGTCCTTCGAACCGCCGCCCTGGCTCGAGTTGACGACGAGCTGGCCTTCGGGGAGGGCGACGCGGGTGAGCCCGCCGGGGAGCACCCACACCTCGTCGCCGTTGTTCACGGCGAAGGGGCGGAGGTCCGCATGGCGCGGACGCATCCCGTCGTCGACGAGGGTGGGAATCGTGGAGAGCATGACGACCGGCTGCGCGATCCAGCCGCGCGGGTCGGCCCGGAGCTTCGTGCGGAGCGCATCGAGCTCCGCAGGGCTCGCGTCGGGGCCCACGACGAGACCCTTCCCACCGGAGCCGTCCACGGGCTTCACGACGAGCTCGTCGAGCCGGTCGAGCACCTCCTCGAGGGCGCCCGGGTCCTCGAGACGCCAGGTGTCGACGTTCTTGAGGATCGGCTCCTCGGCCAGGTAGTACCGGATCAGGTCGGGCACGTACGTGTAGAGCAGCTTGTCGTCGGCCACGCCGTTGCCGACCGCGTTCGCGATCGTGACGTTGCCCAGGCGCGCCGCGAGCATGAGCCCGGGGGCGCCGAGCATCGAGTCGGCGCGGAACTGCAGCGGGTCGAGGAAGTCGTCGTCGACCCGGCGGTAGATGACGTCGACGCGGCGGGGTCCCCGCGTCGTCCGCATGAAGACCCGGCCGCCCTGGCAGACGAGGTCGCGACCCTCGACGAGCTCGACACCCATGAGGCGCGCGAGCAGCGTGTGCTCGAAGTAGGCGGAGTTGTAGACACCCGGGGTGAGCACGACGACATTCGGGTCGTCGACGCCGGGCGGCGCGGAGTTCCGGAGGGCCTGCAGGAGCTTGTTCGGGTAGTCGCCGACGGGGCGCACGCGCATGGAGACGAAGAGCTCGGGCAGCGTCTGCGCCATGACGCGACGGTTCGAGATGACGTAGCTGACACCCGACGGCACGCGGACATTGTCCTCGAGGACGCGCATCTCTCCGTGCTCGTCGCGGATGAGGTCGATGCCGGCGACCTGGATGCGGACCCCGTTGGCGGAGCGGATGCCGGCGGCCTGACGGTAGAAGTACTGCGACGACGCGATCAGCTTCGCCGGCAGGACACCGTCGCGGACGACGTGCTGGTGCCCGTAGGCGTCGTCGAGGAAGGCCTCGAGCGCGCGCACGCGCTGCTGCACGCCCTTCTCGATGCGCGACCATTCGTCGTACGCGATGACCCGGGGCACGGCATCCAGCGGGAAGGGACGCTCCTCACCCGCGAAGTCGAACGTGACGCCCTGCGCGAGATACGAACTGGCGAGCGATTCCGTGCGCCCGCGGAGCTCCTCCTGGGTCATCTGCGCGAGCGCTTGGTAGAGCTCGCGATACGACGACCGGGACCGGGCCGCCTCGCCCGGATGCGCGATCTCGGCGAACATCTCGTCGAAGGCCGGGACGCCGGACGGGGTCTTGCGCGGTGCCAGCGTGGAGCCGTATCCGTCGAAGAGGTCACCCATGCGACGAGCCTAATCCGGGCGGTGTTGCCGAAGTGTTTCGCCGTGCGGTCAGTCCGTGAGCGCGAGTCGCAGCTGCTCGACGGCCCAGTCGATCTCGGTGGCCCGGATGATCAACGGAGGCGCCATGCGGATCGTCTGTCCGTGCGTGTCCTTGACCAGGACGCCGCGAGTGAGGAGCCGCTCGGCGACCTCGCGCCCGGTCCCCTTGGCCGGATCGATGTCGACGCCCGCCCAGAGTCCCGCGACCCGGATCGCCGTGACGCCCGCGCCGATCAGTGGCTCGAGACGCGCACGCAGGTGGTCGCCGAGCGCGAGTGCGCGCCGCTGCAGGTCGCCGGTTGCGAGGAGCCCGACCACGGCGAGTCCGACGGCGGCTGCCAACGGATTGCCGCCGAAGGTCGAGCCGTGTTCCCCCGGGTGGATGACACCCAGGACGTCGCGGTTCCCGACGACGGCGGAGACCGGCAGGATGCCGCCGCCCAGGGCTTTGCCGAGCAGGTACAGGTCGGGCACCACGTCCTCGCGCTCGCACGCGAAGGTCGTGCCGACGCGGCCCAGGCCGGATTGGATCTCGTCGGCGATGAACAGGACGTTCGCCGCCGTGCACATCTCCCGGACGGCGCGGAGATACCCGTCGGGCGGGATGACGACGCCGGCCTCACCCTGGATCGGTTCGATCAGGACCGCGGCGGTGTCGTCGTCGATCGCGGCCGCGAGGGCCGCGGCATCCCCGTACGGCACGACCTCGAACCCGGGAGCGAACGGACCGAAGCCGTCGCGCGCCTGCGGGTCATCGCTGAAGCCGACGATCGTGGTCGTCCGGCCGTGGAAGTTTCCCGACGCGACGAGGATCTTCGCGCGCCCCTCGGGGACGCCCTTCACCCGGTAGGCCCAGGCGCGCGCGATCTTGATGCCGGTCTCGACGGCTTCCGCGCCGGTGTTCATCGGCAAGACCATGTCCTTGCCGGCAAGGTCGGCGAGCGCACCGGCGAAGGCGCCGAGCCGGTCGTTGTGGAACGCGCGACTCGTCAGTGTCAGACGACCGAGCTGCTCGGTCGCCGCCGCGACCAGGGCGGGATGCCGGTGCCCGAAGTTCAGGGCGGAGTAGGCCGACAGGAGGTCGAGGTACCGCTTGCCCTCGACGTCGGTCACCCACGAACCCTCGCCCTCGGCGACGACGACGGGGAGCGGGTGGTAGTTGTGGGCGAGGTGCTCCTCTTCCGCCGCGATCGCGGCGTCCGACGTGGGCAGTTCGAGATCGGTCATCGCGCACCTCCGCGCAGTTCGAGCGTGCAGCACTTGATGCCGCCGCCGCCGAGCAGGAGCTCGGACAGGTCGATGGGGACGGGGACGTAGCCGCGCTCCTCGAGCTGCGCGGCGAAGTCGGCCGCTCGGGGCGAGACGAAGACGTGGAGTCCGTCACTGGCCGCGTTCAGTCCGAAGACGGCACCGTCGGCATCCGACACCCGGATGGCGTCGGGATAGCGTTCGGCGAGCACACGGCGGGACTCGTCGTCGAAGGCCGACGGCAGGTAGGCGATGTTCGCGCGGTCGACGCCGCCCGGTCCCTGGACCGGGTCGAGGACGGTGATCGCGGTGTCGAGATGGTAGAACCTCGGGTCTACGAGGCGCAGCGAGACCACCTCGCGGTCGAAGACGGCCGCCAGCTCGCGGTGGCTGTCGCCGACGGAGCGGAAGCCGGTGCCGGCGAGGATCGTGTCGCCGACGAGGAGGAAGTCGCCTTCGCCCTCCTGGACCTCGACGGGCTCGACGACCTCGAAGCCGTGCGCGGCGAACCAGTCCATGAACGGTTGCTCCTCGCCGCGGCGCTCGTCGACCCGGAAGCGGACGCCGAGCGCGCGACCGTCGACGATGAAGCCGCCGTTCGCGGTGTAGACCATGTCGGGCAGCCCCGGCACGGCATCGATCAGTTCGACCTCGTGGCCCCGCTCGACGTATGCGTCGTGGAGCACCTGCCACTGGCGGAGGGCCTCGGCGGTGTCGGTGGGGCGCGACGGCTCCATCCACGGATTGATGCTGTACGACACCGTGAAGTGCTCGGGCCGGCACATCAGGTATCGACGGTGCTGGGCGATGCGGGTGACCGTGTCGGGCTGCGTCGTCATTCTCGCTCCTCGTCTCCGGGGCGGCGGACGCTGTCCAGAGGCCCGACGGAGCTTGCGGAAGCCGACGGATCGGGCACGCCGGGTTCCATCATGGCAGGTCGGGTACCGCAATCCGGTGGATGCATGCCACGGGGGGTTGCTCGGAAATGACAGGATGCAGATCATGGCCAGACGCACGGGTGAACAGACCAGAGCCCTCCTGTTGCGCGCCGGGATGCAGATGCTCCTCGAACGGGGGGTCAGCGCCGGCGTGCAGCACATCCGCCTGCAGGACGTCTTGCGGCGGACCGGCCTGACGACCGGGGCCGCCTACCGGCTGTGGGCCGACCAAGCCGATTACCACCGCGATCTCGCGGTCTCGATGGTGCGGATGCGCGTCGTGGGCCCCGCCGACGGCATGCGCGCCAGGGTCGACGAGATGATCGCGACCGGCGCGTCGGGCGAGGAGATCATCCGCGAGGCGGCGCTCGCGCACGTGAAGGCGGCGGAGCTCACCGCCGACGATCCCACCGAGGTGCTCGACGCGCAGTCCTTCCGCGTCGCCCTGGCGCTGCGGACGACCGCCGACACCTGGCCGGAGCTGACAGAGGCGAGCCTCGCACGGCACCGGGAGTCCATCGACGCGTTCGCGGAGCTCTACCAGTACGTCATCGACGCGTACGGCATGCGCATGCGGGACGGCCTGACGATCCAGGACTTCGCGGAGGCCATGGCGGCGATGGCGGAGGGGTTCGCCATCCAATCCCTCGAGCGGCTCCCCCACCCGACGCTCCACATGAGCGGAGCAGACGGCACGCCCTCCGGCGAATGGACCCTGCTCGGCCTCACGGTACGAGCGCTGGTGGATTCGTTCATGATCCCGCGCGACGACGCGGAGCCGGATGCCTGGGTGCGGCTCCCGCGCTACGCCTGAGAACACGAATGCCCCGGGCTCGGACCGATGGTCCGTGAGCCCGGGGCGACACTCCCCCCGAAGTGCTTTCGTGCGCGCTCCCCAGAAGCGCGTGACCATTCAAACAAGGCAGAGCGGCCCAGCACCAGAAAGATAAGTTGTTTTCTTCCGCGGATCGATTAATCCAGATGGATCGGCCTGCCAGCACTCGGTCAGATGACGGATTCGCTCCAGTGGTCCGGATTGCCGAATCGGTGGGCCGTGATCGAGATGGCCTGCTCCCGCAGGAACGGGAGCAGCTCGATCCGCCCCGCCTGTGTCACCTCGTCGGCGTAGACGGCCAGGTCGGGGTCGCCCTCGATCGCGGCCACGAGAGCGGTCCGGACCTCCTGCACCCGGGCAGGGGGTCCCACCAGTCGTACCCGATCGGCACGGGCGGGCGCCTCCTCCGCAGCCGGACCCGACATCCTCGCGTACCACTGCTCGTCGGATTCGACGAACACCGGAACGTCCAACGCCGTGAGCGCGGAGCGGACCGTGGCGGCCAGACCCGCCGGGGTGCTGACCGTGAACGACGACCCGGCCCGAACCGCCGCGATGATCGCGCGGACGAGCGCCTGCGGCGCGGCATCCGTCGTCGAACGGATCTCGACGGTCGCGGGCCGGTACCGGAACAGATTCCGCTCGACGCCCAGATGCGACACGTCCACGACCTTGCCGAAGGTGCGGTTCCAGGCGACGGCATCCGACAGCGCGGCACGGCGCAGCCATTCGAACGCCTCGTATCCGAGCGCGGGTTGCGCGGCCTCGATGACGTCGGTGATCGACGAGTCGAGACCCTTCAGGTGGAGCGTCGACGACGTCGCGGCACCCGCGGTGGGGCGCCACGAACCGAGCCCGATGAGGTGGTTCGGGCCACCGGCCTTGGCTCCCCCGCCGACGGATGAGCGTTTCCAGCCGCCGAACGGCTGACGCTGGACGATCGCGCCGGTCGTCCCGCGGTTGACGTAGAGATTGCCGGCCTCGACGCGGTCGAGCCAGAGCGCCAGGTCGTCGGGGTTCTGCGTATAGAGCCCTGCGGTCAGTCCGTAGTCGACGGCGTTCTGCAGCTCGATCGCGTGCTCGAGCGAGCGGGCGTGCATGACACCGAGGACCGGACCGAAGAACTCCTCGAGGTGCACGCGCGAACCCGGCTTCACACCGGTGCGGATGCCGGGGGTCCACAGCCGACCGGGGTAGCGCTCGTCGACCAGCTCGCGCGGCTCCACGAGCCACGCCTCATCCTCGTCGAGCGTCGTGAGCGCCCATTCGAGCTTGCCGGACGGCGCCTCGACGAGCGGGCCGATCTCGGTCAGCGGGTCGTCCGGCGACCCCACGCGCAGGGAGGTCGCAGCATCCACCAGCTGTCGCGAGAAGCGCTGGGATCGCGCGACGGGTCCGACGAGGATCGCGAGCGACGCGGCCGAGCACTTCTGCCCCGCGTGCCCGAACGCCGAACGGACGAGATCGGATGCCGCGAGGTCGAGGTCCGCGGACGGCATCACGATCATCGCGTTCTTACCGCTCGTCTCGGCCTGAAGGGCGAGATCTGGTCGCCAGGAGCGGAAGAGCGCCGCGGTCTCGAACGACCCCGTGAGGATCACGCGGTCGACCGCCGGGTGCGTCATCAGCTGCCTGCCGAGACCGCCCTCGTCGAGATCGACCAGGGCGAGGACCTCGCGGCCGATCCCGGCCTCGTCGAGCGCCTCCCAGATCGCTTCGGCGACCACGGCGGCGCAGCGCCGGGCCTGCGGCGCGGGCTTGAACACCACACCGGAGCCGGCGGCGAGCGCGGCGAGGGCTCCCCCGGCGGGGATGGCGACGGGGAAGTTCCACGGCGGGGTGACGACCGTCACGCGCGACGGCACGAAGACCGCCCCGCTGACGCTGTCGAGCTCGCGGGCGGTGGACGCGTAGTAGCGGGCGAAGTCGACCGCCTCGCTGACCTCGACGTCCGCTTCGGCCAGGGTCTTGCCGGTCTCGGATGCCGCCACCTCGATGAGCTCGCCGCGGCGAGCCTCGAGTGCGCGCGCCGCACGCAGCAGCACTCCGGCACGATCGCCCGCGGGCATCGAGCCCCATGCGTCGGCGGTCGACGCGACCCGGCCGACGACGGCCTCGAGCTCGGCCTCGGTGCCGATGCGAGCGGCGGCGATCGCGGCATCCCCCGCCGTCGAGGTGGCGACGCGGCTCAGGATCGATCGCGCCCACGCGCGGTTGGCGGGGAGGGCGGGGTCGGTGTCGGCCGTATTGCGGAAGCCGGGCGCACCCTGCGAGACGACGGTCTCGCGCGAGGAGAAGACGGCGGTCTCGACGAACGCATCCCCGCCGAACAGCGACGGGCGGCCGGGAAGCTCGGCCGGGCGCGTCTCGTCGGGGTCCGCTGCGGCGGCGCCACCCCCCGCGATACCGAGCACGACCTGCGTGAGACCCGCCTCGTCGAGATCGGCCGCCGGAGCGGCATCCGTCGTCGTCGCCGGCTCGCCCTCGTCGGGCGTTGCAGTGCGGTCCTGATGGCGGCGGGGGCCCGTGATGAGCATCCGGTCCGCCGCGCGTGTCACCGAGGCTGTGAACCGGTCGCGTTCGCGGACGAACATGGCACGGTCGAACGCCAGGTCGAACGCGGCCGAGAGGAAGTTCTCGCTGGACGCATTCTCTTCGAGGCGGCGCACGAGGTAGCTGATCGCGACGTCGAACTCGTCGGGGCGGACGACGGGCACGTACAGCAGGACGTGCCCGATCTCGCGCGCGACGGCCTGCACCTGACCCTGGGCCATGCCGAGGAGCATCTCGACCTCGACGTCGCGCTGCACGCCGCGTTCGCCCGCGAGCAGCCACGCGTACGCGATGTGGAACAGGTTGTGGCCGGCGACCCCGATGCGCACGGCCTCGGTGTTCTCGGGGCGAAGGGCCTCGTCGAGACAGCGGACGTAGTTCGCGTCGGTGTCGAGCTTCGTCTCGTAGGGCGCGCTCGGCCAGTCGTGCATCACGGCGTCGACGTGCTCCATCGCGAGGTTCGCACCCTTGACGAGACGGATCTTGATACGCGCACCTCCGGCCGCGACGCGCTCGCGCGCCCATGCGGTGAGGCTCTGGAGTGCGGGGAGGGCGTCGGGCAGGTACGCCTGCAGCACGATGCCCGCCTCGAGATCGCGCAGGCGCGGATCGTCGAGCACCCGCATGAACACGGCCATCGTGAGGTCGAGGTCGCGGTACTCCTCCATGTCGAGGTTGAGGAAGGTCCCGTCCTCGGCCGCCGACAGGTACAGGGGACGCAGCCGCTCGACGACGCGTTCGACGATCTCGTCGAACGCCCACATCGAGAGGTGGCTGGCGATCGCGGAGACCTTCACCGAGACGTAGTCGACGTCGTCGCGGCGCACGAGCTCGTGGATGCCCTCGAGACGGCGGAGGGCCTCGGACTCGCCGAGCACCGCTTCGCCGAGGAGGTTGAGGTTGAGGCGCGCGCCCGACTCGCGAAGCGTCTGCAGCGCCGGCCCGAGCTTGTCGGGCCGCGCGTCGACGATGAGGTGGCCGACCATCTCGCGCAGGACGCGGCGGGCGATGGGGACGACCGGCGACGGCAGCATCGGGGCGACGGCACCGCCGGCGTGGACCGCGGCGCGCAGGTACCAGGGCAGGAAGGAGGGCACGAGCGGCGCGACGCGCTGAAGATTGGATGCTGCGGCGGTGAGCGACTCCGGCCGCATGACGCCGTCGACGAAGCCGAGGGTGAACGGTAGGCCGTTCGGGTCCTTCAACACCCCCGCGAGGCGCTCGGCGGCGGGGTCGACAGCGACCTCGGCGGATTCGGCGACCCAGCGCTCTGCGAGGGCGATGGCCCGCTCGGCGAGGTCGGCGGTGGGCGCTTGTGGCGCGACAGACGTGTCCGACATGAGGCTCAGCCTAGGCGCGCCTCGGGCGGGCGCGGCGGGACACGCGAGGGCCGGGCGCTAGGGCCAGATGCTCGGCGCGTCCGCGCGGGTCGACGGCAGAGCGGATGCCGCGGCCCAGTCCTGGATCCACTGCGGGATCGGGGGCAGGGTGTCGGGCCGGTGGAGTGCGTCGAAGAGCTCCTCCAGTGGCACGATCCCGCCCGTGCGGCGGAGGAACCTGACACGCAGGACCATCTCGGCGTAGACCTCGCCCCTCACGACCGCGCGATGCATCTGGTAGACGGCTTTGTCGTCGTGTCCGATGATGCGGCTCTCGACGGTGAATCGCTGCCACAACTGGAGCGACTTCCGGAAGGTGACCGTCTCGCTGGCGACCACGCCGTACCAGCCGCGCTCGTTCATCGTCTGCCAGATGCCCGTGCGGGTCAGGAGGTCGAAGCGGCCGAGGTCGAACAGCGATGCGTACCGGCCGTTGTTCATGTGGCCGAGCAGGTCGATGTCGGTCGGCAGGGTCCGGAGCCGGATGCGACCGACGGCGTCGGGCGGGATCGGTCCGCGACGTCGGTACGTCACGCGGGCGCGCATCAGGGTCAACAGGGTCCGCCACCATACGTTCACGAGCGGCGAGCCTAGCCATGTACACGCGCACAGTGCGGCATCCGTTGTCGCTTCCCGACAGGCGCCGCGCGGCATATCGGGCCCGGTCGCTGTCGATTTCACGATCCGACGGGCCGTGCGTAGAGTCTGGCCATGGAGCCCGAACTGCAGACCGACACCGTCGTCCGTCCCGTTCGCGACGTGGATGC
>Ga0207790_1000469_pt1 | contig 14352 bp, 10 predicted proteins | sample HigsolmetaGSP14D_FD_184842 | JGI IMG/M metagenome (GOLD analysis project Ga0207790, IMG submission 184842) | High solid enriched microbial communities from the Joint BioEnergy Institute, USA - SP1-4-D (SPAdes) | ecosystem: Engineered > Bioreactor > SSF (Solid state fermentation) > Aerobic >...
CCCGCTTCGTAGGTTCGAACCAACCGATTTTCACGGTCGGAGCGCCTCTCTAGGCTGGGTGGGAACCCAATCTTTGGAGGCAATGTGGCCGAGCTTTCGGACGTCTATTTCGTCGACGGAATGCGCACCCCGTTCGGGCGCGCCGGCGAGAAGGGCATGTATTGGAACACCCGCGCCGATGACCTCGCCGTCAAGGCGACGATCGGTCTGATGGAGCGGAACCCCGGCGTTCCCGCCGAGCGCGTCGACGATGTCGCGATCGCCGCCACCAGCCAGACCGGCGAGCAGGGGCTGACGCTCGGCCGATCGGTCGCGATCCTCGCAGGCCTCCCCCAGACGGTCCCCGGCTTCGCCATCGACCGCATGTGCGCCGGCGCCATGACGAGCGTGACCACCATGGCGGCATCCATCGGTGTCGGGATGTACGACGTCGCCCTCGCCGGCGGCGTCGAGCACATGGGGCACTACCCGATCGGCGGCAACGCCGACCCGAACCCGCGCTTCGTCGCAGAGAAGATGGTCGACCCCGGCGCGCTGAACATGGGCGTCACGGCCGAGCGCATCTTCGACCGCTACCCGCAGCTCACCAAGGAGCGCTCCGACCGCTTCGGCATGCTCAGCCAGCACAAGGCGCAGGCCGCCTACGAGGCCGGCAAGTTCCAGCCCGATCTGGTCTCCGTCGCAGTGAAGGATGCCGCAGGCGCGTGGGGACTCGCGACCGAGGACGAGGGGCGCCGTCCGCAGACGACGATGGCCGACCTCGCCGCACTGAAGACGCCGTTCCGTCCGCACGGACGGGTCACGGCCGGCACCTCGTCGCCGCTCACCGACGGGGCGACGATGTCGCTGCTCGCCGGCGGCGGTGCCGTCAAGGAGCTGGGGCTCGCCCCCAAGATGCGGCTCGTCTCGTTCGCGTTCGCGGGCGTCCAGCCCGAGATCATGGGCATCGGACCCATCCCCTCCACGGAGAAGGCCCTGAAGAAGGCGGGCCTGACGATCGACGACATCGGCCTCTTCGAACTGAACGAGGCGTTCGCCGTGCAGGTCATCTCGCTCCTCGACCACTTCGGCATCGCCGACGACGACCCGCGCGTCAACCCCTGGGGCGGTGCGATCGCGCTCGGGCACCCGCTCGCGGCATCCGGCGTCCGTCTCATGATCCAGCTGGCGGCCCACTTCGCCGAGCGCCCCGACGTTCGCTACGGCCTCACGGCCATGTGCGTGGGACTCGGCCAGGGCGGCTCCGTCATCTGGGAGAACCCGCACTACAACGGCAAGAAGAAGAAGTGAGGCCGCCGACGATGACCACCTACGACCAGATCGACTTCTCGCCCCTGCTCGCCCTCTCCGACACCGAGGTCGTGACGAACTCGCCCGTGCGCGACGTCACCCTCGCCAGCGGCAAGGTGCTCGCCCTGATCACGCTGGACAACGGCCGCGATCACACCCGTCCCAACACGCTGGGTCCCGCGACGTTGACCGCCCTGGGCGCCACCCTCGACACGCTCGCCGCTCGCGCGCGCGCCGGCGAGATCCAGGCCGTCGGCATCACGGGCAAGCAGTACATCCTCGCCGCCGGCGCCGACCTCAGCGAGGTCAGCAATGTCGGCTCCGTCGAGAACGCGCGACTGATCGCCCAGCTCGGTCACCACGTCCTCGGCAAGCTGTCGGATCTCGGCGTGCCGTCGTTCGCCTTCGTGAACGGGCTCGCCCTGGGCGGCGGGCTCGAGATCGCGCTGAACTCGACGTACCGGACGGTGGATGCCTCCGCCGCCGCGATCGCGCTGCCGGAGGTCTTCCTCGGGATCATCCCCGGCTGGGGCGGCGCTTACCTCCTGCCGAACCTGATCGGCATCGAGAACGCCCTCGAGGTCGTCATCTCGAACCCGCTGAAGCAGAACCGCGTCCTGAAGCCGCAACAGGCCTTCGACCTCGGGATCATGGACGCCATCTTCCCCGCGTCGAGCTACCTCGAGTCGTCGCTGCGGTGGGCCGACGGCGTGCTCGGCGGGACCGTCAAGGTCGAGCGCAGGAACGCCCCCGGGAAGATCGAGCGACTCACCAAGTGGCCCATCGCGATCAAACTGGCCCGCGGGATGCTCGAGTCGAAGATCGGGACGGTGCCCCGATCCCCTTACGTCGCGCTCGACCTGCTCGACAAGGCCAAGAGCGGCACGAAGGCGGAGGGGTTCGCGCGCGAGGACGAGGCACTCGCCTCACTCGTGACGGGCGATCAGTTCGCGGCGTCCATGTACGCGTTCGACCTGGTGCAGAAGCGGGCGAAGCGTCCCGTCGGTGCGCCCGACAAGGCGCTCGCGAAGAAGGTCACGAAGGTGGGCGTCATCGGCGCGGGCCTCATGGCCAGCCAGTTCGCACTGCTGTTCGTGCGCAAGCTCCAGGTGCCCGTGCTGATCACGGACCTCGATCAGGCGCGCGTCGACAAGGGCGTCGCGTACATCCACGACGAGATCGGCACCCTCGAGGCGAAGGGCCGCCTCGACGGCGACACTGCCAACAAGCTGCGCGCCCTCGTGACCGGGACGACCGACAAGTCCGCGTACGCCGACTGCGACTTCGTCATCGAGGCGGTCTTCGAGGAGGTCGGGGTGAAGCAGTCCGTCTTCGCCGAGATCGAGGCCGTCGTGGCCGACGACGCCATCCTCGCGACCAACACGTCGTCGCTGTCGGTCGAGGAGATCGGCGCGAAGCTCGCGCACCCCGAGCGTCTGGTCGGCTTCCACTTCTTCAACCCGGTCGCGGTCATGCCTCTCATCGAGGTCGTGAAGACGCCGCAGACGTCGGACGCCGCCCTCTCGACGGCGTTCGTCGTCGCCAAGGGACTCGGCAAGAACGCGGTACTCACCGCCGATGCACCCGGGTTCGTCGTGAACCGTCTGCTCGCCAAGGTGATGGGCGAGGCGGCCCGGGCCGTCTACGAGGGCACGCCCGTCGTGGACGTCGAAAAGGCGTTCGCGCCGCTCGGGCTGCCCATGGGACCGTTCCAGCTCATCGACCTGGTCGGCTGGAAGGTCGCCGCACACGTGCAGGACACGATGGTCCGTGCCTTCCCCGACCGGTTCTACGCGAATGAGAACTTCCACGAGCTCGCCGCGCTGGACGAGGTCGTCGAGAAGGACAAGGGCGGTCGCGTGACCGGGTTCACGAAGACTGCCGAGAAGGTCGCGAAGAAGGCGACGGGATCGACACCGGCATCCGCCGGAGAGATCCTCCGCCGCGTGCAGGACGGCCTCGCGCAGGAGATCAAGCTCATGCTCGACGAGGGTGTCGTGCCCGAGGTCGAGGACATCGATCTCTGCCTCGTCCTGGGCGCCGGCTGGCCGTTCATCGACGGCGGAGCCACGCCGTACCTCGACCGCGAGGGCGCCAGCGAACGCGTTTTCGGCGACACGTTCCACCACCCGCCGATCCGCGGCATCGCCTGACGCACGCACAGACGCGAACGGCCCCCGGGTGTCCCCGGGGGCCGTTCGCGTCCGTCAGTGCTGGGTGAGCTGCGCCTGAGCCGCGCGAACTCGGAGATCGCGCGCGAGGTGGTCGCGCTGCTCGATCACGATGCGTCGGAGCGAGCCGGGTGAGTCGGTGTGGGCGTCGAGCCACGCGTCGACCGCCGAGGTGTCGTCCATGGCCGGGAAGAGGCCGCGCACGAGACGCGCGGCGATCTCGATGCTGCGAGAGCGCCAGGCCGGGAGGATCCGCTCGAAGTAGTCGACGTCGAACTCTGCCACGAGATCACGGGTCTCCCCTGCTCGCGCGCCACGGATGGTGGCATCGAGGTGGTCGTTCGTCAACGTCTCGTCGTCCCATGCTGCCCGCCACGCGTCGCGACGGACGGATACCTCCGGCCGGGCCGCGAGCGCTGCCAGACGCGCCGTGCGGCCCGAGGCGGTCGCATCCCGCTCCGCTTCCGCGTCGATCCGCGTGGCATCCGCGTGGCCGGAGGCAGCGAGACCGAAGAGCCATCCCCACCGGAGGTCGGGATCGAGCGGGAGACCCGCCGGTGCCGGTGCCTCCCCTGCCAGGATCGCCGACATCTCGGCCGCGCGGTCCCCGGACAGTTCGGCGGCCACACCCACTGCTCGTGCCCAGATGAGCTGCGCGTCGGACCCGGCGTCCGCCGTCGCCATGGCGTGCCACGCTCCCTCCAGCCACGCGGCCGACGACTGCTCGACGTCCGACACGTAATGACGGATCGCGAAGGCAGCGTGAGCGAGCACATCATTCAGCAATGCCGGGTGCGACTCGCGGGGGGCGTGGTCCGCCGCGATCGCGAGATAGCGGGATGCCGCGAGTTCCCCGTCCCGCACCGCATTCCACAGCGCTGCCCAGACGACGCCTCGGGCGACCGCGTCGGGCATGGAAGAGAGGCCCGCCGTGACGGCCGCGAGCGATCGGGCATCGAGACGCACCTTGGCATAGGAGCGGTCGTCGACGTTGGCGATCACCAGAGCCGTGTCGGGGAGGACAGGCGCATCGACGACGGTGCGTTCACCGAACAGGTCGACGGCGACGTCGCCACGCGCGACGAGACGGCCCGCCTCGTCGTCCCACAGACCGACGCGGACCGCATGCGGTCGCACGACATCCTGCACGACCGCCAGAGGGCCGCGCTCGACGGTCAGCGTCGGCAGCCCGGTCGTCTCGAGCCATGCCGCGCTCCAGGACCGGAGGTCGCGACCCGACGCGTCCTCGAGCGCGGCCAGCAGGTCTTCGAGGGTCGTGTTGCCGTAGGCGTGCGTCGCGAAGTACCGCTGCGCCCCGCGGAAGAACGCGTCCTCCCCCACGAACCCGACGAGCTGCTTCAGCACCGAGGCGCCCTTGGCGTAGGTGATGCCGTCGAAGTTGAGCTTGGCCGCCTCGAGGTCGGGGATGTCGGCGACGATGGGGTGCGTCGTCGGCAGCTGATCCTGGACGTACGCCCAGCCCTTCCGCCGGCTCGCGAACGTGACCCAGGCATCCGGGTGGAGTCCGGTCGCCACATTGGCATGCGTCCCCATGAAGTCGGCGAACGATTCCTTGAGCCACAGATCGTCCCACCACCGCATCGTCACGAGGTCCCCGAACCACATGTGCGCCATCTCGTGGAGGATCGTGTTGGACCGCGCCTCGCGCTGCGCGGCCGTCGCTGCTCCGCGGAAGACGTACGCCTCGGTGAAAGTGACGAGTCCGGGGTTCTCCATCGCGCCGAGGTTGTATTCAGGGACGAAGATCTGGTCGTACTTGCCCCACGGGTAGTCCTGATCGAACGCTGTCGTGAAGAAGGCGAGCCCGCGGCGGGTGATGTCGAGGATCTCGTCGGCGTCGAGATGCTCAGCGAGGGATGCCCGGACGAGCACACCGAGGTCGACGCTCTGGCGATCCCCCTGCCAGGCACCATCGACGCGGTGGTAGGGACCGACGGCGACGGCGGTGACGTAGCTCGACAGCGGCGGCGTCTCGGCGAACGACACCCGCACGCCGCCCTCGACCTCCGCGCGGGCGACCTCCGCGCCGCCGGAGAGGATGACGCCGTCCGCCGCGGCGGTGATGTGGAAAGTCCACCGCGCCTTGAGATCCGGCTGCTCGAAGCAGGGGTAGACGCGGCGGCTGTCGGCCGGTTCGTACTGCGTGTAGAGGTAGACCGCACCGTCGACCGGGTCGGTGAACCGATGGAGGCCCTCACCCGACCGGCTGTACCGACCGCGCGCTCGGATACGGACCGTGTTCTCTTCGGTGAGCCCGGTGAGACGGATCCGCGCGCCGTCCCAGTCCACCGGATGCTGCGCACCGTTGACCTCGACCTCCTCGACCGAGACCCCGAGGAAGTCGACCCAGGTCTCCGAGGACGACGCGCGGAAGCGCAGCGTGCTCTGGGTGGCGAAGTCCTCGCGTGACGCATCGGTGGCCGACCGGACGTCGAGGTCGACCTCGATCGTGTCGACGACGATGACGGATGCCCGAGCCGCGGCATCCTCTCGACTCAGGTTCTCATCACCGGGATGCTGCCGTGTCTGCATCCCTCCATGCTGTCACGCGGTCAGTCGGAACCCGCATCGGTCGGACCGCGCAGTTCGACCTCGTGCGATTTCCACACCGCGTCGTCCGTCGACTGGCGGGCGACGGGCACGCGCGTGCCGAGCACCTGTGCGACGACGTCCTGCGCGATCTTCGAGGCCGTCAGCCCGGCATCGACCAGGATCTGCTCGCGGGTCGCGTGGTCGATGAACTCGTCGGGGAGGCCCAGCTCGTCGACCGCCGTCGAGACCCCCGCTTCGCGCAGCACCTGGCGCACGCGCGTCCCGACACCCCCGACGCGGATGCCGTCCTCGATCGTGATCACGAGGCGATGGGATGCCGCGAGCTCGACGACGGCAGGGCGGATGGGAACGGCCCACCGAGGGTCGATGACCGTCGAGCCGATTCCCTGCGCCCGCAGCCGCTCGGCGACCTCGACCGCCATGTGCGCCATCGGTCCGATGCCCACGATGAGGACGTCCTCCGCGCCGCTGCGATACAGCACGTCCGAGCCGTCCGCGAGACGCTCGACCGCGTCGAGCGCGTCGGGGACCGATCCCTTCGGGAAGCGCACCACCGTGGGGGCGTCCTCGACGGTGACCGCCTCGTCGAAGAGCTCACGGAGCCGTTCGGCGTCGCGGGGGGCGGCGATCCGGATTCCCGGCACCAGTTGGAGCATCGCGAGGTCCCAGATGCCGTGGTGGCTGGGACCGTCGGGACCGGTGACGCCTGAGCGGTCGAGGACGAAGGTGACCCCGGCCTTGTGCAGGGCGACGTCCATCATGACCTGGTCGAAGGCACGGTTCATGAAGGTGGCGTAGATCGCCACGACGGGGTGGAGCCCGCCGAAGGCGAGCCCCGCGGCCGAGGCGACGGCGTGCTGCTCGGCGATGCCGACGTCGTAGACCCGCTTCGGGAACCGCTGCGCGAACTCCTGCAGGCCCGTGGGCCGCAGCATCGCAGCGGTCATCGCGATGATGTCGTCCCGGCGCTCCCCGGCGGCCACGAGCGCCTCGGAGAAGACGTCCGTCCAGGCGACGGCATCCGAGGACCCGATCGGCTCCCCCGTGACCGGATCGATCTTGCCGACCGCGTGGAACTGGTCGGCCTCGTCACGCCGCGCCGGCTCGAACCCGCGCCCCTTGTCGGTGATGGCGTGCACGATGACGGGCGCGCCGTACTCCTTCGCGAGGCGGAGCGTCTCCTCCATCGCATCCAGATCGTGTCCGTCGACGGGGCCGAGGTACTTGATGTCGAGGTTGGAGTACAGCGCCACGTTGTTGGTGAAGCGCGACAGGAAACCGTGGGTGCCGCCGCGTACGCCGCGGTAGACCGCGCGGCCGATGGGTCCGAGCAGCCGGGAGACGTGCGCGGAACTCTGTCGCAGTGTCTTGTAGCTGTCGGCCGTGCGGACGCGGTTGAGGTAGCGCGCCATGCCGCCGATGGTCGGCGCGTACGAGCGACCGTTGTCGTTGACGACGATGACGAGGTTGCGGTCGTTGTCGTCGGAGATGTTGTTGAGCGCTTCCCACGTCATCCCGCCGGTGAGCGATCCGTCGCCCACGACGGCGACGACGTGGCGATCCTTGCGGCCGGTCACCGTGAGCGCGCGGGAGACCCCGTCGGCCCAGCTGAGCGAGCTCGAGGCGTGCGAGGACTCGACGACGTCGTGCGGGCTCTCGGAGCGCTGCGGGTAGCCGGCGAGCCCCCCGCGGGAGCGCAGCTTCGAGAAGTCCTGACGACCGGTGAGCAGCTTGTGGACGTAGGACTGGTGTCCGGTGTCGAAGATGATGGGGTCGTTCGGGGAGTCGAAGACGCGGTGCAGGGCGATCGTCAGCTCGACGACGCCGAGGTTCGGACCGAGGTGTCCACCGGTGCGCGAGACGTTCTCGACCAGGAAGGTCCGGATCTCATCTGCGAGGACGTGGAGCTCCTCGCTCGAGAACCGATCGAGGTCACGCGGACCGGAAATTCCCTCGAGAAGACTCATGACAGGAGTCTACGTGCCCGCATGCGAGAGGACCCCGACTCCACGCGGAGCCGGGGTCCTCTTGACAACCGGGTCAGACCAGCGAACGCAGCACGTACTGCAGGATGCCGCCGTTGCGGTAGTAGTCCGCCTCACCGGGGGTGTCGATACGGACGACCGCGTCGAACTCGACGGTCTGCTTGCCCTCGGGCGAGAACTCGCTCGGCTCGGCGACGACCTTCACCGTCTTCGGCGTGACGCCTTCGTTCAGCTGCTCGAGGCCCGTGATCGACACGATCTCGGTGCCGTCGAGGCCGAGCGAGCTCCAGCTCTCACCGGCGGGGAACTGCAGCGGCACGACGCCCATGCCGATGAGGTTCGAGCGGTGGATGCGCTCGAAGCTCTCGGTGATGACCGCCTTGACGCCCAGCAGGCTCGTGCCCTTGGCCGCCCAGTCGCGCGACGAACCGGAGCCGTACTCCTTGCCGCCGAAGACGACGAGCGGGGTGCCCTGCGCCTGGTAGTTCTGGCTCGCGTCGTAGATGTACGACTGCGGGCCCCCGGGCTGCGTGAAGTCACGGGTGAAGCCGCCCTCGACGACCTTGCCGTCGTTGACCGCGGCGACGATCTCGTTCTTCAGGCGGATGTTCGCGAACGTGCCGCGGATCATGACCTCGTGGTTCCCTCGACGCGAGCCGTAGGAGTTGAAGTCCTTCTGCGCCACACCGTGCTCGGTGAGGTACTGAGCCGCCGGGGTGCCGGCCTTGATGTTGCCGGCCGGGCTGATGTGGTCGGTCGTGACCGAGTCGCCCAGCGTTGCCATCACGCGCGCGCCGGAGATGTCGGTGACGGGCGCCGGCGTGCTCTCCATGCCGTCGAAGTACGGGGCCTTGCGGACGTACGTCGACTCCTCGTCCCATTCGAAGATGGGACCCGTGGGCGTCGGCAGGTTCTGCCAGCGCTCGTCGCCGTCGAAGACGGTCGAGTACTGCTTGATGAACTGCTCGCGCGAGATGGAGTGGTCGATGACCTCCTGGACCTCGTCGGGCGAGGGCCAGATGTCCTTCAGGAACACCTCGTTGCCGTCCGCGTCCTTGCCGAGCGCATCGGTCTCGAAGTCGAAGTTCATCGACCCGGCGAGGGCGTAGGCGACGACCAGGGGCGGCGAGGCCAGGTAGTTCATCTTCACGTCGGGGCTGATACGGCCCTCGAAGTTGCGGTTGCCCGAGAGGACGGCCGTGACGGCCAGGTCGTTCTCGTTGATCGCTGCCGAGACCTCTTCGATGAGCGGCCCGGAGTTGCCGATGCAGATCGTGCAGCCGTAGCCGACCGTGTAGAAGTCGAGGCCCTCGAGCGCCTTGTCGAGTCCGGACTTCTCGTAGTAGTCGGTGACGACCTTCGAGCCGGGGCCGAGCGTCGTCTTGACCCACGGCTTGCGCTTCAGACCCTTGTCGACGGCCTTCTTGGCGAGCAGGCCCGCCGCGATCATGACCGACGGGTTCGACGTGTTGGTGCACGAGGTGATGGCCGCGAGGGTGACCGCACCGTTGTCGAGCAGGTAGGACTCGCCCTCGGGCGTCGTGACCTTGACGGGCTTGGATGCCGCATGGCGCGCGCCGCTGGAGATCATCGAGGGCACGTGCTCGTGCTCGTGCTGGTGCGAGACGCCCTCGGCCGAGACCGTCTCGTGCTCGACACCCGGAGCGGAACCCGGGTCGGACGCGGGGAAGGTGCCTTCGACCTCGACGGAGTCTTCGGCCGCGGCATCCGCGTAGTTGAGGATGTCCTTCTCGAACTGGTTCTTCGCCTCGGACAGGAGGATGCGGTCCTGCGGACGCTTGGGACCTGCGATGGAGGGGACCACCGTCGACAGGTCGAGCTCCATGAACTCGCTGAAGCTGAGCTCGCGCGAGGCGTCGTGCCACAGCGACTGGGCCTTGGCGTACGCCTCGACGAGGGCGACGGTCTGCTCGTCGCGACCCGTGAGACGCAGGTAGTCGAGGGTCACGTCGTCGACGGGGAACATCGCCGCGGTCGAACCGAACTCGGGGCTCATGTTGCCGATGGTGGCGCGGTTGGCCAGCGGTACCTGGGCGACGCCCTCGCCGTAGAACTCGACGAACTTGCCGACGACGCCGTGCTTACGCAGCATGTCGGTGATCGTGAGGACGACGTCGGTCGCGGTCACGCCGGCGGGGATCTCGCCCGTGAGCTTGAAGCCGACGACGCGCGGGATGAGCATCGAGACGGGCTGGCCGAGCATGGCCGCCTCGGCCTCGATACCGCCGACGCCCCAGCCGAGCACACCGAGGCCGTTGACCATCGTGGTGTGCGAGTCGGTGCCGACACAGGTGTCGGGGTAGGCGCGCAGGACACCGCCGACCTCGCGGTCGTAGATGACCTTGGCGAGGTGCTCGATGTTCACCTGGTGGACGATGCCGGTCCCCGGGGGCACGACCTTGAAGTCGTCGAACGCAGTCTGGCCCCAGCGGAGGAACTGGTAGCGCTCACCGTTGCGCTCGTACTCGATCTCGACGTTGCGCTCGAGGGCGTTGTCGGATCCGAAGAGATCGGCGATCACCGAGTGGTCGATGACCATCTCGGCCGGCGACAGCGGGTTGATCTTGCTCGGGTCGCCGCCGAGGGCGGTGACGGCCTCGCGCATGGTGGCGAGGTCGACGATGCAGGGGACACCGGTGAAGTCCTGCATGACCACGCGCGCCGGCGTGAACTGGATCTCGGTGTTGGGCTCGGCATCGGGGTTCCAGTTACCGAGCGCCTCGATCTGCTCCTTGGTGACGTTCGCACCGTCCTCGGTGCGAAGCAGGTTCTCGAGGAGGATCTTGAGGCTGTACGGAAGCTTCTCGAAACCGGGAACGGTATCGATGCGGAAGATCTCGTAGTCGGTGTCGCCGACTGTGAGTGTGCTCTTGGCACCGAAGCTGTCAACAGTGGACACGTGTGCTCTCCTTCGTCGGCGGGCGCGGCGTCAGCCGGCCCTCCCATCTTCGCCCTGCCCGGTCCCGGTGACTAGTGAGGTCCGCCTTACCCCGGCGGGCGAAATTTATCTTGATATCAAGATACCTCACTTCGCCCGGCGACGCGGACTCAGCCGTCGTCGATGTCCGTGTCGGCAACATCCGCCGCTCGTGCGACGAGGACCGGTTCCTCTTCGAGACACAGGTCGATGAGTTTCGACAAGAGCTCGCTGAGCGTCGTCGCGCCGAGCAGCCGGAACCGGTCGTATTCGCTCAGCGGCGCCATCGCGGTGAGCTGCCACGAGGACTCCACGGGGTCGTCCGAGACCTCCGTGTCGGGATCCCACCGCGCCTCCTCGAGCACCGCTGCGAGGGTCGCGACACGGCGCACGACCCGTTCCGCCTCGCGGCGCAGCGGCAGGAGGTCGTCGTCCCACGTCAGCGGTTCCAGCGTCGTAACGTCTGCGATCGGATGCGGATCATCGTCCCTCCACCGGTCGACCGCGATCCGGTCCCCGCCGACCGCGATGACGAACAGATCCGCGGCGCCTGCCTCGATCCGGACGATCCTCGCCATCGTGCCGAGCGAACTGCGCTCGTCTCCTCCCCCCGACTCCCATCCCCGCTCGATGAGGACGACACCGAAAGAGGGATCCTCGGCATCCAGAAGACGACCCATCATCGTCAGGTACCGCGGCTCGAACACCCGAAGCGCCAACGGCGTGTGCGGGAACAGCACGCTGCCGAGGGGAAACATGGGAACGGCGTCCATGCGGCCCAGTCAACCACTCGGCGAAGTGCGCCGGGCGGGCTGTCAGGTCTCGTCGGGTCGCGCGGCGCGTCGGGGGTAGAGCGCTCGGACCGCCAGCCACGTGACGGCCACCATCGGCGCGAAGAGCGGGAGTCCCATGATGAGCTTCAGCGTGCCGAGCGCCGCCGTCTGATCGGCGAGGTACAACGGCAGTTGAACCGCCAGCCGTGCGAAGAAGAGCGCGGCCCACGCGATCGCGAGCCAGAAGAAGACCCGGCGCTTGCGCCGATCGGCTCGCCACGCCGTGCCCTCGTTCATCAAGAAGCCGACAGCCAGCCCGATCAGCGACCAGCCGACGAGTGCCGACACGAGGAAAGCGGTGCCGTAGGCGGCGTTGGTGATGAGCCCCGGGACGAAGTTGTCGACGCCGCGGCCTGTGAACAGGGCGAGGGCCGCTGCGGCACCGGTGGCCACCAGACCGCCGAAGGCCGCCGCCACGGGCGAGCGCTGGATCAGTCGGATGACCGTGAAGACGGCCGCCAGCCCGACCGACGCCACCAGGGACACAACGAGATCCTGTCCCGTGACGGTGAACAGGACCACGAAGACGAGACCGGGCAGGACCGACTCCGCGATCCCGCGCCACCCGCCCATCGCACGCCAGACCACATGACCCGTCGTGGCGTCCGCGTGCGGATCCAGGCCGGCCCGCTTGGCCGCCCCTCCGAGAGCCTGGCCGAGGAGGTCGGATGCCGCGGACTCGCCCGCCGATGGCGGTACAAGATCATCGTGCCTCGACCGCGTGTCACCGGGCTCCGGGCGCTCCTTCGACGCGGTCATGCGCCACCGGGCGACGCCGGCATCTTCAGGGGGATGAGGTCGCGCGGCGGCATGGGGGTGTTGCCACGGACGACGACGATCGAGCGGAACAGATCCTCGACCTGCTCCGCTGCGGCGATGTCGCTCGCGCCCGCTCCGCCGATGACACCGCGCAGGAACCAGCGTGGACCGTCGACACCGACGAAGCGCGCGAGGCGCTTACCCGCCGCGCCGTCGGCGCCGGCCACGGGGACCTCGGCAAGCAGCTCGGGACCCAGCGGCCCCTCCCGCTCCTCGACGCGCCCGCCCTGCTGACGGACCTGCTGACGGATCTGCTCCCGCGTCTCCTCCCACAGCCCGCTGGAGCGGGGCGCCGCGAAGGGCTGGACCTGCAGGGTCGATCCCGCGTAGTCGAGTCCGACGGCCACGATGCGCTTCGTCTGCTCTTCGACTTCGAGACGGAGGTTGAGACCTTCCCGAGGGAGGACCTTGACTCCGCCGAGGTCGATGTAGGGACGTACGGCGTTCGCCTCCGCCTCGTCGAAGGGGCCGTTCTCGGCCCGATCGCTCGGTGCCGACTTGGGTGCGAGCTCGTCGCTCATGCGGTTGTTCCTGTCGTGTAGCCGGTGGATCCGAATCCCCCGTCGCCGCGCACGCTGTCGGGAAGCGCGTCGACGGGAAGGAAAGTCGCCCGCGAGACGGGCATCACGATGAGCTGGGCGATCCGGTCGCCCGGAGCGATGTCGAAGTGCTCCGCGGCATCCGTGTTCAACAGCGTCACCTTGATCTCGCCCCGGTACCCGGCGTCGACCGTCCCCGGCGAATTGACCACGGTGATGCCGTGCTTTGCGGCGAGACCGCTGCGCGGGACGACGAAGGCGACGTAGCCGTCGGGCAGGGCGATGCGCACTCCGGTGCCGATGAGCGCGCGCTGGCCGGGGTCCAGACGGACCTGCTCGGTGGAGACGAGGTCGGCGCCGGCGTCGCCCGGGTGCGCGTAGACGGGCACATGAGCCGAGATAATGGGAACGTCCACGGTATCCATCACCCCCCGAGGCTAATGCACAACCCCGAGCGCACCGTCCCCTCCATTTACCGCGAGCGGCTGAGCCCTTCGCTGTGGCTCCTGGTGAGCGCGGCGGTCTGCGCACCCATGGCGGCCGTGGTCTTCTCTCCGATCGACACGACCCTCGCCCTCGTCATCGGGTTGGCGGTCGGCATCGTCCTGGTGGCGTCGCTGATCCTGACCGCTCCCGTGGTGACGCTCGCGGACGGGATCCTCGGGGTCGGGCGGGCCCACATCCCCGTCGCCGACCTCGGTGAACCCGAGGTGCTGACGGGCGAGGAAGCCCGGGCCGCCCGGGGCGGCGGCCTCCGCCGCGACGACTGGCATCTGCTCCGGGGCGGGATCGACGGCGTCGTGCGCGTCCCCGTCGCAGACGACGACGACCCCACGGCACGCTGGGTGTTCTCGTCCCGCACCCCTGACCGGGTGGCGGCGATGATCACCCGCGCGCAGCGGGGTCGCTGATATCGGCGCTGCTTACGCGGCGCACTCGGTGCAGATCGCACCGATCGAGGTCTGGTGGTCGATCTGGGTCCGGTGCTTCACCAGGAAGCACTCGACGCAGGTGAACTCATCCTCCTGCGGGGGAAGGACGACGACGTCGAGGTCGACGTCGGAGAGGTCGGCGCCGGGAAGCTCGAAACCGCTGGGGTTGTCGGAGTCCTCGACGTCGACCGAGCCGGACATCTTGTCCGGGACGCGTTCCTTGAGAGCCTCGATCGACTCGCTGTCGTCTTCGGTCTTGCGGGGGGCGTCG
>Ga0207790_1000471_pt1 | contig 14278 bp, 13 predicted proteins | sample HigsolmetaGSP14D_FD_184842 | JGI IMG/M metagenome (GOLD analysis project Ga0207790, IMG submission 184842) | High solid enriched microbial communities from the Joint BioEnergy Institute, USA - SP1-4-D (SPAdes) | ecosystem: Engineered > Bioreactor > SSF (Solid state fermentation) > Aerobic >...
CTGGCCGACCGCTTCCAGGCGCTGCATCTGCTGCAGAGTCGCCTCGACGCGCTCACGCTCGGCGATCTGCTCGCGCAACTGCTGGTTGGTGGCGGCCAGTTCCTCGACCACGGCGCGCTCGTGGGTGATGTCGCGCACCGTGGCGTACAGCAGGTCGTCGTCGCGAACCAGAATCCATGACAGCCAGTGGTAGTCGCCGCTGGCGTGGCGCATGCGGTTGACGAAGCGCACCGAGACATTGCCCGAGGTGACGCGCTCGATCTGCGCGCGGGTGTCCTGCTGGTCATCGGCATGCACCAGCTCCCAGAGCGGACCCTGGGTGAGCTGCTGGCGCGACCAGCCGAGGGTCTGCTCCCAGGCCGGGTTGAGGGCGCTGGGCGTCATGTCGAAACGCAGCACGGCGAGCAGGTCGCGGGACAGCTCCCAGTTGCGATCGCGCTCGCGGGTGCGTTTCTCGACACGCTCGCCGAGCACGTCGTTGAGGCGCAGCAGGGCTTCGTTGGCCTGCTTCTGCTCGGTGATGTCGTGCAGCACGCCGAGAAAGCGGGTGCATCGCCCATCCTCGAAGAACGCCTGGCCACGGGCGGAAATCCAGCGCTTGCTGCCGTTGCTGAGGGGCAGGCGAAATTCGGCCTGGAACTCGTTGCCGCTGTCGGTGGCCAGCGCCTCGTTGACCCGCTGACGCAGTTGCGCGCGGTCATCGGCGTGGCAGCGGCCGAGAAACAGCTCCATATCGACCTCGGCGTTCGGCTCCAGCTCGTAGAGGGCGCGGCAGCGTTCGTCCCAGACCAGCGTGTCGGTGGCCGGCACGTAATCCCACATGCCCATGCGGGCCGCACCAATGGCCAGGCGCGCGCGGGCCTCGACCGCCTGCAGGGTATTTTCGGCCAGCCTGCGTTTCTCTCGCTCGTTGACCTCGGCCATGGCGCGGTCGATGGCCTTGGGCAGGAATGGCAGGTTCTGCTTGAGCACGTAGTCGACGGCGCCCAGGCGCATCATTTCCACGGCGTGTTCTTCACCGAACATGCCGGACAGAAAGATGAAGGGCGTTTGTGGTGCAAGGCGGCGCGCCACTTCCAGCGCCTCGGCGCCTGAAGAGCCTGGAAGCAGGTAGTCGGAGACGATCAGGTCGAAACGCTCGTTCGCCAGCGCGCGTTCGGCGGCCTGGTGGTCATAGACCAGGGTGCTGTCGACCAGCAGGCCGTTACGTTCCAATGCGAGCAGGGCCAGTTCCGCGTCATGCGGACTGTCTTCGATGAACAGCAGTTTGATGGGCACACGCGGCATGGAAAGGTCGTCGATTACGGTCTGTGGTAGGCCTGTGCGTCAGGCGCAATCAGAGGGTGGTCAGTCAGTATCGGCTTGCGCTTCCGTATCCGACGTACGGCGCTGCAAACGCAGCGAACCGGGTGGGGGCTCGTTGAGCACCGCCCAGAATATACCCAGATCGGAAATGGCCGAGACGAACGCCTTGAATTCGACCGGTTTGACCACGTAGGCGTTCACGTTCAATTCGTAGGCGCGCTGCAGATCCGGGCCCTCGCGCGAGGAGGTGAGCATGACGATCGGCATGCTGCGCAGCTCGGCAGAATCACGCACGATCTTCAGGACTTCCAGGCCATCGACCTTGGGCAGCTTGAGGTCGAGCATCATGATCGCCGGGTTGCCGGGCAGGCGATCGGCATGGGCGCCACGGCGAAAGAGGTAATCCAGTGCCTCGGCGCCGTCGCGCATGACGATCACGTCATTGGCCAGTTGGCTGCGCTCCAGAGCGATCAGGGTCAGCTCCAGGTCGTGGGGGTTGTCTTCGACCAGCAGTATCGGTTTGAGCATTCATGTCCTCGACCCGTTATGCAAGAACGGGGTGGTGGCGTTTAGGGAGCGCGAAATAAAAGGTGGCGCCTTGATCGATCTTGCCTTCGGCCCAGACTCGCCCATCGTGACGCTCGATTATACGGCGTACGCTGGCCAGACCGATGCCGGTGCCTTCGAATTCCTCCATGCGGTGCAGGCGCTGGAATACGCCGAACAGCTTGTCCACGTATTCCATATTGAAGCCCACACCGTTGTCGCGCACAAAGACGATCACTTCGTCGTCGTTTTCCTGGGCGCCGATGACGATGATCGCCGGATCACGCTCGCGGCTGTACTTGATGGCGTTGGCCAGCAGGTTGCGCAAGGCCAGGTGCAGGAACGCGGCATCGCCGACCACCCGTGGCAGCGGCTGAATGTGCCATTCGAGGTTTCGACTCTGATAATCGGGTTTCATTTCCTCGCGGATCGATTCGACCAGCGCATGCAGATTGACGTCCGTGAAGCGCAGTGCCGAACGGCCCATCTGCGAGAAGCTCAGCAGGTTGTCCACCAGGGTGCCGGCGAAGCGCGCCGACTCGCTGATGTGCTCGAGAAAGCGCACCCCGCGCTCGGACAGCTTGGTGCCCTCGAAATCGCCCAGCAACTCGGCGTAGCCGGCGATATGCCGCAGCGGCGCGCGCAGGTCATGGGACACGCTGTAGGAAAAGGCCTCCAGCTCCTTGTTGGTTTTCTTCAGTTCGCTGGCCAGCTGGGCCATTTCCTCGGCCTTGCGCAGCACGATACCGAGCACCGCATTGCGCAGCTCCAGTGCGCTTTCCGGCACCTGTTCGTGCCAGGGCGTGGAAAAGCCGCTGATTTCCTCCTGCCAGCGCGCGAAGCTGTGACGCGGGCTGAGCGCGCCGCTGGCGCTGATCGCCTTCTCGGGTTTGCCGGCCCATTGCACGATGCGTGTCTGCTCCGGCTTGAACCAGATAAGGTAATGCGAATGCAGCTCGGAAATGGCCACGGCCAACAGGCCGCCAACGTGCTTGGCCAGCTCGGGCAGTTCGGGAATGTCGCGGCCAACGTTATCGGTCTGGAACAGGTCGTCACTCGTTCGCGTACCCAGCCACTGCACCAGGGCATTGACCTGGTCGCGCGGCGGCGTCTGCCCGATCAGGTCGCAGTGCGAGGTCGAGATGATCGCCGCGCCGCTGGCCTGGGCGAAGTCGAGAAAGGTATCGGGCAGCGCCAGCAGGCCTTCGCTGACGCTGTCGCGGTCGGCCATTGCCGAGAGCATCTGCACGATGTGCCGGCGCAGCTGCAACAGGTGCTGGGTGCGCGAGTGGGCGATCTTCGCCTCGATCTGCAGCGACAGCACGCGGCCCAGCAGTTCGCAGGCGGTACGCGTCTGGAAACCGACCGAGCGGGCGCTGGCGTGGTGGGCCGAGATCAATCCCCACAACTGGCCTTCGACCACGATGGAAATCGACATCGAGGCGATGGTCTGCATGTTGCGCATGTATTGCAGGTGCACGGGCGACACGCTGCGCAGGGTGGCGTAGCTGAGATCCAGGGGTTTGCCGGTCAGCGGGTTGCACGCCGGGCGCAGCGGGGAGGGCTGGTAGTTGGCGTCCTCGATCACCCGGATACGATTGGCCACGTACAGCTGGCGGGCCTGGGGCGGGATGTCCGAAGCGGGGAAGCTCAAGCCCAGGTAGCTGGGATAGCCCTCGTCGAGGCACTCGGCGAGCACCAGGCCGTTGCCCTCGGGGTCGAAGTTGTAGATTTTCACCCGGCCAAAACCGGTGACACGCTTGACCTCGGCCACTGACAACCGGCACAGCTCGTCGATATCGTTGGCGCCCTGCAGGTGGCCGATGAAGGTGCGCACCATCGGATACAGGGTGTTATAGGCGGTGATCGTGTTGCTGATGGTCTCGAATTCGGCGATCAGCACCCGATCGAAACGGTGGGCGACCATCGCGGTCAGCTCGCCACGGCGGCTGCCTTGGCGGAAACGCACGTCACCGATATGAAAGGGCGTGGTGTCTTCGTCGGACAGTTGCGCCAGGCGTTCGGCGAGCACCGCGGCGTCTTCGAGCAGCTCGTCCAGGTGCCGGCCCAGCAATTGGTCGGGTGCAAGATCCAGCCAGTCGACGACGTTCTCGCTCACCTGCAACACCGTCAGCGCCTGCTCGTCAAACACCATCATGAAGCCCTGGGGCTGGATGCTGCCGGGGATGTGGATGGGTTCCTTGGCGCAATTGGCGATCGCGGTGCTCAAGGAGGTACTGGTTTCACTGGACGCCAAGATCATCTCCTTCAGTTCCAGGCCTGTCGGCATGGATGTCTAGCTGCACCGCCGGCGGCGACGACTGGCCGCCATCGCCTGGGCGATGCGTACTTTCTTGCGGCAGTCTGCACGCTCTTTACGGCCGGGTAAACCATCACCCGCCAGAGCTGCCGGGCGGCGGCGCACGAGCGGTTTGCCGGGTGGCGAGGAACTTTGCCAGCAGGCGTCTCTCTCAATCCCCGGTTGCGTGCCGCGCAACTGCAACATCTTTCCGGCACGCTGCCCTGCACATCCGAACGCGAGAATCGTCATGCTATCTGTCGCCAAGCGGGCCTTTACCCGCGTGCCCGCCCTGCGCTGGCTGCTGCTTGCCATTGCGCTGGTCGCCGTGTACCAGATGCGCGCGCTGCACCTGGACGACCGGCTCTACTACTGGTTGACCACACCGGCCGTGTCGCAGTGGGCGCCAGGCAGCCTGCTGGGCCGCGACTACAAGGTGCAGATAGATGCCAAGGTGGTGGGCGGCGTGCGCAACAACCTTTCCGGCCTCACCTATGACGAGCAGCGTGGCCAGCTGTGGGCGGTGCTCAACAACCCCGAAGAGCTGCTGGCCATGAGCACCGATGGCGAGGTGCTGGCGCGCTACCCGTTGAGTGGTTTCAGTGATGTCGAGGGGGTCACCTACCTGGGCGATGACCTGCTGCTGCTGGCCGAGGAGCGCGCCCATGGGCTGGTGGTGGTGCCGGTTCCCGAGCGCGCTGGGGCATTGTTTCGCGAGGACTATCGGTCCCTGACTCTGGGCATCCAGAGCGGGGGCAACCAGGGGTTCGAGGGGGTGGGCTACGACCGCGCCCGCGACCGCCTGTTCGTGGTCAAGGAGCATTCGCCGATGAAGCTCTACGAGATTCGTGGGCTGAAAAGCAGTGTAAGCGGAAATTTCGGCCTGGAGATCATTGATCACGAGGACTGGATCCGTGACTCGGTGTTCGCCACCGACCTGTCATCGGTACATTTCGATGAGCGCACCGGCCACCTGGCGCTGCTCAGCGACGAGTCGAAGCGGATCATGGAACTCGATGGCGACAGCGGCAAGCTGATCGGTTTCCGCACGCTGAACGACAACTTCGCCGGCCTCGGCAAGTCGGTGCCGCAGGGCGAGGGCATGACCTTCGACGATCATGGCAACCTGTACATCGTCAGCGAGCCGAACCTGTTCTACCGCTTCGGCCACCACTAGCCGGCGCCCGTTGCGCGGGATGCCGGCCGGGCGCCGAGCTGGGTCAGCGCGGCGGATACTGGCTGAGCACGCGGCCGACGGTCTCGCGTATTTCTGCCTCCCGCTCGGCCGGGTTGCCCGCGGTATCGCGCACGATGCGTTCGTCGCTGCCGCGCCACACCAGCTTGCCGTCCTTGCCGTCGAACAGGTCGACCTGCACGGTCGCCACCTTGTAGTCGATGGTGCGGGTTTCGTTATAGGCCGGGCCGCCCCAGTAAGGCCCCCAATAGCCGCCGAAACCACCCCCGAAACCGCTGCTGACCTGCTGCTGGCGGTCATCGACGACCAGCCACACTTGCACCTTCACATCGCCTTTCGTACCGCTCGCTGCCGGGCGCAGGCCGCGCTGGTCGAGCTGGTCCGCCACCGCGCTGCGCAGGCGCTGTTCGGTGAGGTCGCTGCGGATGCGTGGGTCATCGGGCTTGTACTGCACCGCCGGCTCCTGCCAGCTCCAGCTGCGATAGCCGGCAAAATCCCGGCTGGCGTCGAAGTCGCGGTTGATCTGCTGGCTCTGGCAGGCGCCGAGCAACAGCAGGACGGGGATCAGTAGCAGGGGCAGGCGGCGCATAAGCGTTCTCCCGAATCCTTCGATAGGTTGGTTCATGCTGGCGGGTACTCGCCGAGTGCATCACTGACCGCCTTGCGCAGCGCTTCGGCGCGCTCGGCCTGGCTGCCGCTGCTGCGCATCTCCGCCTGACCGCTCCACACCTGCTCACCGCTGCGGCCGTCGAAGAAGTCGATGCGCACCACCACGACCTCTTCTTCATAAGAACGGGTCAGCGGCACGCGAGCACCCACGCCGACGCCGTTGCCGTAGTAGCCGCGGTTGCCGAAGCTGCCGTAGCCGCCACCGTAGTAGGGGTCATAGCTGTCGGCGACCTGGCGCACGCGGCGCTCCAGGCGGGTGTCGGTGCGCACCTTGAGGTCGGCAGCGGCAGTGCCTTGGGCAGGGCGCAGGCCGCGCTGGTCGAGGGCGTTGTTGAGGGCGTCCTGCACCAGGTCGGCGCTGGCCCAGGCGCTGCCGGCCGGGCGTTGCTGCCAGGCCCAGCTGCGGTAGGCCGCGTAATCGCGGGGCGCGGCGGGGTAGGCGCTGCGGTCGAAATGGCTGGCGGCGCCCGGTGGTGCGGGCGGCAGAGGCACGGAATCGCTGGTGTACGGATTGTGGCTCTGGCAGGCGGCCAGGGCAGTGGTGAACAGCAACAGGGCGATGCGTTTCATGGTGTCCCTCCTGGCAGAGCAGGCGTTCAGCGTGGCCGACAGATCCAGTGCAGGTAGCGTCCCAGCCCGGCGAATGCAGGGTGGCGGCGGTGCGCCAGCTCCATTTCCAGCAGGTCGGCGAGTTGCGCCTTGGCCTGGAAATCCCGTGGCATGTAATCGTGGAAAACCCGTACCCCGCTTCTGCCTTCGACCTGCCAGCCGGCGGCAAGTTGCGCCTCGAGTTCCCGCGGGTCGAGCGGGCGCTGTGGGGTCAGGCTGTGCTTCTCACCGGCGAATTCTTCCTTGCGCAGTTTGCGCAGGTGGCCCTTGAGCAGGTTGCGGTAGATCAGCGCGTCCTTGTTGTAGAACGCCAGGGACAGCCAGCCATCGGCGGCGGTCAGGCCATGCAGGGCCGGAAGAATGGCGGCCGGCTCGGCCAGCCATTCGAGCACCGCGTGGCAGATGACCAGGTCGAAGGGCGCCTCGAAACGCCCCGGCAACTCCTGCCACGGCGCGTGAATGAAGGTGGCTGCCAGGCCGGCCTGCGCGAAACGCTCGCGGGCGCCGGCGAGCATCGGTTCGGCAGGCTCCGCCAGGGTCACCTCGTGGCCGCGTTCGGCCAGCCACAGCGCCATGTGGCCCAGGCCGGCGCCGACGTCGAGCACGCGCAGCGGGCGTGCCGGCAGGGCTTCGGCGAGATCGGCCTGCAGCACGGCAAGGCGGATCGCGCCCTTGGCGCCACCATAGATCTTCTCGGCGAAGCGGGTCGCCAGTTCATCGAAGTGCCGGTCGCTCATCAGGCGAACCGCCGTTCGCTGTCAGCCAGCTTGGCGCGCACCACCTGATCCATGTCCAGGCCCAGTTCGCTGCACAACAGCAGCAGGTACAGCACCACGTCGCCGATTTCCTGGCCGGCGTGCTCGAGCTGATCGGCGGGCAGGTGGCGCGACTGGTCTTCGCTGAGCCATTGGAAGATTTCCACCAGCTCGGCCATTTCCACGCTGGCGGCCATGGCCAGGTTCTTCGGCGCGTGGAACTGGCGCCAGTCGTTGCGATCACGAATGGCGTGCAGGCGGGTGGTGAGTTCGGCGATGTTCATGCGGCGTCCCGTGGGCAGAGGCCGCACATTCTTTCATGCGTTCAAATGACCTGCCAGTAGCCGGCCATATGTGGCACATCGTCCTTGCCGCGCAGGTCGAACTGGCCCTCGGCCGCTGGCAGGCTGGCGCGCATGCGCAGGCTGTTCGGCAGCAGCACCGGCTTCTGGAAGCGTACTTCGAGGCTGTAGCCGGAGGCCGGTAGATGGCCTTGCAGGGCTGCCAGGGCGCGCGCCTTGTTCCACAACCCGTGGGCGATGGCGCGGGGGAAACCGAATGGCTTGGCACTCAGCGCCGACAGGTGGATGGGGTTGTAATCGCCGGACACCCGCGCATAGCGGCGCCCGATATTCGCCGCCGCCTGCCAGCTGTCCAGCTCGTCCATCGGCAGGCTGGGCGGCTCGCTGCGGCCGACGGTCGGCCCGTCGAGCTTGACGCCGCGGCAGAGCAGGCGGCTGTCGCCCTCCCAGAGCAGGCCCAGCTGATCCTCCAGGCGGGTGATGACGCTGAATACCGCGCCCTTGTCGTGGGGCGCCAGGTTGCTGGCCTCCACGCTCAGGGTGAAGGGGCCGAGGCCAGCCAGCTGACGCACCACGCGGATGCGATTTTCCAGGTGCACCAGGCCAAGCAACGGGAAGGGAAAGTCAGCGTCGGTGAGCAGCTTCATCTGCAGGGTGAAGGCCAGCACATGCGGATAGGTGGCGGGCAGCCGGGCGTCATCGCCGAAGCCGCACAGCTGGCGATAGCGCCCCAGGTGATCGGCATCGACGCTGACCGGACAGCGCAGCCCGCGGTGCGGCAGGACCTTGCCGGTGATTCCACGGCGGCACGCTGCGCGCAGGAGCAAGCCGGGCAATGCCGGTGGGGTGTGCAGATCGAGCCATTCGGTTGCCATCGTGCGCTCCGGTGCAAGGTGGGATTGTGCTTACTCTCGTCGAGTTCTAGGACATTAGCCAGCGGCCATTGGTGCCCGCCGCGCAAACGATTGCCGGCCCCACGCGCACGGATGGCAAAAGCTGCCTACGCTGGTGGGTAAAACCGTCTCGCTCACCACCCACGCGAGGAAAGCAGCATGCCCAACCTGGACAAGCGCAGGGCCGTCGCGCCCCTGGCCGCGGTGATGCCGGGGTTGCCGTGCCCGCGCACGCCGACGGCCGAAGGCGTGCGTTACATAGGCCCCGAGCTGGTTCGCGAGGCGCGTCGGATGATCGAGGCGTTGCTGGTCGAGGGCGCGACCCTGGAGCAGGTTGCCGCTGGCCTGAACATGCCGGCGCGGCGGCTACGCGAACAACTGTCCCAGGCCGGCGTGCGCTTCAACGAGTTGCTCGTCAGTTGCCGCTGCGAGCTGGCCAAGCGCCTGCTGGTGGAGACCGACGAGCGCATCGAGCGGATCGCCGAACGCACCGGCTTTTCCGAGCCCAGTACCTTCTGCCGCGCCTTCAAGCGCTGGGTCGGCCAGACGCCGGTGGCGTTCCGCCGTCGTGGCCGTAGCGCCGCTTGCTGATCAGGCGCCCAGCAGGCTCTGCCCGCAGACCCGCAACACCTGACCGCTGAGCGCGCCGGAGCCGGGTTGCGCGAACCAGGCCACCGCCTCGGCGACATCCTGGGGCAGGCCGCCCTGGTTCATCGAGTTCATGCGCCGCCCGGCCTCGCGGATGGTGAACGGGATGGCGGCGGTCATGCCGGTTTCGATGAAACCCGGCGCCACGGCATTGATGCTGATGCCGCGCTGCGCCAGGGTCGGTGCCCAGCTCTGGGCGAGGCCGATCAGCCCGGCCTTGCTGGTCGCGTAGTTGGTCTGCCCGACGTTGCCGGCAATGCCGCTGAGCGAGGCGATCAGCACCACGCGGCCGTTGTCGCGCAGGGTGCCGGCTTCCAGCAGCGCGCTGGTGAGTTGCTGCGGGGCACGCAGGTTGACGTCGATCACCGATTCCCACAGCCCCTCGCTCATTTTCGCCAGGGTCTTGTCGCGGGTGATGCCGGCGTTGTGCACGACGATATCCACGCCGTCGGGCAGCGCCTCGACCAGCCTGGGCGAGGCGTCCTCGGCGCAGATGTCCAGGGCCAGGCAGCGACCGCCCAGGCGTGCGGCCAAGGCATCGAGGGCGTCCTTGGCCTGTGGCACGTCCAGCAGCACTACCTCGGCACCATCGCGGGCCAGGGTTTCGGCGATGGCCGCGCCGATGCCGCGGCTGGCGCCAGTGACCAGCGCGGTCTTGCCGGCCAGTGGGCGCGTCCAGTCGCTGACCTGCTGGGCACAGGGTTGCAGGCGCAGTACCTGGGCCGAGATATAGGCGCTCTTGGGCGACAGCAGAAAGCGCAGGGCACCCTCGAGCTGGCTTTCTGCACCCGGGTCGACGTGCAGCAGCTGCACCGTACCGCCGCGGCGAACTTCCTTGGCCAGCGAGCGGGTAAAGCCTTCGAGTGCGCGCTGCACGCTGCTGGCTTGCGGATCGTCCAGCGTCTCGGGCGCGCGGCCGAGCACCACCACGTGGGGGCAGCGATCGAGGTTCTTCAGCGCCGGCTGGAAGAATTGACGCAGCGCGTCGAGTTCCTCGAAACGGCGCAGGCCGCTGGCGTCGAAGACCAGGCCCTTGAGCTTCGGGCCGTGTTCGGCGGTCCAGCGCGGCAGGGACTGTTCATCGCGCGGCGCGAACAGCTGGTCGCTCAGCCGATTGGCGAAGCCCGCGACAGCAGCGCCCAGGTCGCCGTCGCCACCGATCAGCAAGGCCCCTTCCAATGGCCGATTGCGGCCCGCTACCCAACGCTCCAGGGGCAGTGGTGCGGGCAGGCCGAGCGCGCCGACCAGGCGACGACCGGCCGGTGTATTGGCGAAGTTGAGATAGCGATCGGACATGGAACAGACTCCAGGGCTGAAACTCAAAGTGGTTGACCACTGTACGCTACCGCTCGTTTCATGCATCGACAGCAGCCCAATGACCGGCCCTCGGGTCGGTGAATCGGCGCCCCTGAAGTGCCGCAAAATATTACCTGCAAGGAGCCGTTCATGAGCCTGCCACGCCGGGTCGCCATCGTTGGTGGCAACCGCATTCCCTTCGCCCGCTCCAACAGTGCCTACGCCACCGCCAGCAATCAGGCGATGCTCACCAGTGCCCTGGAGGGCTTGGTCGAGCGCTACAACCTGCATGGCGAGCGCCTTGGCGAAGTAGTGGCTGGCGCCGTGCTCAAGCACTCGCGAGACTTCAACCTGACCCGCGAATGCGTGCTCGGCTCGCGTCTGGCCCCGGAAACCCCTGCCTATGACCTGCAACAGGCCTGTGGCACCGGCCTGGAAGCGGCGCTGTTGGTCGCCAACAAGATTGCCCTGGGGCAGATCGAGTGCGGTATCGCCGGTGGTGTGGACACCGCGTCGGACGCGCCGATCGGCGTCAATGAAGGCCTGCGCAAGATTCTGTTACAAGCCAACCGGGCGAAGAGCACCGGCGACAAGCTCAAGACCCTGCTGCAGATTCGCCCGCGGCATCTGGCGCCGTCGTTGCCGCGCAATGGCGAACCACGCACCGGCCTGTCGATGGGCCAGCACTGCGAGCTGATGGCGCAGCACTGGGCGATCCCGCGGGACGAGCAGGACCAACTGGCCGTTGAAAGCCATCGCAAACTGGCTGCGGCCTACGCCGAAGGCTGGCAGGACGACCTGATGACGCCCTTCCTGGGCCTGACCCGTGACCAGAACCTGCGCCCCGATATCGACCTGGCGAAATTGGCGACCCTCAAAGCGGTGTTCGAGAAGGGCCCGCGCGGCACCCTGAGCGCTGCCAACTCGACGCCCCTGACCGACGGTGCTTCGCTGGTGCTGCTGGCCAGCGAGGAATGGGCCAAGGCCCGCGGCCTGCCGATTCTCGCCTACTGGCGCGACGGCGAAGCGGCGGCAGTGGATTTCGTCAAAGGCCACGAAGGGCTGCTGATGGCGCCGGTGTACGCGGTGCCCCGGCTGCTGGCGCGCAATGGCCTGACCCTGCAGGATTTCGACTACTACGAGATCCACGAGGCGTTCGCCGCCCAGGTGCTGTGCACCCTGAAAGCCTGGGAAGACGCCGACTACTGCCGTGAGCGCCTGGGCCTGGAACAGCCGCTGGGCAGCATCGACCGCGCCAGGCTCAACGTCAAAGGCAGCTCCCTGGCTGCCGGCCACCCGTTCGCCGCCACCGGCGGGCGTATCGTCGCCAACCTGGCCAAGCTGCTCTCGGTAGCCGGCGAAGGGCGTGGCCTGATCTCCATCTGCGCCGCGGGTGGGCAGGGCGTGACGGCGATTCTGGAGCGCTGAGCCAGTCGGTTAGTAGCCCGGGTCGAGCGCAGCGACACCCGCGCTCTCCTCTGTATCGCTGCGCTCAACGCCAGGCTGCGGAGTCTTCACTTCACGAATTTCCGCTTCTGCCTTCAGCAACGCGGCCTTGCGCGCCGCGCCCCAGCGGTAGCCGCCCAGGCTGCCGTCGGCGGCGGTGACCCGGTGGCAGGGCACCAGCAGGCCCAGCGGGTTGCTGGCACAGGCGCGGGCGATGGCCCGCGGGTGGCTGCCGAGGCTGGCGGCCAACTGGCCATAGGTGCGTGTCTCGCCCACGGGAATGGCGCGCAGGGCTTGCCAGACCCGTTGCTGAAAGATGCTGCCGCGGATGTCCAGCGGTAGATTGGCGGCGCGATGGGGCTCGTCCATTTGCCGGATGACTTCACCCAGCGAGTCCTTCAGCGATCCATCGTCAGCCTGCAGCGTCGCCTGCGGGAAGCGCTGGCGCAACTCTGCTTGCAGCGCGCTCGGCGAGTCGCCGAACAGCAGGGCGCAAAGCCCGTTGTCGCTGCCTGCCAGCAACAGATAGCCCAGCGAGCAGGGCGCCAGGGCCACCGACAGCGTTTCCCCGCTGGCACCTTGGCGTCGCCTGGCAGCACTGACGCCAGCGACGTGGGCATACAGCGCTCGGGTGCTGGAGTAACCGCTGTCCAACGCAGCATCGAGTAGCGAGCTTGCCTTGGGGAGCGCCTGCTCCAGGCGCTCACGCCGGCGAGCGCTGGCCCAGGCTTTGGGCGTCATTCCCGTGCGCATCTTGAAGGCTCTGGCCAGGTGCGAGGCGGACAAGCCGATTCGGGCCGCCAGCTCGCCCAGCGTCAGCCGCTTGTCGCTCTCGTCGAGCAGGCGGCAGGCCGCGATTACCAGCGCATCGAGCTGTTCGGCCGGGCTGCTGCCCTGGGGCGTGCAGCGCTTGCAGGGCCGGTAGCCCGCCGCTTCGGCCTGCGCGGGGCTGTCGTGGAAGCTGACATTCTCGCGGCGTGGCCGACGAGCGGGGCAACTGGGCCGGCAGTAGATGCCGGTCGAAGCCACGGCGAACACGAATCGACCATCCTGCGTGGCATCTCGCTCGCACACGGCCTGCCAGCGGCGTTCTTCGGACATGTTCATCTCCTGTAACGGTATCCGAATTGTCGGTATCCGGCCGATTGCGCGCCAGTGCCATTCGCGCTTTCAAACCGTATTGGCCCGCGCATTTTCCCCATGGGCTGGGCGCTGCCCCAGGATTGCCGTATAAAAGGGCCGCATAGACCATCGAGGACCCTGATAAAAGCTGATGAAGACGCCAAAACGCATTGAGCCCCTGGTCGAGGACGGCCTGGTGGACGAGGTGATTCGCCCTTTGATGAGCGGCAAGGAAGCAGCGGTCTATGTGGTGCGTTGCGGTTCCGAGTTGCGCTGCGCCAAGGTCTACAAGGAAGCCAACAAGCGTGGCTTCCGTCAGGCCGCCGAGTATCAGGAGGGGCGCAAGGTCCGCAACAGCCGCGACGCCCGAGCCATGGCCAAGGGCTCCAAGCACGGGCGCAAGAACCAGGAAGAAAACTGGCAGAACGCCGAGGTGGCGGCGCTGTTTCGTCTGGCCAGCGCCGGCGTTCGCGTGCCCAAGCCTTTCGACTTTCTCGAGGGCGTGCTGCTCATGGAACTGGTCACCGATGGCGACGGTGGCGTAGCACCGCGGCTCAACGACGTTGACCTGCACCCCGATGACGCCCGCGAGTTCCACGCGTTCATGATCGAGGAGATCGTCAAGATGCTCTGCGCCGGCCTGGTGCATGGCGACTTGTCGGAATTCAACGTGCTGCTCGGGCCGGAAGGCCCGGTGATCATCGACCTGCCCCAGGCGGTGGATGCCGCCGGTAACAACCATGCCTTCAAGATGCTCGAGCGCGATGTCGGCAACATGTCCGCCTATTTCGGCCAGTTCGCCCCGGAGCTCAAGTTCACCAAGTACGCCAAGGAAATGTGGGCGCTCTACGAAGACGGCAAGCTGACCCCGCAAAGCGTGCTGACCGGTGAATTCGACGACCCCGAGGAAGAGGCCGACATCGATGCGGTGATGCGCGAGATCAAGGCCGCCCTGGCCGATGAAGCGCGCCGCCAGGCCGCGCTGAATGCCGACGACGAGCCCAAGGATCAGGAGCCGCCTCCGCCCTGGGAGCGCTGAGCCGCCCATGGCGCTCCCACAGTGGTGATCTGGTGGCTCAGGTCGGTGGCGGGTTAGCCCCTAAGCGGCCCGACCGATCCTCTGTGGCGATGCGGTCGGCATATCCATGTGGGAACGGGCCATGCCCGTGATTTCGCGGGCATGGCCCGCTCCC
>Ga0207790_1000474_pt1 | contig 14242 bp, 11 predicted proteins | sample HigsolmetaGSP14D_FD_184842 | JGI IMG/M metagenome (GOLD analysis project Ga0207790, IMG submission 184842) | High solid enriched microbial communities from the Joint BioEnergy Institute, USA - SP1-4-D (SPAdes) | ecosystem: Engineered > Bioreactor > SSF (Solid state fermentation) > Aerobic >...
GAAGGATGACCCGACCTTTGTCGTCCAGCTTGGGGGTGTGGGTGCCCAACAACATCGCTCGGTCACCCCCTTCGTCCGGCCCGCTCCAGGATGACACCACTTTACTCCACTTCCCTCCACTCTGCGACTGCTTTCCGCCGCAGCGCCAGGAAATCCGCCACGGCGGGGCCGAGTGGCTCCCCGGCATCCGTCGCGCGAACACAAAAAAAGCACCGACCCGGAGGTCGGTGCTTCTGAAGTGGAGGGAGGTGGAGTGCCTCAGCTCATCGGTGGCTGATGCTCATCGGTCGTCGTTCCGGCGATCCCATCGATCGTTCATCCGATCCATGAACGACGCGGAAGCGGGGGCACGCGCGGCGCGCGGCTTCCGCGTCCCCGTGGCGGCGCGCGACGCCGCGGCGCCCTTCGCGGGGGTGAAGGCCAGGACCACGCCGACGACCATGACGACGAAAGCCAGGACGCCGATCACGATGAGCGAGGTGGCGACTCCGACGACCAGACCGGCGATGCCGAGGAGCACGAGAACGGAGCCGTAGACGATGTTCCGGTAGCTGAGGGGACCCGTACCCCGGTCCGCGCTGACTACGTCGGCATCGTTGCGCATGAGATGGCGTTCCATCTCGTCCAGCAGACGCTGCTCCTGCTCTGACAGTGGCATGCATCCCCCTCGGGTCGGTCAGTCAAGTGTACGCGTGCGCGCGATCACTAGGCTAGGCCCGTGCCACACTTCCCCGACCCGATCGTCGTCGTTTCCCAGCGAGTCGAGAGGTTCCTGCAGGCACAGCGCGACGCCGCCGCCGACTTCGGCGCAGAGGCCAGCGCCTTCGTGGAGTCCGGCGCGTCCGCCGCCACCGGCGGCAAAGGGTTCCGCGCCAAGTTCTGCCTCGCCGGCTGGCGGGCCGTCGCGACGGCCGGGACGAGCGGCACGCCCGACATCCCCGAGGTCGTGACCGCGGCATCCGCTGCCCTCGAGATCTTCCACGCGGCCGCCCTCGTCCACGACGACGTCATCGACCGCTCCGACACCCGCCGCGGGCGACCCGCGTCGCACCGCGCGTGGGAGGCGGCGCACCGATCGGAGGCGTGGGCCGGCGACGGCGAGGAGTTCGGGCGGTCGGCCGCGATCCTCCTGGGCGATCTGCTCGTGGCGTGGAGCGACGACCTGCTCGAGGAGGGTCTGGTCGAAGCTGATCCCGACCGGGCTCACCGCGCCCGCGGCGAGTTCGCCCGCATGCGCCGCGAAGTGACGATCGGACAGTTCCTCGACGTCGCCGAGGAATCGGCGTACGTCACCGCCCCCGTCGAGACCCACGCCGATCGCGCGCTCCGGGTCGCCTCGTTGAAGTCGGCGCGGTACAGCGTCCAGCATCCGCTGCAGCTCGGCGCCACGCTCGCTGGAGCGGATGCCGAGCAGTACCGCGCGCTCGGCGACTTCGGGCATCCCATCGGGCTCGCCTTCCAACTGCGCGACGACGTCCTCGGCGTGTTCGGGGACAGCGCGGTGACGGGCAAGCCGGTCGGCGACGACCTCCGCGAGGGGAAGCGGACGCTCCTCATCGCGTACGCGCGGGCCTCGCTCGCGCCGGGCGCTCTCCGGGTGTTCGACGAGCTCATCGGCGATCGCGAGCTGTCACCCGAACAGGTCGGCCATCTGCAGCAGACCATCATCGACACCGGAGCGCTCGCCCTCGTCGAGGAACGGATCTCCGCGTGGGCGGCCGAGGCCGATCGCGCCCTCCGCGGCGCACGCCTCGGCAACGGCGCGGTCAGCGAACTGCGCGACCTCGCACGGGCCGCGACGGTGCGCGCGGCCTGAGCCGCGGCATCCGCTCGTCAGGCGAGCGACTGCGCGACGCGCCGGACCTCGCTCTTACGGCCCTGACGGAGTGCCTCGATCGGCGGGAAGCCGATGGACTCCTCGGGGGCGAGCAGCCAGTCGATCGCCTCGTCGTCCGAGAAACCGGCGTCGTGCAGCACGATGATCGTGCCGCGGAGCGACGAGAGGGGCGCGCCGTCGACGAGGAAGACGGACGGGACGCGCGGCGCCCCGAAGCGGCGGGACGCGACGAGCTGGTGCTCGTCGAGCATGCGACGGACGCGCCCGAGCGGCTCTCCCGTCAGCTCGACCAATTCGGGAAGGCTCAGCCAGTCAGTGGACACGGGCGACTCAGAACTCACCCCTCCACTATCGCATTCCCACCCCGCACTCGCTCATAACACCAGTCACATCCGTCTCATGGATTGACACCAGTCACATCGGCGTGTCACGGTTTCAGCGGGGGGATCCACCGATCTGGGACCGAACGAAGGAATGTCTGTGCGCCGGAACGACGTACTTCCCGCTGCTCTGATTCAGAGAAGCGCCCCGGCGGTGATCGGGTCCATCGCCCTCTCACTGTCTCTCCTCCCCCTCGATGCTGCGTCTGCCGACGAGCGGCGGGTCTCCGCTCCGGAACCGCTGACGGCTCGGGCCTACGCCGGCCCGACCTCCGCGACCGCGAAGGTCGACGTCGTCGGGACCGCGGCAGCTGCGCGATCCGTCAAGACGCACGTCGTCGCGCGAGGCGACACCGTCAGCGCCATCGCCGCAGCGCACGGAGTCCGGACCGCCGACGTGCTCACGTGGAACGGGCTCAGCTGGCGTTCGGTGATCCATCCCGGCGACGTGCTGCGGCTCGGCCCCAAGGCCGCCCGGACGGATGCCGCGCCCCGAGCGAAGGCTCCTGCCGCGGCATCCACCTACACCGTGCGTCGCGGCGACACGCTCTGGTCCATCGCGGCTCGTCACGACGTCAGTGTGTCGACGCTGTCCCGCGCGAACGGTCTGGGGGGCTCGACGACCATCCACCCCGGGCAGAAGCTGATCGTCCGCGCCCTCGCCGCGCCGCGCGTCGCTGTGGTCGCCGCGCCGGCCGCCGGACCCGTGCACGAGGTGTCCGCCGGGGAGACGATGTGGGCGATCGCGACGCGAAGCGGCGTCAGTCTCGCGCGGCTCCTCGCGGCCAACGGCCTGGACGAGGGGTCCATCATCTACCCGGGGCAGAAGCTCCGCATCCCGACCGCGAAGCCGGCACCCGCGGCCGCCGGGAAGGCACGCGCCGCCCTCGACGGCGAGCAGATCGCGAACATCAAGACGATCATCTCCGTCGGGCGGGAACGCGGCGTCTCCCGGGACGGCATCGCGATCGCCCTCGCCACCGCGATGGTCGAGTCGTGGATCCGCAACCTCGACGGCGGAGACCGGGACTCGCTGGGACTGTTCCAGCAGCGTCCGAGCGCCGGCTGGGGAACGCAGACGCAGATCCGCGACCCCCGCCGATCCGCCGCCGCGTTCTTCGGCGGTCCGTCTGACCCGAACGGCGACCGCACGCGCGGCCTGCTGGACATCGACGGCTGGGAGGACATGGCGTTCGGGGACGCCGCGCAGGCGGTGCAGATCTCGGCCTACCCCGAGCGGTACGGTCCGTGGAAGGCCGAGGCGTACCGCTGGCTCGAACTGTATGGGTGAGTCCGGACCGGCACCCGAGCGAGGGTGCGCCGTTACCCGGGCTCGCAGGGTCGGCTCCGTAGACTTCTGACGTGAACGCCAACCCGCAGACCGACCCGCTGATCGGCCGCCTGGTCGACGGCCGGTACCGGGTCCGCGGGCGCATCGCGCGCGGCGGGATGGCGACGGTCTACGTCGCCACCGACCTGCGCCTCGAGCGGCGGGTCGCGCTCAAGGTCATGCACGGCCACCTGTCGGACGACACCGTCTTCCAGAACAGGTTCATCCAAGAGGCCCGATCGGCCGCACGACTCGCCGACCCGCACGTCGTCAACGTCTTCGACCAGGGCCAGGACGGCGAGATGGCCTATCTCGTCATGGAGTACCTGCCCGGGATCACTCTGCGAGAACTGCTGCGCGAGCAGAAGCGGCTGACGCTCCCCCAGACGATCACCATCATGGATGCGATCCTCTCGGGGCTCTCGGCCGCACACCGCGCGGGCATCGTCCACCGCGATGTGAAGCCCGAGAACGTCCTGCTGGCCGAGGACGGTCGCATCAAGATCGGAGACTTCGGCCTGGCGCGCGCGACGAGCGCGAACACGGCGACCGGCCAGATGCTCCTCGGCACGATCGCCTACCTCGCGCCCGAGCTCGTCACGCGGGGGACGGCCGACGCCCGAAGCGACATCTACGCCCTCGGGATCATGCTCTACGAGATGCTCTCCGGCGAACAGCCCTACAAGGGCGAGCAGCCGATGCAGATCGCCTACCAGCACGCGACGCATTCGGTGCCACGCCCGAGCGTGAAGAACGCCGGTGTGCCGGAGCAGCTCGACGAACTCGTCCTCTGGGCGACCGAGCGCTCACCGGAGGATCGCCCCACGGACGCGCGGGAGATGCTCGAGCGTCTCCGTGAGATCGAGAAGGACCTCGGCGTGTTCCCGCAGGTCGTCCGCTCGACGCCCGCGGGCGCCACCGTCGTCGTCGACGATTCGCTCGACTCGGACGAGGTCACGCGTGTCATGCCGGGCACCTTCACGGCCCCCAGCGTCACCACCGAGATCGACAACGCGACCCGGCTCCGCCGTCGATCGCACCGCAACTCCGTCAAGGGGGGCTGGCTCCTCGCCGTGGTGCTGGTGCTCGCCGCCGCGGCAGGCGGACTGGGCTGGTGGTTCGGGTCGGGTCCGGGCTCGCTCGTCGCGGTCCCGGCCGTCGAGGGCATGAGCTTCGACAGCGCGCAGAGCCTGCTCGCCGACAGCGCCCTCGTCGCGCGTCGGAGCGACGTGCACAGCCTGGAGGTTCCCGCGGGCGAGGCGATCGGAACGAAGCCCGGCACCGGGACCTTCCTCGACCGCGACACCACGGTCACGGTGGAGATCTCCGCCGGGCCGGCGACGGCTGATCTCCCGAAGCTCCAGGATCGGACGAGCGCCGAGGTCGAGACGCTGCTGAAGGACAACAGCATCCAGGTCTCGACCACCAAGAAGTACTTCACGAGCTTCGCGGCCGACCGGATCGTGCGCGTGTACGTGACCCAAGCCGGATCGGCCGAGCCGGTGGAGTGCACCGACGGCTGCTCGGTTCTGCAGGGCTCGACCGCGGAGCTGCGCGTGTCGCTCGGCCCCCTCCCCGACGTCACCGGCAAGACCGGCGACGAGGCCACGGACATCCTCGAGAAGGCCGGCATGAAGGTCGAGGAGGACCGGGAATACAGCAGCAGCGTCGCCGACGACCTCGTCATCCGGGTCGAGGACCGTCCCGGCGGGGGCTCGTGGCAGCAGGGCGAGACCCTGACCATCGTCGTCTCAGACGGTCCGCAGCCGGTCGAGGTGCCCAATGTGGTCGGCGAGACGGTGCGGACCGCCGTCGACCGCCTGCAGGCAGCCGGGTTCAAGGTCAACCCGAACATCGAGGATGCCGAGATCCCGCTGGGCGGTCGATACTGGGACGTCTACCGCGTGAGGTCCATGACGCCCGACGGCGGAAGCCTGCAGCGTCCGGGCACGACGATCAGTCTGACGCCGCAGTTCCAGCCGTTCGGCTGACGCCCGGCCGTCGGCATCCGGAGACGACGAAGGCCCGACGGTGAGAACCGTCGGGCCTTCGCGGTGGATCAGCGGTTGCCGAGCTCCTCGGCGACGAGGAACGCCAGCTCGAGAGACTGCATGTGGTTCAGACGCGGGTCGCAGAGCGACTCGTACCGCGTCGCCAACGTCGCCTCGTCGATCATCTCCGAGCCACCCAGGCACTCCGTCACGTCGTCACCCGTGAGCTCGACGTGGATGCCGCCCGGGAAGGTGCCGACGGACCGGTGCGCCTCGAAGAAGCCGCGCACCTCGTCGACGACGTCGTCGAAGCGACGCGTCTTGTAGCCGGTCGGCGTCGTGATCCCGTTGCCGTGCATCGGGTCGGTGACCCAGAGCGGGGTGGCACCGGAATCCTTGACGGCCTGCAGGAGCGGGGGCAGGGCGTCGCGGATCTTGCCCGCTCCCATGCGCGTGATGAACGTGAGACGGCCGGGCTCGCGCTCAGGGTCCAGCTTGTCGATGAGCGCCAACGCGGTCTCGGGCGTCGTCGTCGGACCCAGCTTGACCCCGATGGGGTTGCGGATCTTCGAGAAGTAGTCGACGTGCGCGCCGTCGAGCTCGCGCGTGCGCTCCCCCACCCAGAGGAAGTGGGCGGACGTGTTGTACGGCGTGCCCGTCCGCGAGTCGATGCGGGTCATCGGGTGCTCGTAGTCCATGAGCAGGCCCTCGTGGCCCGTGTAGAACTCGACGCCGCGCAGCTCGTCGAAGTTCGCTCCTGCGGCCTCCATGAACTTGATGGCGCGGTCGATCTCCCCCGCGAGGCGCTCGTAGCGCTGGTTGGCCGGGTTCTTCGCGAAGCCCTGGTTCCAACTGTGCACCTCGCGAAGGTCGGCGAAGCCGCCCTGCGTGAAGGCCCGGATGAGGTTCAGGGTGGATGCCGCTGTGTGGTACCCCTTCAGCAGTCGCTGGGGGTCCGCCGTCCGCGACGCCTCGGTGAAGTCGTAGCCGTTGACGATGTCGCCGCGGTAGGCCGGGAGCGTGACGTCGCCGCGGGTCTCGGTGTCGCTCGACCGAGGCTTGGCGAACTGGCCGGCCATGCGACCCATCTTCACGACGGGCATCGATGCGCCATAGGTCAGCACGACCGCCATCTGCAGGACCGTCTTGATGCGGTCGCGGATCTGCTGAGCCGTCGCACCGGCGAACGTCTCGGCGCAGTCGCCGCCCTGAAGCAGGAACGCCTGACCGGATGCCGCCTTGGCCAGACGCGCGCGGAGGTTGTCGACCTCACCGGCGAAGACGAGCGGCGGGAGGGTCGCGATCTCGGCGGAGACGGCAGCGACCGCATCCGCGTCGGGCCACAGCGGCTGCTGCTTGATCGGGAGCGAGCGCCAGTGGTCGAGAGGAGTGGGCATCCGCTCATTCTACCGACGAGGGAGGGGGCCGTCGGTCGTGTGACGCCGGCCCGATCGTCGCCTCAGGCTGCGGCGGGGCGGCGGTCCTTGACGGTGGACGCGTAGACGTCCTCGTACTCCTGCTCCCCCATCCGCTGGAGCGCGACCATGATCTCGTCGGTCACCGACCGCAGCACGAAGCGGTCGGACTCCATGCCGTAGAACCGGCTGAAGTCGAGCGGTTCGCCGATCACCATGCCGACGCGCCCGACACGCGGGATGGAACGTCCGATCGGCATGACGTCGTCGGTGCCGATCATGACCACGGGGATGACGGGGACGCGCGCCGTGAGCGCCATGCGCGCCAGACCGGTCCGGCCCCGGTACAGCTTGCCGTCGGGGCTCCGGGTCCCCTCGGGATAGATCCCCAGGATGTCGCCTCGTCCGAGCACCTGGAGTCCGGTGTTGAGGGATGCTTCCGAGGCCTTGCCGCCGGTGCGGTCGATCGGGATCTGGCCCGTCCCCTGCATGAAGACGCGGGTCGCCCACCCTTTGAGGCCCTTGCCCGTGAAGTAGTCGCTCTTGGCGAGGAAGGACATGGGCCGGTCGATCATCAGCGGCAGGAAGATCGAGTCGCTGACGGACAGGTGGTTGCTGGCGATGATCGCCGCGCCGGATGCCGGGATGTTGCTGCGTCCCACGATCCACGGACGGAAGATCGCCTTCACGATCGGCCCGATGATCAGGTATTTCAGGACCCAGTAGATCATGTCAGACCCGGCCGCCCGCGAGGTCGGCGACACCGATGAGACCGGCGTCGTTGCCCAGGGTGGCGATCGAGAACGAGGCGATGGGCCGCTCGCCGTAGCCGGGAAGCGCCGTCGCATACGCTTCGCGCACGGGATGCAGGAGACGTTCGCCGAGGTCGGCGACGCCGCCGCCGATGACGAAGAGCGCGGGGTCCAGAACCGCCTGGAACCCACCGCACGCCTCACCCAGTGCGGTCGCGACCCGGTGGACCGCCTCGAGCGCGCCCTCGTCACCCGCGGCGATGAGGGCCTCCATCGCCGCGGCAGGGACGATACCCTCGGCCGTCCGGGCGGCGGCGAGGCCGGCTCCGAGTGCGCCGGATGCCGCGATATCCGCGGCCTCCCGCTGCAGCGCCCGTCCCGAGGCGTACTGCTCGAGGCATCCGTTCTGACCGCATCCGCACGCGCGCCCGCCCCGTTCGAAGCGGATGTGGCCGAGCTCGGCCCCGATGCCGTTGCCGCCGACCAGGAGTTCGCCGTCGATGATCGCGGCTCCGCCGACACCCGTGCCGAGGGTGATCATCACCATGTCGCTGACATCTCGCCCCGCACCGAAGCGGAACTCGCCCCACCCCGCGGCGTTCGCGTCGTTCTCGAGTGTGACGGGGCGGCCGATGCGCCGCTCGAGCTCGTCGCGGAGCGGTTCGTCCGCCCAATCGATGTTGGGAGCGTGCAGGATGACCGAGCGGGTGGCGTCGATGAAGCCCGCGGCCGCCACACCGACGGCGTGGACGACGCGATCGGCGACCAGCTCGTCGACCATGGCCGCGACCGCGTCCGCAAGGGCATCGGGGTCCGTCGGCGTGGGCACGCGGCGCCGATCGACGATCGTCCCGTCCGGATCGACGACGCCGCCGGCGATCTTGGTCCCACCGATGTCGATGCCGACGTTGAGCACGCCACTCCCCTCCGCGCGTGCGCGGTCGCACGGCATCCGTGAGTCTAATGGGGCGGGCGAATCCGGACAGTCGCCGCGGGACCGAGGATCACCATGCCCTAGACTCGGTCGCACCTGACGCCACCCGGTACCAAAGGAGTTGCCGCCCATGAGCGCCGTACAATTCGACGTCCCCGCCGTCGTCGCCGCGGATCCGACCGCGAACACCTCGGACATCCTCGTGGAGCGGGTGAAGGCGACTCCGTCGCTCGCCCTGTTCGCCGTCCCCGACGGAGGCGGCTGGCGCGACATCACCGCAGCGGAGTTCCACCGCGAAGTCCTGGCGCTGGCCAAGGGCCTCGCGGCCAGCGGCATCCAGCCCGGCGACAAGGTCGCCTTCCTGGCGCGAACGACCTACGACTGGACCCTCGTCGACTTCGCGCTCTTCTTCACCGGCGCCGTCATGGTGCCCGTGTACGAGACCAGCTCGCCGTCGCAGATCGAGTGGATCCTCAGCGACTCGGGCGCCGTCGCCATGATCGTCGAGAGCACCGTGCATGCGGAGCGCGTCGCCGAGATCCGTTCGGACGTCCCGCTCCTGCGCGAGGTGTGGACGATGCAGGCGGGTGACCTCGACGTGCTGCGCTCGCGCGGCACCGACGTCACCGACGACGAGATCGAACGCCGTCGCTCGCTCGCAGATGCGGACGACATCGCCACGCTCATCTACACGTCCGGCTCGACGGGCCGCCCCAAGGGGTGCGTCCTCACCCACAAGAACTTCGTCGAGCTGTCGCGGAACTCCGCCGTCGCGCTCAGCGAGGTCGTGCAGCAGCCGGGCGCCGCGACCCTCCTCTTCCTCCCCCTCGCGCACGTCTTCGCGCGTTTCATCTCGATCCTCAACATCCACGGCGGGGTGAAGACGGGGCACGAGCCCGACACGACGAAGCTCCTCGCGGGTCTGGGGTCGTTCAAGCCGACCTACCTGCTCGCCGTGCCGCGGGTGTTCGAGAAGGTCTACAACTCGGCCGAGCAGAAGGCGGAGGCAGGCGGGAAGGGCAAGATCTTCCGAGCGGCGGCCGCCGTCGCCGTCGAGCACTCGCGTCGACTGCAGGACGGGGAGAAGATCCCGCTCGCGATGAAGGTGAAATTCGCCCTCTTCGACCGTCTCGTGTACAGCAAGCTGCGCACCGCGATGGGGGGCCGGGTCGCCCACGCCGTCTCGGGGTCCGCCCCGCTCGGCTCGCGCCTCGGGCACTTCTTCCACAGCCTCGGCGTGCAGATCCTCGAGGGGTACGGCCTGACCGAGACCACGGCGCCCGCGACCGTGAACCTCGCGACGAAGTCCAAGATCGGCACGGTCGGACCCGCCCTCCCGGGCGTCGGCGTCCGCCTCGCCGACGACGGCGAGATCGAGGTGCGCGGCGTCAACGTCTTCAAGGAGTACTGGCGGAACCCCGAGGCCACCGCGGCCGCATTCGACGACGGGTGGTTCCGCACCGGCGACATCGGGTCCTTCGACTCGGAAGGCTATCTGACGATCACCGGTCGCAAGAAGGAGATCATCGTTACCGCCGGCGGTAAGAACGTCGCCCCCGCCGTCCTGGAAGACCCGATCCGCGCCAACCCGATCGTCGGTCAGGTCGTCGTCGTCGGCGACCAGAAGCCGTTCATCGGCGCCCTGGTCACCCTGGACCGCGAGATGCTTCCGACGTGGATGGGCAACAACGGGCTGGCGGCCGACATGCCGATGTCGCAGGTGATCACGCACCCGAAGGTCCTCGCCGAGGTCCAGACCGCCGTCGACCGCGCCAACTCGTCGGTCTCCCGAGCGGAGTCGATCCGCAAGTTCGTGATCCTCGACACCGAGTGGACCGAGGCATCCGGCCACCTCACGCCGAAGATGAGCATCAAGCGCAACGTCATCCTCTCGGACTTCGCCGCCGACATCGACGAGCTCTATCAGGCCAACGTGTCGACGACGAACATCTCGCTCGGCAACTGAGCACCACGACGAAAGGCCCCGGAGATCCGGGGCCTTTCGTCATCGGCGGGTCAGAACCAGTCCGACTCCCGCACCTCGCGCATCGCCTGCCGGCGGACATCCTTCGGCAGACGATCCAAGTAGAGGATGCCGTCGAGGTGATCGCATTCATGCTGCAGCGCCTGGGCGAGCAGGCCCTCGCCCTCGATGACGATCTCTGCGCCGTCGAGGCCGAGCCCCGTCACACGCGCCCACGGGTGCCGGAGGGCGTCGTGCCAGAGGCCCGGAACGGAGAGGCATCCCTCCCCCGTCGGCTCCGGATCACCGGACACCTCGAGCACGGGGTTGAGGACGTACCCGATCACTCCGTCGACGTTGTAGCTGAAGGCCCGGAGCGCGACTCCGATCTGCGGCGCCGCCACGCCGGCGCGGCCCGGCTCGGCGACCGAATCGACGAGATCGGTGACCAGACTCCGGACACCGTCGTCGATGTCGTCGATGGGTGCACATGTTCCTCGGAGCACGGGGTCGCCGAAGATGCGGATGGGACGGACGGCCATCAGCGGACCGTCCCCGCCGCACGGAGCCCTTCGACGACGACCGCAGCAAGCTCCCGCGCAGCGAGTCGCGTGGCGGGGTCGAGGTCGCGGAAGGTGATCGGTCCCCCCGTGGCGATGTGCGAGTCGTACGGGATCGTCACGACCGCGCGCACCCGCGACCGGAAGTGGGCTTCCAGCTCGCTGGGTCGGATGAGGCTCGCGCCGGGACGCGAGGTGTTCAGCACGACGACGGCATCGCGGGCGAGGTCGGCGTAGCCGTTGGACTCGAGCCACGACAGCGTCTCGGAGGCGAGCTTCGCCTCGTCGACGCTCCGCCCCGCGACGATGAGAAGCTGGTCCGCCAACTCGAGCGTGGCATCCATCACGGAGTGAACGATGCCGGTCCCGCTGTCGGTCAGGACGATGGAGTAGTAGTGAGCCGCGATGGCCGCCACATCGTGATAGTCCCGATCGCTGAACGCTTCGGAGAGGTGCGGGTCGGCGTCGGACGCGAGGATGTCGAGGCGGGTCTCGTCGCGGGCCACGAGGGCGGACAGGTCGTTGAAGCCGTGCACCTCGGCACGCGAGCGCACCAGGTCGCGCACCGTCTTGCCGCTGGAACGCTCGATCCGTTCGGCGAGCGTGCCGCGATCAGGGTTGGCGTCGATCGCGATCACCCGGTCCTCGCGGGCGTCTGCGAGGGCCATGCCGAGGAGGGTGGTGACGCTGGTCTTGCCCACACCGCCCTTCCGGGACAGGACGGGCACGAACTTCGCACCGCCGACGAGGGGAGCCGCGATACGACGGCCGAGTTCCTTCCGCGCGCGGACGCGAGGATTGTCCGCCAGGACGACCCGGCGGCCCGTGGCGGTGTAGACCAATCGCTGCCACAGGCCCTCGGGCTCGGACGGAGCGACGCGCGCGCGGTCGATGAGCCGGTCGGCGGTGAGGAGGTCCGGACTCTCGCGATCGGCACCGAGCTGGTCGAGGCGGCGCGACTGCAGCGGCTCCTCGTCGATGCGGGCACCGCGCACGCGTTCGAGGGCGTGCTTGTCCGTCGCGACTGCGTGGTGAGCCGCGCGGCGGGTGGTGCCCGTCTGCGTCGACACGGCGGTCGTCGTGGGGGGCACCACCTCGGCGTCGACCACGTCCTCGGTCACCTCGGCAGGCGACGCGTCGGCGGCGGGTTCTTCGACCGAGATCGGCTCCTCCAGTGTCGGCTCCTGAGTGGTGACGTCGTCCTGATCGGCAGAGATCGTCGTGGTCGCGACATCCTCGTCGTCGACGTAGTCGTCGTCATCGTCGGAGAGCGGCGGCAGCGCGAGATCGATCTGCGCCGTCGCCCCCTCGACGATGCCGATGCCGGTGGTCTCGAGGTTGTCGGTGCGCTCGAGCACACCGTTGTCGACGTCGTCCGACGTCTCGTTGTCGTGCTCGCGCATCACGGGGGTCACTCCTGGTGGTTCTCGGGGCTCGAAAAGCCCGACGCACCAGGTTAGTCCGCGGGACGGACCACGAGCAAAAGGTCGCCGGCCTCGACCTGCGCCGTCGACGCGATGACGATCCGCTCCACGACGCCGTCGACGGGAGCGGCGATCGCCGCCTCCATCTTCATGGCCTCGATGGATGCGACGGGCTCACCCGCCCGGACCTTCCTCCCCTCCTCGGCCTTGACGGTGACGACGCCCGAGAAGGGTGCTGCCACCTGGCCAGGCTTCGACGTGTCGGCCTTCTCGGCCTGCCGGGCCTCGACCGAGACGGCGCGGTCGCGCACGGTGACCGGACGGAGTTGACCGTTGAGGGTCGCCATCACCGTCCGCATCCCCTTCTCGTCGACCTCGCCGATCGCTTCGAGCCCCACGTAGAGCTGAACGCCGCGCTCGATCTCGACGACGTGCTCCTGGCCGGGCCGCATGCCGTAGAGGTAGTCGATCGTGTCGAGGACGCTGAGGTCGCCGAAGGTCTCCCGCACCTCGTGATAGGCCTTCGTCGGCGCAGGGAACAACAGCCGGTTGAGCGTCTGACGTCGGGTCGCCGAGTCGGCGTTCAACGCCGCCGCGTTCTCTGCCGAGATCTCCGTCCCGCCCACCCTCCTCGACCGACCGGCGAGGACCTTCGAACGGAACGGTTCCGGCCACCCGCCCGGCAGGTCACCGAGTTCGCCCGCCATGAACGCGACCACCGAATCGGGGACGTCGTACTTCTCGGGGTTCGCCTCGAAGTCCGCGGGGTCGGCCTTCACCGCCGTCAGGTGCAGCGCGAGGTCGCCCACGACCTTCGACGACGGCGTCACCTTGGGGATGCGGCCGAGCATGCGATCCGCCGCGGCGTACATGTCCTCGATCAGCTCGAAGTCCTCCGCCAGCCCCAGTGCGATGGCCTGCTGACGAAGGTTCGACAGCTGCCCGCCGGGGATCTCGTGATGGTAGACGCGTCCGGTGGGGCCGGGCAGCCCGGACTCGAACGGTGCGTACAGATTGCGCACCGCCTCCCAGTACGGCTCCAGGTCCGCGACCGCCTGCAGATCGAGGCCCGTGTCGCGGTCGGTGTCGGCCATCGCGGCGACGAGCGCCGAGAGGGAGGGCTGACTCGTGGTGCCCGACATCGGCGCTGCGGCGACGTCGACGGCATCCGCCCCCGCTGCGCTGGCGGCCAGGAGCGTCGCCAGCTGTCCGCCGGCGGTGTCGTGCGTGTGGACGTGAACCGGAAGGTCGAATCGCTCGCGGAGCGCCGTCACGAGCTTCGTCGCGGCAGCGGGCCGGAGCAGACCAGCCATGTCCTTGATCGCGAGGACGTGGGCCCCGGCCTCGACCATCTGCTCCGCGAGACGGAGGTAGTAGTCGAGCGTGTAGAGGTCCTCCGCCGGGTCGAGCAGGTTTCCCGTGTAGCAGACGGCCGTCTCCGCGACCGCCGTCCCCGTCGCCAGCACGGCCTCGATCGCGGGGCGCATCTGACTGACGTCGTTCAGCGCGTCGAAGATGCGGAAGATGTCGACCCCGGATGCGGCGGCTTCGGCCACGAACGCGTCGGTCACGCTCGTCGGGTACGGCGTGTACCCCACCGTGTTGCGACCGCGTAGGAGCATCTGGATCGCGACGTTCGGGAGCGCGGTACGCAAC
>Ga0207790_1000481_pt1 | contig 14146 bp, 15 predicted proteins | sample HigsolmetaGSP14D_FD_184842 | JGI IMG/M metagenome (GOLD analysis project Ga0207790, IMG submission 184842) | High solid enriched microbial communities from the Joint BioEnergy Institute, USA - SP1-4-D (SPAdes) | ecosystem: Engineered > Bioreactor > SSF (Solid state fermentation) > Aerobic >...
GTACTGTCACCCACCTTCATCCGCCAGGCAGAGGTCATCCGCCGTGGCGATCAGGTGGTGATCAGCGCACGCAGCGGCGGAATCAGCGTGCGCATGCCCGGCGAAGCGCTTTCCGATGGCACCGTGGGCAAGCAGATCAGCGTGCGCAACCAGCGTTCGCAACGGGTGGTGCGCGCGCGCGTGGTGGGCCCCGGGCAGGTGGAAGTATCGATGTGAGAACGGCTCGCGCAACGCACTGGCTGACGAGCGGACAAGGCTGCTTTAGACTGTGTCAGCGACGCGAATTTTTTTGCCTAAAGTTTTTCCAGGCACAGCCGACACACTAGGCAAGCGTCCACACACCGTCAGAGGTTTTGCATCATGGTCATCGACTTCAACCGACTCAACAGCTCCACGCCAGCCAGCACGACCCGTGCAGGCAGCACCCAGGGCGGCAAGAACGAAGCCATCGACAACAAGGCCGCCGGCAGCACCGCTGCGGCTCAGCCGACAGCTGCAGGCAGCAAGAGCGGCGAGTCCGTGCAGCTGAGCAGCGAAGCACAACAGTTGCAGAAAACCGTCGACAAGCTGCGTGACCAGCCTAGCGTCGACAGTGATCGAGTGGCCAAGCTGAAACAGGCGGTCGCTGACGGCAGTTACCAGGTCGACAGCCAGCGCGTCGCCAGCAAGCTGCTCAACTTCGAATCCCAGCGCTAGTCTTCGGCTCGCTCTGGGGTGTTGGACGCCCGGAAACCAACCTGACGCCAGTCTGCTGCCATGTAGACGCGCCTGGAGGTTTCACCCCAGAGAGCCTGAATCATGAACATCACGCCCCTGCTCGACCTGTTCAACGAGGATATCGGCCACGCAGCGCAACTGCTTGAGCTGATCGACGCCGAATATGACGCCCTTGGCGAACATGACCTGAGCAAACTGCAGGACATTCTGGCCAGCAAACAACCGTTGCTGGCCACGCTCGAGCAACACGGCAGGAACCGCAGCCAAGCGCTGGTCAGCCTGCAATTGAGCCCTGATCGGGCAGGCCTGCAAGCACTTGCCGAGCGCTCGGACAAGGGTGACGAGCTGCTCCAGCTCAGCGAGCGGTTGAGCGAATTGCTCGAACGCTGCCAGGAAGCCAACCTGCGCAATGGCCGAGTCATTCGCTCCAGCCAGAAGTCCACGGCCGGCATGCTCGGCATCCTGCGCGGCGCCGAAACGCCGTCCCTCTATGACAGCAGCGGCAGTACCGCTAAGATCGGCAACAAGCGCCCGCTCAGTCAGGCCTGACATAACGACAAGATGCGCGGTGATGCACACAGTGCCTCACCTAACGCTGTAGTACCTTGCCCCCGGAGATCACTGGACCGTGTCCAACCCCTTCGCTCAGGACAGTGGGCCGCAACCTCCCAAGGTGCTCAAGGCGCCCGTGGAGATCATTGCCAACCTCCGTATCCTGCAACAACACCATGACCCGCTGACCCTTACATTCCATGAGCGCAACCAGCGCTTCCAGAGCTACGTGATCGAGATTGATCGAGAGCGTAACCTGCTGGTTCTCGATGAGATGATTCCCAGCGATGGCGAACGCTATCTGCAAAATGGCGAAGCCTTCAGCGTCGAGTCGCAACATGACGGCGTACGCATCGCCTGGGATTGCCCGGCCGGCATGCGTACAGGTGAGCACCAGGGAGAACGCTGCTACGTTGGCGCCATCCCTGGCGAGGTGCTTTACCACCAGCGCCGCAACGCCTTTCGTGCCCCCCTCAAGCAGTCGGAACAGGTCAAGGTGCAGCTCGGCGGAACACGCCTGCGCACGCCCCTCGACGGCCTGATGCTGGATATCTCGGCATCGGGCTGCAAGGCTCGCTTCGCCGGCGACGTCAGCAAGCAGCTGCAGCCCGGGCAGATCTACGAGACGTTCTGTGCACAACTACCGGTCGGCAAGCTGGAAACGGCCATCGAACTGCGCCACGTGCGTTACGACGACAAGCTCGACGTCACCTTTGCCGGCCTGCATTTCGACAACCTCAGCGGCCTGCAGCAACGGCTGATCGAACGCTTCGTGTACCAGCTACAACGCGAAGCACGGCGCTTCGAGAGCGATACGTTTCTCTAGGAATCAAGCCTGAGGAGCCGCTGCTGGCGGCTCCGATGCGCTCTCTTCGCCCTCGGCATGCTCGGTTGCCACGGGCTCCTGCATCTGCTCCTGCACGTCCTGCTCGTCGACGCGTGGGTCCAGCGCAGCAATCAATGGCGAGGCCGTCATGTTCACCGGCATGGCCACGTGGTGCAGCGGCGCATCGTCGACCTGGTGCAGGTGGGTAACGATGTTCGAACGCACCCGCCAGACCAGGAACAGCCCGCAGACGCAGAAGAAGGCATACAGCATGTTGGCGCCGAAAAAGCGCATCAGCACGCCAACCAGCAACGGCCCGATACAGGCACCGACGCCGAAGGTCACCAGCAGCATGGCGGTCAGCGACACGCGCCGATCGGTTTCGACGTGGTCGTTGGCGAACGCCACGGCCAGCGGATAGAGGCTGAACTGCAGCATGCTGACGGTGAAACCCACCGAAATCAGCAACAACAAGGGAGCCTCGGACAATAGGGCCAGTGGTGCGGCGACCACCACCATGATCCCTGCCATACCGCGGATCAGCTTGACCCTGTCGAAGCGATCGGACAGCCAGCCAAGTGGTGCCTGAACGATCAGGCCGGCGAGAATGCAGCACCCCATGAAGATACCGACCTGCTCGGTCGCCAGCCCCATCTCGGCCGCGTAGAGCGGCGCCAGGCCATAGAAGGAGCCAATCATAAGGCCCGCCACACCGATGGTGGTCAGCGACAGCGGCACTCGCTTGAAGAAGAAGCGCATCTCCAAAGGTGCCGGGTGCAAGGCCGCAGGGTGCAGGCGTCGGGTCAGCGCCACCGGAACCAGACACAGGGCGAACGCCAACGCCACCAGCATCAGCAGCTCCAGCCCCAGGGTCGGATGCACCACCAGGACCAGCTGGCCGAGCACCAGACCCAGATAGGACGCCGCCATGTAACCGGCGAACACCAGGCCACGCTGCTTGGTTTCCGCCTGCTCGTTGAGCCAGCTCTCGATCACCATGTACTGGCACATCATGCCCAGGCCGACCAGTACCCGCAGTACCAGCCACGCGGGCAACCAGTCGAGCAGGCCATGGCCAAGCACTGCCGCCGTCACCACGCCGGCACAGGCGACGTAGGCGCGAATATGACCGACCCGGGCGATCAACCGGTGGCCGATCTTGCCGCCCAGCACCAGGCCGAAATAGTTGGCCGCCATCAGCGCACCGGCCCATACCCCTTCACCGGATTCGGCCAGGCGCAACGCCAGATAGGTGCTCAACAGGCCGGAGCCCAGCAGCATCAGGACGGTGGCGATATAGAGGGAACTGAAGGATTTCCAGATCAGGCGCATTGGGCTGCAACAACTCCTTGTACCCGCTTCGAGAGCAGGCCTATGTTCGACGGGCGCGCTGGCAAGCCGCCCAGCATCCAGGGCTACCAAGCTGCCGCTGTGCCATATGGATGGTGCCCGCCGGGCACAGTTCACTCATTTCAAGCACCGTGCGAGCAATTGGCCACGGCTCAGTCGGCAGCCTTGCTTTCCAGCATCGCCAGGCGCGCCTCCAGGGCACTGATACGCGCTTCGAGGCCCTCAAGGCGCTCCGTCGAGCCAGCACTCGACGGCTCCTGGCGCTGCGCCCGTTCCTGCAGTTGCGCCTGCAGTTGCTCGGGATCACCGAGCAGCTGGGCATAACGATCCTCACGCTGCCCCGCCTGACGACTGACCAGGGCCACCAGCTGTCGACCGATCATTCGCTCGAGGTTGTGCTGCACCTGCTGGGTGTCGTCGAAATCATACTGGCGGCTGCTGCGCGTCAACAGCTCACCGGTGGTCTGCGGCCCCCGTAGCAGCAACAGACCGAGCAAGGTCACCTGCGGCGCCACCAGTTCGAGCGCCTTGTCGATCCGATGCTCCCAGCGATCGGCACGGCTGCCCATGACCAGGCGCACGAAACCGCGCTCCTCCAGGTTCCGCAGCCCCTGGCCTACTGCACCCTGGGTAAGGTTCATCAGCGGGTCACGGCTGGTTTTCTGGTTACAGGCGAGCACCAGCGCATTCAGGGTCAGCGGGTAGGCTTCAGGGGTGGTGGCCTGCTTTTCGATCAGGCAGCCCAGGATGCGCGCTTCAGCGGCACTCAACGGTTCGGGGCGGGAAGTGTCGTCGCTGTCTTCGCTCATGTCGCTCACCAGGCTGGGAATTGCCCCTAGCGTAGCCTGAGTGCGGTGAAGTTGACATGCACGAAGCGGATTTTGTGCGCATGCAAGTCGCTGATTTTCAATACACAAAAAATCAACGGCAAGGAAAAGAATAAATGAGAACTATTTTTATTGACTATCAATCGAGAATGAGTATTATCTACATCACCAGCCGCGAGGCTGGTTGATAATCTGAATGCTTCCTGGTCGGTTGCTTCCAGTTTATCTCCTCATCAGGCTAATCACGGTTATTGACCCGGCTTTTTGCCGGGTCTTTTTTTGCTTTTTTTCAGGCTAACGCAAACTGGCGACACGACCGCCATTGGGGTCGGGCATGCGGATCATGGCGTCCCCTGCTGGAATCGAACCAGCATCTAGCCCTTAGGAGGGGCTTATTCTATCCGTTGAACTAAGGAGACCCGATTGATCCGGCGCCCTTAGGGCGCCGGCCGGCATGTTACCCAGCGCAGCCGGATTTGTCATGTCAGTGCAGTAACTCAGGCGGCTGGCTCGAACAGCTTCACGACCACTGCCTTGCCTCCCACGAGCCGCGCCTGCAGCTGTTGCTCCTGCGTGCGCATGTGCTGCACCGCCTTCTCCTTCACGTGGCCATAGCCACGGATCTGCTCCGGAAGCTCGGCGATGGCCAGCGCGGTTTCATAATTGCTGGCATCCAGCGCCTCCAGCAACTGACCGATGCTGCGCTCGTAGTTGCCGATCAACGCCTGCTCCAGCTTACGCTCCTCGCTATGCCCGAACGGATCCAGCCAGGTGCCTCGCAGTACCCGAAATTTGGCCAGCACCTTGAAGGCACCGAGCATCCAGGGGCCGAAGCTGCGTTTGCGGGGTTCTCCCGTGACCGGATCGGTGCGACTCAGCCAGGACGGTGCCAGGTGGAACTGCAGGCGGAAATCACCCTGGAACTGCGCATGCAGTGCCTCGCTGAACGCCGCATCGCTGTACAGGCGCGCTACCTCGTACTCGTCCTTGTAGGCCAGAAGCTTGAAGTAATAGCGCGCCACCGCCTCGCTCAGGCGCTGCTGCGGATCATTGTCGCGGGCGCGGACGCGCCCGACCAACTGCCGATAGCGCTCGGCATAGCGGGCGTTCTGGTAAGCCGTCAGACGCACCACGCGATCTTCGATGATTGCATCGAGCGTGCTGCAACGCTTGCTCTCGGCCCCCTGCGGGCGCACCAGGCGCTCGATGGCGGCAGCGTCATAGGCGGCACGGCGGCCCCACAGAAAGGCCTGCTGGTTGAACTCGACCGCCACGTTGTTCAGCTCGATGGCCTTGTCGATGGCCTGTGCACTGAGGGGCACCAGGCCCTTCTGATAGGCGTAGCCGAGCATGAACAGGTTGGTGGCGATACTGTCGCCAAGCAGACGGGTGGCCAGGTTGGTGGCATCGACGAACCAGGTCTTCTCCGCCCCGACGGCGTCGATCAGTGCCTGGCGCATGGCCGGCCCGGGCACCTGGGCGTCAGGGTTACGGGTGAATTCCGCGGTGGCGGCTTCGTGCTCATTGATCACCGCGTGGGAGACCTTCTCGTTGAGCTTGGCCAAGGCGTCTTCACCGGCGGCCACCACCAGGTCACAGCCGATCAGCAGGTCGGCCTCCCCGGCCGCTATACGCACGGCGTAGATATCCGCCTGCCGGGCGGCGATGCGCACATGGGTGTTCACCGGACCGAACTTCTGCGCCAGGCCAGCCTGGTCGAGCACGGTGCAGCCTTTGCTTTCCAGGTGCGCGGCCATGCCCAGCAGCGCACCCACGGTGGTCACGCCGCTGCCGCCGACACCGGGCAGCAGGATGTTCCAGGGCCGCTCCAGGGACGGCTGCCGCGGCTCCGGCAAGGCCACGAACAGCGCCCCGGCGCCGAGCGCCTGGGGCTGGCGCAGCTGGCCGCCGTGCACGGTGACGAAGCTCGGGCAGAAACCATCCAGGCAGCTGAAATCCTTGTTGCAGGCGTTCTGGTCGATTTCCCGCTTGCGCCCCAATTCGGTTTCCAGCGGCAGCACCGACAGGCAGTTGGACTTCACGCTGCAGTCGCCGCAGCCTTCGCACACCGCGGCATTGATGAATGCGCGGCGCGCCGGATCGACCAGCTTGCCGCGCTTGCGACGGCGACGTTTCTCGGTCGCGCAGGTCTGGTCGTAGATGATCACCGACACGCCCTTGAACTCGCGCAGTTCGCGCTGCACGGCGTCGAGCTCGCGGCGATGATGAAAGCTGGTGATCGGCGCGAAGGTCGAGCGACTCGGGTACTTGTCCGGCTCGTCGCTGACCACCGCAATGCGCTTGACCCCCTCGGCGAACACCTGCTGGCTGAGCTGGTCGACACGCAGCTCGCCATCCACGGGCTGCCCGCCGGTCATGGCTACCGCATCGTTGTAGAGAATCTTGTAGGTGATGTTCACCCCCGCCGCGACGGCGGCGCGCAGCGCCAGGTGCCCGGAATGGAAGTAGGTGCCATCGCCGAGGTTCTGGAACACGTGAGGGGTATCGGTGAACGGTGCCTGGCCGATCCAGGTCACCCCTTCGCCGCCCATCTGGGTGAAGGTTTCGGTGCTGCGGTCCATCCACTGGGTCATGTAGTGGCAACCGATGCCACCCATCGCGCGACTGCCCTCGGGCACCTTGGTGGAGCTGTTGTGCGGGCAGCCGGAACAGAAATGCGGCGTGCGCACGGTGTTGTAACTGCGCGCCGCCAGGGCCTTTTCCTTGGCCTCGAGAAAGCCCAGGCGCGCTTCGATCGCGGCGCTGGTGTAGATCGGCGCCAGGCGCCGGGCAATGACCCGGGCGATCATCGCCGGGGTCAGCTCACCGAGGTTGGGCAGCAGGGACTGGCCCTGCTCGTCGAACTCACCGACCACCCTGGGCCGTTTGCCCACCGGCCAGTTGTAGAGCTGCCCGGTCAACTGATCCTCGATGATGCTGCGTTTTTCCTCGACGACGAGAATCTCGTCCAGGCCCTCGGCAAAGCCGTGCACCGACACCGGCTCCAGCGGCCAGCTCATGCCGACCTTCAATACCCGCAGGCCAATCTGCGCGCAGAGCGCCTCGTCCAGCCCCAGGTCGTCGAGCGCCTGGCGTACGTCCAGGTAGGACTTGCCGGTGGTGATGATCCCCAGCCGCGGGTTGGGCGAATCGAGCATCACCTTGTTCAGGCCATTGGCACGGGCAAAGGCCCGGGCCGCGTAGATCTTGTAGACGTTGAGACGCTTTTCCTGCGCCAGGGGCGGATCGGGCCAGCGAATGTGCACGCCGTCTTCGGGCAGCTCGAAGTCATCTGGCAGAGTGACCTGAATACGTTGCGGGTCGACATCCACCACCGCCGAAGAATCGACGTTTTCGGCGATGGTTTTCAGCGCCACCCAGCAGCCGCTGTAGCGCGACAGTTCCCAGCCGATGATGCCGTAATCGAGAATTTCCTGAACATTGGCCGGGTTGAGCACCGGCATCGAGGCGGCGATAAAGGCGTGCTCGCTCTGGTGCGCGATGGTCGAGGACTTGCAGCCATGGTCGTCACCGGCCAACACCAGCACGCCACCATGGGGCGATACGCCAGCGGAGTTGCCGTGCTTGAACACGTCGCCGCTGCGGTCCACACCAGGGCCCTTGCCGTACCACATGGCGAATACGCCGTCGTAGCGAGCACCGGGAAACAGATTGGTCTGCTGGCTGCCCCACACCGCCGTGGCCCCGAGCTCCTCGTTGACCCCCGGCTGGAAATGAATGGCGTTCTGCTGCAGAAACTCGCGGGCCTCCCACAGGCTCTTGTCCAGCCCACCCAGGGGTGAGCCGCGATAGCCGGAGATGAAACAGGCGGTGTTCAATCCGGCGGCCGCGTCCCGCTGCTTCTGCAGCATGGGCAGACGCGTGAGCGCCTGGGTGCCGGTGAGGTACAAATGACCCGTCGCGAGACGGTATTTGTCGTCCAGACGGATTTCGGCCAGAGACATAAGACGGCGCTCCTGTTGTTTTTATAGCGACCTGTCAGGTGACACGGTTAATCACCTGCCTGCATCCACCAGGATCACTGTGAGGATGACTGCCTTAAGCATAGACCGGAGCGTGGCGATTTTTTCTTTCCCATTTATGCCGTCAATGCCAATACTGCACATGAACGTTTCGAAAATAAGCAAAAATAGGAAACGAACATGCAGGACTCCCTCAGCGTCATCGACCGGCGGATTCTTCGCCTCATGCAACGCAATGCCGATCTCAGTGCGGCGGAAATCGCCAAGAAGGTCGAGCTCTCCCAGTCGCCGTGCTGGCGCCGGATCAATCGCCTGCAGGAAGAGGGCTTCATCGAGCGCAAGGTGGCGCTGCTCAGCCACAAGCGTCTCGGCTTCACCATCACGGTATTCGTCAGCATCAAACTCTCGGCCCACGGGCGCAGCAACCTCGATGAATTCGAGCGCGCGATTGCCGGGTACCCTCAGGTCATCGAGTGCTACACCATGGCCGGCAGCTCGGACTACCTGCTCAAGGTGATAGCGCGGGATATCGCCAGTTACGAGCGGTTTCTGCGCGACCAGCTACTGCAACGACCCCACGTTCAAGAGGCCCATTCAGGCATCGCGATGAGCGAAGTCAAGCGCACCACTGAACTGCCTCTGGATTGAGCTGTCCGGCCCATCTTGCATTTTGCAATGCGGCAATTCGGCCACCTTGCAAGATGCACGGAGACAGCCACCCCAAACAATTACAAGTCATTGATTTTAAAGGATATTTTTTACTTAAATTCCTGGCACGGGAACTGCTATTTCACTTGCATAGAATTCGAATGCGAGAACCCACCCCATGAACAGCCTCATCGCCCTGGCCACCGCCATCGCCCTGACCTTGCTTGCAGGGGCCGCATTCGCCAACTTCCAGAACAATCAGCAACAGGCAACCGCCATGCAGCTGGTGCAGCAGATGCGCGCCACCCCGGTGCAATTCGAGCACGCCACCACGGTCGAGCCCGGCCAGTTCGCGGCCAAGCCGCTGACCACCGGTGAATGGCAGCCTCGTCCACAACAGCGCTTCACGTTCTGAGCACTGATCATGTGGAGCGTATTCTTCCCTGGTTTCGTCCTGCTGCTGGCCACCATTACCTGTGCTGCCATCTGGCTGATCGATGGGCTCGCGGATGGCGTCCCACCGCACAACTCTAACGATGAGCACAATGGCCCCCACGATCCCTTTTTCTAGATGGCAACCCTGCCGCGCGAGGAGAGCATATGATGTCTAAACCCGCTGTAGCGTTTCTGCTGATCGCGTTTCTATCCGCCGGATTGCTGGCCGTACCCGATCAAGCTCAATGGCTCATGGCCGCCGCCAAGATCACCCTGGCGGTGAGCGGCGTGGCACTGGCAGTGGCCTTGCTGATTGGCAAGCGCGTCAAGTTCGACCCTGTGCTGCGCTGAAAAGCGCACCATCCGGCTTATCCCTCAGCGGCCGGGTGGCTTTCGATGATCTCGAGCAGCCGCCTCACCGTGACCTCGAGGCTTGCCGAATTATCAACACGAACGATGCCCGGATCCTCACGTAGCGAGCGGTCATCGGTGAACGCAGCGCTACGCGCCAACCGCGCCTCGATCTGATCGGCGCTCTCACGGGCGCGCGCATTGAGCCTGGCCCTGAGGATGGCGGGTTCGACCTCCAGCAGGACTGGTAGCAGGTTCCAATAGCGCTTGCGCGCTTGCTCCAGGTAGCCGCGTGATCCATTGACCACCACCTGATAACCCTCCAGCAGCCAGGTATCGATTTCCCTGGGAATGCCATAGGCCAGGCCATTGGCACGCCACACCATGGCGAATGCTCCAGCCGATTCCAGGTCGTCGAAGGCCTGCGCTGAAACGGCAAGCGCTTCTTCGCCCACCGCCTCGGCCGACCGGGTGATGACGCGGCGCGCAATCCGGCAGCGGCGCCCATGCAGATGCTGCTGCAAACCTTGAAGCACACTGTCCTTGCCGGCACCGGAAGGTCCCATCAGGTAGACCAGCCTGCCCTCGTTCATGCGCACACCTCATCTCGAGCGAAAATTCACCTGCATCGAACCGCCTGCATCGCCGCTGGCGATGATCGACACGGCGCCATCGATGATACCCAGTTCGCCGGCACAAGACCTGACAGCGCACTCAGCTGCATAAAAACGAATTTTTTATCTCGATAACGCGCGAAATTTGCCAAGTGCGGCCCACTGCCATCCACCAGAAATGCGACGCTGCGCGCAATCGGAATCAATTTCGATAAGTTGTGCTGGCAATAAGCCGGTACACAGGCCAGAATACGACACGTAATTGGCGTCAAATATCCGATCTAAAGATGTACGATCACCAGACAAAATGCCGACGTCGTTGAACGGCAGGCGCGAAAGATGGTCAGAACCCAGACCTTCCGTAGCTATATGCCATTACAGCTTCGTTTCCCTGAACTAATTTGGTTGATGTATGCGCCCTATGAAACAGGCTATCTACTCCAGCCGCACGGCTGACAAATTCGTCGTTCGGTTGCCCGACGGCATGCGCGAACGCATCGCTGATGTGGCTCGCCAACACCATCGCAGCATGAACTCCGAAATCATCGCTCGCCTGGAGCAGAGCATGCTTCAGGAAGGTGCCCTGGATGATGGTGAGCTCGGCGTCCGCCTCGACAGCCCCGAACTGTCGTTGCACGAGCGAGAGCTGCTGCAGCGTTTTCGACAGCTGTCGCGCCGCCAGCAGAACGCCCTCGTCGCCCTGATCGCGCACGACGCCGAGATGGCCGCCGGCAACGACGACTAGCTCGGCGCCGTCACCACTCGGGGAACGCCCCTGACGCCAGTTGCGGGCGATGAAAAAAACCGGCTCAAGGCCGGTTTTTTTGTTGGCAGCCAACAGACCCCTAGAGCAGAAACAGCGACGCCAGGCCCAGGAAAATAAAGAAGCCGCCACTGTCGGTCACCGCAGTGATCATCACACTGGCGCCCATCGCCGGGTCACGCCCCATGCGCATCAGGGTCATGGGAATCAGCACGCCCATCAAGGCGGCAAGCAACAGGTTGAGGGTCATCGCCGCAGTCATCACCACTCCCAGCGACCAGCTGTCATACAGGCCGTAGGCCACGACCCCGATCACCCCACCCCAGACCAGACCGTTGATCAATGCCACGCCCAGCTCCTTGCGGATCAGCCGTGAGGTATTGCCATTGCCGGTACTGACCTGATCGAGCGCCATGGCACGCACGATCATGGTGATGGTCTGGTTGCCGGAGTTGCCACCGATACCGGCCACGATAGGCATCAGCGCAGCCAGGGCCACCAGCTTCTCGATGGAACCCTCGAACAGACCAATGACCCGCGAGGCCATGAACGCCGTGACCAGATTGACGGCCAGCCAGGCCCAACGGTTGCGCACCGACTTCCAGACCGAGGCGAAGATATCTTCTTCTTCGCGCAGACCCGCCATATTGAGAACTTCGCTTTCGCTTTCCTCACGAATCAGGTCGACCATCTCATCGATGGTCAGACGACCGATGAGCTTGCCGTTCTTGTCCACCACTGGCGCCGAGATCAAGTCGTAACGCTCGAAGGCCTGGGCAGCGTCGTAGGCATCCTCGTCAGGGTGGAAGCTGACCGGGTCATTGGCCATGACCTCGGCAACCTGCTTCTCCGGGTCATTGACCAGCAGACGCTTGATCGACAGTACCCCTTTGAGCACACCGTCGTAATCGACCACGAACAGCTTGTCGGTATGCCCTGGCAGCTCCTTGAGGCGACGCAGATAGCGCAGCACCACTTCGAGGCTCACGTCCTCGCGGATGGTGACCATCTCGAAGTCCATCAGCGCACCGACCTGCTCCTCCTCGTAGGAGAGCGCCGAGCGCACCCGCTCACGCTGCTGCGCATCGAGGGTTTCCATGAGCTCGTGCACGACATCGCGCGGCAGCTCCGAGGCCAGGTCGGCGAGTTCGTCGGCATCCATCTCCTTGGCAGCCGCGAGGATCTCGTGATCCTCCATGTCGGCCAGCAGGGTTTCACGGACGGCATCGGATACTTCGAGGAGGATATCGCCGTCGCGGTCGGCCTTGACCAGCTGCCAGATGGCCAGACGATCTTCCAGCGGCAGGGCTTCGAGGATGTAGGCAACGTCGGCAGAGTGCAGCTCGTCGAGCTTGCGCTGCAGCTCGGCGAGATTCTGCCGGTGCACCAGCCCCTCGACGCGGTCGTGGTGCGGGCCGTCCTGGCGATGGGTCAGGTCTTCGACCAGCCGATGCCGCTGCAACAGTTCGACGACCTGAGCGAGTCGATCCTGCAGGCTTTCTTGCGGCTTCTTGGCTTCTACTTCGGTCATGGCACACTCCGCCCCCAGCGGCGGCGCGCGCCAGCGAGGGTCAATCAGTCAATACGTGATTGCACACTTGGAATTCTGAGTTACTACTGGGTAAGTCCATGGAAGGGATCCACAAGCCCCGGCGGGGCTGACGGCGCGAATAATAGCATGCCAATCGACCACGTAAGTGACAAAGGCATGGCAAGACAAGCGCTTGCAGCATTTTCCTGAGATGCTTTTGCGAGTCCGACTGCTGCGACGCTGCCACACCTGGCAGCTGCGAAGACATCCGCTAAGCTTGTCGGCACAGGCCAAGGAGGACGCCACCATGCACTGGATGCACGGCGCAGCTATCTGCGCCATCTTGCTCTGCCCTACCCCCTCACCCGCCTCGAGCGTGTTTCGTTGCGAGGACAGCGACGGCCATGTTTCCTTCACCCGCCATGGCTGCAGCGAAAATCAGCAACAGCGCGAGCAGCGTGCCCATAATCCAAGACCCGGAAGCGGCGCAGCCGTTCCGCTGGCAACACCGCGAAGCGACGATGGCGCCTCCAGGATCAGCAGCAGCGACAACAGCCTGACCGTGGTTGGCGGCCGGCAGGACGGCTGCGACAACGCCGTCACCGGCAACGCCAGGCGCGAGGCGATCATCAGAAAGCAGGTGCGCGCCGGCATGACACGCAGCGACGTGGAAAGCGCCCTGGGCAAGCCCGAACGCATCAGCACGCGTAACGGCCAGACCACCTACCACTACGCCAGCAGGCACAACAACGAGCGGCGCACCGTCACCTTCGACCAGAACGACTGCGTGACCGGTAAGCGCTAGGGGAGGAATGCCAGGCAAAGAAAAAGGGCCTGCATCGCTGCAGGCCCTTTTGGTATGGCGGACTCAGGAGGATTCGAACCTCCGACCGCTCGGTTCGTAGCCGAGTACTCTATCCAGCTGAGCTATGAGTCCGTTTGGCGCTTTTAGACCAGATCACCGCTGGTTGAAACAACATGGCCTGCACTGCTGCAAGCCATTCAATATGGCGGACTCAGGAGGATTCGAACCTCCGACCGCTCGGTTCGTAGCCGAGTACTCTATCCAGCTGAGCTATGAGTCCGTTTGGTGTTTTTAGACCAGATCACCGCTGGTTTTTCGCTAGCCTGGCTTGAAGCCAAACCTGCCAAATAATGGCGGAGAAGGGGGGATTCGAACCCCCGACACCCTTTTGAGGTGTACTCCCTTAGCAGGGGAGCGCCTTCGGCCACTCGGCCACCTCTCCGCAACACGGGGCGCATGATAAACATGTTTTCCCCGTTTGCAAACCAAAATTTTGAGAAAAATTAATGGTTTGGTTCTTCGCCCTTCTCTTTTTGGATGCGCTGGTAAATCTCTTCGCGGTGAACGGCGACTTCCTTCGGCGCGTTGACGCCAATCCGCACCTGATTACCTTTAACACCCAATACGGTGACAGTGACTTCGTCACCCACCATCAGGGTCTCTCCGACCCGGCGAGTCAGAATCAGCATTCCTTTCTCCTTACGGATTCAATTTCGGACAACAAGTCTGCAAACGTGAAAAGCG
>Ga0207790_1000486_pt1 | contig 14023 bp, 10 predicted proteins | sample HigsolmetaGSP14D_FD_184842 | JGI IMG/M metagenome (GOLD analysis project Ga0207790, IMG submission 184842) | High solid enriched microbial communities from the Joint BioEnergy Institute, USA - SP1-4-D (SPAdes) | ecosystem: Engineered > Bioreactor > SSF (Solid state fermentation) > Aerobic >...
CCTGCGCTTTCGCGAATTGCCGATCACCGCCGAACGGGTGCGCGCCGCCCTCAACGGCGGCTCCCCAGGTGAAGACGCAGCGGCCACGGCAACCGGCAAGAAACGCAGCAAATGGTGGCTGGGCGGCCTGGCCGGTGTATTCGGCACCGCCCTGGGCCTGCTCGCCACGGCCATGCCCTGGCGCGCCGAAATCGCCCCGGTGGCACCGGCCGCGCCGGGCACCTGGTCCACGGCAACCCTGGAGCGCGGCCGCCTGCTGGCAGCGGCCGGTGATTGCGCGGTGTGCCACACGGCCCCGGGCGGCGCGACCAACGCCGGCGGCTTGGCCATGGAGACGCCGTTCGGCACCCTGTACAGCACCAACATCACCCCGGATCGGGAAACCGGTATCGGCAGCTGGTCGTTCGGCGCCTTCGAGCGCGCGATGCGCGAAGGCATCAGCCGCGACGGTCGCCACCTTTACCCGGCCTTTCCCTACACCGCCTTTCGCACTATCAGCGACACCGACATGCAGGCGCTCTACGCCTACCTGATGTCCCAGGAACCGGTGCAGCAGTCCGCCCCCGCCAACCAGATGAGCTTCCCGTTCAATATCCGCCCCCTGATGGCCGGCTGGAACGCGTTGTTCCTTGGTCGCGGCGAATACCAGGCCGACACCCGCCGCACCGAGCAGTGGAACCGCGGCGCCTACCTGGTCAACGGCCTGGGCCACTGCGCCGCCTGCCACTCGCCGCGCAACCTGCTGGGTGCGGAGAAAACCGGCAAATCCTTCCTGGCCGGCGGCGTGGTCGACGGCTGGGAGGCGCCGGCCCTGAATGCCTTGAGCAGCAGTGGCGTACCCTGGACGGAGGCCGAGCTGAGCGAGTACCTGAGCAGCGGCTTCTCCAGTCAGCATGGCGTGGCAGCCGGGCCCATGGGGCCGGTCGTCAGCGAACTGGCCATGCTGCCGAAGGGTGACGTGGAGGCCATCGCCCACTATCTGGTGTCACTGGATACCGGCACCAGCGCGAGCAACGCAGCGGTCACCGCCAGCAGCGTCGACACCCAGTCCCTCAATCGTGGCCAACGGATCTTCGAAGGTGCCTGCCAGGCCTGTCACAGCGACGGCAAGGGGCCGCAGCTGTTCGGCGTCAGCCCGTCGATGGCGGTCAACAGCAACGTCCACAGCGCCGTCCCCGACAACCTGCTGAACGTCATCCTGCATGGCATCGACAAACCGGCCACGCCTGATCTGGGCTACATGCCGGCATTCAAGGACAACCTCAGCGACCGCCAGGTGGCGGACCTGGCCGGCTACCTGCGCCAGCGTTTCGCCGGCGAGCAACCGGCCTGGAAGAACCTGCCCGAGAAGGTCGCCCAGGTGCGCGCCAACCCGGGCAGCCACTGACGACGCGAAGGCGAGCTAGGCGCCCTCGCCCGCTCGCGCCAACCCGCGCAGTACCAGGTCGCTGATGAACTCCAGCCAGTGCTGCTTCTCCTTCGGCGAGGCCAGCGCATCGTCGAGAAAGCAGCTCAGGGTGTGCAGGTTCGAGTTATAGAAGTAGCAGAGCGAGGCGATCATCAGATACACGTGGCGGATATCGATGTCCTCACGAAACAGCCCCTGCTGCTGCCCCGCCTCGACGATCGGTTCGAGCATGCCCACCGCCGTTCCGGAGAGCGCCCGCAGGTTGCTCGACTTGCGCGCATGGGCGCCTTGCAACAGGTTCTCCGTGCCCAGGATGGTGATGAACTCCGGGTGCTTGAGGTAGTAGTTCCAGGTAAAGGCCACCAGGTCGCGGATCGCCTGCCGCGGATCCGTCAGGTCGAAGCGCTGGCGTGCCTCAGCGCGGTTGAACTGGGCGTAGATATGCTCCAGCACGCTGACGAACAGCTCGTCCTTGCTGCCGAAGTAGTAATAGATCATCCGCTCGTTGCACTGCGCCTGGCTGGCGATCTGCTCGGTGCGCGCGCCGGCATAGCCCTGGCGGCTGAACACCTTGACCGCGGCTTTGAGAATGGCCGTGCGGGTGCGGTCTGCCTGAGCAGCTCGGGTACCAGCCCCAGGCTTTTGCATGATCAATTCCACTGACAGAGACGAGGGCGAAGTATGGAGCATCGACCGCCCGATACCAATTGCTCGCCACCGGCAGAGGCCTGCTGGCAACTGATCCGCGCTCGATCTCCAGCCAACTGCGCCATGCCGTCGTCGAGCAGCGCCTGGAACGATGCAATGCGATGTCAGCGTGGCGGCCTGCCCCCTACCCATCTTGCAGCACGTGCCACCATTGCCCCGCCGACAACGCCCAGGTCGCTAGCGCTCAGCGCCCTCGTCCAGGGTTTCGCCGTGCAGCTGGGCAAGGCTCGCCGCCAGTTCGCGCTTGCGGAACGGCTTGGTAAGGCGTGGCAGCTCCGGGTCGAGCCCCTCACGTTCCGCATAGCCGGAGACCAGCAGGATGGCGATGCCAGGCCGCGAGGTGCGCACCATGCGGGCCAGGTCGGTGCCATTGATGCCCGGCATCAGGTGGTCGGTGACCAGCAGGTCGAAGGGCTCCCCGTTAGCCACCAGCTGCATGGCCTCCTCGCCGCAGGTGGCCTCGATCACCCGATAGCCCAGCTCGGCCAGCATGTAGGCGGTGCTGGCGCGCACCAGTTCCTCGTCATCGACCAGCAGGGCGATGCCGCGCGTCAATTGCGGCTCGCTGGCCTCGACGATGCGCAACGCCGCTGCCGGCTCGGAGGCACTGCACGGCAGCCACAGCTCGACGCTGGTGCCGAGCCCGGGCGAGCTCTGGATGGTCAGCGCGCCGTTGAGCTGGGATGCCAGCCCGTGCACCATGGAAAGCCCGAGCCCGGTCCCCTTGCCCACGCCCTTGGTGGAGAAGAACGGCTCCACCGCGCAGGCAAGCGTCGCGGCGTCCATCCCGGTGCCGGTGTCCGCCACGGACAGGCACAGATACCGATCGGCAGGCAGCTTCGAGCGGTGCCCCTCGGCAACCGACTCGGTACTGACCGAGATACGAATCGTGCCGCCCTCGAGCATGGCGTCACGGGCGTTCACGGAGAGGTTGAGCAACGCCATCTCGAGCTGGTTCTGGTCGGCGATGGCGGCGGGCAGATTCTCCGGCGCCTCGACGATCACCTTGATTTGCGGCCCGGTGGTGCTGGCCAGCAGATCGCCCATGTCAGCGACCAGCTTGGCCACGTCGACCGGTACCGTCTGCAGCGGCTGCCGCCGCGCGAAGGCCAACAGCCTTTGCACCAGCGTCTTGGCGCGCTCGGCCGACTGCATGGCGCCGGAGATCAGCCGCTGCTCTCGCTCGCCGCCCACGCCGCGGCGTTGGAGCATGTCGAGGGTGCCGACGATCGGCGTGAGCAGGTTATTGAAGTCATGGGCGACGCCGCCGGTAAGCTGCCCCATGGCCTCCATCTTCTGGCTCTGGCGCAACGCTTTCTGGACTTCCTCGCGCTCGGCGATGGCTGCGGCGATTCGCCTTTCCAGGGTGTCGTTGAGCTCGCGCAGCTCCTCTTCGGCCGCCTTGCGGGCGGTGATTTCAATCGCCGTGCCGGTAACGCGCAGACAGCGGCCGGCCGCGTCGAACACCCCACGCCCCTTGGCCGCCACCCAGCGCACGAGGCCATCCTCGCGGCCGATGGTACGGTAGTCGACGTCGTAGAGCGCACGCCGCTCGGGGTCGGCGGCGGCGGTGAAGGCGCTGATCGTTGCTTCGCGATCCTCGGGATGCAGGCCGTCATAAAAGTCCTGCAGGGTCACATCCACGTCCGCCGAGATACCGAACATGGCCTTGGTCTGCGCCGGCCAAACCAGGGTGTTATGGACCAGATCCACATCCCAGAAGCCTACATCGGCGTGATCGACGGCCAGGCGCAGCCGCGCTTCGCTGATACGAATCGCCGAATCCGCACGCGCACGGTGCACGATCAGCCCCACCGTGTGCGCCACGAAGTCGATGATCTCGGTATCCGCCGGCAACGGTTCGCGGCGCTCGTGGTGGTACAACACGAATGCGCCGAGCAGCGTGGCCTGCGCCGACCGGATCGGGATCGAACAGCAAATGTGCAGGCCGTGGCCACGGGCCAGGTCGCGTAAAGCGGCCCAGCTCGGGTCATGGGTGATGTCGGCTAGCGCGGTCACCGCCCCCGGGTCGATGGCGATGCCCTGGCTGGCCTCATTGTAGGCGCGCGGCAGGCCCGGCCCGGCGCAATGCTCCAGGTGCCCGCCGCCCTCGCTGATCAGCAGGATGCCGCCCCGCAAGCCCGACATGGACAGCCCGTCCACCTCGCGAACGATCGCATCCAGAGTGACGTTCAGCGCGGTTTCCTCTACCGCCAGTTCGAGGATCCTTTTCTGCGCCGCGCCAATGGCGACCTCACGATTGCGCGCCTGGGTCAGGCGCGCGTTCTCGATGGCAATGGTTGCCAATTGCGCCAGGGCTTCCAGGCGCTTGATGGTATCGGCGGCGTGATCGCGAACATCGGACCAATAAGCGCCCAGCGCGGCGATCGCCACCGGCCTGCCAATGGGCACCATCACCAGGCTGCGCACGAAGGTCTTGGCATAAGCCGCCTGCGGAATGCGGGGGTCGAGCCGAACGTCACGGATCGCCACTGTCTCGCGGTGATGCATCGACCAGCCGGAAATACACTGCTCGGCCGGGAAGCGCTGGCCCTGCCAAAGCGGTGCGACCGCGTCTTCGGCTACATAAGCGCAGCAGCCATCGTTTTCGATGACCACCGCAATACCCTCGGCGCCCGCCGTGGCGCGCGCGGTGTCCCGCAATATGGCGACCACCTCGTCGACCGATACCGCCCCGGCCAGCCGCTCACTGGCATCGAGCACATGAGACAGATGATCATCACCCAGCAGATCCACAGGAACGGTAAGCAAATGGATCTCCCGACGGCCACGGAATCTTGTCCGCAGTCTCGTTCACGTGAAGGTGAGAAAAGAGGTGTTGTCGCGCGACGTTGTCTTTGCAGTATGGTCGGCTTTCAGTTTCTCAGAAAGGTGCCGGGTAAGCATCAGATCGGCGATGGATGGAACGGGCCGTAAATGATCGCTGGGGGCTCTGGCTAGGGCTGCTTGCGGCCAAAAGCGGTCATCGAGTATCTACCGATGCTGGGCCGATTCAGTTTGAGTAGCGGATGATCTTAGAAACGATCATCTCAGTCAGCCGGAGGTAGCCTTCAATGTCTTGATCTTCGACTCGAGGAAGTCAATCTGCTCTAGATCCCCAGGGTAGAAATTCCGCAATATCTGCAGGGCTTTTGTATAGGCGGCGCTGGCCTCGAGCGTATCACCCCGAGCCTCATTGGTTCGTCCCAAGTTGGTGTAGCGCAGCACCACTTTCGGATGGCTCTCACCAAACGTGGCAAGGTCACTTTCCAGTGCCTTGCTCAGAAATAGCTTCGCTTCATCGTGCCTGCCCAGCCCGCGCAAGGCGTCGCCCACATTGTTCCAGCGCGCGGCAATGATCGGGTGATCTGGCTCATACAGGCGCAGATCAATATCCAACGCCTGCTCAAAAAGCGGCAGAGAGCGCTCAAAGTCACCCTTCAAATTATAGACGTTACCCAGGTTGTTTACTGCGACCGCGACCCCGTGATCATTCGGCCCGAGTAAACGCTCCCTCAAGGTCAGATTTTTGTTCAAGTATTCAAACGCCTCGTCATAGCGTCCCAATCTGCTCAGCGTTGTGCCGATGTTGTTGTAGCTATCGGCAGTGCGCAGATCCTTGTCGCCAAAAGCAGCCAGTCGCATCTCCAGTGATTTCTTGTGGTAGCCCAGCGCTGCCTCGAAGTTGCGCTGTCGCTCGCTGAAGTAGCCAAGGTTATTCCAGTAATCAGACTGCTGAGCAATTGTTGCTTGTTCATTCTTACGGGAGGCTTCAAGGGCCTGGGACACAAGGCGGATTGCTGTCTCGTCATCGCCTAGAATGGAAACTGACAGAGCTTTGATATTCAGGGCCTGGCTGTCATCAGGGTGCTCCTCCAGTACCCGATTTGCCTCTTGGATAGATGCCTGATATTGCTCCGATTCAAAAAGGTTCACCGCTTTGTCGACCGAGCCGGGCGTAGCCGCCTCGGAGCCCAGCACGATGAGGAGTAGTGACCAGGGAAACAGCTTTTCTCGAATACGCATGAGGAGGCTCGTGGTGGGTTGTGACAGGCTATATTCGTGGCGAGTATGGGTGCATCGCCCAGTTTTTGTAGGCTCCCATGTCCGCTTCTGGCCGATAGCTGCCATCGACAACAGCGCCTACCGAGCAAGAGCGGGAACTGACCCAATCATTGCGAGCAGCCCATCGGCTGCCCAAGGTCGCACGCTCGCTGGCGGGCCTTGAACACGCCGACGGGATCAGGCGCGAGCACGTGGCCGAGGGGCTGCAATAGCGGCCGACGGTGCTCTAGCCGGGTGTCACCCTTTGCTCAGGTCAACCAACGGCGTCTGCCGCACCTCGGTCTGCCGCCCATCCTGAATCTCGCTCACCTGCTTCAAGGCCTTGTCCACCGCTGCCTTGTCCTTCAACAAGCTGTAGCTGATGCGGAACTGCCTGTGTTCCTTGGGCCCGATGGTCGGTACCAGGTTCAGTGGCCGCTGATAACGGCGGTTGTAGGAAAAACTGGTGCCCGGCTCCAGCCCCGTGACATAGCCCTGGCCTTGGGTATCGGTGTTTTTCCACAGGGAAAACACCGGCAGTGTCTGGGTATTGAAGCCGACCGAAACGCCCAGGCTGCCGGCCTTGTTATGCAACACGGTCAAGGTATCGCCCTTGGCATCGGCATAGGGCACCACGTTGTAAACGGTTTCGTCGTAGTCCCGGGTCGGTGCGCGGTAGGTTTGCCAGTCGGGCAGATCGTCCTTGGCCTTGTCGTTGAATGGCGACACCTGTTTCACCGGCGCGACGAAACGAGCGCCCTGCTCCAGGAACGGGGTGCTGAAGTTGCTGTGGTACAGCGCCTGGTATTCCTTCGGGTAGTCGCCGTTGTTGGTCAGGGTGTCGTTGAGGGCGAACACCACGCTGCCGGGTTCGGTGACCAGTTCGGTGGCCACCGAGAAGTCGACCTTCTTGAACGCCTGCTCTTTCAGCTCGCCGCGCAGGGTGATGGCGTAGGGCGGCTTTTCATCGATATGCAGGGTGACCTTGCTTGCCGGGATGTTGGCAGCGCGACCGTGCAGGGTCAGCAGTTCACCGTTGTCCATGCCGGGGTGGCCGACCCACTCGTAGCCGCAGCGGGTGACCAGCTCATTGAACCCTTCCAACCAGCCCAGGCCACCGCGGCCATTGAGTTCGATGAAGGCCGGGTTGACCACTTCCTTGACCGGGGAATCCCAGCCCATGCGCACGTTGCCGACCGAGGCCTGCAAGACGTTCATGCCGCGAGTCGGCACCACGGAAAGCTTCATCGTGCCGTTATCGATGTCGACGATGCTGACGCCCTCCTGCCGACCGCCGTGCAAGGTACGCAGGGTTACGCTGAAGGGTTTGTCGGTTTTCAGTCCGAGTTGCTGGCTGGTGATCTGCCAGTTCTCGGCGGCTTTGTCGGTGTCGAGCAGCACGTAATCCCAGGCCATGGCGTGGGAGGCAGCGGACAGTGCGCTGAGGGCAACGAAGAGTTTGAGCGGGGTCATGACGGCGGCCTTTCTTGAAGTTGTGGCATTTTTATAAACTTGATGAAACGTTTCAGCAAGCTAAAAAAACGACCCAGCTCCGACGCGATGGCAGCGAGCGCAGGGAAAATGAGTGCGTCGCCTTTCTTCCTTTGCCCTCGGTATTTGCCACTGGCATTCAGGGGTACTCACCCGTCACTCCGATAGGATCAGGCAATACTAAAATCCGATCAGGCATACCCACCAACCACTCCCCTTCCTAGCATGGCCACACCTTGTATGTTCAGGAGTACGCCCCATGAGTGCGGAGAAAACCATTTTCATCACCGGCGTTAGTAGCGGCTTCGGCCAGGCCTTGGCCAAGGAAGCTCTCGCTCAGGGCCATCGCGTGATCGGCACCGTTCGCAGCGAAGCCGCTCTGGCAAGCTTTCAGGCGCTCTTGCCTGAGCGAGCCCACGGTGTGGTGCTGGACGTTACCCACTTTGATGCCATCGACGCCGTGGTCGCCGCCGTTGAGGACCAGTACGGGCCGGTGGATGTGCTGGTCAACAATGCGGGTTATGGCCACGAGGGGATTTTCGAGGAGTCGTCGTTGACGGAAATGCGCCGTCAGTTCGACGTCAATGTATTCGGCGCAGTAGCGGTGACCAAGGCGTTCGTGCCGTATTTCCGCCGGCGGCGGGCGGGGCATATCCTCAATATCACGTCCATGGGCGGCTATATCACCATGCCGGGCATTGCTTATTACTGCGGCAGCAAATTTGCGCTGGAGGGCATCTCCGACACCTTGAGCAAGGAGCTTGCACCCTTCAATATTTTCGTCACGGCCGTGGCGCCGGGCTCATTCCGAACCGATTGGGCAGGTCGGTCGATGCAGCGTACGCCGCGCAGCATCAGTGACTACGATGCGACTTTCGACCCGGTGCGAAAAGCCCGTGAGGAAAAAAGCGGCCATCAACTGGGCGACCCGCAGAAAGCCGCACGTGCCATGCTGACGATCATCGCCAGCCCCAACCCACCGGCTCAACTGCTGCTTGGCAGCGACGCCCTGGCTCTGGTGCGTGAAAAGCTGCGCCGAACAGCAGAGAGTATTGAGCAATGGGAAGCGCTTAGCTGTTCTACCGACGGCTGAGCATGAAACGTGGAGGACGTGAATCGATGCCGAAATCCAAGGACCCGAGTACCGCACGAATGGTGCAGTTGATGGGCCAGCTTGCACCGCAGGAGGGTTACAACCTGAGTCCGCTGGACGATGTGCGTTTTCTGCGTTGCAACCGGCCGCTGTCGCGCACTCCGGTTTTATATGAGCCTGGCATCGTCATCCTCTGCCAGGGACAGAAGCGCGGCTATCTGGGTGATGACGTTTACGTCTATGACGCCCAGCACTATCTCGTGGTGTCGGTGCCAGTGCCTTTTACCATGGAGACCGACGCCAGCGAGGCAGAGCCAATGTTGGCGGTGTACATGCGCCTGGATTTCAATCTGGCCGGCGAGCTGATTCAGCAGGTGGATGAGGTTTGCAACATCAGCGTGGCTCAGCCTATGGGCATGTACGCTTCCCCCATGGATGAACCGCTGCGCCAGTCGACCCTGCGTTTTCTGGAAGTCATGGGCGACCGCACCGACGCGCAAATTCTCGGCCCGGCGATGGTGCGCGAGCTCTATTACCGCATCCTCACCGGCGATCAGGGCGCCACTCTACGCGCGGCCATCGCCCAGCAGGGTCAGTTCGGCAAGGTCACGCGCGCCATTCACAAGATCCACCGCTGCTACCACGAGCATCTGGATGTAGAAACCCTGGCCCAGGAAGCGCAGATGAGCGTTCCCAACTTTCATCTGCATTTTCGCAAGGTGACCGATTCCTCGCCTATGCAGTACCTCAAGTCGACGCGGTTGCACCAGGCACGCTTACTGATGCTGCGTAACGACCTGACAGCGGCTAAATCGGCCTTTATGGTGGGTTATGAAAGCGCTTCGCAATTCAGCCGCGACTTCAAGCGCCTCTTCGGGCGCACCCCCATAGCGGAGGTGGCGTGGATGAAACAGACCTATGCACTTCCGGCACCGAGAACCGCCTCGCCCTTCGTGTCATCGCACTGAGCCTTGATCGATGCGGTCTTGCCCATCGCCTGTAGGCTGAGAAGTGCAGCCCCCCGATGCGCACCGTCGCCCGAAGTGGACAATACCTGCAGCGCAGCTTAGCCTAAGCCTTGCTGTGCCCTGCCTGGAGCTTCTTACGGGAGCTGCAGCTTCTCCGCCTCGATGCGCCTTCCTACAGCGATTACATACCCGTGACCGACCCCCTCCCAACGCATCAGGACGCGCCAGACTTTTCCGCGGCTATTGCAGCAGTTCAGAAAATCGAGTGCGTGCCACTGATCCTCGAAATGGTCAAACGAACGACTGGCATGGGTTTCGCAGCCGTTGCGCGGGTTACCGACAAGCATTGGGTGACATGCGCGGTCGACGACTCCATTGATTTCGGCTTGATGCCTGGCAGCCAGCTCGAGCTGGAAACCACGATTTGTCATGAGATCCGCCAGAATCGAAAGCCGGTGATCTTCACCCAAGCGAGCACCCACCCGCTCTTCTCGGTGCACCACACCCCGAAGCTGTATGGCCTCGAGAGTTACGTCTCCATCCCCATCGTCACCCCGGGCGGACAGTTCTTCGGCACGCTCTGCGCGATAGACCCGACGCCCGCCAGCTTCGATGAAAGCAGCGTGCTGAAAACCATGGAGCTCTACGCCCAGTTGATCGCCATGAACCTTGATCTGCACAAGGACTTGCTGATCTCCGAACAGGCGCTCGCGCAGGCCAACGAAGCGGGCTTACTGCGCGAACAGTTCGTGGCGGTGTTGGGGCACGACCTGCGTACCCCTTTGAGTGCGGTACGTTTAAGTGCCGAGTTGCTCGAAACCAGGGTCGATGAGCCAAGTAGCCTGAAGTTGATTCGGGCGGTGCGCCAGAGCGCGATACGCATGGGCGTTCTGATCGAGGACGTGCTCGATTTCGCCCGCGGCGAATTGGGCGGCGGCATCCCCGTCAGACCTGTGGTGACAGACAATCTACAGGAGCAGCTCGAGGCCGTGCTTATGGAGCTCAGGGTGGTGCACCCTCGCGCGGTGATCCTCGACACGCTGTGCATTCCATCCGGGCTGCATTGCGACCCCGAACGATTGGCGCAATTGCTCTCCAACCTGGTCGACAATGCCATTACCCATGGGGCGAAGGGCGAGCCGGTGGAGGTGCGTATCCACACGGTCGGCCAAAGCCTGGTGCTGTCCGTGCACAACCGCGGCGTCGCCATCCCCGAAGAGGTGCTCCCCTCACTGTTTCATCCATTCAAACGGCTCGAAGTAGGCCGCCGCCAGGAAGGGCTGGGCCTGGGGCTCTACATCGCCAAGCAAATATGTGCAGGCCACCGTGGAACCCTCGAGGTGACCTCGAACGACACCCATGGCACCGAGTTCGTGGCCACCCTTCCCTGCTGATTGCCGTCGGCCTCGAGTGAAGCGCCGCTGGTGAAGAGCCTGATGCCAGGCCTGCATGCCGCTTTCGTCACGCGAACCCGCTTTTGCCTTCGTCGTTGCCCTCACCTCCCCTGCCGCTTAATCAGCAACGGGGTTTTCGACCCAGGGCCGAGCAAACGGGGGCCTATCCAGCAGGCAGTCGATGAACGCCCCCAAGGCGGCTGGTCGGTGTTGGCGGTTCGGGTAATAGAGGAACAGCCCCGGCCGCGAGATCGACCAGTCGGCCAGGACTTGCACCAACCGCCCCTGGGCCAAGAGCTCACCCACCCCTTCTGTTTCGAAGTGGTAGGCAATGCCGAGCCCCTGGAGGGCGGCCGCGATGCCGATGTCCGGGTGGTTGGTGACGACGGGGCCGTCGACCGCCACTTCCAGTGGCTGCCCCCGCTCCTGAAACTCCCAGCGATAGGGCCTGCCGTCCATCTGCAACCGCCAGTTGATGCAAGCATGATCCTGCAACTCGGCCGGTGACTGCGGCGTGCCGCGCCGTGCCAGGTAGTCCGCGGATGCCACCGCGACCATGTTCAGGTCCGGGGTGAGGCGCAGGGCCACCATGTCCTTCTCGAGCCGGCCGCCCACCCGGATGCCCGCGTCAAACCGGCCAAGCACTATGTCGGCCAGCCCGTCGTCGACCACGATGTCGAGCAGCACATCAGGGTGCGCCTGGTGAAAGCGGGCCAACCGCGGGGCGATCAGGGTTCTGGCGGCGATCCCAGGCGTATTGATGCGTAGCGTGCCGCTTATCTGCCCCGTCGCCTCACTGGCTTCGGCGACTGCAACGGCCATCTCTCGAAACAGGGGCGCGATTCGGCCGTAGAGCCGCTCGCCACTGGCCGAGGGGGCGACGCTGCGGGTGGTGCGATTGAGCAGGCGAGTGCCAAGACGCGCTTCGAGCTGCCGAATGGTCTGGCTCAAAGCCGAGGGCGAGAGGCCCAGATGCTCCGCCGCGCGGGCGAAGCTTTGCCGCTCGACGATGGCCACGAAGGCTTTCAGCTCAGCAAAATCGGATCCACGCATTATGCATTCTTACCTACATAGCCAATGCTGATTCTAGGGGATTAATTTAATTCTGTCCGCTGCGCATCCTAGGGCTGTCACTGACCCCTTGGAGCGACCGCCATGCATGCCCTCACCCTCCCCGAACCGATTGCTGCCTACTTCGCCGCCGAACACAATCCTCAAGCCCTGGCGCAGTGTTTCACGCCGCAAGCGGTGATGAACGACGTCGGCCACACCTACACGGGTATCGAGGCCATCAAGGCCTTCATGGCCGAGGCATCGGCCAGGTACAACGCCACCAGCGTGCCCTTCGCCATCGAGCGCGAAGATGGCTGCCAGCTCGTGCGCGCCACCGTCACCGGCAACTTCCCTGGCAGCCCGACCGTCCTGGCGTACCGCTTTCGCCTCGAACGCGGCCTGATCGCCTCGCTGGAGATCAGGGCATGAGCTTCGACCTGCAACTCGATGGCCTGCGCGCCGTCGTCACCGGCGGCACCCAGGGCCTTGGCGCCGCAGTGGTGCAAACCCTCGTGGAAGCAGGCGCCCGGGTGGCGACCTCGGCGCGCGACGTATCAGCGCCACAGGTGGACGGCGTCACCTATATCGGCGCCGACCTGACCACCGCACAAGGCGTGGCTCGGCTCGCACGGGCTGTTCTCGATAGCTGGGGCGGTGTGGATATCGTGATCAACGTGCTCGGCGGCTCAAGCACACCCGGTGGTGGCTTTGCCGCCATCAGCGACGAGCAGTGGCTGGCAGAACTGAACGTGAACCTGATGCCTGCCGTGCGCCTGGATCGCGCCCTGTTGCCAGCCATGCTGGCCCAGGGTGCGGGCGTGATCATCCATGTGAGTTCGATCCAGCGCATGCTGCCGCTGCCGGAGTCCACCACCGCCTACGCCGCCGCCAAGGCCGCGCTCACCACCTACAGCAAGGCCCTGGCACGGGAGGTGACGCCCAAGGGCGTGCGTGTGCTGAGCGTCGCGCCTGGATGGATCGAGACCGAGGCATCGGTAAGACTGGCAGAGCGGCTGGCTGAACAAGCGGGAACCGACTACGAAGGCGGCAAGCGAATCGTCATGGAGTCGATTGGCGGCATCCCACTGGGCAGGCCGGCCAAGCCTCGAGAGGTGGCCGATCTGATCGCTTTTCTCGCGTCCCCCCGGGCCGCGTCGATCGCGGGGTCCGAGCACCGTATCGACGGCGGCACCATCGCAACGCTGTAAGTGGTGGCAGCAGTCAACTGAACGGCGGCAGGCCCTCAGGGCTTGCCGCTTGCCTGGCGCTGGCGGGATGCGTTGCCGTCACGAAACGGTGCCATTGCATGTTTGGAGGTATGGGCCGCCCTCACCCTCAAGCCTGCAGCGCCGTTTTTGCTGCTAACGCCAGAGCGATGCCGGTAGCCTAAGATGTCAATGGCTTCCGGGCGATTTTGGCCGATAGCAGCTGGTTATGAGGGATCGCTTTCGGCCAAGAGCGGACTTTTAGAATAGTGAATTACATCTGCACCTCCGACCCGAGTGGGACCGTGAGCAAAGCTGGCGGGGGACAACAAATCATCGTCCACAGGCAATCGTTTATTGCTGAGGTGCAGTTCGCACGCCCATTTCTAGTCTTCAATCTGTTAGATTTTTAGCCTGTCCGGCAACCAGTTGGGCTGCTTTTAACTCGTACTACCTTCAAGGAAGAAAACATGTCAGAAAATTATTTCAAGGTTGAATGCATTGCCGAGCCCAAGGAAAAACTCGCTCCGCTGCTAGCTGAACTGCAAAAGCTGGAGCGTAGTGGTGCCTATCAAGGCTCACTGCTAAGTGGCTGGGACAATCCGGTACTGACGCCGCCCGCGCTGTACGGAAATTTGCTGCTCTTCACTCTCGAAGCA
>Ga0207790_1000489_pt1 | contig 13971 bp, 12 predicted proteins | sample HigsolmetaGSP14D_FD_184842 | JGI IMG/M metagenome (GOLD analysis project Ga0207790, IMG submission 184842) | High solid enriched microbial communities from the Joint BioEnergy Institute, USA - SP1-4-D (SPAdes) | ecosystem: Engineered > Bioreactor > SSF (Solid state fermentation) > Aerobic >...
GATGGGCGTGGCCATCGCGTTCGCGGTGTCGTGGAAGCCGTTGGTGAAGTCGAAGAACAGTGCCAGTGCGATGACCAGGACGACGATGAGTGCTGCGGTCTCCACAGTTCGCTTTCCGTCGGGAATCGGGGGAACGGGCGCCGCGGCGATCGGCAGTGCGAACGAAAAGTTCACCCAGACGTCAGCGAGTGTTCAGTCGGGCCTGGAAAATCCTCGCACACGTTGCGCCATGGCATAACCCGCGCGCGCCCGCGAGGGTCGGTTAGCGTTGTCGGGTGACCTCCGAAGCCGTGACACCGCCCGTCGCCGACCGCCGCCCCTTCACCCGGACCCATCACGGCGACGCCGTCTCGGATCCTTACGAGTGGCTGCGCGCGAAGGAGGATGCCGAGGTCGTCGGACACCTCGAGGCCGAGAACGCGTACACCGATCAGCGCACCGCGCACCTCGAAGGGCTCCGGAACCGGATCTTCGACGAGATCAAGGGGCGCACGCTCGAAACGGATCTCTCGGTCCCCTCCCGCCGCGGTCAGTGGTGGTATTACGGACGGACCCTGGAGGGCAAGCAGTACGGCATCAACTGCCGCGCCCCCATCGCGGACATCGACGACTGGACCCCACCGGTACTCTCCCCCGACACCGATGTCCCGGGCGAGCAGGTCCTGCTCGACGGCAACGTCGAGGCCGACGGCCACGATTTCTTCTCCCTCGGCAGCCTCGACGTCTCGAACGACGGCACGCGCCTGCTGTACGGCGTCGACGTCGCCGGCGACGAGCGCTACACCCTCCGCATCCGCGACCTCGCAACCGGCGAAGACCTGCCGGACGTCGTCGAGAACACCTCCTCCGGTGCCGTGTTCTCCCCCGACGGCCGCCACGTCGTCTACACGACCGTCGATGACGCCTGGCGCCCCGACACCGTCTGGCTGCACGAAGTGGGGACGGATGCGGCATCCGATCGGATCCTCTTCACGGAGCCCGACGAGCGGTACTGGGTCGGAGCCGGTTTCACTCGTAGCGACCGCTTCCTCGTGATCGGGGTCGGATCCTCCATCACCTCCGAGGAGTTCCTCGTCCCGGCCGACGATCTGACCGCGGAGCCCCGGTCCGTATGGCCCCGTCGCGAGGGCGTGGAGTACTCGCTCACCCACGCGGTCGTCGACGGCGAGGACGTGCTCTACATCCTCCACAACGACGGCGCGCTGGACTTCGAGCTGGTCCGGGTCGCGGCATCCGACCCGACGGGTTCGCGTCACATCGTCCTGCCGCACCTTCCCGGGCGTCGCCTGCTGGACGCCTCGGCGTACCGCGACTGGGCGATCGTCGAGTACCGACGCGAGGGACTCGCCCGGGTCGGCATCCTCGACTACGCGACCGACGAGGTGCGCGAGATCGCGTTCGAGGAGCCGCTGTACGCGGTCGGCGCGAGCGGTTCGTCGGAGTGGGCACCGCCGGTCATCCGTCTCGGTTACGCCTCGTTCGTGACGCCGGGCACGGTGTTCGACTACGAGGTCGCCACCGGTGAGCTCCTGCACCGCAAGAGCCAGCCGGTCCTCGGCGGCTACGACCCCGCCGACTACGGGCAGGAGAGGGTGTGGGCGCTCGCCGACGACGGCACGCGGATTCCCGTCTCCCTCGTCTGGAAGCGCTCGTTCGGCGAGCCAGGGGCCTCACTGCGCCCCGTCCACCTCTACGGCTACGGCTCCTACGAGCACTCCATCGAACCGGGCTTCTCGGTGGCTCGACTCTCGCTGCTGGACCGCGGCGTCGTCTTCGCCATCGCGCACGTCCGCGGCGGCGGCGAGATGGGGCGGCAGTGGTACGAGGAGGGCAAGCTCCTCCACAAGCGCAACACCTTCACCGACTTCGTCGCCGTGGGTCGCCACCTCGTCACCGCGGGGTACACCTCGCCCGACCGTCTCGTCGCCGAGGGCGGATCCGCCGGTGGGCTCTTGATGGGCGCCGTCGCGAACCTGGCCCCCGACCTGTTCGCCGGCATCCTCGCCGGCGTCCCCTTCGTCGATGCGCTGACCACGATCCTCGACCCGTCGCTCCCCCTCACTGTCATCGAGTGGGACGAATGGGGCGACCCGCTGCACAACGAGGACGTGTACGCCTACATGAAGTCGTACACGCCGTACGAGAACGTGCGTGACGGCGTCTCCTACCCCCGCATCCTCGCCGTGACCTCTCTCAACGACACCCGCGTCCTTTACGTCGAGCCGGCGAAGTGGGTGGCGCGTCTGCGCGAAGTCGGTGCCGACGCTCTCCTGAAGTGCGAGATGGTCGCCGGTCACGGCGGGGTCAGCGGCCGGTACAACTCGTGGCGGGAGCGTGCCTTCGAGCTCGCGTGGCTACTGGACGTGCTGGGACTCGCCGACAGCGAGTGACCGTCGCGATCGCGTCGCCCCGCTGGGTACGATTCCGCCATGGCCTCTGATCCTCGCTACCGCGCGTCGGTCCGGATCGATCTCGATCTGGTCTGCGCGCATCCCGACGACCTCCTCGCCGGCATCGACGATGCTTCCCGCATGTCGGCAGCGACGATGGATGCCGAAGACGCCCTGCTCTCGCTCCTGGACGTCGCGGTCACCCCGGGTGCGGAGCGCCTCGTCCGCGTCGAATCGACCAGTACGACCATCGTCGACTCCGAGTGGGAGGGAACATCGGGCGGCGTCCCGGACGGCTCATCCGACACGGCCCGGGTGGCCCGTGCGGGCGCGAGACTGGCGGGGATCGACTGGGCGCTGAACGAACTTTTCGGCGGCGCCACCGGTGACGCGACGGCATCCGAGCTGCGGCAGCGCACCATCATCAAGGGTCTCGTGTGGAACGCCTCCGTCATGATCGTCGACTGCCTGTTCGACGACGTCCTGCATCTGGCGGATGCCTCGGGGGATCACTCCGCATGGCGGGACACCCACGTCATCTCGCAACTGCCGCCGCAGTACGCGACCCATTACGACCGCGGATTCGCGCAGAAGTTCCTCGCAGCGACGATCGAGGTCACGTCCCGCCTGAGCGCGTCGCCCGTGTACCCGCCGACCGTCGCGCACGAGCTGGCGCTGAAGCTCGTCCTCGACGAGGCGGAGCGCAACGCCGACCGGCTGGGCGGCGACCTACCCGAAGGCTGGCGGGGACACCTCGACACCGTGCTGTTCCAGGATCTCGACGTCGACTCGCTGTTCGCCGAGCAGGACGAGACATCGAAACGGGATGCCGCAGCCGCGACCCCTCCGCTGGACTTCGCGAGCTGGTTCATCCCCTACGCGCACGCGCCGGCTCCCGCGCCCTACGCGAGTGACGACATCAAGGAGCCCGCAGGCCGCTAGCACGACGGATGCCGTCGGGGCAATTGTCAGTTTTCGCTTCCGGGATCCCATAAAATCGGAAGTCCCCAGGGGGAGTACTCCGATACGGTCGGTTCGTCATTACGGATGTGAAGGCGCATCCCGGACCGCCGGTCTCGAGACATCGAGATGGAGAAGACTCTGGCGTCATTCGTTCACGCCATTGAGGAGACTCCTGTGGAAATCACGCCGCTCGTATGGGGCATCACGATCGCGGTCACGATCGCGTTCTTCGTCTATGAATTCTTCGCGCACGTCCGCAAGCCGCACGAACCGTCGATCGGGGAATCGGCCCGTTGGTCGGCGTTCTACATCGGTCTCGCTCTGCTGTTCGGTGTCGCGATCGGCTTCATCCCCGGATGGGGTTGGGTCTACTCGGGCGAGTACTTCGCCGGGTATCTGACCGAGAAGGCACTGTCGATCGACAACCTGTTCGTCTTCCTCATCGTCATGACCGGGTTCGCCGTCCCCAAGAAGTACCAGCAGAAGGTGCTGATGATCGGCATCGTGATCGCCCTCATCATGCGCGGCGCGTTCATCGCCGTCGGCGCCGCCCTCATCGAGAACTTCTCGTGGATCTTCTACGTGTTCGGCGCCCTCCTGCTGTTCCTCGCCTACCGTCAGGCGTTCTCACACGGCGAATCGGACCCGGCCAACGGCAAGTTCATGCAGTTCGTCCGGCGGATCCTCCCCGTGAGCGACGAGTACAACGGCGACAAATTGACGGTGAAGAAGGCCGGCAAGCGCTTCGTCACCCCGATGCTGCTCGTCATCGTCGCGATCGGCTTCGTCGACCTCATCTTCGCCGTCGACTCGATCCCGGCGATCTACGGCCTCACGAATGAGGCCTACATCGTCTTCACTGCCAACGCGTTCGCCCTCATGGGCCTCCGCCAGCTCTACTTCCTCATCGGCGGCCTGCTGGAGCGTCTCGTCTACCTCGCACAGGGCCTGGCCGTCATCCTCGCCTTCATCGGGGTGAAGCTCGTCCTGCACGCCATGCACGTCAACGAGCTGCCGTTCATCAACGGCGGCGAACCGATGCTGTGGGCCCCCGAGATCCCGATCTGGTTCTCACTGCTGTTCATCGCCGCGACGATCGTCGTGGCCACCGTTGCGAGCCTCGCCAAGACGCGGCGCGACGATGCCAAGGCGCTCGCGACCGGAGCCCCCACGGCCACCCCGGAGCAGACGAAGGAGCACAGCTGACCGATGATCAGCGACCATACGCAGGCGCCCACCGTTGAGGCCGACGCCATCGAGGTGACCCGATGAACGACCTGGCCCTGAACATCGCGCTCGTCGTGCTGTTCGTCCTGGTGGGCGGTGTGTTCGCCGCGACCGAGATGGCTCTCGTGACGCTCCGCGAGAGCCAGATCAATGCGATCGCCGCACGCGGCAAGCGGGGCGCCAAGGTGGCAGGGCTGGCGCGGAACCCCAACACGTTCCTTTCGGCCGTGCAGATCGGGGTGACGGTGGCAGGCTTCGCCTCGGCCGCCTACGGCGCCACGTCGATCGCCCCCTCCGTCGCCCCGCTCATCGAGTCGGCGGGTGCGGACCCCGGGTTGGCGCTGACGCTCGCGACGCTGATCCTGACCCTGCTGATCGCCTATCTGTCGCTCGTGCTCGGCGAGCTCGTGCCCAAGCGCCTCGCGATCCAGCGGAACGCTCAGTTCGCGTACGCCGTCGCGCCCGTCCTCGACGGGTTCGCGAAAGTCATGCGGCCCGTGATCTGGCTGCTGTCGGTCTCGACGAACGCCCTCGTGCGCCTGCTCGGCGGTGATCCTCACAAGACCGGCGAGGAGATGACCGACGAGGAGGTCCGCGACATCGTCGCGAGCCATGAGGGCCTTCCTGAGGACGAACGCCGGATCCTCGAGGACGTCTTGTCGCTCCGAGGCCGCCAGCTCAGCGAGGTCATGCGGCCGCGGCCGGAGGTGACGGCGTTGGACGACACCGCCACGATCGGCGAGGCCGTAGCCGAGGCACGGGAGCTGCCGTTCTCGCGTTACCCGGTCGCCGACACCTCCATCGACGACATCGTCGGCTTCGTCCACGTCCGCGACCTCTTCGAGGCGGTCGTCGAAGGACGGGATGCCCCCTTGTCGGGAATCGTACGACCGATCCCCTATTTCCCCTCGACCGCCCGCGTCCTCCCCACGCTCACGAAGATGCGTGCCGAAGGCCATCAGATCGCGGTGGTCGTCGACGAGTACGGCGGGACGGACGGCATCGTCACCCTCGAAGACCTCGTGGAGGAGGTCGTCGGGGAGATCTTCGACGAATACGACACCGCGGTCCCGCCGGGCGGGGATCGCGAGATCGTCGACGGCCGATTGAACCTGCAGGACTTCTCCGAGGCGACGGGGATCGTCCTCCCCCGCGGCGCCTCCGACACGGTCGCCGGCTTCGTCACGGAGCGCCTCGGCCGCCTCGCGGTGGTCGGCGATGTGATCGAGGTCGACGGCGCGACGATCGAGGTCACGGCGCTCGACCGTCGCCGCATCTCCGAGGTGCGCGTCACCGCGCGGGATGCTGTCGAGGCGGGCCAGGGCTGACCGCGTGGAGCCCCTCTCGAGCAGATGTGGGCCGGAAACCACGAGATCCGCCGTGAACTATCGTCGGGCCATGGAGTCTGAGGACGGCGAGCGCGTCGCGGTGAAGACCTCCGCGCTGGTGTGGGGTTCGCTCTGGATTCTCGGCATCGGCCTAGCGGCGATCTTCTTCACTTTCGTCGCCGTCCAGGAGTTCGGCGAGGCCATGGGGCGATGGTCCGAAGTCACCAGAGCCGGCGCCAAAGACATTCCGATGCCACGCTGGATGAGGTTCTCGATGCACGCGGGCACCGTAGTCTTCTTCGCGATCTTCATCCTGGTCATGGCGCGGTTCGTCGTCCGCGAACTTCGCCGGCGTCGTAGGAGCTGAGCTCCCGAGCGCTGTCAGCGAACCGAGGAAGTCGAACCGCCCTTACGCGCGACGAGGCTTCGCACCTCAGCCACCGCTGAGAGCCCGAGCTCGAGGCTCTCCTCCTGCTCGCATCGCACGTCCGGGTGCAGGTCTTCCTCCGCCAGGATCTCGAGCGTGACCGCGTTCCCTTCTTCCAGTCGATCGAGGATGAACGGCAGATCATCCTCCATCAGCGGCACGTCGAACGGCGCGTCCTCGGGCAACGGTGAGACATACGGCTGATCGTCGGCGGTCTCCTGGGCCGGCTCATTCACCCGCCGAGCGTCATCGATGATGTCCCAGATGCGTTCGAGTTCGCCGAGGATGCCTCGCGGATCCATTTCAACACGGTCACCGGAGGACTGATTCTCCATCTCGGCGCTGATCGCCAACGCGGTTCGGTAGGTCAAGATCACAGAGCGGACAGTACATGGATCACCACCCGAATCGATGCACAGCGATTGATGCCGGTTACCGGACGAGAACGTGCGACCCCGGTATTGCCGGGCGCAACTGGTGAGGGCTTGTCGGGAGTGGTGATCCCCGTGAGGTTCCGCGGCGTCCGGCGATCAAGGCGCTCTCGAGTGGTGAAGATCAGGGTGTGTTCGTGGCTCAGAACACGCTCGAGCCGAGATGACGCCGTCGTGTCAACCCTCTCCGGGTCGCGTGCGACACGGCGTTGCATGGGCAGGTCGAAAGGAGACATCATGAGCGATTCCATCCCCGACAAGCCGAGCCAGGCCGAGGGCGACATCGGTGACGACGACATCACGGCCGCCGAGCAGGAGTCCGAGGAACAGGACGACTGACCCTCGAATGGAGAAGAGCCCCCGCATCCTGGACAGGAACGGGGGCTCGACCCGTCGTGGTGCCGGCTACAGGACTTGAACCTGCAACCCCCGTATTACAAGTACGGTGCGCTACCAATTGCGCCAAGCCGGCAGATGGCCCAGTCTAACCGGGCCGCGAGCCTCACTCTGCGGGCGGCGTGGGCGTCGGGGAGGCGGTCTGGTCCGTGTAGAACTTGTCGCTCGCGCTCGTGAGCACGAACTGCGAGAACTCCGCGGCATCCTGCAGCGCACCCATGTACGGCTGGCCGTTGACGAGGATCATCGGGGTCCCGGCGAGCTGGAGACCGTCGGCATCGGGGATGCCGGCGATCGCGCGCTCCGTCGCGTCCTTCGTCCACTCGATGTAGTCGCCGTCCTCGATGCAGGATCGCACCGTGTCGGGGTCCGTCGCGCCGACGGCCTGCGCGAGATCAGCGAGCTCCGTGTCGGAGAAGCCGTCGGTGTCCATCGCCGGCTGACGGCTCAGCAACTCGGTGTTGTACGCGAAGAAGACACTCTCGTCGTGCGTCGCGACGCACGCGGCGGCGGCGGCGGCGCGCAGCGAGTACTTGGTGCCGTTGGACTTGGCGGTCAGCATCGACACGGGGTGGTAGCTGAGCGTCGCCGCACCCTCATCGACCCACGTCTTCAACTGATCCACGTTGGCGAGCTGCCACTCGCGTGCGCCCGGAGAGAGGTAGTCGACGTAGACGCGGATGTCGACGGGAGCAGCGGATGCTGTCGGTGCCGGCGCTGCCTTGTCGGATTCCGGAGTGGCCTCGACCGCACTGTCGTCGATCGCGCCCTGGTCACCCGACACACCTGCGACGTCACTGACGGCGAATCCGTCCGAGCTCGCGGTGTCCGGGGTCAGGTCCCGCCCACCCATCGTGGACGTCACCGACCAGACCACGACCGCTGCGACCGCAGCGACAGCGCCGGTCGCGAGGACACCCAGCGATAGGCGGCGCGCCAGACGGGCTCGTGACTGTCGAACGTGGACGCGCTGCGCTTTCTCGCGCACGGCCTCGCGACGATCGGTCGCGGATGACGGGGTGTCGCCGGAATCGGTGGACATGAAACCTCGGGGAGATCTGTGGTGCGGCCAGGGGCCCGGCGCCCGGGTGTGGCGCACTGTCCGATGTTAGTCAGACGCGCTGGAAAAAGGCTGACGAGGCGGCATCCCCCTGCTCCTCGCAGCCGTGGCATACTGAACACGCACCCGATGGCGGGTGTGCGGGGTGTCCCCCGCTCGCTTCACAACGGATCGTCCGGCACGTACCTGCCGGTGAAGGAGAAGAAAAGATGGCGTCCGTCACGTTCGACAACGCAACCCGTCTGTACCCCGGTGGCACCCGCCCGGCGGTCGACAAGCTCAACCTCGAGGTCGCCGACGGCGAGTTCCTCGTCCTGGTCGGTCCTTCCGGCTGCGGTAAGTCCACCTCGCTCCGCATGCTCGCGGGTCTCGAAGAGGTCAACTCCGGCTCGATCCGCATCGGCGACCGCGACGTCACCGACGTGCCGCCGAAGGACCGCGACATCGCGATGGTGTTCCAGAACTACGCGCTCTACCCCCACATGACCGTCGCCGAGAACATGGGCTTCGCGCTCAAGATCGCCGGTGTCGGCAAGGAGGAGCGCGCCTCCCGCGTTCTCGAGGCAGCCAAGCTCCTCGACCTCGAGGAGTACCTCACCCGCAAGCCGAAGGCCCTCTCGGGTGGTCAGCGTCAGCGCGTCGCCATGGGCCGCGCGATCGTTCGTCAGCCCCAGGTGTTCCTCATGGACGAGCCGCTGTCGAACCTCGACGCCAAGCTCCGCGTGCAGACCCGTACGCAGATCGCGTCGTTGCAGCGCCGCCTCGGCGTCACGACGGTCTACGTCACCCACGACCAGACCGAGGCCCTCACCATGGGCGACCGCATCGCCGTCCTGAAGGACGGCCTCCTGCAGCAGGTCGGCACCCCTCGCGACCTGTACGAGAAGCCGAACAACGTGTTCGTCGCCGGCTTCATCGGGTCGCCCGCCATGAACCTGTTCCCGGCCGACCTGGCCGAGGGCGGCATCCGCTTCGGCTCCGAGATCGTCCCCCTCGACCGCGACACGGTCGGCCGCGCAAACGGCAGCCAGGTCACCGTCGGCGTCCGTCCCGAGGACATCGAGGTCGGACCGGCCGACGGCAAGGGCCTCGCGGTCCAGGTCGACCTCGTCGAGGAGCTCGGCGCGGACGGCTACCTCTACGGCCACGTGGACATCAACGGCAAGCGCACCGACATCGTCGCGCGCGTCGACGGTCGCAACCACCCGAACGCGGGCGAGACGGTCACCCTGGCCGCCAAGCCGGGCCACGTGCACGCGTTCGACATGGAGTCGGGCGACCGCCTCAACGACAAGCCGGTCGTCTCGGCCTGATCGTCATCATCAGCAGGACCGCGGCGCGGGAAGGTCTCCGGACCTCCCGCGCCGCGGTGCGTGAGTCGGAGGTCACCGCGTGGTCCATTCCCTGAGCATCACCGCCAGCAGCGTCGACGCAGGGCTCCTGGCCCTGCCCTGGTCCACGCCTCTCGGCGAGTGGCCGAGCGACGCGATCGTCTCCCTCCCCAAGGGACTCTCCCGCCACCTCGTGCGCTTCGCGAGCCTGTCGGGCCGTGTCGTCGCGGTGAAGGAGACCACGGCCGAGATGGCCCGTCGCGAGTACGAGATGCTCGGCTCGCTCGCTCGCCTCGACGTGCCCTGCGTGAGTCGCGTCGCCGTCATCGACGGGCGCCGCACGCCGAAGGGCGAGCCGCTCCCCGCCGCTCTGGTCACCGCCCACCTGCGCTTCTCCCTCCCCTATCGCGCGCTGTTCACGCAGGTGCTGCGACCCGACACCGCTACGCGCCTCGTCGACGCTCTCGCAGCGCTCCTCGTCCGCCTGCACAACGTCGGCTTCTTCTGGGGCGACGTGTCGCTGTCGAACACGCTGTTCCGGAGGGATGCCGGGGCGTTCGCCGCGTACCTCGTCGACGCCGAGACGGGTGAGCTCCACGAAGGGGGTCTGACGCGCGGCCAGCGCGAGCACGACCTGGACGTCGCGCGCACCAACATCGCCGGCGAGATCATGGACCTCGAAGCCGGCGGACGACTCGAGGGCGGTGTGGATGCCGTGGCGATCGCCGACGGCATCATGTCGTCGTACCGGTCGCTGTGGAGCGCGCTCACCGAGACGGAGACATTCTCGGCCAACGAGACCTGGCGCATCACCGAGCGCGTGCAGCGCCTGAACAGCCTGGGGTTCGACATCGGCGAGATGTCGATCGACGAGACCTCCGACGGCACCAAGGTGCTGATCCAGCCGAAGGTGGTGGATGCCGGGCACCACCAGCGGCGCCTGCTGCGCCTGACGGGGCTCGACGTCGAGGAGAACCAGGCTCGGCGTCTGCTCAACGACATGGACGAGTTCGCCGCCCGCGTCTCACGATTGGGCAGCGACGAGGAGATGGTCGCGCACGAGTGGCTGACCCGCGTCTTCGAACCGGTGGTCAAGGCCATCCCGTGGGAACTGCGCAGCAAGCTCGAGCCGGCCGAGGTGTTCCACCAGGTGCTCGAGCACCGGTGGTACATGTCCCAGGCCCGCGGACGGTCGATCCCGATCGCCGAGGTCCTGTCCTCCTACATCGACGGGGTGCTGCGCCACCGCCGTGACGAGGCGACGGTGATGGGTCCGCCGACCGAGACGACGGCGCTTCCGGTGATCACCTCCGACGTCCCCGTCAGCGACGACGACGAGGACGAGGTCGACTGGCGCGACCTCGTCTGATCGGGCCCGTCAGTAGCCGACGGTGAACCGCTCGCGCACGTGGGCGGGCGACTCGATCTCGTCGAGGACGGCGATCGCGAAGTCGGCACCGGAGATGAAGGACTCGCCCTCGTCATCCGTGACGAGGACGTCTCCGCCGGTGCGGTAGGCGCCGGTGCGCTCGCCCGGCGCCCAGGCGCCGAAGCCGCCGGCCGGGTGGATGTAGAACCAATCGCGACCGCTGGTGTCGGCCTGGAGGTCCTCGAGGATGCCGATGGCTTCCATCGCCTCGGGCTTGATCTCCTCGGGGAAGCCGCTGTCGATGACGCGGGGACCGCCCGGGGCGACGAGGCTGCCACCGGCGCCGCCGATGACACCGACCCGCACGGACAGCGGCAGCGCCGCGATGACGTCGGCGACGGCATCCCTCATCTTGCCGACCATGTCGTCGCGAGGCGAGGTGGCGAACACGACGACCTCGGCACCCTCGATCTCCGCGGCCAGCGCGGGAGCCTCGAGGATCGACCCCTCGAGGTATGTCGCGCCCTCCACACGCTCTGCGGGGACCTTGCGGGCCACCGAGACGACGGTGTGGCCTCGGCGGACGCCCTCGGCGACGATGTTGCTGCCGGCGTACCCGGTGCCTCCGATGACGGCGATGCGGGTCATGGTGATTCCTCTCACTCCATCGACGCACGCAGCGTCGACACCTGGTACAGCGCGACGGATGCCGCGATGCCGGCGTTCAGCGACTCGGTCGCCGCATTGATCGGGATCGACACGATCTGGTCGCACGTCTCGGTGACCAGGCGCGACAGGCCCTTGCCCTCGGAGCCCACGACGATGACCACGGGGCGGTCGGCGAGCTCGAGGGCCGGGAGGGAGACGTCTCCGCCACCGTCGAGGCCGAGGATGAAGACGCCCTGCTTCTTGAACTCCTTGAGGGTCGTCGTCAGGTTCGGGGCGATCGAGACGGGGATGCGAGCTGCCGCACCGGCGCTCGTCTTCCACGCGGCGGAGTTGACGCCCGCCGACCGGCGCTGCGGGAGGATGATCGCCTGCCCGCCGAAGGCGGCTGTCGAGCGGATGATCGCGCCGAGGTTGCGGGGGTCGGTCACTCCGTCGAGGGCCACGAACAGCGGCAGCTGCCCGCGGTCGATGACCTGCTCGAGCAGATCCTGCGGGTGCGCGTACTCGTACGGCGGCACCTTGAGCGCGACGCCCTGGTGCACGCCGTCGAAGCCGGCCATGCGGTCGAGCTCCTGCCGGGTGACCTCGAGGACGGGGATGTCGCGGTTCGTGGCGATCGAGAGCATCTCCTTCACGCGATCGTCCATCTCGACGCGCTGCGCGATGTAGAACGCCGTCGCGGGGATCTTGGCGCGCAGCGCCTCGAGCACGCTGTTGCGGCCGGTCACGGTCTCCGTGTCGTCCCCGGACTTCGCCTTGGGCGCGCGCCCGCCGGTCGTCTGTCGGATCTGCGGCTTGCCGCCGGCCGCGGCGAAGCGCTCTTTCGCGGCTTTCCGCTTGCCTGCGGGGTGCCAGGCGCGGTCCTCGGCCTTGGGGGTCGGGCCGCGACCCTCGAGCGAGCGCTTGTTCTTGCCGCCGGTCCCCTTGGTGGGGCCTTTCTTGCCGCGTCCCGCGGAGGGGTTTCCAGGCTTAGCCATTGTTCAGACTCCAATGGGTCCCCGAGGGACCGTCTTCGAGGACGACGCCGGCCGCCGCGATCGCGTCGCGGATGCGGTCGGCTGCCGCCCAGTCTTTCGTCGCGCGGGCCTCCGCGCGCTGGTGGATCATGGTGGTGACGAGGCGGTGCAGCGCGGTCGCCATGGATGCCGCCGTCCCTGCGGACCACTTCGCGTCCGTGGGATCGACGTCGAGAACGCCGACCATCGCCATCACCTGGCGAAGGGCATCATCGGCGAGAGCGGAATCACCGGCGTCCAACGCTGCATTGCCCCGACGCACCGTCTCGTGGAGCACCGCGAGCGCCTGCGGCACGGCGAGGTCGTCGTCCAACGCGGCCGTGAACTCGCGGGGCAGATCCGCACCGGCGAACCAGCCGGCCGATCCGTCGCCGGCGCGGAACGCCCGCTGCAGGAAGGAACGGATGCGGCCGAGCGCGGCATCCGCCTCGGCGAAGGTGGACTCGGTGATGTCGAGATTCGACCGGTAGTGCGCGGAGATGAGCGCGTAACGGACCACGAGGGGATCGGTGTCCCGCAGGACGTCGTCGGCGAGGAGGAAGTTGCCGAGTGACTTCGACATCTTCTGATCGCCGACGGTGACGAGTCCGTTGTGAACCCAGTAGCGGGCGAAGCCATCACCGGCAGCCGTCGACTGGGCGAGCTCGTTCTCGTGGTGCGGGAAGCGCAGGTCGAGGCCACCGCCGTGGATGTCGAACTCGGGACCGAGGTAGCGACGGCTCATGGCGGAGCACTCGATGTGCCAGCCCGGCCGCCCGGCGCCCCAGGGCGAATCCCATGCGGCGTCGGCGGGCTCACCCTCCTTCGCGCCCTTCCAGAGCGCGAAGTCACGGGGGTCGCGCTTGCCACGCGGATCGGCATCGGTCGCGGATTCCATGGCGTCTACCGACTGATGGGTCAGCGCGCCGTAGGGCTCCCAGGATCGCACGTCGAAGTAGACGTCGCCGGCGGCGGCGTACGCGTGCCCCGCCTCGATGAGGCGCTCGATGAGCTCCTGCATCTGCGGGATGGATGCCGTCGCGCGCGGTTCGTACGTCGGGGGCAGGATGCCGACCGCCGCATACGCGCGCGAGAACTCGAGCTCCGTGCGGTAGGCCAGCGCCCACCACGGCTCCGCGTCCGTTGCGTTCGCCAGGACCTTGTCGTCGATGTCGGTCACGTTGCGAACGAACGTGACCCGGCCGAACCGGTGCGCCAGCCAGCGGCGGAGAATGTCGAAACTCAGTGCGGCACGGACGTGCCCGATGTGCGGACCGGACTGCACGGTCGGCCCGCAGACGTACATCGTGACGTTCTCGGGGTCGGCGGGCGCGAAGTCGCGCAGCGCCTGAGCCTGGGAGTCGTAGAGCCGAACCGTCACCGGT
>Ga0207790_1000491_pt1 | contig 13934 bp, 10 predicted proteins | sample HigsolmetaGSP14D_FD_184842 | JGI IMG/M metagenome (GOLD analysis project Ga0207790, IMG submission 184842) | High solid enriched microbial communities from the Joint BioEnergy Institute, USA - SP1-4-D (SPAdes) | ecosystem: Engineered > Bioreactor > SSF (Solid state fermentation) > Aerobic >...
CTGGGTTCTGATCCTAATAATGATGTTCCAGAGATGCTACGTTATTTCGGAAAAAAAGATCGAATTAATTTTGTACATGCACGCAACGTAAAGCTCACTGGAGCTCATTCCTTCCAAGAATCTGCACATCCATCAGAATATGGTTCGATTGATATGTATGAAGTGATTCGAGCTATGGCAGATTTTGATTATTCAGGCCCCATTCGCCCTGACCATGGTCGAATGATTTGGGGAGAAACCGGTAAACCAGGGTATGGATTATATGACCGTGCCTTAGGTGCGACTTATTTATTTGGACTTTGGGAAGCTGAACAAAAAAACAGAAAGTAAGAATAGAAAGGGATGGAAAACAATGAGTGTACCTTTTAAAGTAGATTTGAATGGAAAAGTAGCAGTTGTAACAGGTGGAGGCGGTGTTTTAGGTTCCTATTTTGCCAAAGCATTAGCTGAATGTGGTGCAAATGTAGCAATCCTTGATTTACGCCAAGAGTCTGCTGATCAAGTGTCAAAAGAAATAAATGAAGCTGGTGGCAAAGCGATTGGTGTTGCGGCAAATGTTCTGGATAAAGAGAGCTTACTTCAAGCAAAAGACATTGTGGAAAAGGAACTTGGTGAGGTTGATATTTTACTAAACGGTGCAGGTGGGAATAATCCAAAGGGATCAACGGATGATGAACGCTATGACGCAGAAGCGGTTAAAAATAATCCAGATTTAAAAACGTTCTTTGACCTTGATCCAAAAGGAGTAAGCTTTGTATTTGACTTGAATTTCCTTGGAACATTGCTTCCTTCCCAAGTTTTTGGTGCGTCGATGGTGAGGAAAAAACATGCATCGATTATTAACGTATCATCCATGAATGCCTATACTCCATTAACGAAAATTCCGGCATACAGTGGGGCAAAAGCAGCGATCAGTAACTTTACCCAATGGCTGGCTGTTTACTTCTCAAAAACTGGTATTCGCGTAAATGCCATTGCACCGGGATTCCTTGTCACAAATCAAAATCGCGGATTGCTATTTAATAAAGATGGAACACCAACAGAACGCACACACAAAATATTAAGAAATACACCAATGGACCGTTTTGGCGAACCTGAAGAGTTAATCGGTGGTTTATTATTCTTAGCTGATGAAAATGCTTCAAGCTTTGTCAATGGCGTCGTTCTACCAATTGATGGGGGATTTTCCGCCTATTCAGGTGTTTAATCGTTACAAATCGGAAATGAAACAAACCATTGGCAAAATTATAATACTATTGTACAAGAGCAAAAGGGGTAGTATTAATCGAAAAGATATCATTAAATAGAAATAAATCTATGAGGTTAACTACATGAGAATAATAGTCAATTTGAATACGAATTGGCAGTTTACTAAACAAAATAGTGGAGATGCATCTGATAAAAATATGAATGATTCAAATTGGGAAATTGTACAGGTCCCACATACATGGAATGCCATTGATGGTGCAAATGGATTTAACTATTATTAATCAACTAGCCCAATTCGCACAGGAACAATTCACGGATAAATTGATGTATGTAGTCAACAAAGAATTAGCATAAATAAAAAATTAATGCAAATAAGAGGCTGTTCAAGAGCAAAAGTTCCGAGCATTAGGACAGCCTCCCTAATAATAAATTAGAAATGGAATTATTCCCTTATGTACTAGCAGAGCCCCTCCACCGATCACGCATTATAAATGTGAATAATATCATAGACATAATCCAGCTAAGGTTGTATATCGGATAGCTGTAAGGCACCTTGTCTTTAGAGGGAAGATACCTTTTTTCTACTTGCTCAAAAAATTAGCTGAAAGTGTTCAAAAATTGGAATAAATTTCCACTAATTCTAAGAATATGTAAGAAAATGTTATTTTATTCTTTAAATAGATTGTCGAAGTAAAATACTCTAGATGTGATATAATTAATTTATATATTTGAATGTGAATCGGTTACTTATTTATAGAAGGTATATGAGGTGCGAATAATATGTTTACAATACCACCAAAAAATTCTGGTGAGAGTAATAAACAATATTCTTATCGAGTAATTAGAAATGCTATTATGTTTTTAGAATTAAAGCCCGGTCAAGTGATTAGTGAAATGGAATTGGCGCAAGTACTACATATCTCTAGAACGCCGATTAGAGAAGTATTAACAAAATTAAGTGAAGAGAACTTGGTTGAAGTAGTTCCACAAGTCGGTACGTATGTGACCAAGATTAATCCCCAGTTAATTGAAGAAGCTGTATTCATGCGATTTACATTGGAAAAAGAAGTCATGAAAATTGCATGTCAAGAATTTCCCAGTGAACATTTGCGATCTTTGAAAAATAATTTAAACATTCAAGAATTATTGATTGGTCAAAAGGATAAAGAAAGAGAATTCCACCGATTAGATAACGAGTTTCATTATATTATTTTCCATGGTTTACAAAAAGAAAATGTTTGGTCATCATTAATTAGAATTAGCACGCATTACAATCGTATTCGAATTCTCTCCGAAATTGAGAACTCTTTCGATGAAGCGATTCGAGAACATAAAGAGATTGTCAGCATTATTGAAAATGGAAAAGTAGACCAAGTTGAGAATATGACCAGAAAGCATATCATCGATTCAATGAAATTATGGGATAAATTGAAGGAACCTGATAGCCCGTTTGTGGATTATTTCGACAATAAAAACATGAATTATAATAAAATGCCAGCTTATTAATGCTGGTTTTTATTATATGGAAATAAAAATACTATCGTTAAAGAGGGGGTGAGAAAGTTCATGAATATGGCAATGGAGAAAAATCTAACCATTCATATTGTTAATCTATATTTTTAAGTCGATTCTTGTACAATAATCCTCTTCTCGGAGTAAATGTCAGAAAATAAAAACTTGGATTATCCCCTTTACATTCTTATGTATTCTATATATAATGGTAAACGTTAGCTCGACTGAAAACTAAATTTGGCCCCTTGGTCAAGCGGTTAAGACACCGCCCTTTCACGGCGGTAACACGGGTTCGAATCCCGTAGGGGTCACCATTGGAGGTTTAGCTCAGCTGGGAGAGCACTTGCCTTACAAGCAAGGGGTCGGCGGTTCGATCCCGTCAACCTCCACCATATTTATTTTACAGGACTATTGAGTATAATATATTTTTTGGCTTAGCTCAATTGTTAGAGATAAGTAAAGCTTTAGCGAAAAAGCTGCAAGTTGCTTTGAGAAATTAATCAATATTGGAAGAGATAGAAGAAGCACAGATAAAAAATATTGAAAGGTCCATACCATGTACGCCGACTTAGCTCAACTGGTAGAGCAACTGAATCGTAATCAGTAGGTTGCGGGTTCAAGTCCTGCAGTCGGCATAAGTGAATATTAATATGGAGGGGTAGCGAAGTGGCTAAACGCGGCGGACTGTAAATCCGCTCCCTCAGGGTTCGGCGGTTCGAATCCGTCCCCCTCCACCATTTTTTTATTACTGGGCTATAGCCAAGCGGTAAGGCAACGGACTTTGACTCCGTCATGCGTTGGTTCGAATCCAGCTAGCCCAGCCATTTTATCGAAAAATAAATAATAATTCTCGAGTCATTATCATTTGATGAAAATGAGTTATCAGATAACTACAAGTCAATGACTCTTTTTAATATTTATGCGGAAGTAGTTTAGTGGTAGAACATCACCTTCCCAAGGTGAGGGTCGCGGGTTCGAGTCCCGTCTTCCGCTTATGATAAAAAACGTTTATATGAAGCGATTCTTGAGTTTTCAAGAGTCGTTTTTTTTATACGTTAAGAATGTATAAATTTCCAGCAAAGAAGCAAATTCGACGTAGTTGGAAATTTTAAGAATTACGTAGTAAGTACAACGACAGCTCTTTGGTTACCTAAAGGCTTGGACGCCCGAGTTTTCTTTATCATTAAAGTGTTTATTTATACCATTTTTTGCTAGGTTGAGTCATCAATTGAAAGAATTTACAATATATTTGAGGGAGGGTAGAAAGATGAAAGAAAAAATTTCAATTGTGGGGGCACCGATGGACTTAGGGCAATTACGTAGGGGTGTCGACATGGGTCCGAGTGCAATCCGTTATGCTGGAGTCGTTGAAAGGCTGGAATCCCTGGGTTACCAAGTGGACGATTTAGGAGATATTGAGATTGGTAGAGATCGATTGACAACAGATCCTTTAACAGGGTTGCGAAATTTAGAAGCGGTTGTCCAAGCGAGTACAAAGATTGCAGAAAAAGTAGACAGAATCATGGAAGAAGGTTCTTTTCCACTCGTTCTTGGCGGAGATCACAGTATCGCAATTGGAACGCTTGCTGGTATTTCGAAACACTTTGATAATTTAGGTGTAATCTGGTTTGATGCTCATGGAGATTTAAATACACCGGAAACTTCACCATCGGGAAATATTCACGGCATGCCCCTTGCAGTCAGTCTCGGATTAGGTGAAACATCGCTTACGCATATTGGCGGCTATTGTCCAAAAATTCAACCTGAAAATATCGTTATCATTGGTGCCAGATCATTAGATGAAGGTGAAAAAAAATTAATTAAAGAAAGAGGAATTAAAGTATATTCCATGCATGAAATTGATCGCCTGGGTATACCAAAAGTCATAGAAGAAACAATAGCATATTTCAAAGATCGCTTAGATGGTGTTCATCTTTCATTAGATTTAGACGGATTGGATCCACTCTATGCACCAGGTGTCGGCACTCCAGTAGAGGGAGGTTTGAATTACCGGGAAAGTCATTTGGCTATGGAAATGCTTTTTGAATCGGGAATAATTACATCAGTAGAATTCGTTGAAGTGAATCCGATTTTAGATGAGCAAAACAAAACAGGGATACTTGCTGTGGGATTACTGGCCTCGCTTTTCGGAGAAAGTCTATTATGAATCATAAAAATCACCGAAAATTTTATATAACTAGTGATTAAGGGTTCTCATTTTCAAAATTAGATGGGGACCCTTTTATATTGTATAAAGTCCGAATAAATTTCGAGGAAAGGAACAAATTCTACATAACAGGTAATCGCCGAGTTTTATTTATATATAAAGAAAATTTCTAGTTTTTCCCTCAATAAAAAAATAATTCATAGTATAATAAGAATAAGTGAAACTTTTTTTGTTCTGTTTCGTAGCATAAATAGCCGCATAGAGCGGAGGGTTATAAATGGATGAGTTTGTGAAATCACGGATAAAACAAGTGCGAAAAGGGGACCAAAATGCGTTTGGGGAGATCGTTGAATTATACAAAGATAAAGTATTTCAACTTTGCTTCCGAATGTTGGGGAATTCTCACGAGGCTGAAGATATTTCACAAGAGGCTTTTATACGTGCATATATAAATATTGAACGATATAATATTGACAGAAAATTTTCCACGTGGTTATATCGTATTGCAACCAATTTATGTATTGACCGGATCAGGAAAAAGAAACCTGATTATTATTTAGATGCTGAAGTGGCAGGAACAGAAGGGTTGACATTATATTCACAAATACCCGCCAGCCAACTTGCACCCGATGAAGAGGTTTCGAAAATTGAATTGCAAGAAATCATTCAAAATGAAATTCTAAAATTGCCGGAAAAATATCGGACAGTCATTGTATTAAAATATATCGAAGAACTCCCTTTAACGGAGATTAGTAAGATTTTAGATCTTCCCATTGGAACTGTCAAAACGAGAATACATAGAGGGAGAGAAGCTCTTCGCAAACAACTCCGGCATATTTGAGTGAGGTGAAAACCTTTGAATCGATGTCCTGAAATAATAACCGAATATATGCATGAATATTTAGATGGGGAAATCTTACCGGAACATAAAAACATATTAACCGTACATTTAAAATCTTGTGCTGACTGCCGCCAACATTTTCAGGAACTTGAAAAATCCATTGCTTTAGTAAAAAGTATCTCACATGTTCAAGTCCCGGCAGATTTTACGCAAAAAGTACTGATGAATTTACCGAAAGAAAAGAAAAAAGTAAGTATGAAGCGATGGTTCTCAAGACATCCGGTATTAACGGCTGCAAGCATCTTTTTCATATTTATGGCGGCAAGTTTACTGTCCCATTGGTCAGGGGATGACTTTTCTGTTACCAAAAACCCTAATTTAGTTATTGAGAATAACACAGCTATCGTACCTGAGGGAGAAACAGTTATAGGCGATATTGTTGTAAAAAATGGCGATATCCGTATTGACGGAAAAGTTGAAGGGGATGTAACAGTCATTAACGGAGAAATCGTTAATGGTAAATCATATATGGCCTCGGCTAGTCAGGTTACAGGCGATATCGTAGAAATTAATGAGGCATTTGAGTGGTTATGGTATCAAATGAAAAATTTTTTTGAAAGAACAATGAACATGTTAACAGGCAAGGAAAAATAAAAATTACTAATAAAGGACCTCTACACAGATAATCTCACCAAATGAAAACTTTTTGGTTATGATTAAAAGTGTTAGAAGGTCTTTTTTTATAGGATAAGAAAGTATAAATTTTTCGATTTCTACTTTCCTAACGCATACGTACACAAGGAAAGATTCGTGGGAATACATCGCAGCCGAAAAAATTTTATATTTTTTCGGTGAACGAGAGAGACTTCTCGCAAGCAAATGTTTTTTCGCTGAACTACGGGTTGGGATAAAAGCAGTTTTGGCCAAATGACAAGATTAAACTAAACAAGGAAAGCTTCAAGTTTGTCCATGTGCTTCTTTTCTCTGAGAATTCGTTGGTTCTAATAAATTTGAAAGTGGCCTTTTTCAAAAAAAGTGAAAAAAATTTCTGTTCCCATGAGTTATGGTATAATAAAAAAATATGATATACAGTAAAATACTTAGTCATCCACTTGCTTGTATGTCGTTAACATATTGAATGAATAACTGTTAGAAGAACGAAAAGCTAATCAAATTAGCGTAATAATCACTTCTATAACATTTTAATTCGTACATAAAGGGCAATTTATTAACATAATGCTTAACAAACAAAACTTTTGTCGTTCATGTTCACATGCAGAATATAGGATATAATAGTGATGTATAGACAAAATTTTTAAAAAGAGGCAACTTGCTGGTTGTCGATTCCGTCATTGGGACGTATGTGGACCAATTTACTTGTTAAAAGGATGGATTGAAACGTTTTTGCATAGATAATTGGAGGAAGGTTTTTATGCCATTTGCTGATTTTTTTGCCGATTTTACGATTGTTGATTATATAGCGAGTGTTGTTGATATTCTAGTTGTGTGGTACCTAATTTATAAAATATTTATGGTTGTCAGGGGAACGAAGGCTGTTCAATTAATCAACGGAATATTTATTATCCTTATTTTACGTGGTTTGAGTAATATAATTGGATTAAGAACTTTGGAATGGTTAATGGAACAGGTGATTGAATGGGGCTTTCTGGCAATCATTATTATTTTCCAACCTGAATTACGGCGTGCCCTAGAACAACTGGGTCGTGGCCGAATTTTTACAAGGCAAAGACAAAAAGAGGAAGAAAAGCAAGAACAAATTGTAAATGCCATCGTAAAAGCTTGCGAGTATATGGCGAAGAGGCGGATTGGTGCCTTAATATCAATTGCCCAAGAGACCGGAATGAATGATTATATTGAAACTGGCATACCGATGAATGCAAAAGTTACATCGGAACTTCTAATCAATACATTTATTCCCAACACGCCCTTACATGATGGGGCAGTGATCATTCAAGACGATGAGATTAAAGCGGCAGCCTGTTATTTGCCTTTATCAGAAAGTCCGTTTATTTCAAAGGAACTTGGTACAAGGCACAGAGCAGCTGTTGGAATTAGTGAAGTTACCGATAGTATTACCGTCGTTGTCTCAGAGGAAACAGGAGGGATTTCATTAACGAAAAATGGAGAACTTCACAGAGAAATTAAACTAGAACAGCTCCGGAGCATGTTAACCGAAAAGTTAGTAAAACCTTTGGAACCCCAAACGACAAGTAATCTTTGGAGCAAGTGGGTGAAAAAGAGGTGATAAAAGATGGATAAATTTTTAAATAAATTAATGGAAAGCAAATGGTTTGTCCGGGGTCTTGCCTTAGTACTGGCTTTACTCTTATATATAACAGCTTATATAGACCAAATGGGTCCTGCATCAGGTGCCGCCAGGGATAATACAACCACGGAAACGATAGAGGATGTACCTGTTGTTTTATATTATGATGAAGAAAATTTTGTCGTCACCGGTGCTCCACAAACTGTTGACGTCATTGTTGAGGGCAATAGCAGTTTAGTTAAATCGGCTAAAAATTTGAGGGATTTTACAGTTTATCTTGATTTGACCAAGGCAGAAATAGGTACACAGAGGGTGAAATTCCAAGTTCGTGATATTTCGGATAAATTAACTGTCTCTATAAAACCTGAAGCAGTGAATGTAAATGTTCAAGAAAAAGTAACAAAAGAATTCACTGTGGATGTACAGTTTAATAAAGCTCTTCTGGAAGATGGCTACCAAGCAGAGGAACCGGTTATAAAACCAAAAAAAGTTAAAATTACAGGCGGAAAAGATGTCATTGATCAAATCAATTATGTAAAAGCAATTGTTGAGCGAAATGAGGTTATTGATAGAACGTTTACTCAAAAAGCGAGTGTATCCGTTCTTGACCAAAACTTAAATAAACTAAACGTACAGGTAGAACCGGCCGAAGTGGAAGTCACAATTCCGGTTAAAAGCCCACAAAAAACGGTACCTGTTGTTATTAAACAGCAAGGAACACCGAAAGAGGGGGTAAGCATTAAAAATATTGAACCGGCTGTACGAGAAGTTGTTCTATATGGAAGACAAAGTGCATTAGATAAAATTTCAAGTATCGAAATTCCGGTAAATGTGGCTAATATTTCGGGTGATCAGGAACTAACGATTCCAATCACTTTAGGAAATGGGATAACTGCTGTGACACCTGAAGCAATTAATGTAAAAGTGACGACTGAAACAAAAGAAACAAGGACGATTAAAAATGTCCCGGTAAACTATACCGGATTAAGTAATCAATATGGACTTGATTTCCTTGATCCGGATAACGGACAAGTCGATATTGATGTAACCGGGACACCGGAAGTTTTACAAAATATAAATACTGCCAGTTTTAATCTGACCGTTAATGCGGAAGGGTTAACTGAAGGAGAACATGAGCTGAAAATTCAGGCAGAGGGTCCTGATACGATAGATTGGAAACTTAAACGAACAACAGTAAAAGTAAAAATTACAGCTGAAGGATAATAGAAGAGCCGGAAAGTTGAGTTATCACCGGTTAATGATTGGAAAAAAGGAGAGAGTTTTTATGGGTAAGTATTTTGGTACTGATGGAGTTAGAGGAGTTGCAAATAGTGAGCTGACACCGGAATTGGCATTTAAATTAGGACGCTATGGCGGATATGTTTTAACGAAAGATGCGGAACGTCCAAAAGTCTTGATTGGACGGGACACTCGCATATCCGGTCACATGCTGGAAGGTGCGCTCGTGGCCGGGCTGCTTTCAATCGGTGTTGAAGTAATGCGATTAGGTGTTATTACAACTCCGGGTGTTGCTTACTTAACGAAGGCCTTGAGTGCACATGCCGGCATAATGATCTCAGCCTCCCACAATCCGGTTGAAGACAATGGAATCAAGTTCTTTGGTCCTGACGGGTTTAAACTAACAGATGATCAAGAAGCAGAAATTGAACAATATCTTGATATGAATGAAGACAATTTACCAAGACCAGTAGGAAAGGATCTTGGTGTCGTGAATGATTACTTTGAAGGCGGGCAAAAGTACATACAATATTTAAAACAGACCGTCGATGAAGATTTTTCCGGAATTCATATTGCACTCGATTGCGCCAATGGATCGACTTCATCTTTAGCAAACTATTTATTTGCCGATTTAGACGCCGATTTATCAACAATGGGTGCATCACCGGATGGTTTAAATATCAATGATGGAGTTGGGTCAACCCACCCGGAAGCCCTTAAAAAATTTGTTGTTGAAAAAGGAGCGGATGTCGGTTTGGCATTTGACGGTGACGGGGACCGGTTGATTGCGGTTGATGAAAAAGGAGAAATTGTTGATGGCGACCAAATTATGTACATTTGTGCCAAGTATATGAAAAATGAAGGCAGACTGAAACAACAAACTGTCGTCTCAACTGTCATGAGTAACCTTGGTTTCTATAAGGCATTAGAAGCACTTGAGATTGAGAGTGTTCGGACAGATGTAGGAGATCGCTATGTTGTAGAGGAAATGAAAAAGAATGGCTATAATCTTGGAGGCGAGCAATCCGGGCATATTATTTTCCTTGACTATAATACAACAGGTGACGGAATGTTAACAGGACTGCAATTGATAAATATTTTAAAACAAACGAACAAGCCGTTATCGGAGCTTGCAAAAGAAATGAAAAAATACCCGCAGAAACTCGTCAATATCCGGGTGACCGATAAACATCACGTAACCGAAAATGAAAAGGTAAAGGCCGTAATTGAAGAGGTAGAAAAAGAAATGGCAGGAAACGGACGAGTTCTTGTCCGACCATCCGGTACAGAACCACTCGTGCGTGTCATGGTAGAAGCACCGGGCGAACAGGAATGTGAAGCTTATGTGAATAGAATTGCCGCTGTTGTAAAAGAAGAAATGGGAATTCGTGAATAACACGGTTGTAAAAAAGCAAAACGCGATTTACTTTTAACATATGCATAAAGGAACGGTTCAATTCCTTTATGCATATATTTTATTATCTGCTCTTTTTGGTATTTAAAAAGAAGTAACTTCAGTCCTTACCGGATTTCAACGATCCTATGAACGCCAAGGTAAAGCATGTGAATAATTTCCCTATTGACTAAAAAGAGTGGATTGAATTATGATGAATATGTCCTGTTAATTTTTTGGAGGAAAGGAGGATCGTATAAGTCAGTTTAATAAAGCGCCAGAACTAGTAAAGGTCCCATTTCACTCAAGGACTGGAGAGTTTATCAGTCAGAATGTTTCTGTGCTTGTATATTCCTTTGTCAAACAGGGTATGCACGTATCTTGATGAAGAAAGATTCATGAATGATAAACTAATGGGAACCGTAATACTAGTTGACGAGGAGAAGGTTTATCGAGTTTTTCGGCGGATACCTTCCGACTTTGCGCATAGTCGAGATTTCTCTCTAAAACAAAGAGGTGACTTTTTGGACAAAGGAGAGAAAAATGCGCCATTACAAATGGAGATAAGGGGGCAAGATGTCCCTATAAAATCCATATATAGTTGACCTCTTGCCCCCGGACATTAGGAGGCTGGAAACTATGTGTGGAATAGTTGGTTATATCGGTAATAAGGACGCTAAGGAAATTTTATTAAAAGGACTAGAAAAACTTGAATATAGAGGATACGATTCTGCCGGGATTGCCGTTTTAAATGAAGAAGGAGTCCATCTTTTTAAAGAAAAAGGACGGATTGCTGATTTACGATTTATTGTTAATGAACAAGTAAAGGCAAACGTTGGAATCGGTCATACTCGTTGGGCAACTCACGGGAAACCAAGCAAAGTAAATGCTCACCCGCATCAAAGTGCAACGGGACGGTTTACAATCGTGCACAACGGAGTAATTGAAAACTACGAACAATTAAAAGCGGAATATTTGTCGGATATCTCACTAAAAAGTGACACCGATACGGAAGTCGTTGTTCAATTAGTTGAGAAATTTGTCAATGATGGATATGCTGTTCAAGAAGCTTTCCAAAAGACGTTGAAAATATTAAAAGGATCTTATGCTCTAGCTTTACTTGACGAAGAAAATAAAGATGTTATTTATGTTGCAAAAAATAAAAGCCCGCTACTTGTCGGTCTAGGTAACGGCTTCAATGTGGTCGCATCGGATGCCTTGGCAATGTTACAAGTTACAAAAGAATTTCTGGAACTAATGGATCAAGAAATGGTTATTGTCACGCGTGAAAATGTGGAAATTTTTGACTTAGATGGCAGAAAAGTAGAACGAAAACCGTTTATTGCTGAATTAGATGCCAGTGATATTGAAAAGGGTACGTATCCCCACTATATGTTAAAAGAAATTGATGAACAGCCATTTGTTATTCGGACAATTATTCAAAAGTATTCCAATGATAATGGTGAATTGGTTATTGATCAAAATATTCTTGGAGCCATTAATCAAGCAGACCGGCTCTATATTATTGCGGCTGGAACGAGTTATCATGCCGGAATGGTCGGGAAAAATATAATTGAACGGTTGGCAAAAATTCCAACTGAAGTACATGTGGCCAGTGAATTTGGTTACAACATGCCATTGTTATCGGAAAAACCATTGTTTATTTTTATCTCACAGAGCGGAGAAACAGCAGACAGCCGTGCCGTTCTTGTGCAAATTAAGAAAATGGGTTATCAAGCATTGACCATTACGAATGTTCCCGGGTCTACGTTATCTCGTGAGGCAGATTATACATTGTTGCTTCACGCCGGTCCGGAAATCGCTGTTGCATCGACAAAAGCTTATACGGCACAAGTGGCGGTGTTGTCCATCTTGGCTGAGGTTGTTGCAAGAAGCAAAGGTCTGGCCATTGATGTGGATCTCGTCCATGAACTTGGCATTGTTGCGAGTGCCATGGAGGAACTTTGTGATACGAGAGATGCATTTGAACAAATCGCAAGTGACTATTTGTCTTTTGCTCGTAGCAGCTTCTTTATCGGTCGTACGTTAGACTATGCCGTTTGCTTAGAAGGTGCCTTGAAGTTGAAGGAAATTTCCTATATTCAGGCTGAAGGTTTTGCCGGTGGAGAATTGAAACACGGTCCTATTGCCTTGATTGAAGAAGGCACACCGGTCTTTGCCTTAGCAACACAAGAGAACGTTAATTTACCAATTCGCGGTAATGTAAAAGAAGTTGCGGCTCGTGGTGCCAATGCGTGTATCATTTCTATGAAAGGACTGGAAATGGACGGCGACCGTTTCGTCTTACCGCAAGTGCATGAATTATTAACACCTCTTATCTCTGTTGTACCAATGCAATTTATCGCATATTACGCCGCCCTTCACCGCGGCTGCGACGTTGACAAACCACGCAACCTCGCAAAATCAGTGACGGTGGAATAGACAGCAGTTGGTTCTCTTGTATATGTATGTCCCTGTTACTTTCTCCTTCCCCATGCTAAAAAGTCGGTACCTACTGCTAAATAGTCTGTACATTAGAGAAAAGAGCGTGGGGAGAAAAGAACGAACAGACAATTATTTATTCAATCTTGATTCAATCGTTAATTCAATACGAATTCAGGCTGGATCCAATAGTGGTCCAGTCTTTTTCTGTGTGTTCAATCATCCGCCCAATCCCTTGTTCAATTAAATTTAAATATTATAGAATATGCTGGATGACCTTCCTCTTCTAGTAAATACCAGGAATCAAATATTATGGTCAACAGCAAGCAAGCAGCTTTGTTATTGCTATAATCTCAATACATAAAAGTGGTCTTACTTGAGCTAAACATCCGTTATCTTTCTATTACTAAATGAATCTATACTATTAATCGGTATCTTAGATACTTCTTCCATCTTTTTTAAGTGCAACAATGTAGGCGATAATGCCCAATAAATTGAACAGAATAGGAGTGCTGGGATTCCCAACGAATATACTATTTTAACATGCAAGACGTCTCCTAAAAATCCTCCGAGGAGAGATCCTAGTGGGTAAAATATTGTAGATAAACTTGCAACCCAAGAAAAAACGCTTCCCAACATTTTTTTATTTACGCTTTTTTGAAGTAAAGAACTGGTTACGATATTATTAATACCAAGCGGTATAAAAGCTAACCCCATAAATAATATGGTAAGTAATGTATTACCTGATAGTGATGAAGTCATCCAGCAAACCGCCGAGGAAAAGAATAATGAAATAGTCAGCTTTCCTATCGAATATTTTTCAAATCTTTTAGCTAAAATAGAA
>Ga0207790_1000494_pt1 | contig 13866 bp, 13 predicted proteins | sample HigsolmetaGSP14D_FD_184842 | JGI IMG/M metagenome (GOLD analysis project Ga0207790, IMG submission 184842) | High solid enriched microbial communities from the Joint BioEnergy Institute, USA - SP1-4-D (SPAdes) | ecosystem: Engineered > Bioreactor > SSF (Solid state fermentation) > Aerobic >...
CGCTCCAGCCGGATCATCGGATCGCTTCTCTTTCGACCCGCTTCGGCGTATCGTCGCCGGCAACCCAGCCCCGGGTGTCCGCGCGGGATCGCGTCTCCGATCGTCATGGTGACGCATCCGGAGCCCCGGCCGTCGACCCGCCCTCCCCCCGCGGCTCGCGTCCGGGGCCCTCCCGCCGGATGGTGCGATGTCGGAGCCGGCGACGAGGATGACCTCGTGTCCGCCTCGCTTCCGTCTCCGTGCCGTGTCTGCGGCGGCTCGACCGGCGACCGCGTCGATGGTCTCTGGCACTGCGTCCGCTGCGGCTGGCGCCTGGGCGATGCGCCGGACGCCGACCTGCCGCGCCCCCGCATCGACGTCGTGTACTACCTGCGGTACCGGGACCGAGTGAAGATCGGGACCTCCGCGACACCTCGACGCCGACTCGCCGCGATCATGCACGACGAGCTGCTCGCCTTCGAACCGGGCGACCGCCGCATCGAACACGACCGTCACGTCCAGTTCGCCGACCTCCGCGAGGGAGGCGAATGGTTCAGCCTCACCGGCGCTGTGCTCATCCACATCGATCAGGTGCGAGCGCGGGTCGGCGAGCCGTGGGCCGCGTACGACCGCTGGCTCGGTGACGCCTACCGTCGCCTCTCCTCGTGAGCCGGGGTTGATGTAACCGGTTACCGGCGCTACAGTCGCTCGATGTATCCGGTTACATCATCCCCGGATCCCAGGCTCACGAGGAGGTGACGGAGGGACATGACCGACGCGCGTACCCCCCGTCCGCGGACGGGTTCCCGACCGACGATCCGCGACATCGCCCGCGAGGTGGGTGTCTCGGTCGCGACGGTTTCGCGAGTCACTCACGACGACCCGCGCGTCACCGGGGAGACGACAGCGCGTGTGCGTGAGGCGATCGATCGCCTCGGCTACACGCCCTCGTCCCTCGGCCGCGCGCTCTCGTATCAGCGCACGAACACGCTCGGAATCGTCCTGCCGGGTCTGGGCGGGCCCTACTTCGCCGCGCTCATCGAAGGCGCCGAATCGGTCGCCGTCGAGCGCGGCGTCGCGATCAACGTGCTCGGAACCCACCTGAGGCCCGACGCCGTGGCATCCGTCCGGCAGCTCGCCGAACGCACTGACGGTCTCATCGTGGCGGGTGGGACGATCCCGGATGCCGAGATCACCCGCCTCGCCGCGACCGGGCGCGTCGTGGTGGTCGCCGGCGAGAGCGCCGAGGCCCCGGCCGTAGTGACCGACGGCCGGAGCGCCGCCGCCGAGCTGACCCGCCACCTCATCGAGGCCCACGGCCACCGGCGACTGTGGTTCGTGGGCGAGCCCGCCGGCTCCCCCGACACGACCCTCCGCTACGAGGGATTCCGCGACGCCCTCCGCGACGCGGGGCTGCATGAGGCCGGCGCGCCGCTGCGCTACGGACTCGACGTCCGCAGCGGGGCCCTGGCCGCCCGTCAGGTGCACGAGAGCGGACTGCCCGATGCTCTCGTCTGTGCGAACGACGAGCTCGCCATCGGCCTGCTCGCGACCCTGCCGGGGCTCGGCCACCGCATCCCGCAGGACGTGGCCATCACCGGGTTCGACGACCAGTCCCTCGCCGAGATCGCCTCGCCCCGACTGACCACCGTGCACCAGCCGGTCACCGAACTGGGTGCGCATGCCGCAGCGGGTGCGCTCGGCGACGACCTCGAGCCGCGGACGGTGCTGCCGACGCGACTCGTGATCCGTGAGTCCTGCGGCTGCGCTGCCGCGAGGGGCGACGAGGCGACGACGGACTGAGAACCGGGCGCCGCGCGCCCCACCCGAGGAACGAGGAGGTTCCGATGAGAACGCGCACGAGAACGAGGATGGCGGCGAGCGCCGCCCTGGTGTCCGCACTGCTGGCGACGTCCGCCTGCGCGAACATCGGCCTGACGCCGGCGCCGGCCGCCGAAGAGGGCATGATCGCCGAGATCCGGATGCCGTCGGAGGCCGCCGGATCGGTGCAGGGCATCCTGAACTACAACTGGCTGTCACCGAACGCCACCGTGCAGACCTGGCTGTTCGAGCCGCTGATGATCCGCGACCGCTTCACCTGCGAGGCGATCCCCTGGCTCGCGACCTCCTATGAGTGGCCGACCCCCGACCGCATGGTGCTCACGCTCCGGGAGGGTGTGCAGTGGAGCGACGGCGAACCCTTCACCGCCGACGACGTCGTCTACACGTTCATGGTCGGCAAGGAGTTCCCCGCCGCGGACCGGGCCGGCATCTGGGGCGAGTACTTCGGCGCACCCGCCGAGAACGTTCGGGCCATCGACGACCACACGGTGGAGATCCAGTTCTCAGGCGCTGCGGTGCCGAAGACCGACGGCATCCTCTCGACGATGAAGATCCTGCCCGAGCACATCTACGCCGAGCAGGGCGACCCGACGCTCTTCGTCGACACCGTCGGGGTCGCGACCGGGCCGTTCGTGCCGAAGGACTACAACGGGCGACGCCTCATCCTCGAGCGCAACGCGAACTACTGGAATGCCGACGAGGTGAAGATCCAGCGGATCTCGATGGAGGGACAGTACGACGCCAACTCCGGTGCTCTCAAGCTCCGCGGCGGAGCGCTCGACCTCTACCGCGGCGACATCCCCAATCCGAACCGCTCCGTGGTCGCCCCTGACCCCGAGAACGCGCACTTCTTCTACCCGCCGGACGCGACGACGGTGATCGCCCTCAACAATGAACGGCCCGTGCTGGACGACCCGAAGTTCCGCGAGGGGTTCGCCTACGCGATCGACCGCGAGGCGATCACGGAGCGCGCGACCTACGGCATCATGGAGCCCGCCAGCCAGTCGATGCTCCTCCTCCCCTACCAGGAGCAGGACATCCCCGAGAAGTGGCGCGGCAAGGAGACGATCCCCTACGACCCCGACAAGGCCAACGAACTCCTCGACGCCGCCGGCTACGAGAAGAACGCCGACGGCTGGCGGGTCGACGATGAGGGCAGACCGCTGTCTTTCGTCTTCAGCGTGCAGGCCGGCTGGATGGACATCATCGCGATGGCCGACGTCGTGGTCCGCAACGCCAAGGACGTCGGCGTGCAGGTGAAGATGGTCACCACCGACCCGAACGCGGTCGACGGGATGCAGCGCTCCGGGAACTTCGACATGGTCGTCGACTTCGTCGGCGGCGGGTGCCAGCGGTCGAGGGATCTCGGCGCGCGCCTGCAGTCGTCGCAGATCTCGCACGACAAGGAGCTCCTCCTCAACCGCGCGCGTTACTCGAACCCTGAGATCGACGCGCTGATCGACGAGTGGGCGAACGTCACGGACCCCGCCCGCGCGAAGGAGATCGAGGAGCGCGTCATCGACGTGTTCATGACCGAATTCCCGTACATCGCCCTGCAATACGCGCCGAGCCGCCTGATCTACCGGACCGAGAACGCGGTCGGGTGGCCGAGCGAGGACGATCCGTACCCGGTCGACCAGCTCATCCGCCTCGCGTCCGAACTTCGCCCCGCTGACGACGCTGAGGCCTCCACCGGGACCGGGGAGGACTGAGCGATGGTCTACTACGCACGCAAGACGGGCTACTTCCTGCTCACGCTGTGGGCGGCTATCACGCTGAACTTCGTCATCCCGCGGCTGCAGCCGGGTGACCCCGCCGAGATCATGGTGACCCAGCTCACCGGACGCGGCGAGGTCGACCCCGCACAGGTTGCGGCCATCAAGACGATGCTCGGCTACGGCGACGACAACGTGTTCGTCGCGTACTGGCAGTACCTGCAGCAGCTGGCCGCCGGGGACCTCGGCATCTCGTTCACCTACTTCCCCGCGCCGGTCATCGAGGTGCTCGGCAAGGCGCTCCCCTGGACGCTCGTGCTCGTGGGGTTGACGCAGATCCTGTCATTCGTGATCGGCACCCTCCTCGGCGCGGTCGCCGCGTGGCGACGCAACAGTCGCTTCGACGCGACCATCTCGGTCGGATCCACCTTCGTCGGCAACCTGCAATCCGTGTGGATCGCCCTCATCGTCGTGTTCCTGTTCGCCTACACGCTGGGGTGGTTCCCCGCGACGGGCGGATACGGGTACACGGACCCGGGCACGCCCGAGCACATCGCCGACGTGGTCGCCCACGGCTTCCTGCCCGCGCTGACCCTCATGATCACCGCCCCGATCGGCTTCATCCTGTCGATGCGCAACACGATGGTCCAGGTGCTCGGGGAGGACTACATCCGCCTCGCCTCAGCGGCCGGGCTCAAGGAGCGGACGCTCGCCCTCGGCTACGCCGCCCGGAACGCACTGCTGCCGGTCATCACCGGGTTCGCGCTCTCGCTCGGCGTGCTGATGGGCGGCTCGATCCTCATCGAGACCGTCTTCGACTACCCCGGCATGGGGCGCCTCATGGGCGAGGCGACCAGCAACCGCGACTTCCCGCTCATGCAGGCGATCCTCCTCGCGACGATCGTGATCGTCCTCACGGCGAACTTCATCGTCGACCTCATCTATCCGCTCATCGACCCCCGCGCCCGCAAGGCGTCGGCCTGAAAGCCGGGTGACGAACATGGCTCCTGAAGAGACCCCCCTCCCGCAGCCGGCATCGATGCCGCAACCGGCGGGCGGCGTGCTGCCCGACCGCACCGAACCCGTCCGGACCTTCCGCCGACGGGTCACCGACGCGGACGCCTCGACCAAGGAGGTCGTCGCCGTCGTCCGCCCGCCGCGCTGGTACCAGGTGATCTGGTCGAGCCGGAAGGCGCGAGTCGGCATCGTGATGCTCGCGATCTTCGCGCTCGTGGCGATCCTGGCGGACGTGTTGACGCCGTACAGCCCGACCGACGCGTCCTTCGCGCCGTCGCAGGATCCGAGCGCGACCCACTGGCTGGGAACGAACACCCTCGGATACGACATCGGCACGCAGCTCGTCCACGGCACGCGACTCTCGTTCGCGATCGGCGTCCTCGGCGGACTCGCCACGATCGTCATCGCGATCGTCGTCGGTCTGCTGGCGGGGTATCGCGAGGGCAGCGCGCTCGACGACGTGCTGTCGTTCGCGACCAACCTGGCGCTCGTCATCCCGGTCCTCCCGCTGATGATGGTCATCGTCGCCTACAGCGAGACGCGAGGACTCGCGCTGCTCGTCTTCGTCGTCGCGATCACGAGCTGGGCGGGGGCATCCCGCGAGATGCGCGCCCTCATCATCTCGATGCGCAACCGCGACTACGTCACGGCCGCCCGTTTCGGCGGCGACGGGATGCTGCGCATCGTCTTCCGCGAGATCATGCCCAACATGTCGTCCCTGATCGTCTCGGGATTCATCGGGGCGGCGACCGCCGCGATCGCGGCCGAAGCCGGCCTGTCGTTCATGGGCTTCGGAGACCCGAACACCGTCAGCTGGGGCCAGATGCTCGCCCAGGCGAACGCCAACGGCGCGCTCGTCCAGGGGCTGTGGGTGTGGCTCGTCGCCCCCGGTGTCATGCTCGCGCTCCTCATGACGTCGCTGACGTTCGTGAACTTCGGCGTCGACATGCTCAGCAATCCGCACCTGCGCGAAGAGGAGGAGAAGTGATGACCACTGCGGCATCCGTACTCTCGGTCGAGAACCTGTCGGTGCAGTACCGGCCCAAGGTCGGCGCGGTCGTCGACGCCGTCAAGAACGCGTCGCTCCAGGTCGCGCCGGGAGAGTTCGTCGGCCTCGCCGGGGAGTCCGGCTCGGGGAAGACGACCTTCGCTCAGGCGGTGCTCAAGCTGCTGCGCACCCCCGGACGCATCACGGGCGGGACGATCCGCTGGGGCGATCAGGACGTCACCGATCTGTCGGGCGACGACCTGCGCCCGTACCGATGGTCGTACGTGTCGACGGTGTTCCAGTCGAGCATGAATTCGCTCAATCCCGTCGTCCGGGTGCGGCGCATGTTCGAGGACGTCATGCACGAGCACACCGACCTCACCGACCAGCAGATCCGCGAGCGCTGCGAGGAGCTGTTCGACCTCGTCAGCGTCGACAAACGGTTCCTCGGCATGTACCCGCACGAGCTGTCGGGGGGCATGCGGCAGCGCGTGAACCTCGCCCTCGCGCTCGCCCTGCAGCCGCAGCTCGTCCTCTTCGACGAGCCGACCACGGGCCTCGACGTCGTCGTGCAGAAGTCGATCCTCGACAAGATCCGCGAGCTGCAGGAACGCGAGCGCTTCGGCGCCGTGCTCATCACGCACGACATGGGCACGCTTCTCGACTTCTCGGACCGGGTCGCCGTCATGTACGAGGGCGAGATCGTCGAGGACATCGCGGCGACGGATGCCGTGAGCCCCGGCCCGCGGCATCCGTACTCGATCCACCTCGTCGGGTCCTACGCGGAACTTCTCGGCGAGGACGTCGCCGGCTACACCGGTGCCGAGCTGGACGAGCCCGCCGAGGTGTCGCAGGAGGCTCCGATCCAGGGGCGGACGGTGCTCGAGATCGAGGACCTCGGCCGTCGGTTCGCGAAGCGCCAGGGGATGAAGACCGAGCACGTCGACGCCGTGAAGGATGTCTCGTTCACCCTCCGCGAGGGAGAGGTGACGGCGCTCGTCGGCCAGTCCGGTTCGGGCAAGTCGACGATCGCCCGCATCCTCACCCGTATCGACGTGCCCTCGTCGGGATCGGTCCGGTACGCCGCGAAGGCCGACGGATCGATGCACGACATCGCGAGACTGCGCGGCAAGATCGCGCGGGAGTACCGGCGGAACGTCCAGTACGTCTTCCAGGACCCCTACGCAGCGCTCAACCCGACACTGACGGTCGGGTACTCGCTGGCCCGGCCTCTCGTGAACTTCCTCCACGTCGGACGCCGCGAGGCGATCGAGCGCTCGGCGAGCCTTCTCGAGACCGTGGGACTCACCCCCGCCGGGCGCTTCATCGGCCGTCTGCCGCATGAGCTCTCGGGCGGCCAGCGCCAGCGCGTCGTCATCGCCCGCGCCCTCGCGGCCGAGCCACGGTTGATCATCGCCGACGAGCCCATCGCGAGTCTCGACGTGTCGATCCGCGCCGAGATCCTCGAGGTGCTGCAGTCGCTCGTGGCCGACCACGGCGTGGGAATGCTCTACATCACTCACGACCTGCTCTCGGCGAAGAGCCTCGCGAACCACGCGCTCGTCCTCAAAGACGGTGAGCTCATCGAGTCCGGGCCCGCAGACCAGGTCATCGACAACCCGCAGGCCGCCTACACGCGGCAACTCCTCGACGCCATTCCCAACCCCTTCGAGAAGAGGTCCGCCGCATGACGCTACCCGCCATCGAAACCCTGCCCGCCGACATCCGCGACCTCACCGAAACGGAGGTGGATGCCTCGATCCGCTGGCTCTGGCGCTTCTCGACGCCATCCGGGCCGGGCACCGGGCTCGTCCTCGACAAGGACGACCTGCCGGACGTCGCCACCGTCGCCGCGACGGGCTTCGCCCTCGCCGCGTGGTGCGTGGGCGTGGAGCGCGGCATCCTCGATCTCGCCGAGGTCCTCGACCGCGTGCGCGGCACGGTGCGGACCCTCGAGCACACGGTGCCGCAGAAGAACGGCTTCCTCGCACACTTCGTCGATGCGAACACCGGGGAGCGCCAGGGTCGGTCGGAGTATTCGACGATCGACACGACCCTTGCCCTCTGCGGAGCGGTGGTCGCGGCATCCTTCCTCGACGACCCCGAGGTGACGGCAGCGGTCGACCGGATGCTGGCGCGCATCGACTGGGACTGGATCACGACCGTCGACGACACCGGGCGCACCCTCGTGCGCATGGCGTGGGTCGCGTCGGCCACGGACGACTACGCGGACGGCGCCGACGGCGACGGCTTCGTGAGCCAGTGGGACATGACGGCCGAGCAGCTACCGATGTACCTGCTCGCCGCAGGCCACCCCGACGTCACCGCCGACCGCGCGCAGGCGCTGTGGGACGGGTTCGACAAGCCCGTCGGCGAGTACGGCGGCCACGAGTGCGTGTACGAACGCGCCGGCACCCTGTTCGTCTACCACTTCCCCCTGGCGTTCTACCCCTTCCAGCGCGTGCGGGACCGCGACGGCCGCGACTGGTGGGCGAACGCACGCGAAGCGACGCTCGCGAACAAGGCGTGGTGCGCCGACCAGGCTGCACGGTCGAAGACGTTCGACGCCGGCCTCTGGGGACCCGCCGCCGGGGAGGGCCCGAGCGGCTACGTCGTCAACGGCGCGCATCCTGCCGGACACGAGCCGCGTTGGGACGGCACGATCCCCCCGGTGTCGCTGTTCGGCGCTCTCGCTCTCGCCCCCGACGAGGTGGCGCCCGCTCTCCGCGTGCTGCGGGACGAGCACCCGGGGGCCTGGAACGAGTGGGGCGCGACCGACGGCGTCAACCTCGAGGGCGACGAGCCGTGGTACGCCGGCCCGCGTTACGGCCTGAACAAGGGCGCGACGGCCGTGCTCGGCGCTGCGGCGCTCGGGTCGACCGTGGTGTGGGATGCCTTCTCGCGGCATCCGTGGATCGCCCGAGGCGCCGACAAGCTGGGCTTCACCGCGGTGTGACGCGGCGTCAGTATCGGTTTTCGTCCGACGCGCAAGGGCGCGCTCGACCAGCGTGAGCGGGGGTACCCTCGTCCCTCATGAGCACTACCGGCACCATCCCCGCTGACGCCTTCTCGATAAAGAGCCCCTACGGGCGACGAGCGATCGGCCTATCGATCGCCGCAGCGGTCGGCGGCTTCCTCTTCGGGTTCGACTCCTCCGTCATCAACGGCGCTGTCGACGCGATCGAGGGTAACTTCGAGCTCGACAAGGTGCTCACCGGTTTCGTCGTGGCCGTCGCCCTCCTCGGCTGTGCCGTCGGCGCCGTCGTCGCCGGGAACCTCTCGGACCGCTGGGGCCGCCTCAAGACGATGATGCTCGGCGCCGTGATGTTCTTCGTGTCCTCGATCGGATCCGGGCTCACCTTCAGCGTCCCCGACCTCATCGTGTGGCGCGTCGTCGGCGGCATCGGGATCGGCATCGCCTCGGTGGTCGCTCCCGCTTACATCGCCGAGATCGCACCGCGCCAGATCCGCGGCAGCCTCGCCTCGCTGCAGCAGCTCGCGATCACGCTCGGTATCTTCGCCGCCCTCCTGTCGGACGCCGTCCTCGCCAACAGTGCCGGCGGCGCCGCGGAGCAGCTCTGGCTCGGCCTCGAGGCCTGGCGCTGGATGTTCCTCGTCGGTGTCATCCCGGCGGCCGTGTACGGCATCCTCGCCTTCACGATGCCGGAGTCGCCGCGATTCCTCCTCGCGAAGGGTCGCAACGACGAAGCGCGCGAGATCTTCTCCCGCCTCGTCCCCGCCGCCGACCTCGACAAGTCCGTCAACGAGATCCGTTCGGCCATCGACGAGGACCGCAAGAGCAAGGGCGCGTCACTGCGCGGCCCGGTCCTGGGCCTTCAGGGCATCGTCTGGGTCGGCATCATCCTGTCGACGTTCCAGCAGTTCGTCGGCATCAACGTGATCTTCTACTACTCGACGACGCTCTGGAAGGCCGTCGGCTTCGACGAGAGCAACTCGCTGCTCATCAGCGTCATCACCTCGATCACGAACGTCGTCGTCACGCTCATCGCGATCTGGCTCGTCGACCGCGTCGGACGCAAGCCGATCCTCCTCACCGGTTCGGTCCTGATGACCCTGTCGCTCGCGACGATGGCGCTGGCGTTCGCCTTCGCGGTGACCGTCGACGGCGAGGTGTCGCTGCCCGGTGCGTGGGGGCCGATCGCCCTCGTCGCCGCGAACCTCTTCGTCGTCGGCTTCGGCGCATCGTGGGGCCCGCTCGTGTGGGTGCTCCTCGGCGAGATCTTCCCCAGCCGCATCCGCGGCAAGGCGCTCGGTGTCGCCGCGGCGGCCCAGTGGATCGCCAACTTCCTCATCACGGTGTCGTTCCCCGCGATGTCGGGCTGGTCGCTGCCGCTCACCTACGGCATGTACGCCCTGTTCGCGGCCCTCTCGTTCGTGTACGTCGCCTGGCGCGTGCCCGAGACGAAGGGTATGGAGCTCGAGCAGACCGAGACCCTCTTCGTGCGGAAGCCCAAGGAGAAGTCCTCGCGCTGAGCCGCGATCGGTTCCGGGGACGCGTGTCGTCTCCCGGCCGGCCGCAGCGCGACACGATGCGCCCCCGGAAGCCCAACTCAGGGCTCCGGGGGCGCGTTCGTGCGAGGCAGGCTCAGGCCAGAACCGACGCCGCGACGGCGACGACGAGCTCGATCGACTCGTCCTCGCCCACCGACACCCGGACGCCGTCGCCGGCGAACGGCCGGACGACGAGGTCGGCGGCCTCGAAGGCTGCGGCGACCTCGAGCGACCGCTCCCCCGCGGGCAGCCAGACGAAGTTCCCCTGCGCGGTCGGGATGTTCCAGCCGATCTCGCGCAGCCGGGCGACGAGCCGGTCGCGCCGCTCGGCGACGACGGCGACGCGCTCGCGGAGCTCATCCTCGGCGTCGAGGCTGGCGAGGGCCGCGGCCTCGGCCTGGGCCGTCACCGAGAGCGGGATGCCGGCGCTGCGGGCGACGTCGAGGATGCGCGGGTGACCGACGGCGTACCCGATGCGCAGGCCCGCGAGCCCGTACGCCTTCGAGAACGTGCGGAGGATCACGACGTTGTCGTGCCCCGCGGCGATGACCTGCTCGCCCTTCACGGCGGAGGCGTCCGTCACGAACTCGACATACGCCTCGTCGAGGATGATCAGCACGTCGGAGGGTACGGCCGCCACGAACGCGTCGAAGTCGGCCTGCGTCACGACGGCACCGGTCGGGTTGTTCGGCGTGCAGACGAAGACGGCGCGAGTGCGATCGGTGACGGCGGCGGCGAGCGCGGGGAGGTCGACTGCGGCGTCGTCGTTCAACGGGACCATGACGGGGGTCGCGCCCGTGACCGTCACGATGCCGGGGTACGCCTCGAAGGAACGCCAGGGCAGGACGATCTCATCACCGACGGATGCCGCGGCCTGAGCCAGCTGGTAGAGGATCGACACCGATCCGGCAGCGACGTGGATGCGGTCGTCGCTCACGCCGAACCGCTCGGCGAGCCGCGCCCGGAGGCGTCCGGCGAGAGCGTCGGGATAGCGGTTGAACGCGACGGCGTCACGCACCGCGGCCACGACGCCGGGGAGCGGATCGAAGGGGTTCTCGTTGCTGGACAGCTTGTAGGCGGTGGCGCCGGCCTGCTTGCCCTGCTTGTACGAAGGGAGCGCGGCGATCTCGGGGCGAACCCGGACGGGGATGTCGGTCACGCGATGAGTCTACGAGCGGGGTGGCGACCTGCGTGGGAGACTGCGGGCATGCGCTTCATCGTCCGCGTCGTGATCAACGCATTCGCCATCTGGGTCGTCACCCTCATCCAGCCGCTGCGCGTCGAGGTCACCCCGTTCGCACCCGGCGAGACCCTGCAGCTCGTGCTGTCGCTCCTGGCGGTCGCTGCGGTGTTCGCGATCGTCAACACGGTGATCGGCACGATCCTGAAGATCCTCGCCTTCCCGCTCTACATCCTGACGCTCGGTCTCATCTCGCTCGTCATCAACGGGTTCCTGTTCTGGCTGACCGGGTGGTTCACCGAGTGGTGGGGCTGGGGTCTGTCGGTCGAATCGTTCTGGCTGGGCGTGGTCGCGGCGCTGCTGATCTCCATCATCAACTTCGTCTTCGGGATCATCCTGCGTCCGCAGACGAAGGCGTGACGCCCTCCTCGGTGTCGTAGACGAAGACCTCGACCGACTCGGCCCGCCCGAACTCGGCCAGGCGCTCCCGGACGGCATCCATCCGCGGATCGGAGGATGCGTCCAGCATCTCGGCGGTCTCGGTGTAGGCATCCATCTGGTGGGAGTCGAGCCCGGGCCACGGGTTGACGTTCCGCTCGACGGTCATGCTGCCCTGCGCGCCGATCGAGGAATCGTGTCCGCCGGCGGCGAGAAGGGGGACGACATCGTCGCTGTGGCGGAGGTCGACCTGCAGGGTGTCCGCTCCCACATCCGCCTGCACGGGATTGCCGAAACCCACCAGCATCGGCACCTCGTACTCCTCTTCGAGAGCGACACGGCTGGCGATCATCGCCCCCTGCGAATGCCCGCTGACCATCACGGAGTCGCCCGGCTTCGCGCCCGCCTTCTCGAGCGCGATCCGAACCGACTCGTAGGACGATGACGCGGCACCGAGGTACAGCGGCACGTTCGTCCCCATGCTGAAAGCGCCGACGTCGCCCCGGATCCTCGTCCCCGAGACGTACAGCGCGAATCGTCGGTCTCCCCCCGGCATCGTGTACCGCTCGACCCGGATGTCGCCGGGACGCTCCGTCGACGGCTGCCGCCGGGCGAGAACCGACAGCGACTCGGGCGCCGTGCCCTCACGGACGGTGATCAGCCTGACCGTCGGGGTCCTCGGCGTCCCCACGAGCTTGCTGCCGTCCGGGATCGCCCCCTTCCCCGCTGCGCGGATCTGCGCCGCTGCCGCCCCGTAGGTCGCCATCACGAGCGGCCCGACGAACGGAAAGGCCACGGTGCTCCAGAACAGCTCGCCCCCCACCGTCGCGAAGGGGTTCGGGGCGTCGGCGAGCGCCCGTGCCGCGAGCGGGACGGCTTCGGGAGAGGACGCCTCGAGCTCCTCGATACGGCGGGTCAGCAGCACGGCCTCCCGCCGATCGTCGACACCTCCGGCCGCCGCAGCGGCCCGCCGTGCCTGCAACTCGACGAGCTCGTAGGCCGACGCGGTGTCCCGAAGGGCGGTCACGAGCATGCCGCCCTGCTCGCAGATCGTCGTCGCGACGCTGACCGGGTGCGCCGCGGTGCCTCCGATCATGGTGAGACCGAGCAACTGATCCACCTGCTCCAGCGACGCGCGGAGATCCTCGGCGCCGACCGTCGCGAGGCTCGCCCGCGTCGCGGCGTCGCGCAGCGTCTCCGTGTCGACGGCGACGACACGTCCGCTCCGGATCTCGATCTCACCCACTCACCCCACCGCCAGCATCCACTGGCGATCGCGCTGCGTTTGGTCGATCACCGACGGGATCGACGCCGTCAGGCGCGCGATCTCGTCCTCCCAGGCCGAGAGGGCCGCGCGGAAGGCGTCCGCGGCGTTCGCACTCCAATCGACGACGGGCGCCAATCGGCGGACCTCGTCGAGCAGCTGGAGGGCCTGCCCCTCGGCGATCTGCAACAAGGCGAGCGCACGGTCGAGGGTGGCCAGGCGCTCCTCGAGCGGGGCGCCCCAGAGGTACGGAGACGGCGCGACGGCATCGGACATGCCTCGAGGGTGACCCGCGGCATCCGCTTCTGAACGGCGTCAGCGTCGGGCGGGGGATGCCACGGGTCGAGGCCCGGTCTGTGCAGAAGTCTCTTCCATCAGCACAATGGAGGGGTGCCCGCGCCCGATGATGCTTTCCGCGTGGTTTTCGTGTGCACCGGGAACATCTGCCGCTCCCCGATGGCGGAGGTGGTCTTCCGGTGGTTCGCCGATCAGGCGGGACTCGGTGACCGCGTGGTGTCGACGAGCGCCGGGACCGGCGAGTGGCACGTCGGCGAACGCGCCGACAGCCGGACCCTCGACGCCCTCGACCGGCGCGGCTACGACGGCACCCGCCACCGGGCGAAGCAGTTCTCCCGCGAGGACTTCGACCGCAACGACCTCGTGATCGCGCTCGACCGATCGCACGAGCGGATCCTCTCGGAGTGGGCGCGGAGCCCCGCCGACGTCGACAAGCTCGCGCTCCTGCTGACCTTCGACCCGCGCGGAGACGGTGTGCTCGACGTCCCGGACCCCTACTACGGGGGCCCCGAGATGTTCGACGAGGTGCTCGGTATGATCGAGAGCGCCAGCCGGGCGTTGTTCCGGCAGCTCGAACCCGCGCTTCGCCGGTGAGCGCACCCCCCACCGAACGGAGTCGCGTGTCCTCCCTGCC